>WNFD01000212.1_pt1 | contig 167786 bp, 169 predicted proteins | sample 5400491 | NCBI WGS metagenome assembly WNFD01 (sample SAMN13153343, study PRJNA577476) | soil metagenome | isolation source: 120 cm saprolite under Douglas fir tree site 2 hole 2 replicate 2 | place: USA:California | collected 2015-04-18 | reverse complement strand
CCTGCTGTTGCGAGGCCGGGCCGGCTGCGCCTTTGATCCAGGCATAGGAGTAGCGGACGTTCTCCTTGGGGATCCACGGCGAGTGGCGTTCGATCTGGAAGCCGAGGTCGCCCTGCTCGAACAGCACCGGCGCGCCGTCACCACAAAGGAGCGCATAGCGCAGTCCCGGCTTGAGCCGATTCCAGCCCGGCGTGAGCGTGCCGGTGAGGTAGCGCACGTTCTCGTCGTACATACACAGCATGGCGCCGAGGCCGTGCTTCTTCATGCGCTCGCGTGCGCGTTCGGTCCGGTACTTCTTCAAGCGGTCCCAGTTGACCCGTTGCTGCCAATCCAATCCGGCGATGCCGAAATTTGCCGTGCCCATGGTCTCTCCCGAGTTGAAGCCGCGCGGTTTTGCTTGATGAAAATTCCAGCCGGCTGATCCCTATCGCCGAGGACCATATTGCGGCAAGTCCCTCCGCGATAGGGGAGCCCAGAGCCGAACGGCAGATGAGGTTGATCCGTTGCGGTGGACCGGCTCGCGGCTCCTTCGACTGACCGCTGAAGGTCGAGAAGCTCAGAATATCATTGCGCCCGCAGCCGCCTCGTCCCAGTCAGCTCGCGTCCTGTCCCGGATCGGCTTTGAGTCCCGCCGCCTCGATGCCGGCGATCGCGCAGGCCTCGTCGCGGTCGGAGGTATCGCCGGAAATGCCGACCGCGCCGATAATGTCGCCCGCCGCGGTTCTGACCAGCACGCCGCCGGGATTGGTGACCATGCGTCCACCGCTGGCGGCCGCCAGCATAGTGAAGAACTGCGGGGTCTTGGCCGCGCGCGCAGCGAGCGTGCGCGAGCCGAAGCCCATGCCGAGCGCGCCCCAGGCCTTGCCGAAGGCGATATCGAAGCGCAAGAGGCCGGACTTGTCCTCGCGCTTGAACGCGACCAGGTGCCCGCCTGCGTCGAGCACGGCGACGGTCAGCGGCGCGCAATTGGTGTCGCGGCCTTTCTTGAGCGCGCCGTCGACGATGGTCGAAGCTTGAGCAAGCGTGACGACAGACATATCGGCTCCAAGGAGTTGTCGAAAGAGCGTTGGCTCGGATGGTTTCAGATCACTGCTTCGCGCGGTTCGCCCAATAGACCGATACCGCCGACACTTCCGCCGCGCCCGAGACGTTGCGTTTGGTCTCCTCGTAGCAGGCGAGCGTCTTCTCCACCAGCGGCAGCTCGATGCCGCGCGCTTTGCCCTCGGCCAGCATCGTGCGCAGATCCTTGACCGCGCTGTCGACGTCGAACGTCACTGGGCCGCCGTCGCCGCCCTTGAGCATTTGAGCGACGACGGCTCCGCGCACCTTGAGCACGTTCGGGCCGCCCGACGTGTCCGCCAGCAGATCCATGATCCGCGTGGGCTCGAGCCCGAGCGGACGGCAGAGCGCCAGCGCCTCGCCGAGCGCCTGCCAATAGATCATCAGCGGCATGTTGATGGTGAGCTTCATCACCGCGCCGGATCCGACCGGCCCGCAATGTTCAAGCCGACGGCAGAGCTGTTCGAGGATGGGCTTTGCCCGCGCGGCGTCGGCAGGCTCGGCGCCCATCAGCCCGATCAGCTTGCCTTGTCGCGCGGGACCGGTCGAGCCGCCCACCGGGCACTCGACCAACAGGGCGCCCTTCGCGCGCACCTTTGCGGCGAGCGCGACCTCGGTGTGCGGCTGCACCGTGCTCATCTCGATGAAGAGCTTGCCGCGCACGTCGGGGGCGAGCAGCCCGGATGCGCCGGTGTAGACCGCGTCGATGGCGGCAGCATCGGTGAGGATCGTGATGACCGCATCGGCGTTGCGCGCGAGCTCAGCCGGCGTAGCGGCGGCCGCGGCGCCGGCAGCCGTCAGCGGCTTCAATTTGTCGGCGGAGCGGTTCCACACCGTCACCTTGTGCCCGACCTCGATGAGCCGCTGCGCGATGGCCGCGCCCATTTTGCCGATCCCGGCGATTCCGATCTGCATCGGATGTGCTCTCCCTGTGGCCTTTCCCCTGCGTTGCAACAGCGGGCGGCAACGATACGGGATTATGCGCGCGCGAGAAAGACAGAGCCCTCGCGCTGCGCCGTCGGCCACATTGAGCTTGAACGCGGCAGCCGCCGCCGTGTAGCGTCGTCCGCGGGCAACTACATCCGTTCGTCCCCGCCAAAGCGAGGACCGAGATCACAAATTCTGAGCAGGCGATTGTGGATTCCCAGCATAAGTGCGTTTACGCGCGTCCATAGCCCGTCGAAGACGGGCGTGAACGCCCTTAACGACGCGCTATGCGCGGGAATGAGCGGACAAAGTGCGTTGGGAGGCTGGCAATGGCGAAGGGCAAAGTCGGTATCGTCGGCCTCGGCATCATGGGCGGCGCGTTCGCGCGCAACCTCCTCGCCGCCGGCTGGCGCGTCGTGGGTTACGACATCGATGCAGCGCGCCGCCGTGCCATGGCGCGAGCCGGGGTCGAGATCGCAGACGATGCGAAAACGCTCGCTGGCGAGGTCGGCACCATCATCACCAGCCTCCCCAAGCCCGCGGCGCTCGGTGCGACGGTGACGGCCATCGTCAACGCCCGCGTCCGCTCTCGCGTCATCATCGAAGCCAGCACCTTCACCATCGACGACAAGCTCAAGGCCGAGCGCGCGCTGCGCAAAGCCGGCCACGTCATGCTCGACTGCCCGGTGAGCGGCACCGGCGCTCAGGCCAAGGTGAAGGATCTGGTGGTCTATGCGAGCGGCGATCGCCAGGCGATCCGCAGGCTACGCCCGCTGTTCGCCGGGTTCGCGCGCGCGGTGCACGACCTCGGCGCGTTCGGCAACGGCAGCCGCATGAAATATGTCGCCAACCTTCTGGTCGCCATCAACAACGTCGCCAGCGCTGAGGCGATGGTGCTCGGCCTCAAGGCCGGCCTCGACGCGCAGACCGTGTTCGACATGGTCAGATCGGGCGCCGCCAATTCGCGCGTATTCGAATTGCGGGCACCCATGATGGTGGAGGATCGTTACGACGGGGCCAGCATGAAAATGTCGGTCTGGCAGAAGGACATGGCGGTCATCGGCGGATTCGCGCGGCGGCTGCGCTGCCCGACGCCGATGTTCGACGCGACGGTGCCGGTTTACGCCAAGGCGATGCGGAGCGGGCATAGCGAGCACGACACCGCCGCGGTCTGCGCGGTGCTGGAGAAGATGGCGGGCGTGAAGCGGCAAAAGGCAGCGCCGCGGCGAGCGAGGCGGCGTTAGGCAGGCGCAAATCGCACGGCATCAACTCCGCAAGAAGTCGAGCACCGCGGTCTCTGCCAGCACCGCTTCGGGAATGCTGTGACGCTGCGAGCGGGCGCGCTCCTCGGCGGTCTGCGTGGCCTGGAGATAGGCGCCGAGATGTCGCGCGCGCTCGATGATGCGCTTTCCGACCGGGAGGCGCGCCGCCTCGAAGCGTCGCAGCGCCGCCTCGACCTCGTCGACCTCGAGCGCGGCCACCAACGCCGCGGCGTCGTCCGCCGCCTTGGCGACGCCGGCCGCGACATGCGGTCGCGCGACGAAGGCGGCGTCGCCGATGATCGCGACCCGGCCAAACGCCATGCGCGGCGTTTCGAGATCGTAGATCGGCTGCAGGATCGGCTCGTCGATCATGCGCACCACCTCGCGGAACTGCGGCGCGAGCAGCCGCTCGGCCGCCGCGCGCATTTGGGCGATCGCCTCGCGTCTGATCAGCGGCGGAGGAATCGATATCGTGTGGGTGGTGCCGCTTGCATCGGTGAGCAGATGCTGCAGCTCGCCGTTCTCATCCGCCGGCCGGTACCAGACCACGTTGTAACGGCGGTATCCCGGACGCAGGTCATTGTCGGGGCCGGCGACCGGATAGCCCAAGCACTGTTCACTCGGCGGCAGACAGAACGTCATGTAGTTGAACAGCTCGCGATGGATCGCCGGCGCAAACGCCGCCTCGGGAATGAGCGCGCGCCACGCCACGTAGCCGACGTAGAGCGGCGCCAGCTCCGGCAGGCATTGCTGGCGGATGGTGGAGCGAAGGCCGTCCGCGCCCACCAGGAGCTCGACCTCCGCGTCGCCGCCATTGCTGAAATGCGCGACCACGGACTCTTCGGTCTGCACGAAACCGCTCACGCCTCGACCACGGTGGTAGCGCTCGCGCGGGAACGCGTCCCGCAGCACCCGGTAGACGCGCTCCCAGGCGGTGAGAACCTGGGGACAATCAAACTCGCCGACGAGGCGACCGGACGCATCCAGGATCTTTCGGGTCGTGATCTCCACCCCGAGCGCGGTCGGATCGATTCCGAGCCGGCGCAGCGTTTCGATCAGATCCGGCTGCGCGACGATGCCGGCGCCGCGGCCGGCGAGTTCGCTCTCGACCCGCTCGAAAACATCGACGTCCCAGCCGGCACGCCGCAGCAGCAACGCGGCCAACAGGCCGCTCATGGAGCCGCCCACGATCAGCGCGCGACGCTTGCTCGCCTTTTCGCTCGATCCCGCCATTTCCTGCCGCGCAAAAGTTGCTATATATCGTGCCAAACCTGGAGGAATGCCATGGCCCAGACGATGTTGGACAAGAAGGCGGAGAGTTCGGTGAAAGCGCCGTGGCCGCCGGAGATCGCCGCGGAATTCGAGCGGGAGAAGAACAATCCCAACCCGTGCGTCGGTAACGCGCTGGTGTCGGAGAGCGATCGCGTCCGGGTGTGGACAATCCGGCTCAAGCCCGGGCAGCGGATCGGCTTCCACCGCCACGTGCTCGACTATTTCTGGACCGCAGTGACGGGCGGCCGTGGACGCCAGCACGTGCACGACGGCACCACCGTCGAATACACCTACGCACCCGGCGAGACGCGGCACGAGACCTACGGCCCCGGCGAATTCAAGGTCCACGATCTCGAGAATCTCGGCGACAAGGAGATGGTCTTCATGACCATCGAATTCCTGCAAAGCGCCAACAAACCGATGCTACTGCCCGAACGCGTGCGGCAGCAGGCCGCAGCGTAAGCGGCGCAAATCCCATCGGCCTCTCGTGCTCGCAATACCCGAACACGGGGATGCCCGGCGCGCAGAGAACTTGACGCGGTCGACGCAAGCTCGACTGCCTGCCGGGCGCCGCCGGCAATCGCCCGTCGCCACCTGGCTGCGCGGTCAAACGGACTAGCCAAGGCGGCACCCTTCCTGCACACTGGCACGCAAGCAAAACAGGCTCGCCCGCGCGCATGAGTCATGTCTTGAGTCATGTCTTGGCGGGACAGGGGCTGTGGGGGGAATAGGTGGGCTTCAGCTTCGATTTGCTGATCAACGCCGTGATTGCCGGCATTCTGCTCGGCGGGTTCTATGCCGCCGTGACGCTCGGCGTCTCGATCTCGTTCGGCATCCTCGACATCGTCAACATCGCACATCCCGCCTTCATCATCCTCGGCTCGTACATCGCCTATATCGTCAACACCCGGCTCGGCCTCGATCCGATCGTGATCAGTATCGTCATGCTGCCGGCGTTCTATTTCCTCGGCGCCGGCGTCTATCAAGTCTATTACGAATCATTCGAACGGCGCGGGCAGGAAGCGCTACGCGGCCTGTCGTTCTTCTTCGGCCTGCTGTTCGTCACCGAGGTGATGCTCATTCTCGTTTTCGGCGTCGACTACCGCTACGTCGAAGCACCCTATATCGGGCCGAGCTGGCGCCTCGGCGTGATGGATTTCCCGCTGCGCATGCTGGTCCCCTGCGTGGCTGCGCTCGCCATGTTCGGCGCGCTTGAGCTCTTCCTGTCGTACACGTTCATCGGGCGCGCGATCTCCGCCGTGGCGCAGGACCAGCTTGCCTTGCGGCTCATGGGCGCCTCCCCGATCCGCATCAAGCGCATCGCCTTCGGCATTTCTATCGCAACCGCGTCAGTCGCCGGCGCGCTGTTGATCATCATCCAGCCGGTCGAGCCCTCGGTCGGACGCGAATATATCGGCCGCGTCTTCGCGATTTGCGTGCTCGGCGGGCTCGGCAGCCTTCCCGGCACGGTGATCGCCGCGATGCTGCTCGGCATCATCGAGAGCTTCACCGCCACCTTCTACGGGCCGTCGTGGGCGCCGGCGGTGGCATTCGGCGTCCTCCTCCTTACCCTCGCGTTTCGGCCGGCGGGTCTTCTCGGACGATAGGATTGTCGATCGTGCGGACTCGGGTCTTCCTGTTGATCGCGATTGCCGTGGCGGCTCTCGTGTTCTTCGGCGCGCGCATGGTGAACAACGATTACGTGTTCTTCGCCGGCTACACCGTGCTGCAATTCATCGTGCTGGCGACCGCCTGGAACATCCTCGGCGGCTATACCGGCTACGTCAATTTCGGCTCGGCCGCATTCTTCGCGCTCGGCGCCTATGCAACGGTGTTCATGCACAAGTTCTACCCGTTACCGATCCCGCTCCTGATCGTGGTCGGAGCCATCGTGTCGGGCATCGTCGGGCTCGGCATGGGCTATCTCACGCTGCGCCTGCGCGGCGCCTTCTTCGCCATCGCGACGCTCGCGCTCGCCGTCGTGCTGCAAACCCTGATCGTCAACTGGGACTATGTCGGCGGGTCGCGCGGCGCCTACATCATCCGCCCGAACGAAATCGCCATCATCGGCCCCTACATCCAATATCTGTTCCTGCTGATGCTCGCCCTCGTGGTCATCGCGCTGACCATCGCGCGCGGCATCGAGCGCTCGCAGCTCGGTTACGGCTTCGCCACCATCCGCGACGACGAGCTCGCGGCGGAAGCCTCGGGCGTGCCGACGCTGCGCCTCAAGCTCGTCGCGACGACGATCTCCGGCGCACTGATGGGCATGGCGGGAGCGCCGTTTCCCTATTACATCGGCTATCTCCAACCTTCGTCCGCCTTCGGGCTCGAATATGCGGTCAACTCCATCGCAATGCCGATGATCGGCGGCACCACCAGCTGGGTCGGACCGCTGATCGGCGCCGTGCTGCTCGGATCGTTGCAGCAGATCGCGACCGTCACCATTTCCTCGGCGGTCAATTTGCTCATCGTCGGCCTGCTGCTGGTCGCTTTCGTCATCATCGCTCCGAACGGTATCATCGGCTTGCTGCAGGGCTGGACGCGCCGGAGGGCGAAGTGATGGCTGGGCCGCTGCTCGAGGTCACGGGTCTGAGCAAGCGCTTCGGCGGCTTCGTCGCGCTCGACGGCATCGACCTCACCGTCGCCGAGGGCGAGCGCGTCGGCCTGATCGGTCCCAACGGCTCGGGCAAGTCGACCCTGGTCAACTGCATCTGCGGCACGCTCGTGAACGAGACCGGCACGGTGCGCTTCGACGGCGAGGCGATCGACGGCCTCCTCACCCACGAGCGCACGCGCCGCGGCATGGCGCGGAGCTTCCAGCTCCCGCGTCCGTTCGCGACGCTGACGGTCGCCGACAACCTGCGGGTGCCGCTGCTTTACACCGTCAACGCGCGGCCGGGGCGCGCGCTCTCGCCGGCCGCGCTCGATGCACGCTGCGCGGAGCTATTGCAGCTCGTCGCGCTCGCTGACAAGGCGGCGCAGCTGCCGCGCGACCTCACGCAAGTGGAGATGCGCAAGCTCGAACTCGCGCGCGCCATGGCCGCCGAGCCGAAGCTCCTGATCGCCGACGAGTCCATGGCCGGTCTGTCGCAATCTGAGGTCGACGACATCGTCGCCCTGCTCATCCGGCTCAACGAGCGCGGCATCACCATCGTCCTGATCGAGCATATCATGCGCGCGGTGATGAAATTCTCGCAGCGGCTGATCGTGCTGGTTTCCGGCAAGAAGATCGCGGACGGCAGGCCCGACGCAGTGATTCGCGATCCCGAGGTGGAGAGGGCTTACCTTGGCCAATAGCCTCAGCATCGAGAAGATCGACGCCGCCTACGGCGCCGTGCGGGTGCTTGAAGACGTGTCGCTCAAGGTCAATTCGGGCGAGACGGTGGTGCTGCTCGGCACCAACGGCAACGGCAAGTCGACGCTGATGAAATGCGTCATGGGCATCGTGCGCCCGCGCGCCGGAGCCATCGTGGTCGAGATCGACGGCGAACGATACGACCTCATCGGTCGCAGCACCGAGCAAATCGTCGATCTCGGCATCGCGCTGGTGCCGGAAGGCCGCCGCCTGTTTCCGCGCCTGACCGTGGAGGAAAATCTCCTGCTCGGCGCCTTCCGCCGCAAGGCGCGTACCAAGCTCAAATCGAACCTGGATTTCTGCTTCGAATGCTTCCCGCGATTGGCGGAGCGCCGCGCCCAACTCGCCGGCTCGCTCAGCGGCGGCGAACAGCAGATGCTCGCGCTCGCGCGCGCATTGATGCTGGCGCCGCGCATCCTCTTGATCGACGAGCCGTCGGTGGGCCTGGCGCCGGTGCTGGTCAGCCGCACTATCGACAAGATCAAGGAGCTCAAGGACCAGTACAATCTCACCGTGCTGATGGCGGAGCAGAACTTCCCGCAGGCGCTGCGTATCGCCGACCGCGGTTACGTCATCGTCCACGGCCAGATCGCCTTCGAAGGCCGTTCCGCCGACGAGCTCAACAACAACGAGCTGATCCGGAAGTTTTATCTCGGGCTGTAGTCGAGGCGCGCAAGTCGGTTGAGGCCGACTTGCGCACTCACGTGCCCGCTGTCGGGCATCCCCGACAGCGGTGGGCGCGCCCTGAGGACGAGAGGCGGACGATGGCTCGGATCTACTTCGCCTTCTCGTAGGGATAGATCACCTTGCCCGAGGCATATTCGGACGGCGTCAGCACAACCTGGGTCGAGATGTCCCGGAATTGAGCAACGTCGTTGCCTTTGACGTTCTGGAACTGGACTTGCAGTACGCGCGACTGCGCCCACTCGCCGTCCTTACCGAACCTCACGTCGCCGACCACGGTTTTGAACGTGTTGGCACGGATGTAGTCAGCGAGCTTGTCATCGTTGAGGCTCTTGGTTTCGACAATTGCCTGCGCCAGGACCTCCATCTGCGCATAGCCCCAGGGCCCGATGTAGTAGCCGAGCGGGTCGACGCCTTCCGACCCTGCCTTGGCCTGATACTTCTTTAGGAAGTCGGCCACCCCGGGGAAATCCATCTTCGGGACCGGCAGCCAGAAGTCGTAGTTGACGAACCCGTTGAGCAACGGTCCCAACTGCGTCTTGATGGCCGTCGCCTGCAGGCCGACCAAGCCGCCGCCCATCATCTTCGGCTTGAAGCCGATTTCGTTGATCGCCTTCACCATACCGACGGAATCCGGCGGGTACGAGCAGATCACCACGATGTCCGGATTTGTCGCCTGGATGGCGCGAACGATCGGCGCGAAGTCCGTCGTCGATGGCGGATATCGCTTGTCATAGACAATGTTGAGCCCGGCCGCCTTGGCGTTGTCGCGGGCACCCTCGGAGGCGTTGACGGAGAACTCCGCGTCGGCGGCGACGATCGCCACTGTCTGCGGCCTCGGATTCTGCGCCATGGCAGTGTCGAAGAAGCCCTTGGTGAAGGCCGTCTTCGGGGCCGGCCCGGACGGAATCATCGCGAAGTAGTTGGGGTAGTGAAACTCGCTGTTGACCGCGAGCCCGAACAGCCCGATCAGCATCTTCTTCTTCTGCACGACGACCGGCATCGCCGGCGCCAGCATGTTGGTGCCGTAACCGCCGATGATCAGATCGACCTTGTCGACGTCGAGCAGCTTGGTGTAGATGCCGGGCACCGTCGCCGGATTGGTCTGGTCGTCGTAATAGATGAGCTTGACCGGACGGCCGAGGAGCCCGCCCTTGGCGTTGATATCTTCTTCCCAAATCTTCTGGGCAAGCAGCGCCGACTTGCCGTTGGGCGCGAGCCCGCCGGTTTGAGATATGCCATAGCCGATCTTGATCGGCTCGCCGGATTGCGCCCAGGCCGCGCCTGCGAACAACAGCACGCACGCCGCGAGCGATCGCGCGAAATATCTCACCGCCCGATGTGTTGCATCATGCAGCATCGTCATCCTCCCATTGCAATCGTTTGTGGCTCCATCTTATGGGCAGCGGGTAAGGCGGCGCTAGTGTCCTTCGATTCCGAAGTTCGCATCATTGTGCCGCAGCCTCGGTTGCGAACTTCGGAATCGAAGGACACTAGCAACTTATTGATCTAGTGTGGCTTTGGTTCAGAAGTCCGCATTTCGGACGCGCTGCAAAAACGCCGCGGACTTCTGAACCAAAGCCACACTAGTGGGCCGCCGCCGGTCAATGCGCCGTTAGCGCGTCAGATCGCCGCCTTCGACCATGATGGTCTCGACCTCGCCCGCGCCGTTGCGGCGGAAGGCCGCGGCGCGGTCGTATTCGGGCGAGGTGAAGCAGGCGACGCCCTGCTCGAAGGTCGGAAACTCGATCACCACGAAGCGGTGGAATTTTGCCGGCCCTTCCATGACCTGATAGCGGCCGCCGCGCGCGAGCACCTTGCCGCCGAACTTGGCGATGATCCCCGGCACGAGGTCGGTGTACTTCTTGTATTCGACCGGGTCGTTAATCTTCGACCGCGCAACCCAATAGGCCGGCATGGTGATGTCCTCGCTGGCGTGTGCTCTTGCCGTCACCCCACGCCGTGGGGGACGTGACTGCGAATTTGAAGCATAAGGAGTGCTGCTCATGGCACGCAAGTTCATCGACATTTCCGTGCCGCTGGAAAACGACGTCGCCGCCGATCCCCCGGGCTACGGCCCGAAGATCGACTATTTCACCCACCGGCAGACGGCGGCGGACATGGTCAAGTTCTTTCCCGGCTTGCGGGAGGAGGATTTGCCGGATCGCGAGGGCTGGGCGATCGAGTGGGTCCGGCTCTCGACCCACAACACCACGCACCTCGACGCACCGTGGCATTTCGCCTCCACCATGGATCGCGGCAAGCGCGCGATCACAATCGACGAGGTACCGCTCGAATGGTGCTTTCAACCCGCCATCAAGCTCGACTTCCGTCATTTCCCTGATGGTTACGTCGCCAGCGCGCGCGACGTCGAAGCCGAGCTCGAACGCATCGATCATAACCTCGCGCCGCTCGAGATCGTGCTGGTGAACACGAGCGCGGGCGCGGCCTACGGCCGTCCCGAATATGTCGCCAAGGGCTGCGGCATGGGCCGCGAGGCAACCCTCTATCTGCTCGAGCGCGGCGTGCGCGTGACCGGCACCGACGGCTGGAGCTGGGACGCGCCGTTCGTGCACACCAAGGAGAAATATCTCGCCACCCGCGATGCGAGTCTGATCTGGGAAGGCCACAAAGCCGGCCGCGAGATCGGCTATTGCCATATCGAGAAGCTCAACAATCTCGAAGCGCTGCCGGCCAAGGGCTTCATGGTAAGCTGCTTTCCGGTCAAAGTGCGCGGCGGTTCCGCGGGCTGGACACGCGCCGTCGCGATCATCGCGTAGCGATCGCACGACCCCTTATGCCGCGGACGCGCGAGGTTGACCCTACCGGGCGCGCCTCCTAGCATCGCGGCTCGCACGCAACCGGCGCGGCCTCAAGCCCGGCGCAACTCGGGAGGACAGCGTGGATCGACGCAGCTTCGTCTTCGGCTCCGCTGCCGCAGCGGCCGCCCTCAAGGCGTCCTTCGCGCAAGACGCCTATCCGACCCGCGCCATCACCATCATCAACCCGTTTCCGCCGGGCGGCGCGGTCGATGTCGTCATGCGTCCGCTCGCCGCGGTGGTCGAGCCGATGGTGCAGAAGCCGGTGGTGATCGAGACCAAGGCCGGCGCCGCCGGCCAGGTCGGTGCGCAGTTCGTGGCCAACGCTAAGCCGGACGGCTATACGCTGCTCTCCCATCTGACTTCGATTTCCGGCTTCGCCGAGGTCGACCGGCTGTTCGGTCGGCAGCCGAAATTCACCAATGCCGACTTCATCCCGATCGCGCGCTTCGTGGCCGATCCATGCGTGCTGATCGTCAATGATGAGCAGCCCTACAAGACCCTCAACGAGCTGGTCGACGACGCCAAGAAGCGTCCGAACGAAATCATCTTCAGCTCGTCGGGCCTTTATGGCGCGCTCCACATTCCGACCGCGCTGTTCACCGCCGCGGCCGGCGGATTGAAACTGCGGCATTTGCCGACCCAGGGCGGCGGGCCGGCGTTGACCGCCTTCCTCGGCAACAATTGCCAGGTACTAGTCTCCTCGATTTCGGCGAGCCTCTCCCAGATCAAGGCCGGCAAGGCGCGTCCGCTCGCCTTGTTCGGCCGGGGGCGCTCGCCGGCGCTGCCTGATGTGCCGACCATGAAGGAGGTCGGCTACGACGTCGAATATTATCTCTGGGTCGGCCTGTTCGCGCCCAAGGGCACGCCGGCGAACGTCGTCACCTATTGGCGCGAGGTGCTGAACAAGGCGGCGCACGGCGAACAGTTCAAAGCGGCGCTCGCCAATCTCGGCCAGGAGCTCGCGTATATGGACCAGCCGGAATTCGCGGCATTCTGGGAGGCCGATAGCAAGCGCATCGAAGCCGCGATCCGCTCCATCGGCAAAGTCGAGGGGTAGTCGCGCCCGATCACCGATTGCGGAGCGTGCAACCTCGGCGCCCCGGCCCTCGCCCTTGCTACGCCAAGACGCTTGGGGAAGCGGATGGGGAGATCAGAGCGAGGGGAACGGAGAGACCGTGACTCTGCGTAGCGACCACATCGCCGGCGGCGTCTTTGTCGCCTTCGGCCTCTTGGTGTTTGCGCTCAGCGGCGATCTGCCGGTCGGGACACTGTCGTTTCCCGGCGCGGGCATGATGCCGAAGCTCGTCGCCGGGCTAGTGATCTTGTTCGGTCTGCTGCTCATCCTGCGCGCGAACGAGAGCGCGCCCTTCGCGACCGTTCGATGGGAGGATCTGCCGCACGCGGCACGGATCGTCGCGATCACCGCCGCCGCCATCGCGCTCTACCAAACGCTGGGCTTCCTCGTCACGATGACGCTGCTGCTATTTGCGCTGACCTTCGGCGCCGAGCGGCGCCATCCGCTTGCCGCCGCCGCCTTCAGCATCGGTGTCGTCGCATTGACCTATCTTTTGTTCGCCGTAGCGCTCAAGACACCGCTCGAGCCCGGCATCCTCGGATTCTAGCCATGGGCACCGTGGAGAATCTGCTGCTCGGCTTCTCGGTCGCGCTCCAACCCGACGTGTTGTGGTACGCGTTTCTCGGATGCCTTGTCGGCACCATCGTCGGCGTATTGCCCGGCATCGGACCGCTCTCCGGCATCAGCATTCTTCTGCCTGCGACCTTCGGGCTCGACACCACCAAGTCGGTGGTGATGCTCGCCGGCATCTATTACGGCTCGCAATACGGCGGCTCGACCACCTCGATCTTGATGCGGATTCCGGGCGAAGCCGCCTCGGTCATGACTTGCATCGACGGCTACGCCATGGCGCAAAAAGGGCGCGCGGGCGCGGCGTTGTGCATCGCCGCCGTCGGCTCGTGGATCGCCGGCACGTTCGGGGTGATCATGCTGACATTGATCGCGCCGCCGCTTGCCTCCTTCGCGTTGCGGTTCGGACCGCCGGAGTACACCGCGCTGCTCGTGCTCGGCCTCATCTTCCTCGCCTATATGTCGTCGACCTCGCTGCCGCGCACGCTGCTGATGGCGTGTTTCGGGCTCCTGCTCGGCACTATCGGCATCGACAACATGACCGGCCACTTCCGCTACTCCTTCGACATCGCCGAGCTCGGCGACGGCATCGGCATCGTCCCGGTCGCGATCGGGCTGTTCGGGCTCGGCGAGATCCTGTCGACGCCGTCGGCCAACGTGATCAGCAAAGTGATCGCGCCCAAGCTGCGCCAGCTGTTGCCGAACCGCCGGGAATGGCGGCAATCGGCCATGCCGATTGCCCGCGGTTCGGTTCTCGGCTTTCTGATCGGGCTCACCCCGGGTTCCGCCCACATCATTTCGAGCTTCCTGTCCTATGCAATCGAGCGACGCGTCTCCAAGCACCCGGAAGAATTCGGCAAGGGTGCAGTCGCCGGCGTCGCCGGACCCGAATCGGCGAACAACGCGGCCTCGACCGGCGCCTTCGTGCCGATGCTGGCGCTCGGCCTTCCTACCGGTCCGATCACCGCCGTGCTGATCGCCGCGCTGATGATCCACGGCGTGCCGCCGGGGCCGACGTTGGTGAACGAGCATCCCAACATCTTTTGGGGTTTCGTCGCGTCGATGTACGTCGGCAATCTGATGTTGCTTGCGCTCAATTTGCCGCTGGTCGGCATCTTCGTGAACATACTGCGGATTCCCTACGCCTATCTCTATCCGCTGGTGATCATGTTTTGCATCATCGGCGTTTACGAGGTCAGCCATTCGATCGTCGATGTGTGGATCATGCTGATCATGGGAATCATCGGCTACGGCTTGCGCAAGTTCGGCTTCGATCCGGCGCCGCTGGTGCTCGGCCTGGTGATCGCGCCCACCCTCGAGATGTCGCTGCGCCAATCGCTGATCATGTCGAACGGCAACTGGGCGATCTTCCTCCAGCGCCCGATCTCGCTCGTGCTGCTCGTTGTGTGCGCCGCGCTGCTGGCGCTCGCCGCGCTGTCGCTCATCCGCAGCCGCAAGGACTGGCGCAGTCGGCTGGCCGAGGCCGAAACCGGCGAAAACCAGTAGCCCGTTCGCGGCGCAGCGATCCCGCGCGGGGAAAACCACCAACGATCACCTCGCGCAGGGAGGACTTGCTATCGGATCAATCCGCTTCTTTCGGCAGCACGCGCAGCGTTGCGCACGCTCATGCCCACAGGCGCTCGTTCTCGAGCCCGCGGTAAAGGTCGGCGACATAGTCGCCGTAGCCGTTGAAGATGAGCGTCGGCCGGCGTTCATTGCGCCCGATCAGCTCTTCCGTGGCCTGGCTCCAGCGCGGATGCGGCACCTGCGGATTGACGTTGGCCCAGAAGCCGTACTCGGCGGACTGCAATGCCTCCCAATAGCTCTTCGGTCGCTGATCGGTGAAGTTGAAGCGCACGATCGACTTGATCGACTTGAAACCGTATTTCCACGGCACTGCCAAACGCAACGGCGCGCCCTGCACTTTCGACACCGGCTTGCCGTAGGCACCGGTCACCAGAAGGGCGAGTTCGTTGGTCGCCTCGGCGATGGTCAAGCCTTCGACATAGGGCCAGGGATACCAGCTCTGTTTCTGGCCGGGCGCGATCGACGGATCGAGGAAGGTTTCCATCCGCACGTATTTCGCCGACGACAGCGGCTTGGCCAGTTCCACCAGCCTCGCGAAGGGAAAGCCGCTCCACGGAATGGCCATCGACCACGCCTCGACGCAACGGTGGCGATAGAGCCGCTCCTCCAACGGCATCTTGCGAATGAGATCGTCGATGCCGATCTCCTGCGCACTCTCCACCATGCCGTCGATCTTGATCGTCCACGGCCGCAGCTTGAGCGCCTGCGCCGCCTTGGCGACGCTCTTGCTCGAGCCGAACTCGTAGAAATTGTTGTAGCTGGTATTGATCTTCTCGTCGGTGACCGGCCGATCAAGCGTGTATTTTTCATTACGGCTGGCCGGATAGAGATCCTTGGTAGGGTCCGGCAAGTCGCTGATGCGCTGCGCGAGCGCAATCTTGGGCGAAATGGACAACGCCGCCGCGCCCGTCGCCGCCAGCAAGGCGCGGCGGTTCAATACCAGGTGCTCGGGCGTGGCGAGGCGTTCGGGAATTTCCCATCCGCGGCGGCGAATGACGTGCATGGTCGTCCTCCGGATCCGAGGCCGTTGTTGGATACGCCGACGGGCCATCACGGGCAAGTCACGGCCGCGGCAGCGACGGGTGATTGGCCGGGTCAGATCAAGCCACGCAAGGCCAGATGTGCGCCGAGCAGGAGCGAGCCGGAGAAGAAGCAGATCCGGAAAGTCTCCGAGCGCACGCGCGCGCGCACCCATTGGCCCAGCACCATGCCGAGGAGTGCCGGCGCGAGCGCGGCGACCGAAGCGCCCGCGACCGAGATTTGCAAAGCGCCGTCCTGCACCAGGGTTATCGCCAGCGCCACCGTTGCGACCGTGAATGACAGGCCGAGCGCCTGCACCAGGCCATCCGTCTTGAGCCCGATCGCCTGCAGATAGGGCGCCGACGGGATCATGTAGACGCCGGTCGCGGCGGTCACGATGCCGGTGATCACTCCGATCAACGGCGATAGCCAGGGCTCGAGCCGCGCCGGCACGGCGAACTCGACCGAGGTCAGGCCGAGCACACCGTAGAGCGCGAGCACGGCCCCGAGGCCGATCGAGGCGCGCGCGCCGCCAGCGGCGGTGAGCAGGCCGCCGCCGGCCCAGACCCCGGCGCAGATGCCGAGCAGCATCGGCCACAGCCGACGCACGAGCGGGATGAGCTCGGGTCCCATCACCTGCCAGACATTGGTGAGGAAGGAGGGCACGACCAGCAGCGCGGCGGCCTGCACCGGCGTCATGACGAGGGCGAGCAAACCCATGGCCACGGTCGGCAGCCCGAGACCGATCACGCCTTTCACGAAGCCGGCGAGCACGAAGATCGCCGTGATGGCGGCAAACACGAAGGATGTCATGCGCCGCATATAGCAGGCGCCGCACGGAACCGAACTTCGGATGTCGCGAATGGAAGCTTCAGAAAAAGCAGAGGACGGAGAACGGACGAGGGAACTCGCGTCCGCGATCCGTCCTCGGCGGTCCGCTTACGCCGCCGCCGCCGCCTTTCGCGCCGCCACGATCTGCTCCGCGGTGCGGCCCATGAGTTCGGCCATGTGGTCGAACTTGAAGGTGAAGCTGCCGACGCCGGCGGTGGCCGAGCGCACCTCCACGATGAGATCGCCGATCTCCGACTCCGGCATCTGCACGCGCACCACGTCCCAGCCGTCCCAACCCTCGCGGGTATCGAAGCCGAGGATTTGGCCGCGCCGTCCGGACATGAGCGCGTTCATCTTGGCGGTCGCCTCCGACGGGCAGACGATCTCGACCTGGTAGATCGGCTCGAGCAGCACCGGCTGGCACTGCGGCAGTCCCTCGTGGATCGCGAGCCGACCGGCGAGCTGAAACGCCATATCGGAGGAATCGACCGTGTGATAGGAGCCGTCGATCAGCTTCGCCGCAACGTCGACCACCGGAAAACCGAGGGGGCCGTGCTTGAGCGCGTCGATGACGCCCTCCTCCACCGAAGGAATATAATTGCGCGGCACCACGCCGCCCTTGATCTCCTCGGTAAAGGTGAAGCCCGCGCCGCGCGGCAGCGGTTTGATGTCGAGCACGACGTCGCCGTATTGGCCGTGGCCGCCCGACTGCTTCTTGTGGCGGCCGCGCTGCACGATCCCCTTCTTGATGGTCTCGCGATAGCCGACCGTGGGTTTATGCGAGACCGTAGCGATGCCAAAGCGATCGGCCAGCCGCTCGGTGGCCACGCGCAACTGCATCTCGCCCTGGCCCCATATCACCACCTCATGCGCCTCGGCGTTGTGGACGACGCTGATCGAGGGGTCTTCCTCGAGCAGTTTCCCGAGCGCCTGCCCCAGCTTGACGTCGTCCTTGCGCTCCTTGGCAGTGACGGCGATCGAGAGCACCGGCGCGTGGGGACTGACCTTGGCGAGCGCTGGATGCGGCTGCTGGCCGTCGCTCAAAGTATCGCCCGTTGTGGCATGATCGAGCTTGCCGAGCGCGACGGTGTCGCCGGCTTCGGCGGCGCCGCGCTTCTCGCTGTGCTGACCCATGAGCTTGAAAACGGCGGCGACGCGTCCCGACTCGCCCTCGGAGTTCAAGAGATTGATGCCGTCGGCGATTTTACCCGAAAGCACGCGGGCCACCGACATCTTACCGCCATGCGCGGTGTTGATGGTCTTGAGCAGGTAAGCGACAGCGTGGCCGCTCTTCACGCCGAGCCGTTTTGCGGTGTCCGCGATGCCGGGGGACTCGTGGCGCAACGCCTTCATCAGGCGCAGCACGCCGTTGGTGCGCGTGGCCGCGCCGAACAGCACGGGGCAGACCAAACCCTCGCGCAATTCCTTGGAGAGATCGTCGAAGACCTTGTCGCGCGGCGGCTGAATGTCCTCGAGCAGTTGCTCCATCAGCTCGTCGTCATGGTCGGCCAGCGTCTCGAGCATGGAGAATCGGGCCGTCTTCTCGCGGTCGAGCGCATCGCCTTCGAGCACAACCACCTCCGACGGCGCGTGCTCCTTGTAGACGAACGCGCGTTCGAGCGCGAGATCGACGAATCCGTTGACGATCTCGCCGGAAAAGGTCGGTATCTGTCGCAGCACCAACTTGCTGCGCGAGGCCGGCTGCAACACCCTGAGCACGTCGTGGATGGTGGAGTCGGCCTTGTCGATCTTGTTGAGGAACAGAAAGCGCGGGATTTTCTGCGCTTCCAGCTCGCGCAGAATGAGCTGCAGTTGCGGCACCTTCTTCTCGTCGAGCTCGCACACCACGACCGCGGCGTCGACTGCCGGCAGCGCCGCGCGCATGTCGTGGACGAATTCAACCGAGCCCGGACAATCGATGAAAGTATAAGTATCGCCCATGAAACTGGTGCTGGCGACGGAGAGTTCGACGCTCATCCTGTGATGACGCGCTTCCTTGCTGGCGTCGCTGACGGTGTTCTCCCCGTCGATCGTGCCTTGGCGCTGGATGGCGCCGGTTCGGGCAAGGATTGCTTCGAGTAGCGTCGTCTTGCCGCTCTGAAACGGGCCCACCAGCGCGATGCACCGTGGACCCGTAGCTCTTGTGCCGTTCTGTGCCATATCCGCCTCCCAATCCACCGCGATGCGGTCTTCTGCGGGACCGTTGTGCCATCGTTTCAGGCCGGAGGGGGACTTGGCAAGAGGCGCCAGCCTTTGGCGCACGATGGCGGAACGCGGATGGACATGCGCGCATTGCATGCCAAAAAAAACGGCCGCCTCGCGGGCGGCCGTCCATGCGTCGCGCGGAGCTTGCGCAACCGTCAGGGGCCGGGGCGCAGATGTAGTTCCGCCACGCCGAGGGCGACATTGAGCCCGACCGAGGTCGACACCGAGACCGGCTGCAACGCGATCGTGTTGTTGGAACCGCCGATGAGGACGTTGGCGCCGAGGCCGGCGGCGACCGTTACCTGACCGGTCGCGCCGAAATAATCGCCGGCGAGGAAGGCGGGACCAGGGGGCGCGAGGCTGTCCGTGAACACCGCCCAAACCAACACCGCGCCGCCGGTGGCGCCGATATCGAGCCCGAACTTGCTGATCGACCCGCTGTAGACCTGTTGCGGGCCGGGCGGCTCCGGCGCGAACGTGCACACGACCGCCTTCTGCGAGCCGAGGATGAAGCCGATGCCCGCCGAGATGTCGCAGGTCAGCACGCCGGCCCGCACGCGCTGGGCGGCGGCGGGATCGGCGGACGCAACGGCTAATGCAAGCGCGGCAGCCCCGACGGCATGACGCAACATATGGACCCTCCTTTGTTGTTCGATCGCACAAGCCCAATCGGGGTTGCGCCTCACCAATCGATCTTACGCAAGATCGCGCGCGTCATGTCAAGTTGCCGCAGAAGCGCTGGATGCGCCGGCAAGCTTCCTCCACGTCCTCGGTCTTGGTGGCGTAGGAGATGCGGAATGCGGGACCGAAGCCGAACGGCGTGCCCTGCACCACCGCCACTCCCTCGGCCTCCAACAGCTCGCTGACGAAGTCCTCGTCGGTGACGAGCTTGTGTCCGGTCGGCGCAGTCCTGCCGATGGTGCCGGCGCAGGACGGATAGACGTAGAACGCGCCCTCGGGCTTGGGGCACTGGATGCCGCGCGCCTGATTGAGCATCGAGACGCAGAGGTCGCGGCGCTCCTTGAAGATCGCATTGTGCTTGGCGATGAAGTCCTGCGGCCCGTCGAGCGCCTCGACCGCCGCCCATTGCGACACCGCCGTCGGGTTCGAGGTCGACTGCGACTGGATCATCGCCATCGCCTTGATCAGCGGCTCGGGCCCGCCGGCATAGCCGATGCGCCAGCCGGTCATGCAATAGGTCTTGGAAACGCCGTTCACCGTCAACGTGCGCTCGTAGAGCCGGGGCTCGACCTGCGCCGGCGTGGTGAATTCGAACTCGTCGTAGACGAGGTGCTCGTACATGTCGTCGGTCATCACGTAGACCTGGGGATGCCTGACCAGCACGTCGGTGAGCTTCTTGAGCTCGGCGCGCGTATAGGCCGCGCCGGTCGGGTTCGACGGCGAGTTGAGCAGCACCCATTTGGTCTTCGGTGTGATTGCGCGCTCGAGCGCCTCGGAGCGCATCTTGAAGCCCGACTCGAGGGTAGTGGGCACGGCGACCGGCTCGCCGCCGGCGAGCATGACCATATCGGGATAGCTCACCCAATAGGGCGCCGCGAGAATCACCTCGTCGCCTGGATCGAGCGTCGCCACGAACGCGTTGTAGAGCACCTGCTTGCCGCCGGTGCCGACGATGATCTGACTCGGCTTGTAATCGAGGCCGTTCTCGCGCTTGAACTTGCGAGCGATCGCGGCCTTGAGCTCCGGGATGCCGTCGACCGCGGTATACTTCGCCGCCTTGCCGGCCTCGATCGCCTTGAGCGCGGCGCGCTTGATGTTCTCCGGCGTGTCGAAATCCGGCTCCCCGGCTCCCAGCCCGATCACGTCGCGGCCCGCGGCTTTGAGCGCACGCGCCTTATCCGTCACCGCGATGGTGGCGGACGGCTTGATGCGCTTGAGCGATTCTTTGAGCAGGGCCATGAGAATCTCCGCTTACCCTTTGCGGGCGCGAGCTTCCTAATGGGCGCGGCCGCCGACGGCAAGCCTCCATCGCCCATCCACACACCAGTGTGATCGCGCCGACACACGCGGGCCTGGAAGGGCGTTGAACCCACGTCAGAATTTACGCCAGCTCACATTCGGCGCGCGCGCTCCGGGAGGACAAGCGCCGCGACGCTCGCGTCATTAGACCCCACATTCGCACCCTTCAGCGCGTGATTTTCGGGCCGGCGGCCGCTAGACTATTGGCCGACACGAAACGACCGTCCCCGGGAGGACGCCATGAAGCTCACCGCCGAGCAGATCAAGACCTTCGATGAGCAGGGTTACGTGTTTTTCCCGAACTGCTTCGCCGACGAGGAGGTTGCGGTCCTGCGCAGCGAAGCGGACAAGATTTTCAGGAGCAATCGCCAGGAGGTCTGGCGCGAGAAGACCGGCGCGCCGCGCACCGCCTTCGCCGCGCACACCTATAACGAGTCCTTCCGTCTGATGGCGCATCACCCGCGCCTGGTCGAACCGCTGCAGCAGATGTTCGGCGAAGGCGTTTACGTCCATCAGTTCAAGATCAACGCCAAGGCCGCGTTCGAGGGCGATGTCTGGCAGTGGCACCAGGATTACGGCACCTGGGCGCGCGACGACGGCATGCTCGAGCCGCGCGCCATGAATATCTCGATCTTCCTCGACGAGGTCCTGCCGATCAACGGTCCGTTGATGCTGATCCCGAAGAGCCACAAATACGGCACGCTCGCCGCCGGTCACGACACCAGCACGACTTCCTATCCGCTTTGGACGCTCGATCCGGAGACGGTGACGCGGCTCTGCGCCCAAGCCGCGCCGCCGGACGGCGTCGGCATCGTGGCGCCGACCGGCAAGCCCGGCTCGGTGTTGATGTTCCACGGCAATCTCGTGCACGCTTCGCCGCCCAACATCACCCCCTATCCGCGCAAGATCGTGTACCTGACGCTCTGCGCCGTCTCCAACCACATCACCAAGTTCACCCGGCCCGAATGGATCGCGCACCGCGACTTCACGCCGATCGTGCCGGTGGAGGACGACGCCCTCATCGCCCATGCGCGCGCCCATCGCGTCGCGGCGGAGTGACGGCGAAAATGATTTTCTGCAGATGACGGGCGCGGCAGCAGGCGTCGGCTGCGGTCGGCGGCCGCGGTAGTCGGCGACCACTCACCGGAGCTTGGTCGCGTCATGACATTGCCGCTCTGATGGCTTACGCCCATATCTCGGCAGGGCGGCGGCGATCACCGCCGGAGGGAAGGCGATGTATACGCTCTACTCGATGCAGCGATCGGGCAACAGCTACAAGGTGCGCCTCGCGCTCGCCCAGCTTGGCATCCCTTTTCGTCTGGTCGAAGTCGACATCCTCAAAGGTGAGAGCCGCACGCCCGAGTTCCTGGCCAAGAATCCGCACGGCCAAGTGCCGCTGCTCGAAGCCGCGCCCGGCCGCTACCTCGCCGAATCGAACGCGATCCTCTGGCACCTCGTGAGCCGCACGCCGCTGCGGCCCGAGCACCGCATCGATCGCGCCGAAGCGTTGCAGTGGATGTTCTTCGAGCAGCACAGCATCGAACCCAACATCGGCGCCGCCTATTTCTGGCTGGCGCTGGTCAAGGGCGGCCGCGAGCTGCAGCAGCACGCGCTCGAGGACTGGATGGAGGAAGGTTACCGCTCGCTCGCCGTGATGGAGAATCACCTCAAGCACCATCGCTATTTCGTCGGTGATCGCTACAGCGTCGCCGACATCGCGCTCTACGCCTACGCTCACCTCGCGCATACGTGCGATTACGAACTGACGACCTTTCCGGAGATCCGTGCCTGGCTCGAGCGCGTGGCGGCGCAGCCGGGCTATATCTCGATGGATTGGCAGCCCGAGAACGTCGTAGCGGCGGAGTGAGCGCGCGAGCGGCGGGGCTGCGCGCCGCAAAAAGCGGCCGTATTTTGCGGCCGAACGAGAAGCGCGTTCGGCGTTAACGCTTCGTTAACCAAAAACACAAATTTGCCCTTCTTCGCCAATGCCTCCGCCTAACTCCGGCCGAATCGGCGCCGGCATCCGCCGCGACAAATGAGTCGACTGATTCGCGGAGATTGACATGCCCAAGCCATTAACAAGGCCGACCGGAATCAAGCCCGGGGCTCGCCCGCGGCCGGCGCCGAGGCATCGCTCCATCACTCTCGTCGAATTGATCATCACTGCCGCGCTCGCCTTATCGACCGCCGTCGCCGTCACCGCTGTCTCGATTGGCATGGCGCGCGCGGACGTGGTCGGCGCCATGACCAGTGGCGACGGCACCCCGCTCGCGATCGCGCTTTGCATCGCCTTTCTGCTCGCCGCCATGGGCGGGCTTACCGTCATCGTCGCCGCCAACCCGCGGCGCGACTGATCATCGTTTCGGGCGGCCGGTCGGGGGAAGTCACTGCCGCGCGTCGTCGGACGCGCGGCAGTGCTGCTGTTGGGCCTCTCACTCCGGCTTGATGTTGGCCGCCTTGATGATCGGCCACCAAGTCTCGATCTCGGCCTTGTGAAAGGCGCCCAGCGCCTGCGGCGTCTGCTCCTCGCGCGTCGCAATCACGTGGCCGAGCTCGGTGAGCCGCTGCCGCACGGCCGGATCGGCCAGCGCATCCACCACCGCGCCGTTGAGCTTGGCGACGATCTCGCTCGGCGTGCCCTTGGGGACCCACAGGCCGTTCCAAAACGAGATGTACATCCCCGACACGCCCACCTCGTCCATGGTCGGAACCTCGGGCGCGGCCGGCCAACGCTCCTTCGACATCACGGCAAAGGCTCTGATCGCTCCGCTGCGCACGAACGACAGCGTTTGCGACGCTTCGGCACAAAACATGTCGATCTGGCCGGCCACCAGATCCTGCATCACCGGCGCACCGCCGCGATAAGGAACCAACTGGAAACTGGTGCCGGTCTTCTGCTGGAAGTAGAGCAAGCAAACATGCGCCGCGCTCCCGGCCCCGACGGTTGCCGCCGATGCCTTGCCGGGATCCGCTTTGAGCCAAGCGATCAGCTCCCGGGCGTTCTTCGGCGGCAGTGCGTTCTTGCCGATGATCATCAACGGTGTGGCGCTGATGCGCGACACCGGCTGCAATTCCAGCACTGCGTCGTGCGCGGCCGGATACATCGCGCCCGCCCCGACGTGGCTCGTCCAATTGCCGATGCTGAGCGTATAGCCGTCGGGTGCGGCTTGCGCGGCGCGGGCGACGCCGATGCTGGCGCCGGCGCCGGTCACGGTCTCGATGATCACCGGCTGGCCGAGCGACACCCGCATGCGCTCGCTCAAGATGCGCGCAAGCGTATCCGTCGGCCCACCCGCCGGGAACGGCACGACCATGGTGATGGGATGCGATGGATAGCCTTGCGCATGGGCAATGCCGCCAACGCCGACCGCGACGGCAATTGCCGCGACAAAGGCCGTCATCTTCATGGCTGTCCTCGCCGTTCCGCTCGAGAAATTTTTCCCGCCGACGATGACACGGAGCGCGGCGGGAAAGTCAACAGTATCGTCACATCGATGTGAAGGGCTCGAAACTTGCCGGAACATCGTCGGCAACGCATGGTTGTCGCACCGACGCGTAACATCGACGCGTGGCACGCAGAAGAGCGCAGGAGCATTCGAAATGAGGTGGTCAGCGGTGGCGTGCGCAGTCGGGGTCGTTGCGATCGGCTGCCCGCCCGCCGGCGCGCAGGTTTTCCATTCCTCCTCCGGCGACGTCGCGGTGGAGACCGTAGCGAAGAACCTCGATCATCCTTGGGCCATCGCCTTCCTGCCCGCCGGCCGCATGCTGGTGACGGAGCGGCCCGGACGCATGCGCATCGTCGCCAAGGACGGCGCGCTCTCCCCCGCGCTCGCCGGCGTGCCGAAAGTGTTCGCGTCGGGTCAGGGCGGGCTGCACGACGTCGCGCTCGACCGCGGCTTTGCGCAGAATCACACCATCTATTTCTGTTACGCCGAGCCGGTGGAAGGCCGCGGGCGCACCGCGCTCGCGCGCGCTCGGCTGGTGGATGAAGGCACGCCCCGGCTCGATGCGGTCGAGGTGATCTTCCGCCAGGCCGGCCCGCTCTCCAGCGGCAATCATTTCGGCTGCCGCATCGTGCAGGCGCCGGACGACAATCTCTTCCTGACCGCCGGCGAGCATTTCACCACCCGCGACCAGGCGCAGAATCTTGCCAACGATCTCGGCAAGATCATTCGCATCCGGCCCGATGGCTCGGTCCCGCCGGACAATCCATTCGTCGGCGGGCCTGCCGTCAAGCCCGAGATCTGGAGCTACGGCCACCGCAATCCCCAGGGTCTCGCGTTCCACCCCGTGACCGGAAAGCTGTGGGAGCACGAGCATGGGCCGCGCGGCGGCGACGAGATCAACATCATCGAGAAGGGCAAGAACTACGGCTGGCCGGTGATCGGCTACGGCATCGACTACAACGGCGCCAGGATCCACGAGAGCACGCACAAGCAGGGCATGGAGCAGCCGCTCAAGTACTGGGTGCCCTCGATCGCCCCGTCCGGGATGGCGTTCTACACCGGCAGTCTGTTGCCGGGCTGGCGCGGCAACGTGTTCGTCGGCGCGTTGGTCGGCCAACTTTTGGTCCGGCTCGAAGTCGACGGCGACAAGGTGGGCAAGGAGGAGCGCCTGTTGCAGGGGCTGCGCGAACGCATTCGCGATGTTCGCGACGGGCCGGACGGCGCGCTGTGGCTCGCCACCGACAGCTCCTCGGGTCGGATTCTCCGCATCACGCCGAAATGACCGCGATTCCTGCGCTCACCACCGCCGTCCGCGGGCAGCGCTTGCGGCGCGGATGAGCCGCGCCATCGTTGCGAAACGCAATAATTGCGGCAGGACGAGTCAAACAAGCCCCGCCGTCATAGTCCCGACACGAAGCTTCTCTACCCGGCCGCATCCGATCCGATCAAGCCAATGCGGGCCCGCTTCACGGCGCCACGGGTGGCGTCGCCGCGCGCTCGCGATGCGTTTCGAGCCTGTGCCATGTTTTCGCTGTTCGAGCGGCTGTTGAAGCCGACCGACCCACCGGAGCAGGCGGCGCCGCCGCCCGGCTTCACCGCGTTCTTCTGGCATTTCGCCCGACAGGCGAAGGGCCTGTTCGCCGCTTTGTTCGCCGCCGGCTTGGTGGTGGCGCTGCTCGATTCGACCATTCCCGTGTTCATGGGCCGCATCGTCACGTTGATCACGGCGAGCCCGCCGGACGAGCTGTTCGCAAAATTCTGGCCGCATCTGCTCGGGATGGCGGTGGTGCTGCTGGTTGCGCGTCCGATCGCGCTCACCGCGCAGAACCTGATCGCGAACCAGGCGATCTCGGCCAACGTGTCGAATCGCATCCGCTGGCAGAACCACTGGTACGTGGTGCGCCAGTCCTGGGCGTTCTTCCAAAACGACTTCGCCGGCCGCATCGCCAACCGCGTGATGCAGACCGGCCCTGCGATCCGCGAGACCCTGGTCGCGCTGCTCACCAGCGTCTGGTACATCCTCGTCTACGGCACGAGCGCGTTCATTCTGCTCGCCTCCGCCGACCCCGTGCTGGCGCTGCCGATCGCGCTGTGGTTCCTCGGCTATCTGCTCATGCTGCGCGTGCTCGTGCCGCGCATGCGCGACCGTTCCAAGGAGGTGTCGGAAGGGCGCTCGCTGCTGACCGGGCGCATCGTCGATAGCTACACCAACATCCTCACGGTGAAGCTGTTCGCCCGCGCGCGCGAGGAGGACGCCTATGTGCGCGACGCCATCGATCACCACACCAAGCTGTTCTATCGCTCGCTGCGGCTCAACACGCTGTTCGGCTTCTGCCTGTCCGCGCTCAACGCGCTGATGGTGACCAGCACCGGCGCGCTCGCGCTGGTGTTGTGGACGCAGGGCAAGGTCGAGGTCGGGACCGTGGCGATGGCGCTGCCGCTCGCCTGGCAGATCGTCAACATCGCCGGCTGGGTGGCCTGGCAGATCACATCGATCTTCGAGAACGTCGGCGTGATCCAGGAAGGCATGATGACCATCGCCCGGCCGATCACGCTCACCGACCTGCCCGATGCGCCCACCCTCAAGGTGACGCGCGGCGAGATCAGATTTGAGGATGTGCGCTTCGGTTACGGCCGCGAGAGCGGCGTCATCGACGGCCTGACCTTGACCGTCCGCCCGGGCGAGAAGATCGGCCTGATCGGCCGTTCCGGCGCCGGCAAGTCGACGGTGGTCAATCTGCTGCTGCGCTTCTTCGATCTCGAGGGCGGCCGCATCGTGATCGACGGCCAGGACATCGCCGCGGTCACGCAGGAGAGCCTGCGCGCGCAAATCTCCGTGGTCACGCAGGACACCTCGCTGCTGCACCGCTCGATCCGCGACAACATCCGCTACGGCCGCCCGCAGGCGACCGACGCCGAGATCGTGACGGCGGCGAAGCTCGCCCACGCCGACGAGTTCATCGGCGAACTCGAGGACTGGAAGCAGCGGCGCGGCTATGCGGCGCAGGTCGGCGAGCGCGGCGTGAAGCTCTCGGGCGGCCAGCGCCAGCGCATCGCCATCGCGCGCGTGATCCTCAAGGACGCGCCGATCCTGGTGCTCGACGAGGCCACCTCCGCGCTCGACAGCGAGGTCGAGGCCGCGATTCAATCGAGCCTGGGCACGCTGATGGCCGGCAAGACCGTGATCGCCATCGCGCACCGGCTCTCAACCATCGCACGCATGGACCGGCTGATCGTGCTCGAGCGCGGCCGCATCGTCGAGCAGGGCTCGCACCACGAGCTGTTGCGGCACGGCGGTCATTACGCCGCCTTGTGGCAACGCCAGTCGGGCGGCTTCATCGACGCCGACATGCAGGCCGCCGAGTGAGCGGCGTGATAGGCTTTCTCGGCCTGGGAGACCGCAGCCGGCGGGACGCCAGGACTCGGTCGAAAACCGTTGAAATCTCCGGAATAAAACCAGCGGGCGGCCGATCTTCACCCATATGATTGTGGTGCGCATCGACCATGGCAAGCCTGAAGAGCGAGGACGATCAGGCGCGCTTCGCCAGCGTGGTGCTGCCGCATCTCGCCGACGCCTACGCGCTCGCGCGCTGGCTCACCGGCGATCGCGCCGACGCCGAGGACGTGGTGCAGGAAGCTTGCCTGCGCGCCTTTCGCGGCATCGGCGGCTTTGCCGGAGTCAACGCCCGCGCCTGGGTCTTAACCATCGTGCGCCACGCGGCCTATACCTGGCTGGGCAAGAACCGTTCGGCGTCGCTGGTGATGGTCGACGATCTCGAAGCGCTCGAGCAGAAGCGGTCGAGCGCCAGCGCCGCTTTCGAGCAGGCGCCGCCGACGCCGGAGGCGGAGCTGATCGCCAAGGCCGACGCGCGGCGGCTCGAAGCCGCGATTGCGGAGCTGCCGGTGCCGTTTCGGGAAACGTTGGTGTTGCGTGACGTGCAGGGCCTCGACTATCGGGAGATTTCCGAAGTGACCAAGGTACCCATCGGCACGGTGATGTCGCGGCTCGCGCGCGCCCGCCGGCGGCTGATCGAGCGCATCGGAGCCGACAAGCCAGGGGGCGCGCCATGACACCGACGGATCCGCGCTTGCTCGTTCACGCCTATGTGGACGGCGAGCTCGACCCTGCGCACGCGCTCGAGGTCGAGCGCCAGCTTGCCGACGATCCGGCGCTGGCGGTCGAACGCGAGCGGGTGGAGGCGCTGCGGCGCGTCATCGCCGAGCAGCTGCCGCGCGAAGGCGCGCCGCCCGGTCTCGCGCAGCGGATCGAGGCCGCCATCGGCTTGCGGCCTGCGCCTGCGCCCGCGCGCGCCTCGTCACGCCCGTCTTGGCGCGCGCTCGCGGCCTCGGTCGCGGTGGCCGCGTTCCTCGGCAGCGGCGCGACCTGGTTGGCGCTGTCGCCCGGCCCGCCCGATGCCGACATGGTCGTGGCCAACCACGTGCGCGCGCTGATGGCGACGCAGCCCGTCGACGTCGGCTCCTCCGACCAACACACGGTCAAGCCCTGGTTCAACGGCCGCATCCCCGAGGCGCCGCGCGTGGTCGAACTCGCCAACGCGGGCTTTCCCCTGGTCGGCGGCCGCATCGACGTGATCGGACGCACCCCGGTTGCAACGCTCGTCTATCGCGTGCGCCAGCATCTGATCAGCCTCAGCGAGGTCCCCGCCGGCCGGACGATCGCGACCTCCCTCGGCCAAATCGGCGGATACAATATTGTGTCCTGGACCGACAACGGCGTCGCCTATTGGGCCGTCTCCGACGTTGCCGCAGCCGATCTCGATACGTTCGCGAAGGCTTTTCGCGCCGCCGAGCCCGAGCGCTAGCTAGACCAGATCCTCGCAGGCGCGGAGTTTGCGAACCCCAATCGCCTGAACCAGCGCTAGGCCTGCTGCAGCAATCCCGCCATCGGCTTCACCGCGGCGCTGTCCGGAAACACCTTGGTGGCCAGCACGGCATCGTCGACGCGCAGGTGGTCCTTGAGCAGGCCCTTGAGCACCGCGCGCAGGTCGGTGGTCGGCTTGAGGTCGCGCCCGTCATGAAGCTTGGCGAGCTTGAGCCCGGGCCAGTCGGCGACGACGCGACCGCCCTTGAGCGCGCCACCCGCCATGAGCGCCACCGTCGCGGTGCCGTGATCGGTGCCGTCGGTGCCGTTGATGCGGGCGGTGCGGCCAAATTCGGTGACGATCGCGACCACGGTCTCGCGCCAAGCGTCCTTCATCTCGGTCTCGATCGCGGCGATGGCGCCGTCGAGCGCGCCGAGCAAGATTGCGAGCCGGCCGCTCATCGCGCCTTCGGCGGCGTGGGTATCCCAGCCATCGAAGGCAAGCGCGCCGATGCGCGGCCCATCCGCGCGCGCGAGAAACTTCGCCGCCGTGCCCGCGGATTCGGCGAAATAGGCGCGCACCTGTCCGGCCCCCGCCGCCTGCGGCTGCTCACCGTCCATGCCGCCGGCGCGCGCGATGGTCGCAAGCCCCATGCGTTCCTCGAGCACGCGGGCGAGGATGGGATCGGTGTGGTGGTAGAGCTCCATGAGCCGCATCACCGTGTCATCGCCCGTTGGCGGCAGCCGGCGCGGCGTCCAAGACAGCACGGGCGCGGGTCCGCGCACGACCAGCGGCGCGATCGGACCGATGGCGAAGGCGTCGCGCGATCCGGCGCGGTCGCCCGGTTGCAGCGAGGCGAGCGCGCGGTTGAGCCAGCCCGTATCGGCCGCACCCGGCTTGGCGAGGCCGCTCTCCAGCACGTCCTGGCCGTCGAAGTGGGAGCGCTCGCGGTAAGGCGTCGCCGTCGCATGCACGATGGTCGCCGCGCCGGATTTGTAGAGCCGATGCAGGTTGGGCATCGCCGGATTGAGGGCGAAGAAGGAATCGAGCGGCAGCGCCGGCGGCTTGCCGTCGAGGGTGAGCGCCTTGTCGCCGCGCAGCGCGAGCCAGTCCGGATCGCCCACGGGCGCGACCGCTGCGAGTCCGTCGAGCGCGCCGCGCAGCACGATCACGAGCAGGCGCGGATCGCGCCCCTCCGCGCGCGCCACCTTCGGCAAGTAGGCCCAGGCGAACAGCGTGCCGGAGGCGATGAGCAGTTCGCGCCGGGTCGCAGCGTGGAGGTTGAATGTCATCGGCTCACCTCTTTCGATCGATCCCGGTGTCATCGGCGCTGGAATTCGGGCGCCATGAACAGAAGCGCGAGCGCCTGCGGGCGGCTTTCGGCGCGCAAGACGGCTTGGCGCGTTTCGCTCGAAGCGAGCGGCGCCAGCGCCTGCTCGAACACCTCGCGCGGATCGGCCTCCGCGCCCACGCGGCGCGCGAACTGATTGGCGATGTCGAGGCGCTGCGCCAGGCCGTCGAGCCAGGGCGCGCTCTCGTCGGCGAACCCCTTGGGAGCCGACGGCCGCCACAGCGGCTCGCCCAAGAGGTTGTGCGCCTGCATCACCGGGCCGATGTCGGGCGGCGCGATGCCCGCGGCGCGCAGCATCCCGACGACCCATTCGCCCGGACGCTTGAGCTTGGCGCGCGGCGCCTCCCACGCTTCCGGCGCTGCCACCAGCGCCTTCGTCACCTCCTTCAAATCGCCTTGGGTGGCGAGGAAGCGCTTGGTCAGCCGCTCGACCAGCGCGGGCGGCGGCTCATCGGCGACGAAATGGCGCGCGAGCTTGGCGGCCACGTGTTTCGCGGTTGCCGGATGGCGTGCGAGCGCGGCGAGCACGTCGCGTCCCTGCTGCATGCCGGCGTCGGGGTAGCTCCTCCCGATCACCGTTTGCGCGCCGGGCTGGTGCATGCGCGGATTGAACTCGAACTCGCCGCCGCGCACCGGGTCCTGGCGAAACGGCACGAACGTCCAGCCGGTGATCACATTGGCGAAACGGGTGACGTCCTCCTGGGTGTAGACCGTGCGCACACCCAGCGTATGCAGTTCGAGGATCTCGCGCGCCAGATTTTCGTTGAGGCCGCGTTTCTGCCGCAGCCCGGCAATCGAGTCGGGGCCGATCGAGCGCGCATTGTCGAGATAGATGAGCATCGCCGGATGGGATTCGGCGGCCAGCAGCATGTCGCTGAAGCGGCCGAGCACGTTCGCGCGGATGACCTCGCGTTCATAGGCGCCGCAAATCTGGCGCACGTTGCCCTTGTCCGCCGACACGCAGAAATGGTTCGACCAGAACCAGACGAGCCGCTCGAGGAAGCCGACCTCGGCGCCGAGCGCGGCCTGGATGCGCGCCTTGGCTTCCGCGAGATAAATCTGCTGCGGCATCCCGGGACCCGGATTGCGCACTGGCACTGGCGCCGGCGGCGGCGCGGACTGATCGTTCATCTGCGGCAGGGAAGCGCCGCCGCTCGGCGCGGCGGCCTGTTGCGCGGCGCGTTCGGCCTGGCGCGCCGCCCGCTGCGCCTGTTGGAAGGCGAATGCGACGCGGGCGGCGGTGCCGCTCGTCAGCAAATCCGCATTGCCGATGCGGCCGGCGCCCGCGCCATCCAATTCCGCGAGCAGCGCGCCGCGGGGATCCGACGCAATGCCCGCGATCGATCCGGCGCGTGGACCGAGGCCGAACCGGTACAGGGCAAGCGCAGCTTGCGCTTTCGGATCAGAGACCATGCGTCATCGTCCTTTCGATCGGGACCCGACGCCACTGCCCCGCCAGCAACATCGTCCGCGGCCGCAAGTCAAATTTGCGGCGGGCCGCCTTTCGCAATCATGGCCATGGGATGAAAAATTGGAAGGGTCGGGTCACAGCAACAGCAGCCCGATCACGATCATCATCCCGAGCAAGAGCGTGATGGTGTCGAAATCGATCGCACGGTAAGCCTCCTGCGGAGTCAGCACGCCGATGCCCAGCATGAGGCTGCCACCGAGCAACGCCGCGCCGGCGCGATCGATGCGATAAACGGGAACCTTGCCGACCGCGACGACCGCGTAAGTCGCGATGAAGATTGTCACCGTTGCAACCAGCGTGAGGTCGGGCATCGCGATTGTTTCCCACAGCCCGGCCAGCTGCCGTCATTGCGCTGTAACATGCGCCCGATATTCGTGGGGCGCTGGAGGCAAACGCCCAAACGCCCCCCGCATATCTTTGCCGTAAACTGTAGCGTCCGTGTTTCGCACGACTAGCGGCTCCGGCGCGCACTCGCCCCGCGGCCGGAGCCGCTTTTCTCCTGCGCTTTCAGACTGATGCTTTGCGCCCGGCGCACACGCCGTCGGCCGAGCGGGCGTTGCCCGCAAGCGCGCCAGCGGGCTGCGCGCGCTCGCGAATCCAGCCGAAGCCCCTTTTTTCTTGCCGTAGAGCGGGCTAAATCCGGCGCTAACCTCAGCGCTCCGGAACCTTGGGAGAACCGCGATGCGGCGTCCACGCCTCTCCTCCACCCATCTCGTCGCGGCTGCGCTCGTGATCGCGGGTGTATTCGCGCCCGCGTCGGTCTTTGCCCAGGCGCAGCCGCCGGCCCAAGCGCCGGCGCAAGCGCCCGCACCAGCGCTCGGACCTTACAAGCCGGTCGCCATCACGCTGCCGCCGTCGGTGAACGATCCGAGCTTCGAGGCGTTCCGCAAGCAGCTCGCCGAAATCGCCAACACCAAGGATCGCGCCGCGCTTACCCGGCTGGTGGCGGCAAATTTCTTCTGGGTGCCCGAAGAGAAGGATATCGCCGACAAGCAGAAGTCGGGAATCGACAACTTGGCCAAAGCGCTCAGCCTCGACGGGACCGATGGATTCGGCTGGGAGGCACTCGCGGCCTACGCGGCCGAGGCCACGGTCATGGCCGACCCGCAGCGCAAGGGCGTGTTCTGCGCGCCGGCGGAGCCCGTCTTCGACGAGAAGGCGGCCGACGAGCTCGCCAATGTGACCCAAACCGACGCCGCCGACTGGGCGTTTCCGATCCGGGACGGCATCGAAGTGCGGGCGGCGGCAAAACAGGATGCCGCCGTGGTCGACAAGCTCGGCCTCTACCTGGTCCGCGTGCTCCCCGACGATTCGCCCGCCAACGCGGTGCTCGCGACCTTCGCCAAAGTGCTCACCGCGGGTGGCAAGGTCGGCTATGTGCTGATCGATACCATCCTGCCGATCGGCGGCGAGCAGTTGTGCTACCTCAAGGATGCCGGCACCTGGAAGATCGCGGGCTTCCTCGGCGGCGAGCCGAATCATTAGGCTGTAACAAGGTAGACTTTAACAACGTCAGGTGAGCCCACGCGCCGCAAAGACTCGCGGCGCGGGGCGCCAGCGCGGGATGATCGCTCGATGGACGCAGGCGACGCGGTCGCGTCCCGCAAGATGATCTGCACGCGCTGCGGGCGGGCCTTCGATTGCGGGCTCGGCCGCGAGTGCTGGTGCGCCGCCGAGCCCTTTCGCCTGCCTATGCCGGAGCCCGGATCGGGCGCCGACTGTGTTTGCCCCCGATGCTTGCGTGCGGCCGCGCAGGAGCGGCGCTGACGGCGCAACGCTTTTGCTTTGACTCTCGTCCCGACAAAGCTTGTCATGCCTCGGTCGGCGCCGGTCTCGGAGCTCAAGCCATGATCATCGAAAACCAAAAAGACGTCACGACCGCGGTGCTCGCCGAGTTGCAGCGCGCGCCGGATGCAAGGTTCAAGGAGATCATGTCCGCCTTCGTGCGCCACCTGCACGACTTCGTGCGCGAGACGAAGCTCTCCGAGGAGGAGTTCCAAGCCGCGGTCGGCTACGTCGTCGCGCTCGGCAAGCACAGCAACGAGTCCCACAACGAGGCGGTGCTGATGGCGGGCTCGCTCGGCCTATCGGCGCTCATTTGCCTCATCAACAACGGCGACCACGGAACGACGGAAACCGACCACAACATGCTCGGGCCGTTCTGGCGCATGCATTCCCCGGTAACGGCGAACGGCGGCTCGATCGTGCGCTCACCCACGCCGGGGCCGGCGCTGTTCGTCGACGCCTTCTTCCGCGACGCCGAGGGCAATCCGATCGTGGGCGCGGAGGTCGACGTCTGGCACTCCTCGCCCGAAGGCTTCTACGAGAACCAGGACCCGGTGCAGGCCGACATGAACCTGCGCGGCAAATTCTTCACCGACGCCGACGGCCATATCAGCTTTCGCAGCGTGAAGCCGGCGGGCTACCCGATCCCGATCGATGGACCGACGGGAGATCTCTTGCGCGCGCAAGGCCGGCACAACATGCGGCCGGCGCATCTTCATTTCCTCGCCTGCAAGGACGGCTACAAGACGCTGATCTCGCAGCTCTACGTCCCCGACGACAAGTTCATCGACACCGACGTGCAGTTCGGCGTCACGCGCCACCTCATCGGCGATTACGTGCGCCACGACAACGAGAAAGCGCCGGCGCCCGACGTCAAGGGATCGTGGTATTCGCTCGAGCACACGTTCGTCATGCAGGCAGGCCGCGCCAAGCTGCCGCGGCCGCCGATCACCGGCAAGGCGCGCGGCGAACGGCCGAAGATTCCGCACCTGGCGTGATGACGGACACGCAACCGTGTGTTGTCATTGCCGGGCTTGACCCGGCAATCCATCTTGCGAAAGGGATGGATGCGCGGGTCAAGCCCGCGCATGACGCAGCCGGTGTTCAATTCCGCAGCGCCGGTCGGCACTATCTCGCTTGCGCGGCGGCGCGGTCGACCGACGCCGCGGTCTGGCCGAACAGGATCGCGCGCTCCTCCGCGGTGCGGATGCCGCCCATGTTCGGGTTGACCGCCTTCGCCTTCTCGTAGGCGCGTTCGACCGCCGGCCGCGCGCGCACCGTTTCGAGCCAGCGCTTGAGGTGCGGGAAGTCGGCGATGTTCTGGCCCTGGCGCTCGTGCGGAACGATCCATGGATAGATCGCCATGTCCGCGATCGAATAGTCGCCGGCGACGAAGGCGCGATCGGCGAGGCGCTTGTCGAGCACGCCGTAGAGCCGATTGACCTCGTTGCGGTAGCGGTCCATGGCGTAGGGAATCTTCTCCACCGCGTAATTGCTGAAGTGATTGTTCTGACCGGCCATGGGACCGAGATTGCCCATCTGCCAGAACAGCCACTGGATGGCGTCGATGCGCGCGCGCGGATCGCGCGGCAGGAACTGCCCCGTCTTCTCGGCGAGATAGAGCAGCATGGCGCCGGATTCGAACACCGCGATCGGCTTGCCGCCGCCGGCCGGTGCGCGATCGATCAGCGCGGGGATGCGGTTGTTCGGGGAGATGGCGAGGAATTCCGCCTTGAACTGCTCGCCCTTGCCGATGTTCACCGGCATGAGGTTGTAGGGCAGCCCGGTCTCCTCGAGGAAGATCGTGATCTTGTGGCCGTTCGGGGTAGTCCAATAGTAGAGGTCGATCATCGGCTTGGTCCCTTGCGCTGCGATCAATCGGATGCTGCTGTAACATAACTTGCAATGCAGGAGCCATCCATGGATCGAGGCGTCGAATCTTCGCCGCGCATAGCTCCCTTGCCCGCCGAGCATTCACGGCCGTGAACGTGGAGCAATAAGAGACCGACGTCGTCGCTATCCCAGCCTGATATTGGCCTCGCGCACCACGCGCCCCCATTTCTCCATTTCCGCCGCCACGAAGGCGCGAAACTCCTCTGGCGTATTCTCGCGGGACTCGACGTTGAGCTGCCTGAGGCGCGCGGCGATATCGGGCTGTCGCAGCACCGCGTTCAGGCCGGCATTGAGCTTGTCGACGATGTCCGCGGGCGTTCCCGCGGGCACGAACACCCCGTTCCATTCATAGGCTTCGAAGCCCGGCAGCGTTTCCGCCATCGCCGGCACGTCGGGCAGCGCCGACAGACGCTCCCTGCCGGTATGGGCGATGCACTTGAGCGTTCCCGCCTGAACATGCCCGATCGAGGCGGCGGCATTGGAGAAGTAGAATTTCACCTGCCCGCCGATGAGATCATTGAGCACCGGGCCGCCGCCGCGGTAGGGAATGTGATTGAGCTTGATGCCGGCGCGATGCCGGAACATTTCGAGCGCGAGGTGTTGCACCGTGCCGTTGCCCGAGGAGGCCCAATCGAGGCCGCCGGGCGTCGCCTTGGCAAGCGCGATCACGTCGGCGACGCTCTGCACGTCCACCGATTTGTTCACGACCAGAAGATTGGTGATGAGCGCGGCCAGGAAGACGGCTTGGAAGTCCTTGACCGTGTCGTAAGGCAGATTGGCGTAGAGCGACGGGTTCACCGAGTGAGCGGTGGCGTCGTACATGATCGTGTAACCGTCGCGCTCCGCCTTGGCCACGGCAGCGGCGGCGATGGTGCCGCCGGCGCCGCCGCGGTTGTCGATGACGAATTGCGCGCCCCACATCTCGCCGAGCTTCTGAAACAAGAGACGCCCCACGGTGTCGGCGCCGCCGGCCGGCGGATAGGGGATCACCACCTTGACTGGTCGCGCCGGATAGGCGGCTTGCGCCGAAGCGGTTGCAGCCGCGATGACAAGCGGCAACGCGCCCGCCGAAGCCTTCAACACCTGCCGCCGCGTCAGCGCGCGTCTATGGCGCACGGTTCCCTCCGTCGCGCTGGCGAAATTTGAAGTTACAATCAGCCGCTCGGCCCTTTCCCCATCATAGCCGCGGCGCCATATTTCGGCGATGGCGAAAACTCCCGACGATCCGAACGCGCCGCGAAGGCCCAAGCAGAAACCCGCGCGCGATCCGGCCAAGCATTCGAAGAAGGACCCGGCGCGGCCCACGCGCGCCAAGGCGGCGCGGCCGGAGCAGCCGCCGATGGAGCCTGCGCTCGCCGACTTGCTCAATCCCGGCATCGCCCAGGGAACCGCCGGACCGGGCTCGCAGACCGGACTGAAGCCGCCGCCCGACAATTCGTTCGACCGCCGCGCCGATTTCTCCGCCGCTCACCGGGCGCGCAAGTCGACGGCGCAAGGGGCGCAAGGATTGGGCGAAGCGCCGCAGACGCCCTACAGGAGTACGCGGCTGGGCGAACTCGATCCCGACCTGGCGAAGGCGCTCGGCCTTCACGACGACGATAGCGCGTTGCCGCAACCGGAGAGCGCGCCGACCGCGGCGCGAGATCCGCGGCGCGCGACGTTGCGCGGCATCACCGGCGCGACCGCGACCGTGCATGCGCTCGAAACGCTGCTGCGCGAAGGCCGGCCCGAATTCAGCGAACGGCCGTGGACGCCGCACCGTCCGCCGCGGCCGGAAAAATCCGAAGGCGGCGTGCGGCTGGTGATCAAATCGGATTTCGCGCCCAAGGGCGACCAGCCGCAGGCGATCGCCGACATCGTCGAGGGCGTCAAGCGCCAGGATCGCACCCAGGTGCTGCTCGGCGTCACCGGCTCGGGCAAGACCTTCACCATGGCCAAGGTGATCGAAGCGACGCAGCGGCCGGCGCTGGTGCTCGCGCCCAACAAGACGCTCGCGGCGCAGCTCTACGGCGAGTTCAAGTCGTTCTTCCCGGACAACGCGGTCGAATATTTCGTCAGCTATTACGACTACTACCAGCCCGAGGCCTACGTGCCGCGCACCGACACCTATATCGAGAAGGAATCCTCCATCAACGAGCAGATCGATCGCATGCGCCACAGCGCGACGCGCGCCCTGCTCGAGCGCGACGACGTCATCATCGTGGCGTCGGTGTCGTGCATCTACGGCATCGGCTCGGTCGAGACCTACTCGGCCATGACCTTTACGCTCAAGCAGCGCGAGCGCATCGACCAGCGCCAGCTCATCGCCGACCTGGTCGCGCTGCAGTACAAGCGCTCGGCCGGCGACTTCTACCGCGGCTCGTTCCGCGTGCGCGGCGACGTGATCGAGATTTTCCCCGCCCACTACGAGGACCGCGCCTGGCGGGTGTCACTGTTCGGCGACGAGATCGAGTCGATCCACGAATTCGATCCGCTCACCGGCGCGAAGACCGACGAACTGGAATTCGTGAAGATCTACGCCAACTCGCACTACGTGACGCCGCGCCCGACCTTGCTGCAGGCCATCGCCGGCATCAAGCAGGAGCTCAAGTGGCGTCTCGACGGACTCAACGCCGCCGGCCGCTTGTTGGAGGCGCAACGGCTCGAGCAGCGCACGCTTTACGACCTCGAAATGATGGAGGCGACCGGCAGCTGCGCCGGCATCGAGAACTATTCGCGCTACCTCACCGGCCGCAGGACGGGCGAGCCGCCGCCGACGCTGTTCGAGTACGTGCCCGACAACGCGCTCGTTTTCGTCGACGAGAGCCACGTCACCATTCCCCAGCTCGGCGGCATGTACCGCGGCGACTTCCGCCGCAAGGCGACGCTCGCTGAATACGGCTTCCGCCTGCCCTCGTGTATGGACAACCGCCCGCTGCGGTTCGAGGAATGGGACGCCATGCGCCCGCAAACCGTCGGCGTCTCCGCCACGCCCGGCCCGTGGGAGATCGAGCAGGCGCACGGCATCTTCGCCGAGCAGGTGATCCGTCCCACCGGGCTGATCGACCCGCCGGTCGACGTGCGGCCGGCGCGCACCCAGGTCGACGATCTCGTCGGCGAGGTGCGCCAGGTCGCCGCCGCCGGCTACCGCGCGCTCGTCACCGTGCTGACCAAACGCATGGCCGAGGACCTCACTGAATATCTGCACGAGCAGGGCATTCGCGTGCGTTACATGCACTCCGACATCGATACGCTCGAGCGCATCGAGATCATCCGCGATCTGCGCCTGGGCGCGTTCGACGCGCTGGTGGGCATCAACCTGTTGCGCGAGGGCCTCGATATTCCGGAATGCGCGCTGGTCGCGATCCTCGACGCCGACAAGGAGGGATTCCTGCGCAGCGAGACCTCGCTCGTTCAGACCATCGGCCGTGCCGCGCGCAACATCGACGGCCGCGTGATCCTCTATGCCGACACCGTCACCGGCTCGATGGAGCGCGCGATCGCCGAGACCAATCGCCGCCGCGAAAAGCAGGAAGCGTTCAACGCCGCCAACGGCATCACGCCGGAGAGCGTGCGCCGCGGCATCGCCGACATCATGCAGTCGGTCTACGAGCGCGACCACGTGCTGATCTCGACCGGCGGCGGGCTTGCCGGCATCGGCGACGAGGACACCGCCACCATCGGCCACAATTTCGAGGCGGTGATCGCCGACCTCGAGACGCGCATGCGCGCGGCCGCCGACGATCTCGATTTCGAGGAAGCCGCGCGGCTGCGCGACGAGATCAAGCGCCTGCGCGCCACCGAGCTCGCGGTCATCGACGATCCCACCGCCAAGGCGATCGCGATCGCGCGCAGCGGATCACCTTCTCCCCGCGCGCGGGGCGAGAGTGACGGTCCGCGCAAGCCCACGCTCGACGAGATGGGCCCCGGCCCCGACAAGGAATCAAAGCCTTATCGGCCCGGCCCGCGCTCGACCTCCGGCCGCGCCGGCATGCGCGGCGGCTGGCGGCCGCGCGGGCGGTAACCGACGCCGCAGCAAGCTCGCTGTCGTCCCCGCAGGGGCGGAGGGATGCTAATGAACGTGTCCCGGGCGCAGCGCAGCACGAAGTGGTGCGCTGCAGACCCGGGATCGTCACGGACTGCGGCGGTCCCGGATCAGCGGTGCACCGCTCCACGTCGTTTCGCGCTGCACCGCATCCGGGACACGTGTGTTCGGCCGGCGCGCATGCGCGGACGTGGGGACCCATCGTGCTACACAGGCCGGCCTCTGGAATATGGGTTCCCGCCTTCGCGGGAACGACAACGGAGAGACGCCATGCCCCGCGTTGTCGGTATCGATCACTTGGTGCTCAGCGTCGCCGACTTCCCGCGCTCGAAGGAGTTCTACCGCAAGCTGCTCGGCTTTCTCGGCTTCAAGCTCAAACACGACTACGCCGACATGGCCGGCTGGAGCAACGGCAAGACGCTGTTCTGGATCGCCGCCGCCGACGCGCAGGGGCGAAAGCGCAAGTACCGCAAGGGCGACATCGGCTTTCACCACTACGCCTTCGAAGTCGCGAGCCGCAACGACGTGGACGCGCTCGGCGCCTTCCTCGAACAGCACGGCATGACCGTGGTCGATCCGCCCGGCGAATATTACGGGCGCTCCTATTACGCGGTCTATTTCACCGACCCCGACGGCATGAAGCTCGAAGCCATGGTGTACAAGCCGCCGCCGAAGCAACGGCGGGCGGCGAAGAAGAAATAGGTCGGGACCGCGAATTTAAGCTTCGCTCGCGGGCGCGCGGGCGATGGTCGCGTTCATCGCTTGTTTCTTGAGCGGATAGTCCGGGCTCTCGTAAAGCTCGCGAATGTCCGCGTGCCCGAGCCGCGCCTCGTCGATCTCGATGAAGGCGCCGAGCAAGGCCAGTGGCGGGAGCTCCTCCATTGCAAACTGGATTGCGTGCGCCGCCGTTTCGAACCGCCGGTATTTGACCGGCTGCCTGCTCTTGCGGTTGCGCGAGGGAAACAGTTCCGCCGGCGCACGGTAATTGAATTTGCTCATGACATTTTCTCCAAACAAAAAAGCCGAAGGCACAATTTGAACGATCGCTGTTCAAGCTGTTCCTTTTGGTGCTCAAGATGGTGTTCAAGCCTTTATTTATATAGTGATTGATTGAACTTAATCGAGGGCTCGCGCGGCTCGGTTTGCCCGCCTTCGAGCTTGCGAGCCGCAACGACGTGGACGCGCTCGGGGCTTTCGGCGAAGCGAACGGCATGACCGTGGTCGATCCGCCCGGCGAATAACGGCATGAAGCTCGAAACCATGGTGTACAAGTCGCCGCCGAAGCGACGGCGGGCGGGAAAGAGGTAAGCCGACGGCGTTTTACGGCTCACTCGCTTGAGTTGCATTCTCCATTGTTAATAACAAGCCGGAAACAAGGGAACGGAGCTGACGATCGTTTCCCACAGCCGCAGGTTGATCCTGACGCGTGTCCCGGGCGCAGCGCAGCACGAGCCCTAAGCGCGTTTACGCGCGTCTTCGACGCGCTATGGCGAAGTGGTGCGCTGCAGACACCGATCTCGGGTTTACCCGAGATCGGCCCCCATATGCGCGCAAGTCGGGTAAACCCGACTTGCGTGGACCGTTACGGTCCGTGGCGGTCCCGGATCAGCGATGCACCGCTCCACTTCGCTACGCGCTGCATCGCATCCGGGACACGCGATAGCGTCGGACGCGTTCGGAGCCTTATTCAACGCGGCAGGCCAGGCGCTTGCGAGGCGCCTTGCGTCCCATGACGCGGGACGCTCGCCTCTCGGCGCTCCACCGTGGCGGTTTTGGGCTCCCGGGGCCGCGCTTCCGTCTCCTTGGGCGCCCGCCGTCCTACAACGGCGGGCAGGTGCCTTGTGGATCCGTGCAGCGAGCTCCTCGCACCCAGGTCGTAGTGCCTGGAGGGCGGGGTCCCTGCCTCCCGGGGCGAACGGTTACGAGCCATCGCCGCGGGACGCCACGCCTCGCTCCGCCTTCAGGATCGTCTCCGGAGACGCCCCTCAATGAGCGAGGCTGGGCATCTTCTAGCATAGGCACGATACGTAGTCAAGTAAAATATTCATGATGTAGTCGAAGATGCGGATGCGGCCAGCTGTCCCGCTAGCCCGATATCGGGCGAACCGCAAAGGATGCGGCCGACCGCCGAAGCAACGCTAGCGAGACCCCGCTTGAATCCGCGCGCCGGCGGCGCTTCAATCCGTCCGCCGCCCGCGCACGCGGGCAAGCCAACACGGGAGGAACGCCATGGCCAAGGGTCAGATGCGCAGCAACAAGGAAAAGAAGAAGCCGAAGGCGGATCATAACAAGAAGAAAAAGGGCGGCGCCGCCCTCTCGCCGTTCGCTTTGGCACGGGAACAGCCCCAGCCGGGCCAGAATCCCTTCGGAAAGAAAAGCTAACCGAACGACGGCGGGGCGCTCGGCTCGCCCTTGCGGGCAGGGTCGCCTCGCCATAGCGCCGTGTGAGGCAGGGGCACGAAGCCGGCGCTACTCCGCAGCGATGATCCTGCCTGCTGCCGAATGATGCGCATACGTTTTCCACGTCGGGCGATAGCCGCTGCCGGCCTGATTGCCCCACGTCGTCCATCCTTTGCACGTGCCGCGTGCGAATAGCTCAAGGAATGGTCCACGACTGCACGCCTCGATGAGCTCGTATTGCTCGTCGGGCTTGCGTGAATGCTCACGCTTGCGCGTCGCCAGCAGATTCACCTGCCGCCGCCCCGGCGCCAGCGTGCGGGCGTTCCTGCCGCACACGCCGAACAACAGCAACTCGGTCACGTTGCGGAAATAGAAGCCGACCCCGCGGCCGTCCGAACCGCCGTCCTTGCGCACCTTGTGCCAGACGATGTTGCACTTGTAGCTGAACCCCCACGCCTTCATCACCGCGAGACCCTCGGGCAACAGCGCATTCGGGCACCAGAGATAGAGGTGCGCAGTCGGCGTCGCGAGTTCTTCGACCGGCAGCGCCACGATCTCGTCGAGCTTCATGGTGCCGTAGCGCGATAGCCGCCTATGCTCGGGCGCGACCTTTCCGGTCTTGTTGATGAATTGCCACGGCGGATCGGCAAGGATGGTGGCGAAGCGGCGTTCGCCGATGAAGTCGAGCAAGTCCCGACGAATGGCGTCCATAAAATGCACCCAGCGATGGAGAGGACATCACGCGCGCGGAACGCCCCCCTGCGATTCGCGGAATACTAAACGCTGTTTGAATCGGTTTCAGCTCTGCATTCACATCTTCACACGCCGGAACACCTCGCCTGCATTTGCCGTTCCCGCTAGGAACGCGCCCCGCCGCGACCCAACCACCCTCGCTCCGCGCCCTCATCCGTCAAAAACGCCATCGGCGGCGCCTGCGTGTCGTCGAACGCGGCGGCGCTGAGCGGGCCGCCCATGACCGCCGCGGTGTCGAGGTTGAGGCGGCGGCGGCGCAGATCGGGCGCGCCGGTCCGCAGCGGCGTGTGGCCGTGCACGATGAAGCGGCCGCAATCGACGTCATCGCAATAGGTCAGGAACGGCTCGCGCATCCACAACATCACCTCGGGCTCCTGCTGGTCGAGTGGCACGGTCAAGTCAATGCCGGCATGCACGAAGAAGCGCAACCCGTCGTCGTGGCAGAACGGCAGCGCTTTGAGCCAGGCGAGATGCTCGTCCGAGATGCGGTCGCCGCCGTAATTGCGCAAGGTGCTCAGCCCGTTGTTCGCCAGCCACAGCGGCATGGCGCGCTCGCTCGCGTGCGCGTCGATCGCCATCTGCTCGTGGTTGCCGCGCAGGCACACGATGGTGCCGGGCTGCGCCGCCTGCTCGCGCATGAGGAGGTCGATCACGCCGCGGCTCTGCGGCCCCCGATCGATATAGTCACCGACGAAGACGTAGCGCGCGGGTCGCGCGCCGGCATGCGCCTCGCAGGCCGCGAGCAGGCGAGTGAGCTTGTCGAGGCAGCCATGGATATCGCCGACCGCGAAGGTCAGCGGCGACGTCGGGTCAGCGGACATGCATCGGATCCGAGCACTGGTCTCCAGCCGCAAAGCATCACCGGCATGTTACAACCGCTCTGTTCGGTTTCGAAATATGCTGCGGGGGCAGCCGCGCGCGCTACGCCGCGCCCGGCAACAACTGGGGAGACACCATGACAATCCGCACCTTCGTCACCATTGCGTCCATCGCCGGCGCGGTCGCGGCGCTGGCCGTCATCGTTCCCGTGCGCGCCGGCGGCGACAAGGTCGCCTTCCCGGAGAACCACGCCACGGGCGTGCTCTTCACCACGGTCGATCGCGCCGACAACAAGCAGTTCCGCGAGTTCTACACCAGCGCGGCGGCGCTCGACGCCGCCAAGAAGGGCGAACCGCTGCCGAGCGGCACCGTGATCACCATGCTGCAATACGCCGCCAAGCTCGACGCCCAGGGCAATCCGGAAAAGGACGCCAACGGCCGCTTCATCAAGGGCAACCTCATCGGCTACGCGGTGATGGAAAAACGCGCGGGCTGGGGCGCCGAATACCCCGACAACGTGCGCAACGGCGAGTGGGAGTACCAAGCCTTCAAGGCCGACAAGAGCGTGAACACCGGGGCCAATCTCGGCGCCTGCTTCAACTGCCACAAGCCGCTCGACAAGCAGGATTACGTTTACCTCTACGACAAGATGAAGACGCCGGCGAAATAGCTGCCGGCCGGCGATCCACCGCAGTGTCCCGGATGCGGTGCAGCGCCATAGCGCGTCGAACACGCGCGTTGCCGCGCCTATAGCGCTGCACCGCTGATCCGGGACCGTTACGAAGGTGGTGTCCGTAACGATCCCGGGTCTGCAGCGCACCGTTGCGCCATAGTGCGTCGAAGACGCGCGTAAACGCGCTCATGGCTTCACGCTGCGCTGCGCCCGGGACACGCATCTTGAGCGGAACATGCCGGCTGGGGCGCGTTTACCCCTGGGGCGGGATAAAGCAAAAGTCACGGCGCGGATTCCATTCGGCCGCGAAGTCGTCACATTCTCATGCGGCTATTGGGTTAGGTGGAGTTCTGCCCGCAGGGGCGCTGAACGGGGGTACCGACTATGACCTTTCTCAAGACGCGTGAGCCCGCCGAAATCGAGACCTCGGTGGAAACGGAAGTGGAAGGGGAAATCCGCGAATTCGTCCGCCGCGACGTAGTGGGCGTTCGGCGCCAGCCGGAGAGCGACAGCGAACTGGTGGCCAACAACATCAACCAGCTCTTGCAACGGGTAGCAGGGACGTCGGTGCAGGAAATCGACAAGCTCATCACCGAGTTGCAGACGTTGCGTGATACGCTGCAGAGCGAGGCCGCGCGCGTGCAACGCGAGATCGTCGAATACGCGACCTTGAGCCAGGCGGCGTTGCAGTCGACCAAGATCATCGCGGAAAGCCTGACCCATTGGAAAAAGGTTCCCGACGCCCCGAGCCTGCGGGACTGAGGGCGCATAGTCACCACATGCCAGGTCGCGCCGGCTTCGGCCGGCGCGTTTTTTTTTGCAATCCGGCTGCCTGGCTCCCCATCACATAGACCGATGTCGTCCCCGCGAAAGCGGGGACCCATATTCTAGAGGCGGTGGTTATGGGTCCCCGCTTTCGCGGGGACGACAGCAGACGAACTGATCAGTCGGATTTGGTATCACAACAAAAAAAAGGCCCCGCCGGCTAAAAGCCAACGGGGCCAAGTCGAGGGAGGAAACGCCCAAGAGGGGCGGCGGTAAGCGACCGACCCACCGCCATCACCGATCGCTCGGTGACGTCGCCAGCATAGACGGCACGTGCCGGCCCCAGCGTGAAGCAGCTCACACAGCGCGGCAGCACATGTTCGCGTGAAATGGAATCAGGGGCGTAGCCCGCAAACTCGGTCTGCTCCCTCTCCCCGCAGTTTGCGGGGAGAGGGTGGCGAGCGCTGAAGGCGCGAGCCGGGTGAGGGGCAGCGGAAGCGATAACCGCGGTCGTCATTGCCGGGCTTGACCCGGCAATCCATCCTGTTCGCAAAAAAGTTCTTACGAAGAAGATGGACCACCCGAACTCGGGTTTACCCGAGTTCGGGCGCTTTGGGTGCGCAAGTCGGCTAAATCCGACTTGCGTGGTCAAGCCCGCGGGTGACGGGGATTTGCGTCGCGAAATGCTGCCCCTCACCCGGCCCTCGCCATAGCGCGTTGAAGACGCGCGTGAACGCGCTTAAGGCTCGGGCCACCCTCTCCCCGCTGCCGCGGGGCGAGGGAGTGCACCGAGTGCGCGGCTTAGCGGGCCGAGGCGGCGCGATCAGACCTTGACCTTCTCGTCATCGACGACGCGCGTGACGGCGGGACGCTTGAGCATGCGGTCCTTGAACGCGGTGTAATTCTTGAGCTCCGCCATCGGCAACTCGCGGCGCACGCCCCAGGTGTAGAAGACGAAGCCGTAGGGATCGACCACGGAATATTTGTCGCCGAACCATTCGCGTCCGGCGAGCTTGCCGTCGATCTGCTTCAAGTAGTTGTGGAAGGTCTTGAGGCCCGTTTCCTTGAGCGTGGGAAATGCGGACGGGTCGGCCGCGTAGCGCTCGGGCCGGCCGACATGGGCGTGCGCGGGATGCACGCTCGCGGCAAAGAAGCCGATCAGCGAGAGCGCCTTGGCCTCGGCCAACGCCTCGCTCGGCCACAGCCCGAAGCGCTTGCCGAGATAGGGCAGGATGGCGGTGTTCTCGGCCAGCGGCTCGCCGTTGTCGAGCCGCAGCGCGGGCACGCGCCCCTGCGGGTTGATCTTGAGGTAGGTCTCCGTGCGCTGCTCGCCGCCGGCCAAGTCCACCTTCTGCGGCTGATATTTCTCGCCGCTCTCTTCCAGCACGATGTGCGCGGCCATCGAGCACGCCCCCGGGGCGTAATAGAACGTCATCATTGCAAAACCCTCCTTGTGGATGCAGGGATTATGTCGTCGGAGAATGCCCGGTGGCGATGATAGGCCGCCGTCTTGCCCGATGCCAGCGACCCACGAAAGCCGACACGCTCGCCGCGCGCGCAATCCTTGCGGCAGGCAGCGACGCGGCGGAAGCTAACGCGTTGAAGAGAAGCCTAAGGCAGCAGCTTGTAGCGCGGGATCATGGCCACGACCAGGCGGCTCGCCGGATCGACCACCACGATGCGGTCGTCGAACTTCACGAATTTATGGCCGCGCACCAGCGGAATCTCCCGCGTCAGGCTGGCGGGCAAATCCTGCAGCGGCACCCCGCTCGGCAGCGCATCGGCGAGCGCGGGCGCCGGCGCCGCGGCGACCGGCGCGTCCGCGATGCGCATCACGCCCTCGTAGATGCGGCCGCGCTGCTCGTCGCTGAGCGCGAGCTCCGCCCCCGCGCGCCTGCCGGGACGCGCGACGCTGCCGGTGGTCTCGTCCATCGCCGAAGCATCCGTGTCGCCGACGCCGCGCCGGCCCGTCTGCGCCGCGGCGAGCCCGACGCAAGCAACGAGCGCGATCGCAATCACGCCGCGGCGCAACGACGGCTGCACACCCCACATCGCACGCTCCCCTGAAGCTCAAGCTTCAAACGCTACGGTTGGCGCCCTCCCAACCGTCTTAACGCGCGACCTGCCCGCGGCGTTTCATCCTCGACTGTTGCGCGGAAGCCGCAGAATGCGAACGCCGGCTTTTTCATGATCCCAGCGTTTTCAACGGATTAGCCGCGGCGGCGGGATTAACCATCGCGCCGATCGCGCGCCGCTGGCGCCTGCGCGCGCCCGCCACGGACGGTTTCGGCCCACAAAATGCCAAGGCGGTCATGTTCGATGGGCGCGAGCCATCGAACCCGCGGACCCGGACGATGCACCCGACCCGAATGTTGCAGCTGTGTGCGCTGCCCATGGCGCTGGGCTTGCTTCTGGCCTCGGCGCGCGCGCAGGCGCCCGAACATGCCAAGGACGAGGCACCGCTCGAGCTGCCGGCCGACGAGCCGCTCGACCTTTCGACGCCGGAGCCCGACGCCGGCACGATCAAGGTCACGACCCCGTTTGCGGACAAGCCGTCCGCACCCGAGTGGATCAGCAAGGCCGGGATCGATTACAGCAAGCCCGCCATTCCGGCGGTGACGTTCCAGCCCGACCAGTTGCTCGCCGGCGCCGTGCCCGATCAATCGACCGGGGTCGGCTGGGCCACCATCACCGCGCCCGGGTTCGAGGCGCCGCTCGGCTGGGACAAGGCCGCGATCGACACGCGGGTCGATCCCTCGCACGAGCAAGGCAAGCTCGGCACCACGCTGAGCCGTTCCGTGCCGGTCGGCGACGATGTCTCGTTGACGCTGCAGAACGGCGTTTCAATGACACGGTCGCTGCCGAACGCGACGGGGCACGCCCAAAGTTGGGCCACCAGCCAGGCGCTGCGCTTCAACTTCCTGCCGACCGACACCAGCGTGTCGTTCGGCGCCGACATTTCGAGCAGCGACGACAAGTGGCTGCGCACGCTGAGCGCCGAGCAGAAGCTGTTCGGCGGACCGTTCAGCGTCACCGGCTCGGTGAGCGAGACGCCAACCGGCGACCTCTCCAAGAGCCTCAAGGCCGGCTTCAAGCAGAACTGGTGACGCTCGGATAGAACAGCTTCACAATGAGTCTCGACGATGGCGCAACGATCTCGGTGCGCTCCCTCTCCCCGCTTGGGGAGAGGGTTGGGGTGAGGGGGTTACAGAGCTATCGAGAGACCTTAACCCCTCACCCCACCCCTCTCCCTATGGGAGAGGGAGCAGACCCAGTCTGGCGCTTGTGCTGATTCCACGTCACCCAATTACGCCCTAAGGCCCGCGGCGTCCTTCGCTCACGGGCGCATTGGCGCCGCCGAACACGCCCACCACGATCCGGCTCGTGCCCACCAGCAGCACGCGGCCGTTCCCCACCGCGTAGCGATAGTCGCGGGTTTGCGGCACGCGGGCGGTGACCTCGTTGGGCACCGGCCGCAGCTCGATCCCCGGCGGCAGCTCGGTCCCGACATCCGCGTTGAAAGCGGAGGCCGGCTGATCCTTGAGCGCCTCGAAGATCGCGCGGCGCTGCTCGTCGGTCAGCGTCCAGAAGGTGTAGGCAACGGTGATGAGCGCGTCGTCGGCGGCGTTCTTGGGCGAGAATTTCGCCGGCACCGTATCGGTGTTCGCCGGCGCGTCGGGAACCGCCAAGGCGCCGTTGACGAACACGGCGTTCGCCAGCGGATTAGCGCTCGGGGCATGCGAGCTCGGCTCCTCCGCGCCCGTTTGGCCGGACTGAGTCTGCTGGGCCTTCTCCTGCTGCACCTTCTGCTGCGGGTCGGCGGTCGGCGGCTGCTGTTGAGCGGCGGCAAGGCCGATGCCGGCCACAAACGCCAGCGCGAGCGCGCTGGTGCACAAGAAAGCATATCGCATGGCGGTCTCCTTCTCGTCCGCTCCGCGCGGGCGCTATCGGGCCCTCCCCCTGTGCCTCGGCTGCGGCGGCCGGTCCGCAGACATAACCGCCGGAGCCGATGTTTGGTTTCGTGCCGCGCGCGCTGCCGCGCTAATCGTTGACCTCGGCGACGACGATGCCGGTCGCGGGATCGACCACTCCGCCCGAGAGATGTTACCTGGACACCACAGCTGGCGGATATTCGCGACGCCGGTGCGCGCAAGATGCATTTGGCTGTGTCGTTCTTCTCAAACTCGGTTTAAGATTCCAGCGTCGGGGGGAGATTCGATGTTTCTTGCACCGCTTGCCGCGGCAGCGCTCGTCGTCAGCGTTGCGACCGCCCCGAATGCCGATCCGCGGGCCTTTCCGACCTTGTCCGTGCATCAGAAGAGCGCCGCGATGCAGTCGCTGATGCATTCCACGACCGAATGCATCGCGCGCACCGTCAGCGCCGACCCGCGCTTGAGCCAGCGCAACGCCGATCTCGGGGATCTGATCGTCGATTCCATGCCCCATTGCGCTGCGCAGGTGCGCGCCATGATCGAAGCTTACGATCGCTATTTCGGCGAGGGCGAGGAGGGCGAGGGCGAAGCGTTCTTCATGGGCCCCTATCTCGACGTGCTGCCGAGCGCCGTGAGCAAGTTGGTGAGAGACGCCGTGAAGTAGCCGCGGTGGATGCGCGCGCCCATGGCCTCCAAGCGGAGGCCATTTTCATTTTGCGCGGCGCGGCCGGCGGCTTTCGATCGCAGCGCCGCTCGATCTGCGTCTCGTGCTTTCAGCGCAAACGCCGCGCCAATGCCGGCTTGAGCAGGAGCGAGAGCGGCAGCGTGAGCAGCACGATCGCGGCGATGCCGATCAACGCCGTCGGCACGCCGAACGCATCGCCGGCCACGCCGTAGATCGCAGGCGCCAGCGCGCCCGCACCGATGGTGCCGGTGTAGAACACGCTGAGCGCACGCGCGCGCCGCGCGGGGGCGGCCAGATCGGGCACCGAGCCGTAGAGCACCGAGGACGTGCCGTTGAGCGCGACCCCGATAAAGGGCAGCAGCACCAAGGCGGGCGCGAGGCCGAGCGGCAGCAGCGCCGCGATGCCGACGGCGGTCGCGCCTTCGGTGAGCCACACGGTGGGGATGGCTCCGATGCGCGCGCCGATGAAGGCGCAGACGAGCTTGCCCACCGCGCCGCCAGTGAACACGAGCGTGAGCGCAAGCCCGACGGTCGGCAGGCTGGCGCCTTTGGCCGTGAGCACGAACGGCAGGAACACCAGAAACCCCCCACGGGTGGCGCTGTCGAGCATGCCGATCGAGAGCAGCAGCGGGAAGGCGAAGCGGTGCCGAATGCCGCCCTCATTGCCGGCCGCGCGCTCGCGGTGGGCGGCCTGCGACGGGATCTCGGCGCCGTAGCGCGGCGTCAGCACGAAGATCGCCACCGCCGCCAGCAGACCGAGGGCGCCGAGCAGGGCAAGCGCCGGCCGCCACGACATCGCGACCAGCAGCAGCGCGGCCGCGGCCGGCAGCGTCATCTTGCCGATGTCGCCGGCGAAGTTGTACGTGCCGAGCGCCTTCATGGAGCGAGGACCGGCGAAGGCGCGCGCCATCAGCGAGGAGGCGAGCGGATGCTGGGCGCTGGCGCCGAGCCCGCCGACGAACAGCGCGACCACCAGCAGGCCGAAGCCCGCGCTCGCGCCGGCGAGGCAATAGCCGGTGCCGACGAGCGCCGTGCCGAGCGCCAGCACCGGCGCCGTGCCCACGCGCTCGGCGATGAGCCCGGAGGGGATTTGGAAGCCGGCCATGGTGCCGGAGAACAGCCCGCGCAACAGCCCGAGCTCGGCGTAACCAAGCCCGAACTCCTTCTGCCAGACCGGCAGCATGACGTAGATCAGATCGGTGTAGCCGTCATGCAGCGCATGCGCGCCGCAGGCGACGCCGGCGGCGCGGCGTTCGTCACGCTTGGCCGCCAGCGCGTGCGGCTCGCGCACCGGCTCGCTGGTGACGGTCATGACGCCTGCGATTGCCGCTCCCTGCGCTCGACGAAAGCACTGCTGACGAACGAGATCACCGCTTCGCCGCGCTGGTTCGCGCCGGTGTTGCGCACGACGATCATGCCCCAGCCGGGGCGGCTCTCCAGCGGCCGCATCTCGACCACCTCGGTCGCATACGAGATCGTGTCGCCGACATGGACCGGCTTGAGCCATTCGAGGTCGCGAAAGCCGGGCGACGGCCCGAGCTGGGCGACCGTCTCGCCGCGCGCGCGCCGCTGCTCGTCCTCGCGCCGGCGGTAGTCGATCATCAGCCGCATCCAAACGCAGGCGGTGTGCCAGCCCGAGGCGCAGAGCCGGCCGAAATGCGAGCGCGCGGCCGCCGCCTCGTCGAGATGAAAGGGCTGCGGATCGAAGCGCGCGGCAAACGCTTTGATGTCCTCGGCGGTGAAGGTGTGGCGGCCGAGCTCACTCTTCTCGCCGACGCGAATGTCCTCGAAGAACTTCATGATCTGCTCGCCGTGTTCGGCGCTCGGTCTCGCCCGGCGTTGGCAGCGCGCCGCCCGAACATCGGGCTCACGACGAGCGTCATCACCGGCTCCTCGGCGGCGTTGATGAGTTCGAACCGGAATTTGACGAACCCGATGTCGGGTCGGCTGCGCGAGGGACGGGTCTCGAGCACGGTCGCGCGGGCATTGATCCGCTCGCCGGGGCGGATCGGTACAAGCCACTTCACTTCTTCCACACCCGGCGCGCCCATGAAATTCGCGTCGCCGAGAAAGTCGTCGCTCAGCATGCGCATGAGCACGCAGCACGTGTGCCACCCCGAGGCCACCAGACCGCCGAACAGGGTCGCACGCGCCGCCGCCTCGTCGAGATGCGCGGGCTGCGGATCGTATTCGGCGGCAAAGGCGACGATTTCCGCGCGCGTGATGAACCGCGATCCACACTCGGTGACTTGGCCGGGGCTGAAGTCTTCCCAATGCAGACGGGGCACGGCGATCCCTGCGCTAGTGTGGTGGATTTGAAACTAGCGGATGGTGGTTCCCTAGACGCCGCCTGCGGTGAGGTCAACGGGGCGGCACCGAGACATCCGTGCGTGCGCGCCGATTAAGCCGGCGTTAACCACCGACGTTGGAGAACCCTCGATTGACCATCGGGATGCCGCAGTGCAGTGTTTGCGTGTGCTTGCGGCGAGCTCCGAGCGGAGCGACCGAGGCTTGCACGGAGCGCGCAGTCGGCTGCGCGAGCTGCGTCATTGGCGGCGCTCCTTGTGTCGGGAGGAGGAAGCCATGTTCGATTTTCGCGACCTGTTCCAATGGGAACGGTTCATCACGCCTTCGATCATCAAGATCTTCTATTGGCTCGCGGTCGGCATTTCGGTTTTGTTCGGCCTCTCCGGCATCGTCTCCGGACTCACCTTGATGGCGCTCAGCCCGCTCGGCGGGCTGTTCTGGATCATCGCCAGCCTGATCGGGGTGGTGATCGGCGTGATCTTCGCGCGCATCATCTCCGAGTTCGTGCTGATCATGTTCCGCATCAACGAACATCTCGGCGCGATCCGCCAGCGCGGTCAGCAGATGTGATTTCAAACAAGCCAGTCATTGCCGGGCTTGACCCGGCAATCCATCGATCTTCTTAAAGACTTTTTGCGAAGAAGATGGATGCGCGGGCATAAGCGCGTTTACGCGCGTCTTCGACGCGCTTCTGCCCGCGCATGACGACTAGGACACGACCTGCGTTTTACGTCGCAAATCTGAAATGCATGACGTCGCCGTCGGCGACGACGTAAGACTTACCCTCGAGCCGCATCTTGCCCGCCTGTTGAGCGCCGGTCTCGCCGCCGAGCGCCACGTAATCGTCGTAGGCGATGGTCTCGGCGCGGATGAAGCCGCGCTCGAAGTCGGAATGGATGACGGCGGCCGCCTGCGGCGCCCTGGTGCCGCGCGTGATCGTCCAGGCCGCGGCCTCCTTGGGGCCGGCGGTGAAATAGGTGATCAGGTTGAGCAGCGCGTAGCCGGCGCGAATCAACCGGTCGAGGCCCGGCTCCTCGAGCCCGATCGCAGCCAGATATTCGGCGCGCTCGGGCGCCGGCAGCACCGCGATCTCCGCTTCGATCTTCGCCGCGATGATGACGCACGCCGCGCCTTCCTCGCGCGCGCGCGCCTCGACCCGGCGCGAGAACTCGTTGGCGCTCGCGGCGGCCGCCTCGTCGACGTTGCTCACATAAAGCACCGGTATCGAGGTCAAGAGGCCGAGCATGCGAAAAGTCTTCTCCTCCTCGGGCTTGCGCTCGACCAGTCGCGCCGGCTTGCCCGCGCGCAGCAGGGCGAGCGCGCGGTTGACGAGGTCGAGCGTCTCCCTGGCCTCGACGGCGTCCTTGTCGTTTCCTTTCGCCTTCTTGGTGAGGCCGTCCACGCGCCGCTCCAGGCTGTCGAGGTCGGCGAGCATCAGCTCGGTCTCGATGGTCTCGATGTCGGCGATCGGATCGATCGCGCCGGCGACATGGGCGACGTTGGGATCGACGAAGCAGCGCACCACATGCGCGATGGCGTCGACCTCACGGATGTGGGCGAGAAATTGGTTGCCGAGACCTTCGCCCTTGGAGGCGCCGCTCACGAGGCCCGCGATATCGACGAAGCTGAGCCGCGTCGGCTTGATCCGCGCCGACTTCGCGAGCTTCGCCAGCACGTCGAGGCGCGGATCCGGCACCATCACCTCGCCCACGTTCGGCTCGATGGTGCTGAAGGGATAGTTCGACGCCTGCGCCGCGGCGGTTGCCGTCAGCGCGTTGAAGAGCGTCGACTTGCCGACGTTGGAGAGGCCGAGGATGCCGCATTTGAAGCCCATGAGGTTGCTCTGATCGATTTACGCCGCGCGTGTCATCGGGATCATTGGCCCATATGTGTCGTCCCCGCGAAAGCGGGGACCCATAACCACGGTCTCTGGAATATGGGTCCCCGCTTGCGCGGGGACGACGGGCGGAGCCGATCGGGCGGATCGCATTTTACTCGTCGGACCCTTCCGGCTCCTTGGAAACGAAGAATCCCTTGGCCTGCATGGCGAGGTGCACCTTGTTCTGAAAGCTCGCGTCCTGGCCTTTCGCCAGCAGCTCGGCGTTGTCCGCGATGATGGCGCACAGCGCTTCGACCCACGGCCGCTCGTCCTTGGCGAAGTCATTGAGCACGTAGGACTCGACCAGGTGCTTCAGGCCGGGATGCCCGACGCCGATGCGCACGCGCCGATAGTCGTTACCGATATGCGCCGAGATCGAGCGCAGCCCGTTGTGGCCGGCGACGCCGCCGCCGGTCTTGACTCGCACCTTGCCGGGCGCAAGGTCGATCTCGTCGTGCACCACCACGATGTCGGAGAGCCCGAGCTTGTAGAAATGCGCGGCCTCCGCGACCGCGCGGCCCGACTCGTTCATGTAGGTGCCGGGCAGCAGCAGCAGCGCACGCTCGCCGCCGAGCGGCCCCTCCGCCGACACGCCCTGAAAGCGTCGCCGCCACGGACCGATGCCGTGGCGCTTGGCGATCGCGTCGACCGCCATGAAGCCGATATTGTGCCGGTTGCCGGCGTAGCGCGAACCGGGATTGCCGAGCCCGACGAGGAGCAGCATGGAGTGATCATCCACCGCCGTCATGCGCGAGCAGAAGCGCGTTGAAGACGCGCGTAAACGCGCTTATGCCCCGCGCATCCATCTTCTTGGAAAAATTCCTACGCGATGGAGGGATTGCACCGCAACTCGGGCTTGCCCGAGTTGCGCATCATTTATGCGCCGCAAGTCGGGTAAACCCGACTTGCGGTGTCAAGCCCGGCAATGACGATTCTCAATTGGCCGCGCTCACTTCTTCTCCGCGGCCGGCGGCTTCTTCTCCGCAGCAGCGGGGGCGGCAGCGGCGGGAGCACCGGCGGCGGCGCCCGGAGCGCCCGCGGCTGCAGGCGCACCAGGCGCGGCGCCCGGCGCCGCGCCCTCGGGGGGAACACCGGCTTCCGCGGCCGCGGCCGCGGCGGCGGCGGCAGCAGCGGCGGCTTCGGCCGCCGCCTTCATCTCTTCCGCGTAGCCCGACGGCGGCACAATGGTGACGAGGGTGTGATCGAACTTACCCACGACGCGCACGTTCGGCGGCAGCGTGACCTCGCTCAGGTGCTTGGAGTAATTGATCTCGAGGCCCGAGATATCGACGTCGATCGATTCCGGGATGTTCTCGGGCGAACAAATCACCTCGACCGCGTGGGTGACGGTGTTGACGGTGCCGCCGCGCTTGACGCCCGGCGCCTGGTCCGCGTTGATGATGTGGACCGGAATGCGCACTCGGATCTGCGCGCCTTCGCCCAGCCGCAGGAAATCCACGTGCACCGGCAGGTCCTTCACCGGATCGAGCTGGAAGTCGCGCGGGATGACGCGCTCCTTGGCGCCGTCAACGTCGAGCTCGTAGATGGTGGTGAGAAAGCGCCCGGCATAGATGCGTTGCTTGAGATCGGCGTGGTCGACCGAGACATTGAGCGGCGGCTTGCCGTCGCCGTAGATCACGCCCGGCACGCGGCCGGCGCGGCGCTCGGCGCGGGCGGCGCCCTTGCCGGCCCGCGACCGCGCCGCCGCCTTCATCTGCTTGACGGTCGTCGCCATCTTGAGAATCCTCTTGCAACAAAACGGCCGCCGAGATCGGTGCGGCCCATCTCGGCGCAGGCGCGCCGTGCCGGCGGTTCGGCGCGCTTATAGCGAGCGCGATGGGGAAAGACAAGAATGCGCGCCGGTGCCGGCCGGGAAGGAAAACGACGGCGAGGCAAGCAGTTAGCGGTTGCCGCCGGATCCGAGCTTGGCTTCGAGCGCGGCGACGCGCGCCTTCAAGGCCTCGGTCTCCTCGCGCGCCAGCCGCGCCATCTCCTTGACCGCCTCGAATTCCTCGCGCTTGACCACGTCGAGGTCGCGCAGGACGCGGTCGGCCTGGTTGCGGAATACGGTTTCGAATTCGCGCCGCACGCCCGAGGCGACGCCGGCGGCGTCGTTCATCAGCCGCGCCATCTCGTCGAATAAACGGTTGGTGGTTTGGGTCATGACTAGCCTCGGTTCGAATTCAACGCGTTGGCCGGAACAATGGTGATGGTTGGCCCCGCCCGCAAGGCCGGCCGGGCCCCTGCCTTATAGCAGACCATCTCGATCTTGCGGCGATCGACCGCTTGGCGAATTTGGTGCCGGCCGAAACCGATAGGACGACCCGCGACCGGAAATCCGAAAGACCCCGCACCGTGGCGCGCCCGGCAGCTTGACTTCGCAGCCTCGCTGCCCCCATCACCCCGGCACATAGCGCGCGAATCGCCCGATGCCGCTTTACGCCCTCCCCTTCCCCGCCTTCGACCCCGTGCTCATCAGTTTCGGGCCGTTCGCGATCCGCTGGTATGCTCTCGCCTACATTGTCGGCATCCTGCTGGGTTGGCTTTATGCGCGCGCGATTATCCGGCGCGAGCGGTTCTGGGGCTCTCCGGTGCCCATGACCGTCACCGATTACGACGACTTCGTGCTGTGGGTGACGCTCGGCATCATCCTCGGGGGCCGGATCGGCTATGTCCTCTTCTACAATCCGAGCTATTTCGCCGCGCATCCGCTGGAGAGCTTCCAGCTGTGGAAGGGCGGCATGTCGTTTCACGGCGGCTTTCTCGGCTGCGTGCTCGCCGTGGTCTTGTTCGCGCGCCATCGCGGCCTGTCCATCCTCTCGCTCGGCGACATCACCTGCGCGGCCGGCACGATCGGGATCTTCCTCGGCCGCATCGCCAATTTCATCAACGGCGAGCTTTGGGGCCGCCCGACCGACGTGCCCTGGGGAATGGTATTTCCGACGGGCGGGCCGCTGCCGCGCCACCCGAGCCAGCTCTACGAGGCGGTGCTCGAAGGGCTGCTGCTGTTCGTGGTGCTCACCGCGTTGATCCGCGCCGGCGCGCTCAAGCGGCCCGGTTTCATCCTGGGCGCGTTCAGCTTCGGCTACGCGGTCGCGCGCACGATCGGCGAACATTTTCGCGAGCCCGATCCGCAGCTCGGCTTCCTGTGGGGCGGGCTGACGATGGGAACCCTGCTGTCGCTGCCGTTGATGCTCGCGGGCATCGCGCTCATGGCGGCGGCCATGCGAAAGGAGACGGCGCGGCGGACATGACGGAGATTGGCCCGCTCGAGGCGGAGATTCGGCGGCGCATCGCGGTCGGCGGTCCGATGCCGGTTGCGCATTATATGGAGCTTTGCCTCACCGACCCCGAGCGCGGCTATTACGCCCAGCGCGACCCGTTCGGCGTCGCCGGCGACTTCATCACCTCGCCCGAGATCAGCCAGATGTTCGGCGAGCTGATCGGCCTGTGGGCGGCGGCGACCTGGCGCGCCATGGGATCGCCCGCCCAAGTCAATCTGGTCGAGCTCGGGCCCGGCCGCGGCACCATGATGGTCGACGTGCTGCGGGCGGCGCGGGTGATGCCGGACTTCCGCGCCGCCATCGGCGTTCATTTGATCGAGATCAGCGGCGCGCTCGTGGGCCTGCAGCGGTCGACCCTGAGCGGCGTCGACGTGCCGGTGTCGTGGCATCGATCGATCGAGGAGGTTCCCGAGGACGGCGCGCTGATCGTGCTCGCCAACGAGTTCTTCGACGCGTTGCCGATCCGTCAGGCGGTCATGTGCGCCGACGGCTGGCACGAGCGCGTGATCAAGATCGGCGACGACGACAAGCTTCATTTCAGCATCGATCGCGATCCGATCCCGCTGTTCGACAAGCTGTTGCCGCGCACGCTGCGCGCGGCGAAGATCGGAGAGATTTTCGAGTGGCGCCCCGACAACATCGCGCTCGAGATCGGTCGGCGCGTGGTGCGCTCGGGCGGCGCCGCGCTGATCATCGATTACGGCCACCGCGAGAGCGCCATCGGCGAGACGCTGCAGGCCGTCGGCGGGCACGAATTCGCCGAGCCGCTGCTGGCGCCGGGCCTGCTCGATCTCACCGCGCACGTGGACTTTCAGGCGCTGGCGCAGGCGGCCGAGGGCATGGGCGCGCGGGTGCACGGGCCGCTGCCGCAGGGCGAGTTCCTGCGCCGGCTCGGCATCGAGCAGCGCGCGGCGGCGCTCAAGGCGGCGGCGCCGCCCGACTATGCCGCCACCATCGACGCCGCGCGCGGGCGCCTCACCAGCGAGGATCGCACCGGCATGGGCCGCCTGTTCAAGGCCATCGCCGTGGCCAACCCCAAGCTCGATGTCCTCCCCGGCTTCGAAACGTGAGCGCCGTCCCGACGATGCCGGCAACAAATTCACGCCACGAGCAAGCCCGGCATGACACAATGGCAGCGATGCTCCAGGCCGCCTCCCTCCGCGCCCTCGCCCGCGTCCGCCACGCCTTCTTCACCCGCGAGGGCGGCGTCTCCGACGGCGTCTACGCGAGCCTCAACGGTGGGGCGGGCTCCGACGACGCGCCCGCCAAGGTGGCGGAGAACCGCGCGCGCATGGCGGCGACGCTCGGGGTCGCGCCGGATCACCTGCTTACCGCCTACCAGGTCCATTCCCCCGACGTGGTGACCATCGACCGGCCGTGGCCGCCGCACGAGCGGCCGCGCGCCGACGCGATCGTGACCGCCGTCCCGGGGCTTGCCATCGGCGTCACCACCGCCGACTGCGGCCCCGTCCTGTTCGCCGACGACACCGCCGGCGTGATCGGCGTGGCCCATGCCGGCTGGCGCGGCGCCGCCACCGGCGTCCTCGAAGCGACCATCGCCGCCATGGAGCGCTGCGGGGCCACCCGGGCCCGTATTTCCGTCGCGCTCGGGCCGACCATCCGCCAGCCGAATTACGAGGTCGGGCCCGAACTCGTCGCCCGCTTCAAGGCCGAGGACGGGGCCAACGAACGGTTCTTCCGCGCGTCTTCGAGACCGCAGCACGCCCTGTTCGATCTTCCCGGCTATATCGCCGCACGCCTCGCCGCCGCCGGCATGCGCCGGATCGAGGACCTCGGGCACTGCACCTACGCGGATGGGGCGCGGTTCTTCAGTTACCGGCGCTCGACCCACCGCAAGGAGCGCGACTACGGGCGCCACATCAACGCCATCGCGCTCGTAGGGTAGCTCCGATTCGGCGGAAAATGGCGTGAATCCGCGGGGACAAAGCCCGCTTCTCGTGGCGCGTCATATTGCCAGCCTTGCCGCCTCCTTGTTATCAGGGCGCGCGGCAGAGGAACTTCTCGCCAGGAGACAGGATGCGGCCCAATAACGGAGCGATCAAGATTGTCGCCGGCAACTCCAATCCTCCGCTTGCCGACGCCATCGCCGCCTACCTCGCGACCCCGCTGACCAAGGCGGTGGTGCGGCGCTTCGCCGACATGGAAATCTTCGTCGAGATTCAGGAAAACGTGCGCGGCACCGACGTGTTCGTCATCCAGTCGACGTCGTATCCGGCCAACGACAACCTGATGGAATTGCTCATCATCATCGACGCGCTGCGCCGCGCGTCGGGGCGGCGCGTCACCGCGGTCATCCCCTATTTCGGCTACGCGCGGCAGGACCGCAAGCCGGCGCCGCGCACGCCGATCTCGGCCAAGCTCGTGTCCAACCTGATCACCCGCGCCGGCGCCGACCGGGTAATGACGCTCGATCTGCACGCCGGGCAGATCCAGGGCTTCTTCGACATCCCGACCGACAATTTGTACGCCGCGCCGATGATGGTGCGCGACATCAAGGAGCGCTTCGATATCGGCAAGGTGATGGTGGTTTCGCCCGACGTCGGCGGCGTCGGCCGCGCCCGCGGCCTCGCCAAGCGCATCAATGCGCCGCTTGCCATCGTCGACAAGCGGCGCGAGCGCGCCGGCGAATCCGAAGTGATGAACGTGATCGGCGAGGTCGAAGGCTATACCTGCCTTCTGGTCGACGACATCATCGATTCCGGCGGCACCGTGGTCAACGCCGCCGATGCGCTGTTGGAGAAGGGCGCGACCGAGGTCTCCGCCTATATCACTCACGGCGTGCTTTCCGGCGGCGCGGTCGCCCGCATCACCGCCTCGCGGCTCAAGGAGCTGGTCATCACCGACTCGATCCAGCCCACCCAGGCGGTCAAGGTCGCCCGCAATATCCGCACGCTCTCGGTCGCCAGCCTGATCGGCGAGGCCATCGGCCGCACCGCCGCCGAAGAGTCGGTGTCGAGCCTATTCGACTGACGGGAATCAAGAATCGGAGTCGGGACGAGGCAACCGCGGCCCCGGCCGCGACGGAACCTGTGGAGAAACGACTCCGCCGGCGAGATATCCACCAAGCGATCATCGCGACCCCGCCCGATTGTGCTTCAGCCGCTGGAATCGATGGGGTTATATTCGAGTCGCCAAGTGATTCGCCCGGAGCGTTCGATCAGCTCCACCGGCGACCGCGTGAGCGAGCGGCGAGCTGTGCGCGTGCGCATCCCACTTCCAGGGCGGAGACCGGCATGTCCCTCATCGACTTTACCGAACAGCCCCACGGCAACCCGCTCGAGGTCGTGGAGCGGGTGGCCGCGACCAACGGCTGGTCGTTCGAGCGCGCGGGCGAGGACGAGATCACCATCCTGGTGGCCGGGAAATGGAGCGATTACCAGGTTTCCTATACCTGGATGTTCGACATCGAGGCGCTGCATCTCGCCTGCGCTTTCGAGCTCAAAGTGCAGGAACGCTCCCGCGGCGAGGTGCAGCAGCTCATCTCGCTGATCAACGAGCAGATGTGGGTCGGGCATTTCGACCTGTGGGTCCAGGACGGCCTGGTCATGTACCGCCACGCGCTGGTACTTGCCGGCGGCGTCGAAGCGTCGGGCCGACAGTGCGAGGCGCTGCTCGCAACCGCGCTCGATGCCTGCGAGCGCTACTTCCCCGCCTTTCAATTCGTGGTCTGGGCGGGCAAGCCGGCGCGCGAGGCGCTCGACGCCGCCATGTTCGACACCCAAGGGCAGGCGTAAGCCCGCTTCGAACGCTCGCGTCACCCGCGGGCTTGACCCACGCGCGATTTAAGACGTGGATGCCAACGGAACTCGGGCTCGCCCGAGTTCCGCATTTTTAAAGAGTGCCGCAAGTCGGGTAAACCCGACTTGCGTTTTCAAAGAGTGCCGCAAGTCGGGTAAACCCGACTTACCATTTTCAAAGAGTGCCGCAAGTCGGGTAAACCCGACTTGCGGTGACGAGCCGGCACGACCGGCGGGAGCGCAGTCATGAGTTCATCAGCGAATCCGCAAACCAAACCGCGTCCGCTCGCCGACCTGTCCGGGACCATCCTGCTCGCCGGCGCGGGCAAAATGGGAAGCGCCATGCTGGAGGGCTGGCTGGCGCTCGGGCTCGCAGCCGAGATGATCGCCGTGATCGAGCCGCAGCCCAGCCGCGAGATCGCGGCGCTGCGCGAACGCGGCCTGCGCCTCAATCCGCCGCGCGACGCGCTCGGCGACGTCGCCGCGGTGGTGATCGCGGTCAAGCCGCAGGTCGCCGGCGAAGCCATGCCGGCGCTGGCGCCGTTCGTGGGCGGCTCGACCGTGGTCGTGTCGATCATGGCCGGGCGGACCTTGCAGTCTCTCGCCGCCGGTTTTCCGCGCGCCGCGATCGTTCGCGCCATGCCCAATACGCCGGCCGCGATCGGCCGCGGCATGACCGTCGCAGTGGCGAACGCGCGCGTCTCCGACGCGCAGCGCGCGCTCGTCGACGCGCTGCTGTCCGCGGTCGGCATCGTGGAATGGGTCGCCGACGAAGCGCTCATGGACGCGGTGACCGCGCTCTCGGGCTCGGGGCCGGCCTACGTATTCCTGCTCGCCGAGGCGATGGCGCGCGCCGGCACCGTCGCAGGTCTGCCCGCAGCGCTCGCCGCCACGCTCGCACGCGCCACGGTCGCGGGCGCGGGCGAGCTCCTCCATCGCTCGCCGCTCGACGCCGCAACCCTGCGGCAGAACGTGACCTCGCCCGGCGGCACCACCGCCGCCGCGCTCGAGGTGCTGATGGCCGAGGGCGGGCTCGAACGGCTGATGACCGCGGCCATCGCCGCCGCCACCAAGCGCTCGCGCGACTTGGCGGGGTGAGCCGATCGCTTGCATCGCGCGTGAAAATGAATGCGCTGCAAGCGCTGACACCGCGTCGCGCGGCCGCCCCTGGAACCATCCACGCAGCCGGCCTACATTGATCGCACCGGAGTGATCAGGTCAGGAGTTTCGGCATGGCCCGCAAATCCGCGCGCAAATCCGCGCGCAAGTCCGCGCGCAAGTCAGCTGCCCGTCCCGCCGCGCGCCCCGGCAAATCCGAACGCGAGCGCATCATCGACGCGTTCATGACGTTGCTCGCCGAAAAGTCGATCGAGCGGATCGGTTTTGCCGAGATCGCCAGGGCAGCGGGCGTCTCGCTCGCCGACCTGCGCGGCACGTTTGCCTCGACGCTCGCGATCCTCGCGGCGCACATGAAGGCGATCGACCGCGCGGTGCTGGCCGGCGGCGACGCCGACATGGACGAGGAGCCGCCGCGCGAGCGCCTGTTCGACGTATTGATGCGGCGGCTCGAAGTGCTCGCCCCGTACAAGGACGCGGTGCGCTCGCTCATGCGCTCGGCGGCGCGCAATCCCGGCCTCGCCTTTGCGCTGAACTCGCTTGCCGTGCGCTCGCAGCAATGGATGCTGACCGCCGCCGATATCGGCGCCTCCGGCCCGCGCGGCCTGCTGCGCGCGCAGGGGCTCGCGCTGTTGTTCGCGTCGGTGCTGCGCACCTGGATCAACGACGAGGACGAGGGGCTGGCGCCCACCATGGCCGCGCTCGACCGCGCGCTCGCGCGCGGACAGCGCTGGTCGGGCTTTCTCGACGATCTGTTTCGGATTCCCGCCAGCGCCTGCCGCTTGCGCCCGCGCCGGCGCGGCCGGCGCGACGAGGACGAGGACACCGTGGCGGCTTAGCGATGCCCGTATCCCGGGCGCAGCGCAGCAACGCAGATAAGTTTACGCAATCTGCGTACACTTGATTGCGTTGTGGTGCGCTGCAGACACCGGTCTCGGGTTTACCCGAGATCGGCGCTTAAATGTGCGCAAGTCGGGTAAACCCGACTTGCGTGGACCGTTACGTTCCGTGGCGGTCCCGGCTCAGCGATGCACCGTTCCGCGCGCTCTCCTACGCAGACTGCGCACATTTTCTCTACGCGCGCTCCACGCTGCATCGCATCCGGGACACCCGGTACGCTTGCGTTAGATCGGCACCCGTACCGTCGCGCGCAGTCCCCCGAGCGGGCTATCGGACAAGATGATGTCGCCGCCGTGGGAGCGGGCGATGTCGCGCGCGATCGCGAGCCCGAGGCCGGTGCCGCCTTCGTCCTGATTGCGCGCGTCGTCGAGGCGCAGGAACGGCTTGAATACCTCTTCACGCAGATGCGGTGCGATGCCGGGGCCGTCGTCATCCACGGTGACGGTGAGCCAGCGGTGGTCGCGGTGGCCGGTGATCGAGATCGACGGCGCGTGGCGCGCGGCGTTCGAAACCAGATTGGCGAGGCAGCGCTTGAACGCCGCCGGTCGCACGGTGACGATCGGATGGCCGTGGAAATTCACGCTCGACTTGTGGCCGTTGCGCTCGGTGTCGGTCTTGAGCTCCTCCAGGAACGCGCCCATGTCGGTGGGCGCCGACTGCTCGCCCGAATCCCCGCGCGCGAAGGCGAGATAGGCCTCCAGCATGCGGCCCATCTCGTCGACATCCTTCTTCATCGCGTCGACCTCGGGACTGTCGCCGATGAGCGCGAGCTCGAGCTTGAAACGGGTGAGAATGGTGCGCAGGTCGTGCGAGACCCCCGCCAGCATGGCGGTGCGCTGCTCCAGCGCGCGCTCGATGCGGCGCTTCATCTCGATGAAGGCGGCCGCGGCGCGACGAACCTCGCGCGCGCCGCGCGGGCGGAAGTCGGGCACTTCGCGCCCCTTGCCGAAGCTCTCGGCGGCGTCGGCGAGCCGCAGAATCGGCCGGATCTGGTTGCGCAGGAACAGCACCGCCACCGTAATCAGCACCAGCGAGGTGCCGACCATCCATGCCAGGAAGATGTGCGAGTTGGAGACATAAGCGGCGCGGCGGGGCGCGAACACGCGCATCACCGCGTTGTCGAGCTTGATGCGGATCTCGAGCAGCGCCGAGCGCCCGACGGTGTCGATCCAGAACGGCCGGCCGATCTGCTTTCGGACCTCCTCCGACAGCGCCTGGTCCACCAGCGAGAAAAACGGCTTCGGCCCCGGCGGCGGCAGCTCGGTGACCGGCAGAAAGTCGACGACCAGCCCGAGCTTGTCTTGCGCGATGCGCCGCAGCTGGGCGTAATCCTGCGGAAAAACCTTGTCGACCTCGATCAAGGTGGCGATGTCCTGCACCACGCCGGCGGAGAGCCGCTGGGTGACCAGGTTGTAGTGCCGCTCCATGAACATGAAGGCGACGACCGACTGCAGCACCACCATGGGCGCGATGATGATCAACAGCGCGCGCGCATAGAGGCCCGTCGGCATCATGCCTTTGAGCCGGGCGCTGCTACGGTCGTAGAGCTCGTAGCCGCGGTCGGCGGCCGAGCGCAGCGCCGCCATGCTGGGCAGCGCCGCCACACTGGAGCGCAGCGCGGTCAGGCTCGAGCGCAGCGCGGCGATGCTGACGTCGATGCTGGTCATGGCGTCGTCACCAGCCGGTATCCGATGCCGCGCACGGTCTGCACCAGCAGCGGGTTGGCCGGATCATGCTCGATCTTGCGGCGCAGGCGGTTGACCTGCACGTCGACGGCGCGCTCGCCGGTCGCGCCGTCGTTGCCGGCGAGCGTCTGCCGCGCCACGGTCTCGCCGGGGGCGGCGGCGAGCAGGCGCAGCATGTCGCGCTCGCGATCCGTCAGCCGCACGATCTCCTCGCCGCGCTTGAGCTCCCCGCGCGCGAGATGGAACCGGAACTCGCCGAAGCGCACCGATTCCACCGGCGGAGCCGTGGCCGGGCGGGCGCGGCGCAGAATGCCGGCGATGCGCAGCGAAAGCTCTCGCGGCTCGAACGGCTTGCTCACGTAGTCGTCGGCGCCGATGCTCAGACCCTCGATGCGGCTCTGCGCTTCGTCGCGCGCGGTCAGCATGACGATCGGCACGCTCGATGACGCGCGCAGATCGCGCGCGAGGTCGAAGCCGGTCTCTCCCGGCATCATGACGTCGAGGATCAGCAGGTCGAAGCGCAGGCCCGCGAGCTTGGCGCGCGCGTCGGCGGCCGTCTCCGCCGTGGTGACGCGGTAGCCTTCGGCGAACAAGAAGCGCGAGAGCAGATCGCGGATGCGGCGGTCGTCGTCGACCACCAACAAATGGGGGGCATCGTCGGGGAGAGCGGCGGACGCCGTGGCCATGGCCCGCATCCCGGCCTCGGCTCAGCCGCGCGCCCGCCGCGCGCGGTCGGCGCGCGCGATGAAGCGCAGCACGGCGTCGCGATGATCGGCGTTGATCATGGCGGTGAGAAATCGGCAGGCGGCCTCGTGCGCGTTCGGCCCCAGCTCGGACAGCGCCTGTGCGATGCGCGCGGTTTGCAGCCCCGCAAGCTTCATCGCCAAGGTCTCGCCTTTCGCCGTGACGTAGAGCAGGCGCTGGCGGCGGTCGTTGGCGCCCTCTTTCTGCACCACGTAGCCCTGATCGATGAGCTGCTTGAGCACCCGGCCGAGCGACTGCTTGGTGATTTTCAGGACCTCGAGCAGCTCCGCAACCTTCATGCCGGGATTGCGGTTGACGAAATGCAGCACCCGGTGGTGCGCGCGCCCGAAGCCCAATTTTTCCAGCACGTCGTCGGGGTCGCCGATGAAGTCGCGATAGGCGAAGAACAGAAGCTCGATGACGTCCCAGATGGGCTCATTGCCGCGGCCCGCCCGCTCGGCGCCCGAAAACGCCCGATCGGTTGCAACTGGGACGGTTAGGTCAGCCATGTTGACATATTTAGGTCAGATTGTTATCCAACAAGAGGCCGCCACGAAAGGATCGTACCCGCGGCCCCACCCCGAGCGGATTGCGCCAGAGGCGCAAGCGCGCTCTCATGGTCGGGCCGAAACATACCGAGTGTCGGCCCGCGACGCAAAAGCATAAGGAGAGGGACGGCGCCCGCGGGTGCCGGACCGGCCTCCGAGGAGAACCGCCATGGCAGAAAAACCGTACGACCGCCTCGATGGGGTCATCTGGTACGACGGCAAGCTGGTGCCTTGGGGCGAGGCCACGCTGCACGTGCTCTCCCACGGCTTGCATTACGCGAGCTCGGTGTTCGAGGGCGAGCGCGCCTATGGCGGCGAAATCTTCAAATGCACCGAGCATTCGCAGCGCCTGAAGCGATCGGCTGAGCTGCTCGACTTCGACATCCCCTACTCGGTCGCCGAGATCGACGCCGCCAAGCGCCTGGTGCTGGAAAAGAACGGCCAGAGCGACGCCTATGTGCGGCCGGTCTCCTGGCGCGGCTCGGAGATGATGGGCGTCTCGGCGCAGCACAACAAAATCCATCTCGCCATCGCCACCTGGCAGTGGCCGAGCTATTTCGACCCGGTGCAGCGATTGAAGGGCATCAGGCTCGATCTCGCCGACTATCGGCGGCCGGACCCGAAGACGGCGCCCGCGCGCGCGAAAGCCGCGGGCCTCTACATGATCTGCACTATTTCCAAGCACATTGCCGAGCGCAAAGGCTACGCCGATGCCATGATGCTGGATTGGCAGGGTCGCGTGGCGGAATGCACCGGCGCCAACATCTTCTTCATCAAGGACGGCAAGATTCACACCCCGATCGCGGACTGCTTCCTCGACGGCATCACCCGCCAGACCGCGATCGAGTTGGCGAAGAAGCGCGGCATCGAGGTGATCGAGCGCCGCGTCATGCCGGACGAGCTGACCCAATTCTCCGAGTGCTTCATCACCGGCAGCGCCGCCGAGGTCACGGCGGTGTCGGAGATCGCGCAGTGGAAATTCACGCCCGCCGCGATCACGCAGCAACTCATGGCCGACTACACCGCCGAGGTGCAGCCCAAGGGCAAGAAGAAAGCGGCGTAATTCGGCCGTCCCGGCCCATATGTTAGGATAGGGCTGATATGGCGTAATAGGAGTACGGCATGGCCGGCGTCGCTCAGCGCAGTCCGCCGCGTTTGTCGCTCGAGTTGTTTCGGGGCTTTCTTGAAGGCAGGCCCGACGAGGAGCGCTGGGAGCTCATCGATGGTGTCGCCGTGATGATGGCCCCGCCGACGCTCGCGCACCAACGTATCGCGAGCAATCTTCAACGTCTTCTCACTGACGCGCTGGAAAGACGCGCCGCGACGCTCACCGCGTACCAGCGCGCAGGCATCAATCTCGGATCTTCAATCGAATACTACGATCCCGAGCCGGATGTCGTCGTGATTGATGCCGATGCGAGCCAAGAGCCGGATAGACGCTACGCCGATCGTTTCTATCTCGCAGCCGAAATTGTTTCGTCGAGCGATCGCACCTATACGGAAAGCAAGCGCGCGGTCTACAAGCTGCACGAGGCTTGTACCTGCGTCTTGACGATACAGCAGGACCGTTTCGAGGTTCGCGTCGACTTGCGCACAGATGCCGGCTGGAAGGAACACATCCTGACCCAGCCGAATGACGTGCCCATGCTCCCCGACTTCGGCCTGCGCTGCAATCTGTCCGACCTTTATCGCGGCACCGCGCTGCGACCAGATCAAGCGCCGAAGCGGTGATGCTCACGACTGCGGCGCTTGCGCCGCGGTCATGGTCTGCGGGGACTTACGGCTCACTCCGCCGCGCGCGCGCCGCCCGCAGGGGTCCAGCGATCGGCCAGGGCGTCGTCGGACTGCTTGGCGTCGACCCAGACCTTCGCAGGCGCTTTTGCATCGGCCTTGCCGGCAAATTCGATTTGCTTCCAGAACGGCGCGCGGGTCTTGAGGTAGTCCATCAGGAACTCGGCGGCGGCGAAAGCATCCTGCCGGTGGGCGGCGGCGGTGACGACGAGGACGATGTCTTCGCCCGGCTCGAGCCGGCCATAGCGGTGGATCACGGTGACGCCGAGCAGCGGCCAGCGCCGCTCGGCCGCCTCCACGTGACGCGCGACCTCGGCCTCGGCCATGCCCGGGTAGTGCTCGAGCGTCATGGCCGCGAGCGGAGCGCCGCTCTCGTCGCTGCGGCAGATCCCGGTGAAGGTGACGACCGCGCCGATATCGCCGCGGCCGCGGCGCAGCTTTGCCGCCTCGCTCGCGGCGTCGAACGGCTCGCGCTGCAGTCGGATGGTGGCGGCCATCTGCGTCTCCGACGCGTCCCGCGCTAGTGTGGTGGATTTGAAGTTCCTACGAATATGCGGCGCTCTCGCGTAGGAACTTCAAATCCAAAACCCACACTAGAGTCAAAGCTTGCTGGTGTCCCTTTGATTCCGAAGTTCGCACGAGATTGCGCCGCAACGGCTTGCGAACTTCGGAATCGGGACACTAGCCCCCCGTCATCGGGGGGAAGAAGGCGATCTCGCGTGCGCCGAAAATGGCCGCGTCGCCCCGCACATGCGTCCGGTCGATGGCGGCGCGGATCACCTTCGGATTCTCGAACGCGTGGGCGTATTCCTCGCCGCGGCGGCTGAGCCAGGTCATGAGATCGGCGACCGTGGCGATGCCCGCCGGCGGCTCGATCTCCTCCTCCGGCTTGCCGATACGCTCGCGCACCCAGGCGAAATAGCGAAGCTTCAACGCTCAATCCTCGGTCAGATGCCGCACGCCGGCGCGGAAATAGTCCCAGCCAGTATACAGCGTCAGCAATGCCGACAGCCACAGCAGGGCAAGCCCGATCGGCGTCACCACCGGCACGACCGCGTCGCCCGCCTTGCCGGCGATGAGGAACCCGACGGCGACGAGCTGCAGCGTCGTCTTCCATTTGGCGAGCTGCGTCACCGGCACGCTCACGCGCAACTCGGCGAGATATTCGCGCAGGCCCGAAACCAGAATCTCGCGGCAGAGGATGACGATCGCCGCCCACAGCGACCAGCCGCGGATGGTGCTGTCGGCGGCCAGCATCAACAGGCACGATGCCACCAAGAGCTTGTCCGCGATCGGGTCGAGCATGCGGCCGAAGGCCGATTGCTCGCCCCATTTGCGGGCGAAATAGCCGTCGAGGACGTCGGTCACTCCGGCGCTGATGAAGATCACCACGGCGACCCAGCGCAGCCACAGGCCGCCCTGCAGAATGTCCTGCCAATAAAGGCACGCCACGACCGCCGGAACCGCGGCGATGCGGGCATAGGTCAAAAGGTTCGGCACCGCGAGCCGCCGCGCCGGAACCTGTCTCGAGGTGACCGTATTCATGGACCGAAGGAATACCCTTCCCGCGCCCGCGTCAAACGGGATGCTGCCGCCGTCCCCATCGCCGCGGCCCGGCCTGGTCCGGAGCCGCCGCGCATGCACGAATTAGAGACACGACTTCCATACATAAATATGACGCGCATTCGCGACTTGCATGCCTGTTCCACCGCTATCGATGCCGACGCGCAACGCGCTACCCCGCCCGCTCGTGGAAGAAGTCGTAGATCTTGCGCGCGGTCTCGGCGCTGATCCCGGGCACCTTGGCGAGATCGGCCAGCGCCGCGCGCTCGATCGCCTTGAGCGTGCCGAAATGGTGGAGCAAGGCGCGCTTGCGGGTCGGGCCGATGCCCGGGATCTCCTGCAGCCCCGCCTCGCGGATGTCGCGGCGGCGCCGGACGCGGTGCGAGCCGACCGCGAAGCGATGCGCCTCGTCGCGCAGCCGCTCGACGAAATAGAGCGCCGGATCGCGCGGCTTGAGCTTGAACGGCTCGCGTCCGGGCAGGAAGAAGGTCTCCATCCCGGCGTCGCGGTCCGGGCCTTTGGCCACCGCGACGAGCGGAACGTCGATGATGCCGAGCGCCGCCAGCGTCTCCTGCGCCGCGGTCAGCTGCCCGCGGCCGCCGTCGATAATGACGAGATCGGGCCACGGTGAATCGTTGTCCCCATCCCCGATATCGATGGGTGCGCCGGCGTCCGCCGGTGCCATCGCGAGCACCTGCGCCGGAGTGGGCGGCGTGCCCGGCATCGCCCGCGGCGCCTCGTTCATCAGCCGTTTGAAGCGGCGGCTCAGAACCTCCCGCATCATGCCGAAATCGTCGCCGGGCGCGAGATCGGCGGCGCGGATGTTGAACTTGCGGTACTGATTTTTCTCAAACCCCTCCGCCCCGGCGACGATCATGGCGCCGACCGCGTTGCTCCCCTGGATGTGGCTGTTGTCGTAGACCTCGATGCGCCGCGGCGGCCGCGCCAGGACGAAGACCTCGGCCAGCAATTCCAACAGCCGGCGCTGGGACGAACTCTCGGCCAGCTTGCGCGCCAGCGCCTCGCGCGCATTGGCGAGGGCGTGATCGACGAGGTCCTTCTTCTCCCCGCGCTGGGGCACGCTGACCTCGATCTTGTGGCCGCTCTTGATGCTCAAGGCCTCGGCCAGCAGCGCGCGCTCCTCGATCTCGTGGGAGATGAAGATTGCGCGCGGGCTCGGCTTGTCGTCGTAGAACTGGGCGAGAAACGCGCCGAGCACCTCGCCGGCCGAGAGCGAGCGGTCGGCCTTGGGGAAATACGCGCGATTGCCCCAGTTCTGGCCGGTGCGGAAAAAGAACACCTCGACGCAGCTGAAGCCGCCGGCCTGATGCAGGGCGAACACATCGGCCTCCTCGACCCCGTGCGGGTTGATGCCCTGATGCGATTGCACCGCCGAGAGCGCGGCCAGACGGTCGCGGTAGATGGCGGCGCGCTCGAAGTCGAGCGCCGCGGAGGCCTTCTCCATCTCCGCCGCCAGCTCGTCCTTCACCGCCTGGCTCTTGCCCGAGAGAAACGCGTTCGCCTCGCGCACCAGCTCGCCGTATTCGGCGAAATCGATCTCGCGCGTGCAGGGGCCGGAGCAACGCTTGATCTGATACAGCAAGCACGGGCGCGTGCGGCCCTCGAAGAAGCCGTCGGAACAAGAACGCAGCAGAAAGGCGCGCTGCAGCGCCGTGATCGTGCGGTTGACCGCCCAGACCGAGGCGAACGGGCCGTAATAATTGCCCTCGCGGGTGCGCGCGCCGCGATGCTTGAGGATTTGCGGCGCCCAGTGGTCGGCGGTGATCAAAATATGGGGAAACGACTTGTCGTCGCGCAGCAGCACGTTGAAGCGCGGGCGCAAGCGCTTGATCAGGTTGGCTTCGAGCAGAAGCGCCTCGGTCTCGGTCGCGGTCGAGACGAACTCGAGCGCCGCGGACGCCGCGATCATGCGTTCGATGCGGGGGTCGTAGCCGGTCGGGCGGCCATAGGCGATGATCCGTTTGCGGATGTTCTTGGCCTTGCCGACGTAGAGCACGTCGCCCTTGGCATCGATCATGCGATAGACGCCGGGCGAAGACGGGGCGAGCTTGGCGTGACTCGCGATCACCGCGCGGCCGACGGCGAGCGGGCCGGTGGCGGCGAGGTCGAAGTCCTGTTCCGGCTCGGGCAGCGCCTGCTCCTCGTCCTCCTCGAGGAGTTCGCTCGCGGGATCGATGTCGTTCTTGCTGCCGTTCATGCTGCGAAGGTAAGGCGCCGGCGCGGCCGCGGCCACCCGGCGCGAAGGAACGCTTGTGCGCAACGCGGCGTGTTGGCGGGCGCGCTCCGCCCCAGCGCGGGAAACGACCGTCCGCATTCAGCTTGCCGCATTCAGCTTGCCGCATTCGGCTTGCCCCGTTCGGCTGGCGCGGATGCCCCTTGAGCGATGGTGGTTTTGCCCTGGCGAGACCGACTTCCAAAGTATTTTAATCGATCGTTAACCATGATTGAAAGTCGTAAAGTATTTGTTTACTGTATATAAGGCTGATTAGTGACGTATTCAAAGTTAAATTCTGCCGAAATATTAAAAACTTGAGTGTGTCTTTCTTACACTAGACTATTCAAAATTTAATAATACTGTTCGATTCAACTGCTGCAAACGGAGGGCAATCATGTATCGCGTTGTTGTGGCGTGCGTCGGCCTATTGGCGCTGGCGGGAGGGTCGGTGGCTGAAGCCCAGCCGGCGCCCTATTACCAGCCGGGGCCGGCCTACAATCCGATCTACAGTTGGACCGGCTTCTACGTCGGCATCAACGGCGGCGGCGGCTGGGGCAGTTCCCAGTGGGACGCCGTGAACAGCTTCGACGTGTCCGGCGGCCTCATCGGCGGCACCGTCGGCTACAACTGGCAGTTCGGCCAGGTGGTGGTCGGCGCCGAGGGCGACATCGACTGGTCGGGCATCAAAGGGACGACCACCGTGCTGTGCCCTGGGGGCTGCGAGACGCGCAACAAGTGGCTCGCCACCGTGCGAGGGCGCGTGGGCTTCGCCTTCGACCGCTTCCTGCCCTACTTCACCGGCGGGCTCGCGCTCGGCGACATCAACGCCACTCTGCCGCTGTTGCCGGGCGGCAGCATCAGCAACGCCGGCTGGACCGTGGGCGCCGGCGTCGAAGTCGGCGTCGTCAGCAATGTGAGCCTCAAGGCCGAGTATCTCTACGTCGATCTCGGCAACTTCAACTGTGGCCTCAATTGCGGTCTCCCGCCCGGCAGCAACGTGTCGTTCACCACCAACGTCTTTCGCGGCGGGGCGAACCTGCGGTTCTGACGCCTGACCCGCGCGGCGCACGAACAAGCCCCGGACCTCTGGTCCGGGGCTTTTCGTTGGTTCACACGAACGCGGTCTAGCCCTGCGGCTTGGTCGCGGCGAAGGCCGGTACGCGCGCGGCAAATGCGTCGAGCCAGGCGACCAGCCGCGGATGATGCCGCCGCCACGTTCCCTCGAAGCGGAAATCGCGATAGCCGAGCGCGCAAGCAAGCGCGATCTGACCGACATCCGGGGTCGCCGTGAGCGCCGGCGGCGCGGCCTCGAGCGCCGTGAGCGTGCGCGCCACCTTGCCGGCCTGATGATCGACCCATTTCGGCTCGTGCCGCTCGGCCGGCCGCCAACGGCCTTCGTAGACCAGCAGCACCGAGGCATCCATCACGCCGTCGGCGAGCGCCTGCAGGCGCAAGGCGGAAAAACGCGCGGCGGCATCGTTCGGGAGGATGCGGCCGCCGCCGGCGCGATGATCGAGATATTCCAGGATCACCCGGGAATCGAACAGCACCGTGCCGTCCTCGAGCAGGAGCGCCGGGATTTTGCCGAGCGGATTCTGCTGGCGCACGCTGTCGCCCGCATTCATCGTATCGGCGGGCTCGATCGCGATGTCGCGGTCGAGCCCGAGCACGTTCGCCGCGATCCGGATCTTGCGCACGAACGGGGAGCTGGGAGAACTGCGTAGCGTCAGCATGGCGGCGTGGCGATCGATGACCGGCGTGGAGCCGCGGCGGCGGCTTGCAAAGCGAGCAGTCGGCGGCGACTGGCGGGCTCGCTCGTCAACCGGTGATGACCAGGTTGACGGCCTTCGGACCCTTGCCCTTCTTGTCGGGCTCGACGTCGAAGGAGATGCGCTGCCCCTCGGTCAGCGACTTGAGCCCGGCGCGCTCGACGGCGGTGATGTGCACGAAGACGTCGCGGCCGCCGTCGTCCGGTTTGATGAAGCCGTAGCCGCGCTCGGCGTTGAAGAACTTGACCGTACCTGCCATGGCCATCGGGAAACTCCTTTCCCCGTGGTTGCTCCGCCGCCGACCCCCACGGCGCGGCGGCTCGGCCGGACATTCACAAACGGGGAAAGCAGCGGCCTTACGGCCTCCGTTACTCCGCCGGGCCCCCACAGGAGGCGGAACGTCAAAGCCAGCCCTACGAAAATAGGCTAATCCTGGGCTGTGGAAAAGTGGCGAAACTACTTTTCGCCGGCGAGCCAATCGACGCAGTGGCTGCCCACGCCCGCCGCCGACAGGGCGCGCGCAAGCTCCGGCAGCAGCACTGCAAGCTCGCCGGCGAGCGTCCACGGCGGGTTGATCACGATCAGGCCGCACGCGCTAAGTCTCGCCGCCGCGCGCGGCGCGGCGACGCTCAATTCGGCGCGCAAGATCCTGGCCATGCCGCTCTGGCGCAAGCGGCGCGCCAGCGCATCAGCCGCCGCGCGCTCCTTGATCGGGTACCAGGCCAGATAGATTCCGCTCGCCCATTTGCGGTGCGCGGCTGCGAGCGTCTGCGCCAGCCGGGCGAAATCGCCGGCGTCCTCGAAGGCGGGATCGACGAGCACAAGGCCGCGCCGCTCCTTCGGCGGCACGTAGGCGTTGAGCGCGGTCCAGCCGTCGATCGCCACCGCCTTGCTGCGCCGGTCGCCGGCGAGATTGCGCGCGAGCGCAGCCGCCGCGTTCGGCTCGAGCTCGCAGGCGATGAGCCGATCCTGCGCGCGCAGGAACGCGCGCGCGAGCGCGGGCGAACCGGGGTAAGCGGTCAGCCGCCCGCCGTCGTTGCAGGCGGCGACCGCGTCGAGATAAGGAGCAAGCAACGCGCGCTCGCGCGCGGCGATCGGCGCGCGGACGAGCCGGTCGATCCCCTCGCGCCATTCGCCGCTGCGCTGCGCCTCCTCGGCGGCGAGGTCGTAGCGGCCGGCGCCGGCATGGGTGTCGATCACGCGGAAGGGCGCCGGCTTCTCGCGCAGATGCACGAGGATGCGCACCAGCGCCGCGTGCTTGACCACATCGGCGAAATTGCCGGCGTGAAATGCGTGGCGATAATTCATGGGCGCAAACTCATGGGCGCAAAGTCATGCGCCCGAATTCGCGGCTGTTAAAGTCTTCGAGGAGGCGTCGCGCGTCCGCGTGTTGCGCGCTAGCGCGCGAGCGCGGCGCTGCCGCCGCGTACCGGCGGCATGACGAGCTCGTCGCGGCGGCAGGCGCGCGCGTCGATGTCGGGGCAGGCACGGAAGCGCAAGTCCTTGCCGAGGCAAATGCGCACCTCGCCCAAACGCCGGCTGCGGCAGGTCACCGCGATGCCGTCGCGGCTGAGGCCGGGATTGGCCTGCACGAACGCCTCCTCGACCTCATCGGGCGTGACCGTGAGCGGCGCGCTCGGCGCCATATAGGCATCGGGGATCTTCACCGCCGCGCGCGCCTTGCGCACGTTCTCGAAATAGGCGTTCGGGCTCAGCCCCGAGCAGGTGCCGTGGCGGTCCCACTCGTTGAAGATCAGGCGCGGCGCGGGCATCAGATCGAGCATGGAAGAGACGATGTTGCGGTCGAGCCGCGGCGCCGGCTGCTGGCAGAATTCCGGGAAGCCCCGCTCGTATTGCGGCCACAGCCCGTGCACGACGAAGGAATAGGGCCGCGCCCCGCACTGCTGCTGCGGCGGCGTGCCGCGTTCGCCGGCGGCTTCGCAGAACGACGGCGACCAGGAGAGCGACAGCACGTAGAAGTCGAATTGTCCGGGCTGATTTTGGCGGCGATCCTGCGCCACCGCGATACCGGTGACAGCAACCGTGAGCCACAACGCCACCGCGGCCAACGCCACGCGACCGACGCTCCGAACCATGGAACACTCCCATCAACCCACGCGAGGAGATGGGAGGCTACCATGGCGCCTCGAACATTTCAAGAACGAAACGGAAATAAAAGCGGTTCATTCACCGCCGAGACCGGCGGCAACCGCAGGCGCATGGGGGACGGTTATGGCCGCGCCATCTTGCAGGCGGGGTTGTAGGACCAATTGCGGTCGAGCCCGACGATGCACCACTCGACGCCCCAGCTGGCGCCGTACATGCCGCTATCCTCGGCGATGGAATAATTGATGACGTGCCGGCGGCCGTCCGAGATCTCGACGATGCCGCTGCAAAACCGGCGTGGAATGGTCTGCGCGGCCCAGGGGCGGAACGCGGTCTCGCGGATCTTCTCGAAATTGAGGATGCGCAGATCGGTGGCCCAATACATGTTTTCCTTCTGGTTGAAGCGCGAGGTGATCCGCAGCAGCGCGTCGCGGTCATCGCACGGCGGCAGCTTGCCCTCGTATTCCGGCCCGGACAGATAGAAATTCATCTCCAGCCAGTTGGCGGCGCCCGCCGGTGCCGCCGGCAGCGCGGCGAGCGCGACGGCAAAGGCGAAAGCAAGCAATGGCGCGCGGCCAGACATGATCGGGCTCCCCCGCAACGATGGCTTGCCCCGACGGTGACCGCCGAACCCCGGCGAAATCAAGGTGGCGGCACGCTCGGCGAGAAGAAAGCGGCCACTGTGGCGTTATGGCCACGCTTTCAGGTTTCGTGCCGCAGCGGCTTTGCAGCGACCCACGCGCCGTCTAAGCTTCGCCGGGGCAAATGGGGGAGGCGCGGATGATGCGCGCAGCATTGCTGTCCGTGATCGGCGTTCTGCTACTGGGCGCTGCCGCCCACGCCCAGCCCTATATCTATCACGGCAACGACACCGGCGGCATCATCCCGTGGTCGTGCGAGAACGAGGCCATGGCGCAACAGGCGGCCGCCGCCTATTGCGCGCGCTGGGACAAGTACCACCGCATCACCAGCGTGCACCGGCAATACGGCGACTTCATCGCGTTCAGCTGCCTGTGGTCGCCCTACATCAACCCCTACGCCCTGCCGGCGGTGCCGACCCGATACAGCTGCTATTATCCGCCCGTACGCCCGCTGATCACCAAGTGATCCGCCGCTGACCGCGCCCGCCGCCGATCGCCGCGGCGGTCAACTCCATTTCACGCCGTGGCGCGCCAGCACCTCGCGTACGGCGTCAACCAATTTGTCCTCGGGCACTGCGATCTGCGCTGGTCGGCTCTCGCGCCACTCTTGATTGGAGGCGATCGCGGCGGCGGCCTTGGCGCCCTCGATCAAGTCCTTGATCTGAACCTCGCCTTTGGTCTTCTCGTCGCCGCCCTGGATCACCACGCAGGGCGCGCCGCGCTTGTCGGCGTATTTGAGTTGCGGCCCCATCTTGCCCGAACCGAGATAAAGCTCGGCGCGGATGCCGGCGTTGCGCAAGGTCGCGACCATCTTCTGGTAATCGGCGATGCGCTCGCGGTCGAACACCGTGACGACGACAGGGCCGGGCTCAGGTGTGGTCTCGATCTTGCCGAGATGTTGCAGCGCCGCCGCCAGGCGCGAGACGCCGATGGAGAATCCCGTCGCCGGCACCGGCTCGCCGCGAAAGCGCGCAATGAGTCCATCGTAGCGTCCGCCACCACCTACGGAGCCGAAACGAACCGGACGGCCATCTTCGCCTTCAATCGCGAACGTCAACTCAACTTCGAAGATCGGACCAGTGTAGTATTCGAGACCGCGCACGACCGATGATTCGAACATGATTCGACCAGGGCCGTATCCAGCCGCGCGACATAGCCTCGCCATTTCCTCCAGTTCAGCTACGCCCTGAATACCGATTTGAGAGTCGTTTACATTCCGGCCCCAAGCTCTGAACGACATCTGCTCACTTGGCCAAGTCTCTTCACCCGGAAAATTCAAAATTGGGGACGTCTCCCCACGGCTTCGGCCCTTCTCGCTGAGCTCTGGACTTCCTTCGCGGTAGGCGGTCGTCAGATACGTCCGAATCTGAAGATTCTGTTCGTCGGAAAGTTCTGCTCCTCTCGTAAAGTCGCCACTCTCATCTTTACGCCCTGCTCCAAGCAATTGCCGAATGCCTTCGATACCCAATCGATCGTATTTGTCGATCGCACGCAACACGGCGAGTCGTTTGCCCGCATTCACCTCGCCACCGAGCCCGATCGATTCCAAGACTCCATCCAGTACTTTGCGATTATTCACCTTCACGACGTAGCTGCCGCGCGGGATGCCGAGCGCCTCCATCGTGTCGGCGGCCATCATGCACATCTCGGCATCGGCGGCCATCGCGGCGGAGCCGACGGTGTCGGCGTCGAACTGCATGAATTGGCGAAAGCGGCCCGGTCCCGGCTTCTCGTTGCGGAACACGAAGCCCTCGCGATAGCTGCGATAGGGCTTGGGCAGCGCGTCGAAATTCTCCGCCACGTAGCGCGCGAGCGGCGCGGTCAGGTCGTAGCGCAAGCTCAACCACTGCTCGTCGTCGTCCTGGAACGAGAACACGCCCTCGTTCGGCCGGTCCTGGTCGGGCAAAAATTTCCCCAGCGCGTCGGTATATTCGATCGCCGGCGTCTCCAGCGGCTCGAAGCCGTAGCGCTCGTAGACCGCGCGGATCTTGTCGAGCATGCGCCGCGTGGCCGCGATCTCGGCGCCGCCGCGATCGGCGAACCCGCGCGGCAGGCGCGCCTTGAGCTTGTTGGTTTTGTCGGGTTTGTCGGCCATTATTGCCCTGCATTGCCGGCCCGCGGGTGGTAGCAGCCGTCCCGCGCAGCGGCAAGGGACGCATCAAGGGACGCCATCGACGGGCGCGTCAGGGACGCCACGAGCGCAGCATCACCGCGAGCAGCAACGGAGACAGCCATGCCATCGGCACCAGCACAGCGAGCAACCGCCGTCCCCAACGACCTCGAAGCCTATTGGATTCCGTTCACGCCCAACCGCGCGTTCAAGGCCGCGCCGCGGCTGATCGCGCGCGCCAAGGACATGCATTATTACACCCCCGACGGACGCGCCGTGCTCGACGGTACCGCCGGCATGTGGTGCACCAATGCCGGGCACAATCGCGATCCGATCGTGGCGGCGATCCAGGCGGAGGCGGCCGAGCTCGATTACGCGCCGGCCTTCCAGTTCGCCCATCCCAAGGCGTTCGAGCTCGCGAGCCGCGTGGCCGCGCTCGCGCCCGGCGATCTCGACCACGTGTTCTTCTGCAATTCGGGCTCGGAGGCGGTCGACACCGCGCTCAAGATCGCGCTCGCCTATCACAACGTGCGCGGCGAAGGCGCGCGCACCCGTCTGATCGGGCGCGAGCGCGGCTACCACGGCGTTGGCTTCGGCGGCATTTCGGTCGGCGGCATGGTCAACAACCGCAAATTGTTCGGCGCGCTGCTTGCCGGGGTCGACCACCTGCCGGCGACCTACAGCCGCGAGCACCAGGCCTTCAGCAAGGGCGAGCCCGAGTGGGGCGCCCATCTGGCCGACGAGCTCGAGCGCATCGTCACGCTGCACGACGCCTCGACCATCGCCGCCGTGATCGTCGAGCCGATGGCGGGCTCGACCGGCGTGCTGCCCGCACCCAAGGGCTACCTGCCGCGGCTGCGCGCCATCTGCGACAAGCACGGCATCCTGCTCGTCTTCGACGAGGTCATCACCGGTTTCGGCCGGCTCGGCCACGCGTTCGCCGCCGAGCGCTACGGCGTCGTGCCCGACATGATCACGTTCGCCAAGGGCATCACCTCGGGCAGCGTGCCGATGGGCGGCGTGATCGTGCGCAAGGGAATTTACGACGCGTTCATGCGCGGACCCATGCACGTGGCCGAGCTCTTTCACGGCTACACCTACTCGGCGCATCCGCTCGCCTGCGCGGCCGGGCTCGCGACGCTCGACCTCTACCGCGACGAGCGCCTGTTCGAGCGCGCACACAAGCTCGAGCCGCGCTGGGCCGAGGCGGCGATGTCGCTCAAGGGCCTGCCCAACGTGCTCGACATCCGCTGCGTCGGGCTCACCGCCGGCATCGACCTCGCCTCGCGGCCGGGCGAGGTCGGCAAGCGCGCCTACGACGCCATGGACAAGGCGTTCCGCGAGCAGGATCTGGTGATCCGCGCAGCCGGCGAGACCATCGTGCTCACGCCGCCGCTGATCGTGAGCGAAGGCGAGATCGAGGAGATGTTCGCCAAGGCCGCGCGTGTGATCAAGGCGGTCGCGTAAGCACGCTAGGGTGGGCAAAGGCGCAGGCCGCGCAGTTGCTGCCTCTCCGCTCGCGCGTGCGCCGTGCGCACGCTACACCGGCGTCGTTGAGAGCAAGACGCGTGGGCACGCTTCGCTTCGCTTTGCCCACCCTACGGCAGGCGATTGCGCGGCGCGATCAATCAGCGCGTGGCGAACGCGGGCTGCGGCCGCAGGATCGCCCAGCCGACGGTGAGCACGTGATCGCCGCGGCGGAAGGGCAGCGCGAACGGCGGCTGAATCTGGGCATCGCCCGCTATCCCGCGCAGGCCGAGCGGCATCACGGTCGGATCGCTGCCGGTCCATACCACCACCGCGCCCTTGCTGCGCAGGTCGCCGAGATCGATCCACGGCGCGCGGCGGCGATCGCCGTCGATCAACACCCGCGGCCGCTCGCGCGCGTAATGGGCGACGTTGCCGCCGTCCCACATGCTGCCGATGACGTAGACGAGAGGCACGCCGGTGGCGGCGCGAAAGCGCCGCGCGAGTTCGTCGGCGAGCCGATCGCCCGGATAGAACACCGCGCGATAGCGGTGATCGATCGCCGGCAGCACCGAGTAGCTCGCGGCAAAGACGATCGCGAACAGCGCGAACACGCTCGCCCACGCCGCCGCGATCCTACCGAGACGCGCGGGCTCGAGCGCGCTGCCGGCATAAAGCACGATCCAAAGCCCGAGAAACAGCCATAGCGGATAGCCCCACATGGCGATGGCGCCGCGGCCACTGACCGCCGATAGGACGACGGTCATCGCCGCCGGGCCGAACGCCAAGAGCGTCACGATGCGCCGGTCGAAGGCGTCGGCCTTTCCCGCGACCGGCGGCGCCTCGTCCTGCGGCCTGGGCCGCGGCCAGACGACGGCGGCGGCGATCAGCAGCGCCGGCAGCGCAAACGCCACTTGGCCGACGGCGAAGACGAGCGGATGCAGGATGTGATCGATGAGCCCGCGCGAGGGCGCCGCGCGCGCGCTCGCATAGGCAAAGGGAAGAAAATCGTTGCGCACGAGCCAGACAAGATGCGGCGTCAAGATCACGAGCGCGACGACGAGCGCGATCCAGGGGCCGGGGGTGGCGAGCGCTGGGCGCGCATCGCGGTCGAGCAGCAGGAACAAAGCGAGCGGCGCCGCCAGCACCACCACGAAATATTTCGCCCACAGCGAGAGGCCGATGGCGGCGCCGAGGATGAGCCAGTGGATCATACGTCCGCGCCGCAAGGCGGCATGGAAGGCGTAGCCGGCGAGCGCCCACAGCGGCAATTGGATCACGTCGTGATTGAACTTGGCGGCGGTGAAATGGAAGTAGTGCATGCCGTCGAGAATGAGCACGGCGACGAGCGCGCCGACGGCGCCCACCAGCGGGCGAGCGGTCAGCCAAACCGCCGCAAAGGCCGACACCACCGCGATCTGCGCCAGCGCGTAGTAGGCGGCGTCGACCCCGATCACCCGGTAGACGAGTTCCACCAGCCACCAGGGCAACGGCGGCAGCTTGTCGTAACCGAGTTGCCATTCGCGGCCATAGGTCAGCGCCTCGATGAGATCGAGCGGCAGATTGGGATAGAGCAGCGTCGGCAGCGCGGTCCAGACGACGACGTGCAGCGCCAGGAACACGGCGAAGGCCGTCTGCGGACGGCGCTCGATGGTGGCGATCAATTCCGACATCGAATGGGCCGCTGCCTCGAGGTTGCGGGATCCCGCAGTGCGAGATCAGGGGTTCGCGGGTGGCGTTATAACGGCAGCGGGCGGCGGCGGGATAGGGCAAAGCCGCTAGTGTCCCGATTCCGAAGTTCGCAAACCTCTGCGGCACCCTCTGATGCGAACTTCGGAATCAAAGGGACACTAGTGTCCCGATTCCGAAGTTCGCATCATTGTGCAGCGGCCTCGTTTGCGAACTTCGGAATCGAGGGACACTAGCAACTTATTGAATCTAGTGTGGCTTTGGTTCAGAAGTCCGCATTTCGGACTCGCTGCGAGAATGATGCGGACTTCTGAACCGCCACACTAGCAACTCTATGCTTCTAGTGCCCCTTTTGAACCCGAAGTTCGCAGCCGCCCTTGCAGCACAACATGTGCGAACTTCGGGTTCGGGGCACTAGTCGCGGTTGACATCGCCCGAGCGACGATGCGAGTCACTCTGTCCGCCCTCCCCGCCCGCTGATCCCATGTCGGTTGTGCTCCCCTCGTTCACCCCTCACTTCGCCACGCTCGCCGGCGACTACGACGTCGTGCTGTGCGACGTCTGGGGCGTCGTCCACAACGGCGTCGCCGCCGCGGCCGATGCCGGCGATGCGCTCGCGCGCTTCCGCGAGCGCGGCGGCACGGTGGTGCTCATCACCAACGCGCCGCGGCCGGGCGAGCGGGTGGCGCGTCTGACGCTCGACCGGCTGGGCGTGCCGCGCGCGGCCTACGACGGCATCGTGAGTTCGGGCGACGTCACCCGCGCGCTCATCGCCGCGCGCGCCGGAGCGCGCGTGTTCCACATCGGCCCCGAGCGGGATGTGGCGCTGTTCGAAGGGCTCGACGCGCCGACGGCGCCGTTGGAGCACGCCGACTACGCGGTCTGCACCGGGCTTTACGACGACACCGTGGAGACGCCGCACGACTACCGCGAGCGCGGCGACAAGCTCGTCTATTGCGCCGGTGCGATCGCCGATCCCTACGCGGCCGCGGGCGGCGAGGTGATCTACGCCGGCAAGCCCTATCGGCCGATCTACGAACAGGCGCTGGCCCTTGCCGAAGCCGCGCGCGGGGGCCCGGTGAAGCACCATCGCCTGCTGGCGATCGGCGATTCGGTGCGCACCGACCTCAAGGGCGCCGAGGCCTTCGGCATCGATTGCCTGTTCGTGACCGCGGGCATCCACGCCGAGGAGCTCGGCAGCCGCCACGATCCCGACGCCGCGGCGCTGGCAGGCATCTTCGCGGCGGCGGGGGTCGCCCCCAAGGCGGTGATGCACCGGCTCAGCTGGTAGGTCGCGGCGGGCAGATCGCCACCGTGATGCCCGCAACAGGCAATCCGGCTTCTTGAACACGGCCACCGGCCTTGCGATGACAGGCGCGGCCGTGGTCAAGCTTCCATCCGACGTCCTTCGAGGCCCGCTCCAGCGCCGGTCATGACCGACCAACCGCAGCCGAGAGAGCCGTTCGTCGTGGTCCGCGGCGAAGCGCCCGCGGACCACGCGCTCGACGGCGCCGTCGTCGCCATCGGCAATTTCGACGGCGTGCATCGCGGCCACCGCGCCGTGATCGCGGCCGCGCTCGCGCGCGCCAAAGCCCTCGGGCGGAAAGCGGCAGCGCTGACCTTCGAGCCGCATCCCCGCATTTTCTTTCGCCCCGAGGAGTCGCTGTTCCGGCTGACCGACGAGCGCGCGAAGCTGCGGCTTCTGGCCGCGACCGGGCTCAGCGGCGCGATCGTGCTGCGCTTCGACGCCGCGCTCGCAGGCCTTTCCGCGCAGGACTTCGTTGCGCGCATTCTGATCGGCCGCTTTGCGGTCGCCGGCGTCGCCATCGGCTTTGATTTTCATTTCGGCCTCAATCGCGCGGGGTCGCCCGATTACCTCGCGGCGCAGGGCGCAAAGCGCGGCTTTGCGGTCGACGTCGTGCCGCGGTTCGAAGACGCGGGAGGGCCGGTGCGTTCCGGCCCGATCCGCGCGGCGCTCGCCGCCGGCCGGGTGGCGCAGGCCAACGAGCTTCTCGGCTATCCCTGGTTCGTCAGCGCCGAGGTCGTGCACGGCGACAAGCGCGGGCGCGAGCTCGGCTATCCCACCGCCAATTTGCGTCTCGACCCCGCTTGCGGCCTCAAGCACGGCATCTACGCGGTGCGGGTGGGCGTGGGCGAGCACCGCTACGACGGCGTCGCAAGCTTCGGACGACGTCCGATGTTCGACCAGGGCACGGTGCTGCTCGAAGTCTTCCTGTTCGATTTTTCCGGCGATCTTTACGGCGAGGTCATCGACGTCGCCTTCATCGATTGGATCAGGCCCGAGCTCAAATTCGACAGCGTCGAGGACCTCGTGCGCCGGATGAACGAGGACGCGCGGCTCGCACGCGCGGCGCTGGCAGCGGCGCCGGATGCCTTTCCCAAGCTCGGATCGATATCGGGTTAGGGCGCGTGCTCATAAATCGCCCAGCGATGTCCGCTTTCGGGTAACCATCCGGGCGCGGCCGCGCCGCTTCCCCCTCGTAGTCACGCGCATCCGGGATGACGTTTGCTCGGAGATGTGCGACATCTTCCGACGAGCGTTGCCAGGGTGAGGCGGAGCCATCGCCGGCCGGGGCACTAGACCGAATGGATGAAGACGCCACGCGCAGCCAGCTTGCCGCCGCCCTTGTGCGCGTTGCCGGCGGCGACCATGCCGCGCTGCGTATGGTTTACCAAGACACGTCTGCGAAGCTTTTCGGCGTCTGCCTGCGTATCTTGAAGGACAGAAGCGAGGCCGAGGACGTGCTGCAGGACGTCTATGTCACGGTGTGGCGCAAAGCCGCCACATTCGACCCCGGCCGGGCAAGCCCGATCACCTGGATGGTGGCGATTGCCCGCAACCGGGCGATCGACCGGCTGCGCGTGCGCGGCGCCGGCGGGCGCCTGCAGCCGATCGAGGCCGCCGACGCGGTCAGCGATCCAGCTCCGGCCGCGGTCGAGCGCGTCGAACTGGCGCAGCAGCACCAGCGCCTCACCCGCTGTCTCGGGGAATTGGACGCACGACACTCGACCGCCATCCGGGCGGCGTTTCTCGACGGCGCCACCTACGAAGAATTGGCCGGGCGCATGAATGTGCCCCTCGGTACGATGAAGAGCTGGATTCGGCGCGGGTTGCTGAAACTGAGAGCCTGTCTCGAACGATGAGCGACGACGACACCATTAACCCGGCGGACCGCGGCAAGCTCATCGCCGCGGAGTATGTGCTGGGCGTGCTCGGGGCCGACGAGCGGCGCGAGGTCGAGCGACGCCTGACGCAAGACCCTGCGCTCGCTTCCGAGGTTGCGTTCTGGGAGGAGCGGCTGGGCGCGCTTGCCGACGCGGTCGCGCCGGTCACGCCGCCACAGCATACCTGGTCGCGGATCGAGGCTGCGATCCCCGCGGCGGCGGCCGCGCGGCCCACATCGCTGTGGCAGAGCCTCGCGTTCTGGCGCGGCTTTGGCATCGCCTCGGCGACGCTCGCGGCCGCGAGCATCGCGGCGTTCGCCTATTTCGGCTTCGTCCCGGCCGCGCGGCCGCCGCTGATGGCAACGCTCGCCGGAAGCAGGGGCCAGCCGAACTTTGTCGCCGCCGTCACCGCAACCGGCGACAGTCTCGTCGTGGTGCCGGCGACGCTGCTGACGAACGATCCGCGCGCCATCGAGCTGTGGCTGATCCTGCCCAACCAACGGCCGCGCTCGCTCGGACTCATCCAGCCGGGCGAGCCGATCCGCCTCACCATCCCGCCCGATCTCGCCGGTCGCCTCACGGCGGACGCGACACTCGCAGTGTCGCTTGAGCCGCCCGGCGGCTCCCCCACCGGACAGCCCACCGGACCGGTCATCGCCAGCGGCAAGCTCACGAGCTTGTAAGCCCCGCGGGCGAAAAATATCCGTGCACTGCATCCGCGCGCTCGGTGCTGCGTACCTGCATGCGCAAGCCGCTGACGCGGCGAACAGCATGGAGCATCGACATGAAACTCTCGACTCTGCCGACGGCGGTTGCCGTCGCGACGCTCGTCCTCGCCGCCGTGGCGGCGACGCCGACGCGCGCACAAATGAAGGAGCAAACCGTCACCGTCGGCGGCGCTCCGATGTATCCCTCGAAGAACATCATCCAGAACGCGATGAACTCGAAGGACCACACTACGCTCGTCGCGGCCGTGAAGGCCGCGAACCTGGTCGAAACGCTGCAGGGGCCCGGCCCCTTCACCGTCTTCGCGCCGACCAATGCCGCGTTCGCGAGGCTGCCGGCAGGCACCGTCGACAGCCTGCTCAAGCCGCAAATGAAGGAGAAGCTCACCGCCGTGCTGACCTACCACGTCGTGCCCGGCCGCCTCTCGGTCAAGGACTTGTGGGAGGCCTCCAACAAGGGCGGCGGCAAGGCCAAGTTCAAGACCGTCGAAGGCGAAGAGCTCACGGTCGAATTCAAGGGCCAAGCACTGACCATCCGCGACGCCAAGGGCAACGCCTCCCGGGTCACGATTCAGAACGTGTTCCAGTCGAACGGCGTTATTCACGTGATCGACAGCGTGCTGATGCCGAGCTGACGACGCAAGCGCTGGGCTGATCGGCGCGATTAGTACCCGCCTCTGCGTCGATCGGCTCGAGCCCGCCGCGCCCAACGCGGCGGGCTTCTCCTGCCGAGCTGCGGTGCGTCTGCGGGCCTGCTCGTGCTAGCCAGCCTAGCCTTCCGAGGCGGAGTCGTCGTCCTCGGCCGCGTCGTCGTCCGCCGGCTTGGCGCGGCCGGACCACTCCTTCGCAGCGGCACCCGCGAGCACGGCGAGTGCGCCGAGCGCGGCGAGCCGGCGCCAGCCGATCGCCTGCCCGATCTGGACCCCGACGGCCACCAGCTTGGGGTCGAGCCAGCTGGTGTTGCTGCGCGCCGCGAGTTCGAGCCGCGCGCGCTCCATGTTGCGGCGCCGGGTCATGAGGCAGGCGACGAGCGCGATCAGCGCGATCAGCGCAAACGCGCAACCCAGCACCACCCCGGCGGTCAAACTGTCGTAAACATCCGCGAGCCAGACGAAGGCGGCGACCAGCAGAAAAACCACCGCGGCGGCGGCGGCCGCGGCGGCGATGATCGCCAACACCAGGACCCACCCGCTGACGCCGGTGCGAACTTGGGCGTTTAGGGCGAAGTAACGAAGCCAGCCGCGCATTCGTTCAACTCATGCACCCCCGAAGCGGCAAGGCCCGTCGACGGTTGGGCCAAATCTATCGGCGCCACATCGCGCCGAGCAGGAATCCGATGCCGAGCGCCATGGCGAGCGTGGTGTAAGGCCGCGTCTCGAGCGACTCGTCGATGGCGTCCACCACCTTGTCGCGCACCTCCTGCGCGGCATCGATGGCTTCTTGCCCCTTGGCGCCGACATCCGACACCACACCCTCGACGTTCGCCTTCGCGCGGCTCCAGGCCACGTTGCCCTTGGCCGAGAAAATATCGGCGATCTGCGTGGCGAGCCGGGTCACATCGTCCCGCAGCGCTTGCAGGTCCGCCTGGATATCGCCGCTCGCGGCCGAGGCGGCTCTGCCGCTCTCCCGCGCCGCTTCCTTGACGTCTCGCGTCGTCTCCCGAACCGTATCCCGAACCGTATCCCTGATCGTGCCGGACGTGTTGGACATGGCCGTGCTCCACTCTCACCCAGGAAATATTCCTCGCGCCGCCAACGGCGCGCAAGGGAAAAAGTTCCGCTGCGGCCGCGTGCACGCGCTCGTCAGTCCGGCAGTTTACTCTCGTCCGGCGGGAATAGGTGCGTCATCGTGACCAAAAAGACGACGGTGAGCGGCACCGCGAGAAAAGCCCCCATCGGACCCCACAGCCAGGCCCAGAAGGCGATCGCCAGCAGAACCGCGAGCGGATTGAGCGTGAGCCGGCGGCCCAGCACGGTTGGCGTGATGAACTGGCCTTCGATCGTTGCCACGGCGACGAATGCCGCCGGCGGCACGAGCGCGTAGCCGAGCGAAGGGAACGTCACCAGTCCAACGCCCAGCAGGATCACGGTCATGCAGGCCGCGCCGATATAGGGAATGAAATTGAGCACCGTGGCCATCAGGCCGAAGATGATCGGGCTCGGAAAGCCGAAAAGCCATGCGCCGAGCGCGACCACGACCCCGAAGCCGAAATTGATGATCGTCACGATGGCGACGTAGGACGCGAGATGATCCTCGATGTCGTTGCTGATGCGGATGTAGCGGAGCTTGGCATCGCGGGTGGTGAAGAACGACACCATGTATCTGCGAACATCCATCTGCGTGGCGAGAAAGAAGATCAACGTCACGAAGAACAGGGTGACCTGAACCACCGCGGGCGTGACGAAGGCAACCACCGGGGTGACGATGCCCCACTGCGACGGTTCGACGGCGACGGTATTGCCCGACGGCAGCAACACCTCCTGCAGCTCGCGCACCGCGGCCAAGGGGCGATCGAGCACGTAAAGCTTCTGCTTGATGGTCGCGCCGATCTCCGGCGCCCGGGCGATCCACTCGGCGAGCGGGCTGGCGAGTAGGGTCACGGCGCCCCCGGCGGCGGCGAGCAGCACGGCGCCGAGAACGAGCGCCGTCACCCAGGGCGAGATCCGATGGCGCGCGGCCGCTTTGACGAGCGGCGCCAGCGTGGTGCCGATCACCAGCGCCGCCGCCACCGGCAGCAGCAGCGGGCGGGCGAAAAGGAGGCACGCCCCCAGCAGCAGAATGAAAATTCCGACGGTCGCCATCTGCGCGGCCGGCGCCCAGACGTCCTCAAGCGACTCGGGCGGCTCCGGATCCGTGACGCTGAGCGCGTTGTCCTGCTCGCGGCGGGCGCGGAATAACTCCACTTTGCAGCTCCAGAAGCCGGTGGGACCCTCTCGCGGAACTCAACGCCACATCGCCGGGCTGAGTTCCCACGGCGGCCGCACGCTCGGCCGGCAAGGCCGGCCTCGCGTCCGATTGCGCCGACGGCGCGGGCCTTTTCCCCTCTCGGGCGATCTGCTAGGAAGCGCCCATGATGGCGCGCGTTGCATTCGCTGCGTTGTTCGGGCCGGCCGCTCGGCGAATTATGGGCCCTGCCGCCGCCTGACCATCGGTCGGCGGGACCGGGATTGCGTTGCCGAGCCTTTGTTGCCATCCAATTCCAAGCAGACCGCCACGATCATGACCGCCGCCGCCCGCGATTACAGCGAGACTCTATTTCTGCCCAAGACCGACTTTCCCATGCGCGCCGGGTTGCCGCGCAAGGAGCCGGAGATCCTCGCCCGCTGGCAGAAGCTCAACCTCTACGAACGGCTGCGGGCGGCCGCGCGCGGGCGCGCCAAATTCATCCTCCACGACGGCCCGCCCTATGCCAACGGCAACATCCACATCGGCCACGCGCTCAACAAGATCCTCAAGGACGTGGTGACGCGAAGCCAGCAGATGCTCGGCTCCGATTCCAATTACGTGCCGGGCTGGGACTGCCACGGGCTGCCGATCGAGTGGAAGATCGAGGAGGAAAGCTACCGCTCCAAGAACAAGCCGAAGCCGAACCTCTCCGATCCGAAAGCAATGATCGCGTTCCGCAAGGAGTGTCGCGCCTACGCACAGCACTGGCTCGAGGTGCAGCGCGAGGAGTTCGAGCGGCTCGGCGTGGAAGGCGATTGGGCGCACCCCTACACGACCATGGATTTTCCCGCCGAGGCGCAGATCGCGCGCGAAATCATGAAATTCGCGCAGAACGGCACGCTCTATCGGGGCTCCAAGCCGGTGATGTGGTCGGTGGTGGAGAAGACCGCGCTGGCGGAGGCCGAGATCGAATACGAAGACTACGTCTCGGACCAGGTGTGGGTGAAGTTTCCAGTGCGCACTTTCGTCCTCACCGAAAAACCGGAGATCGATCGCAAACTAAAGACGGCTGCCGTCGTCATTTGGACGACGACCCCGTGGACGATACCCGGTAACCGCGCCATCAGCTTTTCGCCGAAAATTACGTACGGCCTCTACGAGGTCACAGACGCGCCCCCGGAGAATTGGGCCAAGGTCGGTGACACGTTCGTGCTCTCAGAAAAGCTTGCCGAGGACGTCTTTCGACACGCCCGCGTGACGGCATTCAACCACATCGCCACCCTGCCGACTGAGGTCGTCAATGCGATCCTCTGTTCACATCCTCTCAAGGGCTTTGGCGGCGGCTACGAGTTCGCCGTACCGCTGCTCGAAGGCGATCATGTCACTGAGGATGCAGGGACGGGGTTTGTCCATACCGCGCCCGGTCATGGTCGAGAAGACTTCGAAGTTTGGATGGAGAACCGAGCATTACTAGACGCCTCGCACATCAACACGACAGTGCCCTATACCGTCGACGAGAACGGTGCGTTCACCGATCACGCGCCGGGCCTTAGCGGCAAGCGCGTGATCACCGACTCCGGCGAAAAAGGCAACGCCAACGAGGCCGTCATCAAGGCGCTCATCGACGCCGGCATGCTGATCGCGCGCGGCCGGCTCAAGCACCAGTACCCGCATTCCTGGCGCTCGAAGAAGCCGGTGATCTTCCGCAACACGCCGCAATGGTTCATTGCGATGGACAAGCCCATTACACCTGAACTCATTAAGTGGTCGGAACATTCCGGTGTCGCTTCGCGCGACACGCTGCGCAACCGCGCGCTCGCTGCGATCGCGGTCACGCGCTGGGTGCCGGAGCAAGGCCAAAACCGCATCACCGGCATGATCGAGAGCCGGCCCGACTGGGTGATCTCGCGCCAGCGCGCTTGGGGCGTGCCGATCACGGTCTTCATACGCGAGACGGGCGACGGTTCGGTCGAGACCCTCAACGACGCACGCGTCAACGCCCGCATCGCCGACGCCTTCGAGCGCGAAGGCGCCGACGCCTGGTATCAGCCGGGCGCGCGCGAGCGCTTCCTCGGCGAGCTCGCCAACGAGGATTGGCAGAAGGTCGACGACATCCTCGACGTCTGGTTCGATTCGGGCTCGACCCACGCCTTCGTGCTCGAAGATCCCGTGCACTTTCCTTCGCTCGCCGGCATCAAGCGCAAACGCGACGGCGGCCCCGACACCGTGATGTACCTCGAAGGCTCGGACCAGCACCGCGGCTGGTTTCAGTCCTCGCTGCTCGAATCCTGCGGCACGCGCGGCCGCGCGCCCTTCGACGTGGTGCTCACCCACGGCTTCGTGCTCGACGAGGACGGACGCAAGATGTCGAAGTCGCTCGGCAACGTGACCGCGCCGCAGGACGTGATCAGGCAATCCGGCGCCGACATCCTGCGCATGTGGGTATGCGCGTCCGACTATGCCGACGATCTGCGCATCGGGCCGGAGATCCTCAAGACCACGGTCGAGACCTACCGCAAGCTGCGCAACACCATCCGCTGGATGCTGGGCTCGCTCGCCCACTTCCGCGACGAGGACCGCGTCGCGGTCGCCAAGATGCCCGAGCTCGAACGGCTGATGCTGCATCGGCTGAGCGAGCTCGACGCGCTCGTGCGCCAAGCCTATGCCGATTTCGACTACAAGCGCATCTTCGCCGCGCTCAACGCCTTCATGACCACCGATCTCTCCGCCTTCTACTTCGACATCCGCAAGGACGCGCTCTACTGCGATCCGATCTCCTCGGTGACGCGCAAGGCCTGCCTGACCGTGCTCGACCACCTGTTTCGCGCCACCGTGATATGGCTCGCGCCCATGCTGCCGTTCACCGCCGAGGAGGCGTGGCTTGGGCGTTATCCGTCGCAAGAGGGCTCGGTGCATCTCGAATTGTTCCCCGAACTGCCGTCCGCTTGGCGCGACGACGCGCTGGCGGAAAGATGGCGGAAGGTGCGCAACGTGCGCCGCGTGGTCACCGGCGCGCTCGAAATCGAGCGCGCGCACAAGCGCATCGGCGCTTCGCTCGAGGCCGCGCCTGTCATCTACATTTCGGATCCCGAGCTGTTCGCTGCCGTGGTTGACGTAGACTTCGCCGAGGTCGCCATCACGTCGGACTACACGCTCGTCGAGGGTGATGGTCCGCCGGACGCGTTCCGCCTCGACGACGTCAAGGGTGTAGCGGTCGAGGTGCGGCTCGCCGAAGGACGCAAATGCGCGCGCTCGTGGAAGATCCTGCCGAGCGTCGGTTCCGATCCGGCCTATCCCGATGTCTCCCCGCGCGACGCCAAGGCGCTGCGCGAGTGGGAGGCGATGCGCAAGGCAGCGGAGTAACGATGGTGGCGGAAGACCGACCCATGAGCACGGCGTCCGGTGTGCGCGCGTCCTTCCTTTGGGGGCCGCTGACCCCGTTCGCGCTCGCGGTGGCCGTGGCGGCCGCGGCGATCGACCAGGCGGCCAAGCTCTGGCTGCTGTTCGTGCTCGATCTCCCGGCGCGGGGCGTCGTGCGGCTCACCCCCTTCCTCGATCTCGTGCTGACCTGGAACACCGGCATCAGTTACGGCCTGTTCCGCCAGGAGGGGCCGCTGGGGCAAGCGGCGCTCCTGGCGTTGAAGGCGATCGCCGTGGTTTTGCTGTGGATTTGGCTGTCGCGGACGACCTCGCGACTCGCCGCGCTCAGCCTCGGCCTCATCATCGGCGGGGCGGTCGGGAACGCCATCGACCGCTTCGCCTACGGGGCGGTCGTCGATTTCGTGCTGTTTCACATCAATACCGCAAGCTTCAGCTTCAATTGGTACGTTTTTAACCTTGCCGACGTGGCCATCGTCGCCGGGGTGATCGGGCTGCTGTTCGAGACCCTCATCGGCACGGGTGCCGCAAAAGCGCCCTGATCCTGGCCACAATGGCGCGCGGGGAGACGGCGCATTCCGCCGTCGTTTGAAGGGGATAGCTTATGCGGAGCCGAAATCCGAAGAGGCTGCGGCGTGCGGCCGCCGCCGCGGCCGTTGCGCTCGCTCTGGCACTGGCGTGGAGCGCGGGCAGCGCACGCGCCGAGGACGCCAACGATGACGAAAACGTTCCGCTCGATACCAAGCTCTTTCGCCAGTTCATGAAAGATCTCGGGCTCAGCCGCAGCGGCGATGGGATGATCGAATACCGCGAGCGCGCGCCGCTGGTGGTGCCGCCCAGCCGCGAACTGCCGCCGCCACGCGACGAAGCCGACGTGTCGAAAACCCCGGCTTGGCCGAAGGATCCCGATGTCGCCCGGCGCAAGCAGGATCTGTCGGCCGAGAAAGCGAGACTCAAGGGGAACCTGTCGGTGGAAGAGCAAGCGCGGGCGCTGCGGCCCGACGAGCTCGACAAGCCCGGCGCCGGCGAGAAGAAGAGCGCGGACGCCAAGGGCGCCGGCAAATCCCCGGAGGACACGTCCCGTCCGCTGATGCCCTCCGATCTCGGCACCAAGACCGAAAAGATATTCGGTTCCATATGGTCATCGTTCACGCCGGCGAAGCCGGAATCGGCGCCGTTCACCGGCGAGCCGCCGCGGGAGGGCATGACCGCGCCGCCGTCCGGCTATCAGACCCCCTCGCCCAACTACCCTTACGGAATGGGCGTTCAGGACCAGCGCAAGGTCATTACGGCGGACGAGAAGCTCAAGGGCCAACAGTGAGCGGGAACATCCGCGACAACGCGCCCCATCCACATTTGGGTTGCAACGGTTGAGGTTGGCTCTCGCGTTCCGCCGCCGGAACGTGCATCGTGGGGGCGACACTTAGTCCCACGAGAGCAAATTCGTGCCCAAGAGACTGACGCTCGCCACCGCCGTCCTTGCCGCGGCGCTCGCCGCGCCCGCCCACGCCGGGATCGGCCCCCAGATCACCAACTTCACGCTCTCGAACGGTCTCGAGGTCGTGGTCATTCCCGATCACCGCACGCCGGTGGTCACCCACATGCTCTGGTACAAGGTCGGCTCCGCCGACGAGACGCCGGGCAAGTCGGGGCTCGCCCATTTCCTCGAACATCTGATGTTCAAGGGCACCGCCAAGAACCCGGCTGGGCGCTTTTCCCAAGTCGTCGCCACCATCGGCGGCCAGGAGAACGCCTTCACCGCCTCCGACTACACCGGCTATTTCCAACGCGTGCCGCGCGACAAGCTCCAGGCCATGATGGAGTTCGAGGCCGACCGAATGACCGGACTGGTGCTCACCGACGAGGTGGTGCGGCCCGAGCTCAACGTCGTGCTGGAAGAGCAGAATATGCGGGTCGCCAACAATCCGGCGGCGCGGCTGGGCGAGCAGATGGAGGCCGCGCTCTACCTCAACCATCCCTACGGCCGGCCGGTGATCGGCTGGCGGCACGAGATCGAGCAGCTCGACCGCGAGGGCGCGCTGGAGTTTTACCGGCGCTTCTACTCGCCCAACAACGCCATCCTCGTCGTGGCCGGCGACGTCACGCCCGAGGAGATCCGCACGCTGGCGCAGGAGATTTACGGCAAGGTTCCCCGCGTCGCCGAGATCAAGCCGCGCGTTCGGCCGCAGGAGCCGGTGCAGGAGGCGCCGCGCACCGTGACGCTGGCCGATCCGCGCGTCACCCAGCCGAGTCTGAGCCGCTATTATCTCGTCCCCTCGAGCATGACCGCGCGCGCGGGCGAGAGCGAAGCGCTCGACGTGCTCACCCACATTCTCGGCCATGGCGCGAACAGCCGCCTCTATCAGACCCTGGTGGTCGACAAGGCTATCGCGGTGAGCGCGGGGGCGAGCTATGACGGCACCGCCGTCGATAATACGCGCTTGAGCGTGTTCGCAACGCCGCAGCCCGGAACGAGCCTGCCGCAACTCGAAGAGGCGGTCGACGCCGTGCTCGCCGACCTCGTCGCGAACGGCGTGACCGCCGAGGAGCTCGAGCGCTCCAAGAGCCGCATGATCGCCAACGCCATCTACGCCAACGACAATCAGCGCATGCTGGCGCAATGGTATGGCGCGTCGCTGGCGACCGGCACCACCGTCGAGCAGGTGCGCACCTGGCCCGACCGGATCGCCCTCGTCAGCGCCGACGCCGTGCGCGACGCCGCGCGACGCTGGCTCGACAAACGCCGCTCGGTCACCGGCTATCTCGTCAAGGACACCCGGCACGAGGAGAAACGCTCGTGAGCGCGGCCGCTTGCATCCGCCGCGCCGGACCGCGCGCGCTCGTCGCCCTCCTCGTCGGCACGGCGCTCGCGCTGGCCGCGCCCGCCGCGCGGGCGATGACCATCGAGCGGGTGGTGAGCCCGCTCGGCATCGAGGCCTGGCTGGTGCGCGACCACACGCTGCCGATGATCGCCGTCGAATTCGCCTTTCTCGGCAGCGCCGAGCAGGACCCCGCGGACAAGCCCGGCGTCGCCAATATGGCGACGAGCCTGCTCGACGAGGGCGCCGGCCCGTACGACGCCACCGCGTTCCACGACCGGCTCGAACGCAAGGCGATCGAGATGAGCTTCCGCACCGGACGCGACTATTTGCGCGGCGCGATGCGTACGCTCAAGGACAACCGCGACGAGGCGTTCGATTATCTGCGGCTCGCGCTGAGCGAGCCGCGCTTCGACCCCGCGGCGGTGGAGCGCGAGCGCGCGCAGATCATGTCGCGGCTGCGGCGCGAGGCGCTGAGCCCGAACGACATGGCGAACCGCAGTTGGTGGGCAACGGCGTTCCCCGGCCACCCCTACGGCCAGCCGGTCGACGGCACGCTCGAATCGGTGCCGAAGATCACCATCGACGATCTCAAGTCCTATACCCGGCGCGCGCTGGCGCGCGACAACGTCAAGATCGCCGTCGTCGGCGACATCGATGCCGAGACTGCCGGCGCGCTCATCGATCGCACCTTCGGTGTGCTGCCGGCCAAGGCCGAGCTCAAGCCGGTCGCCCCGGTCGTCCCGCAGGGCCTCGGCCGCCGCGTCGTGATCAACCTCGATGTGCCGCAGGCGGTGGTGTATTTCGGCGGCCCGGGAATTGCACGCAGCGATCCCGACTTCATGGCGGCGTATATCGTCAACCACATCCTCGGCGGCGGCGCCTTCTCGTCCCGGCTTTATGTCGAGGTGCGCGAGAAACGCGGCCTCGCCTACGGCATTTCCGACAGCCTGGTCTGGCTCAATCAGACCGCGCTGCTGCTGGGCACGACCGCGACGCGCGCCGACGCCACCGGGCAGACCATCGAGATCATCGAGCGCGAGATCCGCCGCCTCGCCGAGGAAGGCCCCACCGAAGCGGAATTCGCCAAGGCCAAGACCTATCTCAAGGGCTCGTTCGCGCTCGGCCTCGACACCTCGAGCCGGATCGCGAGCCAGCTCGTGCAGATGCAGCTTGACAATCTCGGCATCGACTATATCGAGCGGCGAGCGGCGATGATCGACGCCGTGACCCTCGCGGATGCCAAGCGCGTGGCCAAACGCTTGCTCGACGGGGGTCTCCTCGTCACGGTCGTGGGCCGCCCCGAGGGCGTGACCTCGACCGAGAGCGCGACCGGGACATCGCCCAGCCAGCTGGCCAAGCCGCGCGAAACGCCGGCGGATCGCGAACCCGCGCAGCGTTAGTTGAATTTCGCGTTCGCCCCGGCGGCGGCGCGGCAGGCGGGACGATGCGCGCCAGCGCGGCAGGTCAGCGATGATCCGCGTCACTCCTTCGATCAGCATCGCCGAGCGCGAGCTCGAGGAGCACTTCATCCGCGCCCCGGGCCCCGGCGGACAGAACGTCAACAAGCTTGCGAGCGCCGTCGAGCTGCGCTTCGACGTGCGCCGCTCGCCGAGCCTTCCCGACGACGTGCGCGCGCGACTCGAACGCCTCGCTGGCAGCAGGCTCACCCGCGACGGCGTACTCGTGATCGACGCCCACCGCCATCGCACCCAGGCGCGCAACCGCAAAGACGCGCGCGCGCGCCTCATCGAGTTGATCCGCCGCGCCGCGGTGGCGCCCGTTGCGCGCCGGGCGACCAAGCCCACCGCCGGCGCGCGCGAACGGCGGCTGGAATCGAAGAAGCGCCGCGCCACCATCAAAGGCTTGCGGCAGGGCAAACCGGCGCTCGAGTAAGATGCAATTGGGTTCGTTGTCCTGCGTTCCCGTTCACCTCTTCGGGTACGCCGTGAAAATGTAATCTTTTGCCGCCACCGTGGAATGGCACTCGTACCCGCATTTGGCGTCGTTTCCATGAGGCGACAACGTGTCGGACGCGGCGTCATAGAGAAACTGCGCGTAGGCCCATCCGTGCGTATCCGGGAATCTCTTTGTATCCTTTTCGATGAACGAAACCGATTTCAGGGTGTCCGGTACCATCACGAAATAAGGGGACTCCGTACTCTTTTTCGATGTCCACTCGATCTTCGCAACCTTGGAGCCGTCGGGAAAACGCCTGCCGTTAGCGGGAATGCCGCCCCTGTAGGCATTGATCATGACGGGATTGGCGACGATCACCTTGATCCCGTTTTCGGTCTGACTGACGGCGACATCCTGCCAGTTTTCGTATCCCCTGAACTCGGAGAACGCGAGCCCATTCGGCACCTTCAAAGCGTATTTGTCCTGCGCCGCAAGCGCCATGCTGCCCAACACGGCGGCCGATATCGCAACGATCACAATCACCGAGGATGGAATTCTCGTCATGGCTCACTCCCGCGCTTCTCGTCGTCCGACGGAAAAAATAGCACACCTTCGTGGGCAGGAGACTGCTGCGCTGCAGGATAACCATTTCAAGCGCTCCTCCGGGCGTGACGCCGACCTCTTTTTTTGCTTGGCTTGAATGACACTTATGCGGAGGCTCGAATGCATGACCTCGATCGCCGCGACTTCTTGCGCGGGTCAACGATTGCGGCAGCCGCCTCGACGTTCGGCCTGTTGGTGCCTCCCGAAGCTCAATCGGCGCCAAGCTTGCCGTCGTCGTCTCAATGGGACGCCGGGCGCGTGCGGCACCTCCTGCCGACGGTGAGCGACAGCCGCGTTCTGGTGAAGGCGTCCTTCCATTCCCCGCTGACCGAGGCGCCGATGCTCCGCGTCGGCAGCACGACGGTGCGCGGGCGAATGAGCGACACGCGCGGCGAGTTTTGGCAGTTCCACGCCGCGGACCTCAAGCCCGGCCGCCCTTACAGCCTTGCACTCGTGGGCAATCGCGGCCGCGCCCTTTGCGAACCGTGGAGTCTGGCAACCTTTCCGGCTCCGGACGAAAAGCCGCAGTCGTTTCGCGTGCTGTTCTATACCTGCGCGGGCGGCCATGAGGCGTTTGGTTTCTTGCCCCCCACTGTGCGCAACCGGCTGCTGCGCCGCGCCTTGTCGTTTCAGCCCTCGGCGATGGTGGCGATCGGTGATCAGGTCTATTGGGATTTGCTCGCGCCCGAGAACGGTCCAAAAATGGGCGCGTCTCCCGCGGCGGAACGGATCGCCGGAAAATTCGACCGCTCGGCGCTGGTGCTCGGGAGCGATAATGAAACGGTGCTGAAGCGAGCCGTCGAACCGCAGTTGATTCCGGTTTACGGCACCGATTTCCGGTCAACTCCGGTTTTCTTCATGCAAGACGATCACGATTATTTTGACAACGACGAAGCCACCGACGAGGTCATAACATTTCCGCCGCCGTACTTTTCCCTCCAGCTCGCCCGCGCCACCCAAAGCCTGTTCTATCCCGAGTTCCTGCCCGATCGCGCGCGCCCGCTCGGCCTGCCATGGTCCTCCGCCGGCGACCGGTTCGGCGGCGTGTCGGAAACATTCGGCACGGTGCGCTACGGGCGGCTCGCCGAGATTTTGCTGTACGACATTCGGCGCACCCAGACGCTCGCCGGTCCGAGCGCCGTCTACCTCGATCTGGAAGTCGAGAAATGGCTCAAGGCTCGCACCGCGGCACGCGAGGTCACCCACGTGGTGCACGTACCGTCCAATCCGCCCGGCTGGACCGCCGGCAAATGGGGCGAATGGTATCCGGACGTGCTCGGGCCCGACGGCAAGCTCACGACCGCAAAGGCCAAGCCTTATTGGCAGCCCGGCTGGCTCAAGCAGCACGATCGACTCATGGAATCGATCGCGGCCGTGCGCGAACGCGTGCCACTGGTCATGAGCGGCGACCTGCATGCCGTCGCGATCGGCCGCATGATGCGCAGCGGCAAGCTCGATTTCTCCGCCAATCCGATCAACGCCGTGTTGACCGGTCCGATCAGCACGCGTCCAAGCGGATGGCCGTCCGCGCGCCGGGGCACCGGCGCGCTGCCGCCCGCCCATCTCGACATGGCCGAAGACGTCAAGCCGATCGAACAGCACGGCTTCACCATCGCGGATTTTGCCGCCGACAAGATCGTGCTGCGGATGTTCAAGTGGGATGTGAACACGCAAAGCGTCGAGGCGATCGACAACCTCGATCCGTTCCATACGGCGCTACTGACGCGCCCAGCGTAAAGCGAGCCTTTAAGACAGCGGTCCGAGCTTGGTTGCGCTGGCCTCAATCAATCGAGCGCCAAGGGCGCTGCATATTCATCGTCATTCATGCGCGCGAAATCATAGCGCGGATAAACCTCTCTCGCCCGGCTGAAGAAGAACTCCTCGAAGGCCATGAGCGCGCGTGGACGCAGCGGATCAACGACGCGGCCGAACGCGATCTTTACAAAAAACCGCTCGGCACCCGAAACGGGTACCAGCGCAAAATGGTTTGGGAATATCCGCGTCCAATAGGAAATGAGGTGATACTGCGTCAGCGCCACGTCGGCGTAGCCGCGCGCCACCATCTCGGGAAGATCGCGGTGCACAATGCCGATGCGACCCGGGAAGTTCGGTGTCTCCGCGGCGAAGAGCTCGTCGGCCGCCGGCTTTCCGATGAGATCGTCGACCGCGGCACGGTACCTGGCGCGGGCTTCCGGCTCGCTCGCCACCTCCGGCAGCGCGACCCGCCCCCCGCTGCGCGCGACATCGACGAGGCCATGAATTCCGAGCGGATTGCCTTTGCGAACAAGCAGCGCGAAGCCGCGATTGCGTGAGAAGAAGCGCGCCTGGGGCTCGATCGCGCCGAGCTGGCGCAGCTGGCGCAAAGGCCCAGGCCCGGCCATCACGATATCGGGGTAGAAGCCGGATTGGCGGCTTACGTCCAGCACGAGGTTGCCAAGCGCTAATCCGCCGGTGCGAATCATCTGTACGACGGCCGGTTGGGGGACCGTCACCACCACGATATTGTCGAGATCGAGATCGGCGTATCGCGGCTGCGACTTCGCCCACGCCGGAAACGCGCCGAGGATGTCGTCGCTGAGCAGCGCCATCAGGTGATTGCCTTCGGTAAAGATCACCAGGCTCGCGGGCGTTCCGATCCGGCCGACAATGTCGGGCACGGTGTCGGTGTGACCAGCGAACGAGCGAATGCCGGCCGGCACCTTCGTCACGACCGGCCACACCAGCGGCTCAGCCGGCGTCGGGACGACCGCTTGCGCCGTTGCCAATGGCGCGCGGAGAGTTCCCGCGCTTATGGCCGTCAATGCGCCACCGAGAAATGCACGCCGTTGCATCATTGCGGGCCTCCCACAGGGGCAAAGTCGTGAATCGTTTGGCCTTCCTCGCCTTAGTGTCTCGCAGATGAATAGGCCGGTCACGTCTGGTTGAGGTCAATCACACCCTTGCGACTGAGGCTAACTGAACCAACAGCGTCCGTTCATCGCCCCGCTATTTTCGCGCCTTCATTGGCTGCGGGTGTGCCCTGCCCCGCGTCCACCGTCACGATGTCGCGCAACAGCCGGCCCAACAGGTCGGCCCCGGTGATGATCCGCTTCTGCGCGCCCCAAACCAGGATCAGGTCGTTGTCGATGACGTCGTCGCCCGGCCGTTCCGGGGCGACCTTCATGCGGCAGATGACCTCGCCAAGCTTGTCTTCATGTCGCGGACGATGATCGGCCGGTGCCAGTACCCGGTCGGATCGTTCTCGAGCTGATCGAACAGCGCATCGCGCAGAAAATGGTCAGAGTCCAAAACAAAAACCGGCTCGCCGCCCGGATCGGTGACGATGATCCATTTCATGCCCGAGGCGTCAACCCGCCTCAGAAATGGGTCGTCGGGCGAGCGATCGAATTTCGGCAGCAGGCATCTGCCCTTTGCCAGCGGCAGGCTGATGATGCTCTGCGGATGCACCGGCTCGCCTTCTTCAGTGACCGGCACGTCGTCGAGGTCGAAGAAGTTTCGGGCACCGATGGCTTCCAGCCGCCCGATATCGCCGCCGCTGGCGGCGCTGCGCAGCACCAACGAGCGCACCTCGCGTTCGCGCAGATAGGGGATGCCTTCGATCCCGAGCCACCAGTCGAGCAGCATCGCCGTCGGCTTGGCGAGCGGAAACAGCGCCGCGCGGTAGAAGTTCAAAAACGGCAGAAACCGCGCAGTCATGCGCAAGGCGTTACGCGAAAAATAAGCTTGCGGAATGATTTCGCCGAGCAGCGTGATCACGATTGCCGAGAAGAAAAAGGCGCTGAGCCCGGCCAGGACCGAATCCGACATCAGCGTCAGCAAGACGTTGGTGCTGACATTGCCCCAGATCACGGTGGCGAGCACCGGATTGGAATTCTTGCGCAGATCGAGGACGCGCGCGGCGTCGGCATTGCCGCCGTCAGCCTCGAGCTGCAAGCGCAATTGGCTGAGGCTGAAGATGGCGAGGTTAAGCCCGGCAAACAGCGCCGACTGCGTTACGCAGGCGATAATGCCGAGCCAAGTCCAGAAAGCGGTGATGGAGGGCATGGCTGCTTGCTCAAATCACTTTGTTGGCGGGCGTGTTGCGGACCAGGAACGCAGTCCTGGCCCGCAATCGGGAATAAGTGCGTTCCATGACATCTAGATTGAGGCGCCAACGGCGCTCGATGTCCGCAGCCCCCGATTCGCCTGCGGCGGCGACGCCTCGCGGCTGCGCTAACGGTCGCCGCGCGACTGTCGCGGTGGCTTGGACCAGCTCCAACCGGTCCCGAACGCCGTATTGGGGAACGGATTGGGCCGACACCATCCGCCAACTCCCCACACCGTAGCTTGGCATTGCTCGAACGTCGCAAAGGTACAGTTCTCGTTTTCAGGCTTGGTATAGGTCGCGCACCAGTTATTGTTGGCGCCGCGGACGTCGGTCGCCGTCAGCGCGAGGGTCGCGAGGGTGATTGAACCAAGACCGATCGCGCGCATGATTGCCTCCTCGGCAGGCGAAGGAGCCCCTCAGTCGCGAGTATTATAAAGCAAGACGGGGCTGTTGCCGCCGAGCTTTTCTGCATCTCGCGGCGGGCGGCGGCGGTGTAAACTCCATTTCCGCAGCCACCCGATTCGCCGCCAGGACCACGAGATGCCCGTACGCCAGCTCTCCGAAGGCATCGTCAACCGCATCGCGGCGGGCGAGGTGGTGGAGCGGCCGGCGAGCGTGGTCAAGGAACTCGTGGAGAACGCGCTCGATGCCGGCGCGACCCGCATCGAGATCGTGACCGATGGCGGCGGCCGCCGCTTGATCCGCGTCAGCGACGACGGCGCCGGCATGACGCATGACGACCTCGCGCTGGCGGTCGAGCGCCACGCCACCTCGAAGCTCCCCAACGACGATCTGCTCGACATCCGCACCTTGGGCTTCCGCGGCGAGGCGCTGCCGTCGATCGGGGCGGTGGCGCGGCTGACCATCACCACGCGCCACGCCGGCGAGCCGCACGGCTGGGCGATCACCGTCGACGGCGGCCGCAAAGCGCAAGTCAAGCCCGGCCCGCTCGGCGAAGGCACGCGCGTCGAAGTGCGCGACCTGTTCTACGCCACGCCGGCGCGGCTCAAATTCCTCAAAAGCGACCGCAGCGAAGGCGAGGCGATCCGCGAGGTGGTGCGCCGGCTGGCGATGAGCCGGCCCGACGTCGCCTTCACGCTCGCGGGCGAGGAGCGCGCGCCGGTCACCTGGGCCGCGGCGCTCCCCGGCGCGAGCGGACGGCTGGCGCGGCTCGCCGACATTCTCGGGGCCGAGTTCCGCGCCAACGCCGTCGAGGTGCGCGGCGGCGACGCGCGCCTCGCGGTCGAGGGCTTCGCCGCGCTGCCCACGCTCACGCGCGCCAATTCGCTCGGCCAATATCTCTTCGTCAACGGCCGCCCGGTGCGCGACAAGCTCCTGATCGGCGTGGTGCGCGCCGCCTATGCCGATTATCTGCCGCGCGACCGCCATCCGGTGGTGGCGCTGTTCGTCGCGCTCGATCCGCGCGAGGTCGACGTCAACGTGCATCCGGCCAAGGCCGAGGTGCGCTTCCGCGACGGCGGCCTCGTGCGCGGCGTGCTCATCCGCGCGCTGCAGGAGGCGCTCGCGCGCGAGGGCCAGCGCGCCGCCACCACCGGCGGCAGCGCGACCGTCGCCGCGTTCCGCCCGGCGGCGCTGGCGCGGCGCGGCAGCTGGGACTGGCGGAATTCGCCGGCGCGGCCGATCGATGCGCGCGGCATGCCGCTCGCGGTGCGCGGCCATGGGGCGGGAGGCTTGGCGGAGGCGGCGCAGGCGGCGTTCGACGTCGGCGGCCCCGCCGCCGACGCGCGTGTCCATGCGCGCATCGATGCGGCCGAGCCCGATCTTCTCGACCGGCCGCTCGGCGCCGCCCGCGCGCAGGTGCACGAAACCTATATCGTGGCGCAGACACGCGACGGCGTCGTCATCGTCGATCAGCACGCCGCCCACGAGCGCATCGTCTACGAGCGCCTGAAGGCGGCGCTCGCGTCGACCGGCATCGCGCGCCAGATCCTGCTGATCCCGGAGATCGTCGAGCTCGAGGCGGCCGACGTCGAACGGCTCAATGCACGCGCCGCCGAGCTTCTCCGCTACGGCCTCGCCATCGAGCCGTTCGGGCCGGGCGCGGTCGCGGTGCGCGAGACTCCTTCGCTGCTCGGTGCGATCGACGCGCAGGCGCTCGTGCGCAATCTCGCCGAGCACATGGCGGAATGGGACGAGGCGCTGCCGCTCGAGCGCCGCCTCATGCACGTCGCCGCCACCATGGCGTGCTACGGCTCGGTGCGCGCGGGCCGCCGCTTGAAGCCTGAAGAGATGAATGCACTCCTGCGTGAGATGGAGGCGACGCCCAATTCCGGTCAATGCAATCACGGCCGGCCGACCTACGTGGAGCTCAAGCTCAGCGATATCGAACGGCTGTTCGGCCGACGATGAGGCTTTTCATGGTGCGAGTTCGCCGTTCGCGCTGATCCCAGTTCACCTGAATACGCCCTAAGGCGGCCGAGACGTGGATGGCGACGCGCGAGGAAACCACTGCCACTGATGCGCGTGCGCGCGGCAGCTGGCGTGAAGTTCTCGCCGCGTTCCTGCGGCTGGGGCTGACCTCCTTCGGCGGACCGGTCGCGCATCTCGGCTATTTCCGCGAGGAGTTCGTGCACCGACGGCGCTGGCTCGACGACAAGAGCTACGCCGACCTGGTTGCGCTCTGCCAATTCTTGCCCGGGCCGGCCTCGAGCCAGGTGGGTATCGCCGTCGGCCTGTTGCGCGGCGGCTATGCCGGAGCCTTGGCGGCCTGGATCGGATTCACGCTGCCGTCGGCCGTCGCCATGGTGCTGTTCGGCTACGGCATCGGCGCGCTCGGCAACGCGGCCGGCTCCGGCTGGCTGCACGGCCTCAAGGTGGCGGCGGTCGCGGTCGTGGCGCAGGCGGTGCTGGGCATGGCGCGCACGCTCGCACCCGATCGCGCGCGCGCCACGCTCGCGGTCGCAGCCGCCATCATCGCGCTCGGCGCGCCGTCGTCGTGGGGACAGATCGGCGCGATCGCGCTCGGCGGCATCGTCGGCGCGCTCCTCCTGCGCGGCAGCGAAGAGATCGCGCCCGCCGCCTTGCCGCTCCACGTGAGCCGCGTGCTCGGCGCGCTGCCGCTCGCGGTGTTCTTCGTGCTGCTGATCGGCTTGCCGCTGCTGGCCGCGGCGATTCCCTCGCAGGCGCTCAAGGAATTCGACGCGTTCTATCGCGCGGGTTCGCTGGTGTTCGGCGGCGGGCACGTGGTGCTGCCGCTGTTGCAGGCCTCGGTCGTTCCGCCGGGTTGGGTCGACAACGACGCCTTTCTCGCCGGTTACGGCGCCGCGCAGGCCGTGCCCGGACCGCTATTCACCTTCGCCGCCTATCTCGGCACGGTGATGGGCCCGCCGCCGAACGGCTGGATCGGGGCGTCGATCTGCCTCATCGCGATTTTCCTGCCGTCGTTCCTCCTCGTCATCGGCGCGCTGCCATTCTGGGAACAGCTGCGGCGGCGGCCGGTGGCGCAAGCTTCACTGCGCGGGGTCAATGCCGCGGTGGTGGGCTTGCTGCTCGCCGCGCTCTATCAGCCGGTATGGACCGTGGGGATTACCAATGCCGCCGACTTTGCGCTGGCGGTTGCAGCGTTTCTGCTGCTGTTCATGTGGCAGACGCCGCCATGGCTGGTGGTGATTCTCAGCGCCGCGGCCGGCGCGTTGATATCGCTGCGCTAGGATCTCTCAGCGCAGCGCCCGCACGGCCGCCGGCGTCACGTCGCCCTTCTGCCCGCCCCAGGTGACCCGCAAATAGTTCGCGAGCGCGGCGGCCTCCGCATCGCTCAACTTGTCGGAAAAGCCCGGCATCGCCTGCATGCTCGCGTGATGCGGGAAATTCGCCGCTCCGATACCGTCGAGCATCGCCACGATCAGGTTGCGGGGATCGGCAAGCCGTAGCGTGCTGTTGTTGCGCATCGCCACCACCGTGTTCGGCATGCCGTTGCCGTCGAGGCCGTGACAGCCGGCGCACAGCGCCACATAGCTCATCCTCCCCGCAGCGCTTGCGGCGGCGCTTTCCGTCGCAGCGATGGCCGGCAGCGGCGCGGGCGGCGGCGCCTTGTCGCCGAGCAGATAGGTCGCGACGGCATCGAGATCCTCCGCCGTCAGATTTCTCGTGCTGAGCATGATCACCGGATGCATGTCGCCGAACGCCGAGCCTTGACGGGCGAGCCCGCGACCGAGGTAAGCGCGCAGTCCCGCGGTCGTCCAGCCGCGGGATGCGAGCCCGGCCGGCGTGATGTCGGGCGCGGCGACGCGGGAGAGCGCGAATCCGGTCAACGCGCGCGACAGCTCCATCTCGCCCGCGATGCCGCGGGGCGTATGGCATTCCCCGCAATGTCCCAGCACGTTGACCAGATAGCGGCCGCGCTGCCACGCCGGAGAGCTTCCGGCGGATACCGCAGGAAGGCTGTCGTGCAGGAACAGTACGTTCCAGCCGAGCATGCCGAGGCGGATGTTGAAGGGGAAGTTAAGCTCGGTCCTTCGGTTCGCCACCTTCATCGGCAGGAGCTGCATCACGTAGGCGTAAATCGCGTCCGCATCCGCCCGCGTCATGCCGCGATAGGACGTGTAGGGCATTGCCGGATAGAGCTGCTGCCCGTCGCGCCTGATCCCGTCGTGCAGCGCGCGCCAGAAATCTTCCGCGCTCCAGCGGCCGATGCCGTCGTCGGAATCGGGCGTGATATTGGTCGCGTAGATCGTGCCGAAGCCGCTCGGCATCGCCAGGCCGCCGGCATAGGGCGCGCCGCCCGGGGCGGTGTGGCAGGCGGCGCAGTCCGCCGCCGCGGCCAGGTATTTTCCGCGCGCGACGACGTCGGCCGGCGCGCTCACTGCCTGGAGCGGGCCGCCGGTCTTGCCGGAGCGGAGGTTTCGCGTCGCCACCGCGGCCGCGGCGATGCCTGCGATGAGGACAATCGCGGCGATGCCGACGACCCGCCGGCCGACGCGGCGCACCATCATGCGGCGTCCCGCGTCAGGCCGGGTGTCGCGAGGATCACGTCGCGCACCGCTTGGTAGTAGCGCACGTATCCGGTGCAGCGGCAGATATGTTTCTCCAGCGCCGCGGCCACCGTCGCCTCGACCTCGCCGCGCGGCACCGGCGCGCGTTTGAGCCGCTCGATCAGCACGGTGGCGGCGTTGACGAACCCCGGCGTGCAGTATCCGCATTGGAAGCTGAACTGGTCGAGGAAGGCCTGCTGCACCGGAGAGAGCGCGAGGAGATCGCCCTTGTCGTTGATGCGGGCGATGCCCTCGATGGTGCGGATGCGTTTGCCGTCGAAGAATCCGGCGCCGGTGATGCAGGTCTGCACCTCCTCGCTGGTCTGATCGTCGCGATCCCAAATCACCACGCAGGCATGACAGATGCCGATGCCGCAGCCCAGACGCGAGCCGGTGAGGCCGAGCATCTCGTGCAGCACGTCGATCATCATCAGGCCTTCGGGCACGTCGATGGGACCGTAGCGCCGGCCGTTGATGGTCACCGTCAGCGGGCGGGTCGGGAGGGTCATGCCAGGACCTCCAGGATCCGTTCCGGCGTGATCGGCAGCGTGCGGAAGCGATGGCCGATGGCGTGCGCGACGCCGTTCACGATGGCCGCCATGATCGGGATCCCCGCCACTTCGGCCATGCCCTTCGGCGGCTCGCTGTCCGACAGCGGCGGCAAGACTTCGGCGGTCTGCGTCCATACCGCCACGTCGCTGCCGCGCGGCAGGTGATAGCGATTGAAATTCCAGGTGCCGTCGCCCGGACCGTCCTCGTAGAGCGGGAGCCATTCGTGCAGCGCCAAGCCGATGCCGGTGGCGGTCGCGCCCTGGATCTGGCCCGACACCAGCTCCGGCACGAGCATGTTGCCGCATTCGAGAATGGTGTGGTGCGTCAGCAGCGTGACCTTTCCGCTGGCTGCGTCGACCACGAGCTCGACCAGGGTGCCGGCGGCGGTGTTGTAACCGACCATCGCGTTGCTGTTCTGCGTCGGTGGAAAGAACACGCTCCGGCGGTCGAGCACGTGATAACGGTTGGGCGTGGTCGCCAGCGCCTGCTTCGCGGCGCCCGCGCCGTCGCCGTAGCGCACGGAGAGCGCGTCCACCGCTGCGCGCGTCGAGGCACCATCCACGACGAAATCGGCCTCGGCCCATTGCCAGCGGTTGAAGGCGTGCACGACGGCGCCGACCACGAGGCCGCGCGCATGCGCCTCCTGGGCCAGCCGCGCCAGCGGCAACGGTTGCAGGCCTTCGACCGCGAGCGCTCCGTCGCGCCAGCGCGCATCCTCGGGCTTCACCGCGCGCAGTGCCGCGCCTGCGTCGCGGCCCCAGATGGCCAGCGCCGCCGGCCACAGCCCGTGGAGATAAACGACGCGCGCTGCTTCCCGCGTCGTATGCGAGAAGTAGTACGACGAGTTGCTTGCACTCGACGGCGCTGCAAAAACGGGACTCCAGCGCGGGTTCTTGGCCAGGCGGTCTTGATCGGCTTGACCGATGCGGGTCTCCTCGGGCGTGGAGTGCGGATCATCGCTCGTTTCCACCGGCAGGTCGGGCCACTCGGTGACGGCCATGTCCAGAGCATCGGCCGGCCGCCCCAGCCAGCGCGCACAGGCGACGGCCTGCGCCGAGGATGTGCCGGTGCCGATCTCCGTTCCGCTGTGGGAGAGCGCGATGCGCCCATCCGGCGCGAGCTCCACCTTGGCGAGGCTCGCTTCGGACCCGGTGCCGAAGCGTCGCTGGATACAGCCGAAGCCGACCCCGTAATGTTTTCCGGGATGGGCGGCGTCGTAGGCCTGCTTGCGCGCGGCGCGGCCGGTCCACAGCGCATGGCCGCGGGCCCGCTCCAGCACCGCCTCGGCGCGTTGCGTTCCGAGCGGGATCGCCCCTTGGGTGTTGCGCATCCCGGTCTTCAACACGTTGCGCAGACGGAACTCGATCGCGTCGAGGCCGAGCTCGCCGGCGATCTCGTCCATCATCAGCTCGGTCGCCGTCAGGGTTTCCAGCCCGCCGTAGCCGCGCGCCGCGCCGCAGTCGATGGCGCGTGAAGCGATCGCGATCGCGGCCACGTCGCTTTTCGGAAAGTAGTAGACGGAGTGGGCCGAGACGGCGCCCACCATGGCAAGGGCAACGGAGCAATTCGCGCGACCGCCACCATTGGCAACGATCTCGGCGCGGAACGATTGCAGCAGCCCGGTCTTGCGCTCGACCGCCACCGTGTAGCCCATGCTGAACTGGTGCCGCTTCAGACCGGTCTGAAACTGATCGAACCGATCGTTGGCTAGCCGCACCGGCCGGCCGTCGCCGTAGACTGCGGCGAGCAGGCCGTAGTACGGCATGGTGCAGTGATCCTTCGAGCCGTAGCCGACCGTGAAGCATGGGTGCAGAAACAGCCGCTTCATGCCGATGCGGCTTTTTCCCAGCATGGCGGCCGCGCCCGCCGCCACTTCTTGCGGCGACTGCGTCCCCACGACGAGATGCAGGTCCTCTTTCTCGCGGTCGTACCAGCCGTTGGCGTTGTCCGGCTCGAGCGCCGCCGTGTCGCCCGACTGCGTGGCATAGTCGCGCGTCAGCATCAGCCAGTCGGCCGGCGGCCGCGCCAGCTCGTCATCGATGGACTTGGCGTAATACATTCCCTGTGCGCCGATGTCGCCGTCGCGCGCGGGCTTCGGCCAGACCGGTTCATGCTGAGCGTAGCTGGCGGAGACCGGGCCTTCTTTCAGGCAGGAAAACACGTCGTCATCGTAGGGCGTGGGACCTGCGACCCGCACGAAGCGGGATGAGCCCCAAGGGTCGCGCTGCAGCGGGCCGGTAACGGCGCCATAGCGAACGACCGCATCGTCGAACTGCAACTTTTCCTTGGCGAAGCGCCAACGGGTGAAATCCTGATAGATCAAAATTGCGACGGCTTGGCCCAGATAGGCCGGCGTCTTGCCTTCCGGCAGCAGCATGTCCTCGCCATAGAAGTCGGGAAATGCGAGCCCGTCATGCGCCAAATCCGCCGCCGTCACCACGCGGTCGGGCGCAAGGTCGGCGCCGAGCGCCGAGAGATCGAAGCCGGCATAGACGCGATCGGCCATGCTCACCCGCAGCACCAGTGCATGCGACTGCTGCTGCGGCCAATGCGGCATGTCGCGGGCGCGGATATCGCGCGCGAATACTTTCGCTCCCGTGACCTTCGACGTACCGTCGATGCGATACTTCAGGACGCCATCGTTCCACGCCGGCCGGGTCAGCAGCTGTTCTTCGAACAACGCCGCAAAGGCCCTGCTTCCGAGAGGAGCGAGATACACGGCGATGCCGCCGATCAGGCTCGCGCCCATCACCTGCCGGCGCGACGGGTGCAAGAGGTTCATGCGAATCGCCCGCTCGCGCTCAAGGACAACATCGATGCGGCCAATTTCACGGATGCGATCGCGAGAAGCGATTTCCAAGCCGGCAAAACCCTAGGCGACCGCGGTTTCGCCTCGATGCACGGTCTGCCGCACCTCGAAGCCCTCGAATTGCGGATGGTCGATGTAGAGCGGCTTATTCTGGCCGGCATCCTTGTGGACGGCACGAAATGCCTCCGACTTGGTCCACGCTTCGAAGGCATTCTGGTTCTGCCAGACCGTATGCGACGCATAGAGGGTGAAGTCCTCGTGCTCGGGTCCCTTCAGCAGATGGAATTCGACGAAACCCGGCACTTTGTTCAGCTGCGAGTCGCGGCTGAGCCACACCTTCTCGAACGCCTGTTCTGATCCCTTCTTCACCCGGAAGCGGTTCATGGCAATAAACATCTTTGCTTCTCCTCGTTGACGGTTGAAAGCATCGCCGTCATCCATGCCGCTCTTGCGACGCAAGCCTGCGCGTCCTGATCCGGCGACCAATACGGCTCCTACCCGAGCTTCGCATATGGCGGCGACGATGCAAGGAATTGCTGGAGGTGCAAAGGCACGGCGAGACCAATCGTCTTTGGCGGTCTTGAGGTTGATCGTGCTAACCTCCACGGTCACTTGCAGAGGGGGACGAGCGAGGGCAGCCTGCGGCCCGCACGGCAGTGTGGTCCGCACAGATTTCGCGCCGTTTCACTTTTTAATCATTGGTCGATGAGTCCATAATTTCACAGAAGGCGGGTTGATGGTGGCATTGTTCGAACTCGGTGCCAGAGGGGCAGCGGACGCGGTCCGCAACGGCGAGCAAACGGCGGAGGCGCTGGCCGAGGCGCTGTTGGCGCGCTGCGCGGCGGCGTCACCGCTCAACGCGTTCATCAGCCTCGAGGCGGACCGCCTGCGCGCCGCGGCACGGGCCGCCGACCAGCGGCGTCAGCGCGGCGAGCGGCTCGGGCCGCTGCACGGGGTGCCGCTCGCGCTCAAGGACAACATCGATACGGCCGATTTTCCGACCACCGGCGGAACGCCCGCCCTCGCGGCGCATCGCCCGAAACGCAACGCACCGATCGTGCAGCACCTGCTCGATGCCGGCGCGATCGTGCTCGGCAAAACCAATTTGCAGGAGCTCGCCTTTGGCCCGACCAACAACAACGCGGCGTTTGGTCCGGCGCGCAATCCGTACGATCCCACGCGCATCCCGGGCGGCTCGAGCGGTGGTAGCGCCGCCGCTGTCGCAGCGCGCCTCGCGCCGGCCGCCCTCGGCACGGATACCGGCGGGTCCATCCGCGTCCCTGCCGCGCTTTGCGGCATCACGAGCATGCGCCCGACCACCTTGCGCTGGTCACAAGCCGGCATCGTTCCGCTTTCACATACCCGTGACACCGCCGGACCGATGGCGCGTCATGTTGCCGACTGCGTGCTCCTCGACGGCGTCATTACCGGCGGTCCGACCGAGGTCACGCCCGCGCCTCTCAAAGGCCTGCGCCTCGGGCTGCCGCGCGGCTATTTCTGGGAAAATCTCGACGCCGAGCTCGCCGCGATTCTCGAAGCAGCGCTGGCCCGACTGCGCGAGGCCGGTGTCGTGCTGGTCGAGGGCGATGTCGCCAATATCGCCGCGCTCGACGCCGCCGCCGGCTTTCCGATCATGCTCTACGAGACGGTGATCGAGCTCGAACGCTATCTGGCCGAGCATGAAACCGGCCTCGACTTTGCCGGCCTCATGGCGCAAGTGAAGAGCCCGTCGGTCAAGCAAGCGCTCGCGAGCCTGCTGGGCCCAGACGCGGTGTCGGAAGCCAGCTATCGCGAGGCGCTCACCAAACATCGCCCGGCGCTGCAGGAGACCTACCGCCGCTATTTCCGGGAGCGCGGCGTCGCCGCGATGGTGTTCCCGACAACGCCGCTGCCAGCCGCGAAGATCGGGGAGGATGACACGGTCATGCTCAACGGCGTGCCGGTGTCGACGTTGTCCACCTTTATCCGCAACCTCGCCCCCGGCAGCGCCGCGGGCATCCCCGGCCTTAGCCTGCCTGCCGGTATGACCAAAGCCGGGCTCCCTGTCGGCATCGCAATCGACGCGCCCGAAAAAAGCGACCACCAGCTGCTGGCGATTGGGCTCGCGCTCGAAACCGTGCTGCCCCGGTTGCCGGCGCCGCCCGCTTGAAAAAGCTTAGGGAGGAAGCGTGCTCCGTAGGGAGCTAGTGCCACTGCGAGAGTTCTATGGTCACCCCTTCGGGGCCGTCGACGAACACCAACTTTCGTGAGTGGAAATCCATGATCTCGTTCCTGGTCTTAAACCCGTTCGCTCTGAGCTTGGCAACTTCAGCCTCGATGTTTTCGACCGCAAAACAGATGTGGTTCATCCCAACTTTGTACAGATCGCGAATGTGCGGATCGGGCAGCGGCTCGGGCCGGCGGTAGCGCAGGAGTTGGATTTCCGTTCGTGGGGACGCGTTCTCTAATACGAGCGTGACGTGGTCGGCCTCGATACCTGGAACGCCCATGTAACTGGCAAACGGCTCTCCCGCAATCACAACGGACATCGCTTCTTTGAAGCCCAAGAGCCCAAAAAACATCTTGGCGCGGTCAACATCCCGCACGACGATCGTGCAGTGGTCGAAATGTTTTACCATGCTGCTACACTCCCGTACGTGCCTGGCGCGATCATACCGCGCGTGCTGAAAGCCTTTCGATCCGACCTGATCGGGCCTGCCACGGCGCCTCGCTCAACCACCTCGAGCTTTTCTTCTAAGGATAGTTTGAGTGGCATCGACCTGGACGAGAGCACAGGTCAACAACTGCAATCATGACGGGCCGAGCAGTGACCGGTCATTTCAGGACCGGCCATGATCCTCGAGGACCTCGGGCTCTGCCTTTCTAATCGTGTCACCGTCGCAGACTGCGTCGCGGGTCGACACCTTCATGATTGCAGTCCTGCCACAGCCAGGGCAACGCCACCGCAATGCCAACGAGGTCGCCGCCTGGCCGCAGTCACAACTTGTATCGGGATGCTTCATTGTTGGCACTCTCTATCAAATTCCGGCAGTGCCGAAGATACCGCATCCAGATTTTTGGGGCAGGGCAAAGGTACCGGCTTGATCGGCTGGGTTGGGCTTGATCGAAGTGGTGTGGCATCAATCAAGATGTAGGCAACCTCCGCGCGCTCAGGTCCAATTTGCCGACTCGTGACGTGAGCGTCAGCGTTGTGCTGCGGCGCCTGCTCCGATCCCCGCCTCGCGGCGCATATCGCTTCGCTCGGGCGGCGGGGACGCCTTCCCAATCGATGGGGCCGAATTGCGCGCGGTGGCAAAACTCCACGAGGTGGAGGTCGCCGAAAATGTCGGCGTATGTGATGATACCCATGGCGATCAGGCCGCCGCCCCGCAGCAGATCAAGGCCGCGACCGTCCATCGAAAAAACCGCACCGGTCATGTCGGACTTCGGCAAAATGAGCGCCGGAGAGAAGGCTGCTTTTTCGAGGGACTCAAAATCCGGCTCGCCCGCGGAGCTCACAATGGTGTTCATCAGCATCCCGCGCGTGCCGGTACTGCCGGTGTTCTCGATCAACGGGGAAACGGACCATTGCGTGCGGCCGCTCTCGTTCTTGGCCCCGTAATGGACGAAGCGGAAATTCGTCGAGTGGACATAGGCGCGATTGCTGTCCCGTAGGCCCTGGTCCGCCGTCACCGCTTGCCATCCCGTGAATACGGCGGCGGTAATGGCGCCTCCGGCGGCCGCGAGCGTCAGGAACGCGGTCGCGTAATCAAGCCAATGCTTTTTCGCCTCGAGCGTGGGTTTGGTAGCGGGCGTTTCTATTCCATCTCTTTCACCAGCGCTGGACGGGCGCACTGCTTGATTGACGATGGCTCCATTCTGTCCAGCGGTATTGGAACGGTTGTCGGCGGATTCTGATTGTTGGCCCAACACGCGAAATCCCCCTCGTATTTCAAGCATCTGCCTCCATAAGCGGTGAAATTGGGGACATATGATGGCGTCCGCGTGCCTGGGCGCACGCGGCCACTGCTCGCAGATATGAGCCGGCTGTCGCTTCGCGCAGGCCGCCGCTGTCTGCCGCTGTCTAAAGCGCGTGCGACAGGACCCTGTCCGATCGGGGCTTCGGCGACGGGCGTTCTGCGAATTTCGTCCACTGTGACTGGAGGGCAACAGGAGCGCAGGAATTTGGTCACGATCATCATATTCATTCATGCCCTTCGAGAAAGGCGAGCAAATGATCGTCGACCTGGACAGCTGGGAAGCAGGTTATGGTGACGGCTTACTTGGCCGCCCGTCTCAACGCATGCCGGCGCTCGACTGGTTCTCGTATTCGAGCGGCTATTTGCAGGCTCGCGCACATCGTGCAGGGACGCGGGAAGACTTTCGACGGCGCACCACTCGGCCGTCAACGCATCGGGCCCCTCAACCCCGCGGTGGCAGTTCTCGGCTGATCATCATTTAAGCCGCACGGTAATGCGCTCGCGCCGCCGCAATTGATCGAATTGCAGTGGGGCGTCAAGCATCTTTGCCTCCGGATTGTCGCTTTCCCGTCGACTGCCGATGGTCGTCCGGTTCCCTTGACCAGGTTGCCGCACGTAGACTGGCGCGCGCACCTCATCGCATCGGGGGAATCCCATGAGCTTGTTCGATCTTTCAGGCCGCATCGCAATCGTCACCGGCGGCAATGGCGGCATCGGGCTGGGTATGGCGGAAGGTCTCGCGTCCGCCGGCGCTATCGTGGTGCTCGCCGGGCGCAATGCCAAGAAGGGCGACGCAGCTGTGCGGCGCATCGCGCAGGCCGGCGGCGAGGCCGAGTTCTCCGAGGTCGATGTGACGAGCGAAACGTCCTGCCGTGCGCTGATCGATAAGGCTGCGGCGCGCCATGGCCGCCTCGATATTCTCGTCAATAACGCCGGCATCAACATCCGCAAGCCGCCCGACACACTGAGCGCCGCCGAGTGGCACACCGTGATCGACACCAATCTCACCAGTGCGTTCATCTGCACGCATGCGGCCTATCCGCACATGAAGAAGACCGGGCGCGGCAAGATCATCAATATCGGATCGATGATGTCGATCTTTGGCGCGGGCTTCGCGCCCGCCTACGCGGCGAGCAAGGGCGGTATCGTGCAGCTCACGCGCGCCTGCGCGACCGCCTGGGCGAAGGAGAACATCCAGGTCAATGCGGTGCTGCCGGGCTGGATCGATACCGATCTGACGCGGGACGCCCGACGCGAAGTGGCCGGCCTGCACGAGAGCGTACTCGCGCGTACCCCCGCGGGCCGCTGGGGCGATCCGAAGGATTTCGCTGGGATCGCGGTTTTTTTGGCGAGCGCTGCCTCAGATTTCGTGACGGGCGCGGCGATCCCCGTCGACGGAGGCTATTCGGTGCAGGGCTAGCTGGGCGCGTGGGCGCGCACGCATCGCGGCACAAATGGTATCCCCGACCGCTATAAGGTGCTTCACGTTTCAGAGGGCGCGCAGTGCAAGGCGCGGTCAGCCGGTTTTCGCCATGCCTTGAACGCCTCAACGCAATGCCACCAGAATAGCGACCATGGCGGCACTTGTGCGATTAACGCGTGGAGGCGTTCGGCTTCTCGTCGCCAGTGGTCTCGGCTCGCCATGACCCGCTTGACGGAGGCCGAAAGGAATTCCTCTGTCTTACGCGCTTCCTGCTCCATTGCGCGCAGTTGTTGGACCTCTACGCGCAGCACGTTTATCTCGATAAGCAACAGTTTGAGTTCCCGCCGCATCACTGGCAGCGGATCGGGCGCCTCCCAGGGCTGCGGTCCAGGAAATGGGGTCGCAAGTTGATTCGGCATGGGCAGTAACGTGTCGAAGCATAGTTTACAGGCAGTTAATTGGACGCGGCGAGCAGCGTCGACGGCACGGCGGGTCCGATCGCCTTGGCGGTTTTGAGATTGATGGCCAGCTCAAACCTGGTCGGCCGCATGACCGGCGCCTCCGCAGGTTTCTCGCCCTTGAGACTACGGCCAGGGTAGATGTTGGCTTCATCTACGGCTTCATTCCCGCGCACGCGGCGTCGTTGACCCGGTCCAGCCGGAACACGCGGTCGTCCTTGCCGCCGGTCAACTCCCGACCGGAGTCCTCATCGCAGGCGGGCCCGCTGATGCGATCAAGATGCATCGTGGCGTCACGGGCACGAGGGACCACGTCCACGCCGCCGCCGTCGCACTCGACCAGGCAGCGCAGGCCCGATGCCTTCTCGTTACATATTCCGTTCGTGCGCAGGGTCTCGTCTTTCCCGCGCAGAGCGAACTGCGCGAGGAACCAGTACTTATCTGCATTTCCGGGGGGCGGCCTATAAATGCGCAACTTGACCGCAGTGACGACCTGGTCGGGATGTTGTGCCAAGTGGGCGCGGTCATAGGTGCGCGTGAAGCATCCGAGCGCGTCGGGTCCGGCGGTAGCGGGCACCGCAAGGATCAACAGGACTCCAGCGAACGCGATCCTGTTCATTCTTCCCTCCCCTTGTTTTGGCGCCACTATCGTAGCGCCAACGAGCGATACGAACGCACGCCGCTTCATTGGATCACCTCATCGGCGCGCGTGAGCGCACCCGGTTCTGCGCGCTGCCGGGTTCATCCAAATGATAGCACGCCAAGCGTACGGCAGGAGACTGCCGGACCGTGATGGCGAGCACGCTCATGCGCGTTGCTTCCTCCACCTGTTTTCCGCCGGCGGGAATACTGCCGGGCGCTTTGGTGTCCCTTCCTGTACGGCATCGCCTACACCAACCCATTCGGTGGGCCATGGAGCTGGCACGCACATCGATGCGCCCGGAGGCGGAGCAACGATGCCCCCCAAACCAGGAGACGAAAATGTTGATCTGGACGAAACTTGCGCTTTGCGCCGCCATTGTTCTCAGCACCGCCGCTACAGCGTCGGCTGCGACCAAGAAACAGAAAACGACAGCCCATCGCAGCGGCTTACGCGTTCAGACGTCCGCTCCGCGCCCAGCCCTGCCTGTCGACCCCTACACTCCTGCAGCCACAGGCGGTGGTACCCCTGGCTACAATCACATGCTCGAGCGCTATTGACGAAAAAAGGTGGGTTCAGGGCGCGGTCACGTCAGGCGCGGTCACGATGGCCAGGAACGATCCGAATTCGGCAGCATGCAAGCGTCACGCCGGCCAAACCAGCGATAGCGGTTGCGCGCGATCAAGTCGTAGATCGCGTCGCGGATCGGGCGCGGGATGACGTGGAACACCCACGTCCACTGCCAGTACGGAAGCTCGCGCGCAATGCGTAGCGCGGCTTCGGATTTGACATAGGCCTGGCCGGCCGCGACGAACGCGAAGGAATCCGGGCGGTCAGGATCGATGCCGAGCTGTTCGGCGAGCGGACGACCCTCGGCCAGCTGGATCGGAACGTAGCGAAAGTAGCCGCGGCGATCACGTTTGCTGACGAAACGGCAACCGCGCGAGCATAGGACGCACACCCCGTCGAACAGGATCAGGCCATGCGGCGAGTTGACGCCGCCAGGACTTTCCGGATCAACGACGATCGCCTGCTTCGCCGGCATGGGAACAGCAAACGCCCGCGGGACGACGGGCGCAATGGGGACGGCCGCTGCGTTGCGTCCCAACCCGTCGGAATCATCTCGGCCCGTCGCTCGACATGGCGGGTCGGGACGCTTTGCACTACGCCTTCCTTAGCGTGCAGTTGCGGCTTTCACGGGTTCGCCGCTATGCCGCGCACGCGCGAGCCAATGCGAGGGTGTGCTCGCTTGGGAAAGAACCCGACGTGAGTTCCAGCCGCGTTTGCCTGCCGCCGTCTTCGTTGACGAACGAGAGCTCCCAGTATGTTTGCGGGGCCTTCGTCAAAGCTATTCTGACCGTTTCCTGCTCGCGCAAATCGCTCATCGACAACTGAGCGTTTTGCCGAGCGAGATGCTCATAGGTGCAGCGCGCAAGGGTTTGATAGTTACCTTCGAGATGGTCGACGACCATGGCGTTGTGGAAGAGAAGCTCCCCATGGCCGGCACAGCCGACGAGACTGATCAGGGAGGCCAGCAACGCTACAGAGCGACCCTTCATCGTGCTGCCATCCGACCCTGTTTCTCCGCACCGTATTTCCGCCGCCAATGGTCAACACAAGGTTAACGAGGCTCGCGGCCACGCTGAGATATCGATCGACGAACGTGTGGACGCACGCGCGATCGGCGATCACGACCAGCATTGTAATTAAGGGCAGCGAACACGGCGTCGGAGTAGCGCGACGAACTCGCGTCGTCTCAAGGCTGCCCTTTTAAAGGCCTAGGTCGCTGAGCGATGGGTGATCGTCGGGACGGCGACCGAGGGGCCAGTGATATTTGCGCTCGCCATCCTTGATCGGCACGTCGTTGATGCTGGCGATGCGCCGCCGCATCAGGCCGTCGTCGTCGAACTCCCAGTTCTCGTTGCCGTAGCTGCGAAACCAGTTGCCGGAATCGTCGTGCCATTCATAGGCAAAGCGCACGGCGATCCGGTTGTCGCGGAACGTCCACACTTCCTTGATCAGCCGATAATCGAGCTCGCGATTCCATTTGCGTGTGAGAAACGCCTCGATCCCCTCGCGGCCCTGAATGAACTCGGCGCGGTTGCGCCAGATGCTGTCGACGGTATAGCCGAGGGCGACGCGGGCGGGATCGCGAGTGTTCCATGCATCTTCGGCGAGGCGCGCCTTCTGCGCGGCGGTCTCGGCCGTGAACGGCGGCAGTGGCGGGCGGGGCATCGACTGACTCCGGCTTGTTGAGGTTCAAGCGTCCTAGACCTTTCTGGATCGAGGCGGGCTCCTGGCCGCATTCGCCCATCGAAAAGATAGCACATGGCACCCTGGGCAACGCACGGTAAGCTTCGATTGCGTATCGCACCTCGTGCGCCGCGATCTCCTCACACCCCAACCGCCAACCACAGCATTAAAAGGCGCCGTCTGATGTGGATGGCTTTGCGCGCGACTACTGTCTTACGCCATTAACGGCGACGATGTTAAATTTCGCGTATTTCTCGCCAATCTTGAGTGCAGCCTGAAATTCGGGAGAAGTGCGCCAAGCTTGTAGCGCCTCCATGCTTTCCCAGCGAAGGATCACAACCGGCCCCTCAGGTAGGTTTCCCGCAACCCGCGTTCCGGGTCCTGCCGCGAGATACTCGCCGCCGTGATCTTTGACCGATTTTTGAGCAGGCGAAACGTATTCCTTTGCGTAGCGTTCCTGGTCGCTGATCTCGTTGATGGCGATCATATAAACCGGCGGCTTGGCTTGCGCGTGCAGAGCTTGGATAGCAGCGCCACCAACGACTGCCCCGGCCAGCATTGATACTGCTATGGTAAGTCTGGTTTTCATTATTCTCCTCCAGTCGTAGTCGTGCCGCGAAGGAAACTGGCGTTGCTCCCAATTCTTATTCGATCGGAGCACCGCTTCACCATCGGCCGAGCCCCGGCGTTCCGGCGGGGCCACATTTGCCGAGGATGGGACAAATCCAAATGTCCGTGTGTTTGTAAGCGCGGGTAGACGCCTTCATCACTTCGTAGCCCCAAATCGCACACAAAACGACGAAGGCCGCCATCCATCCCACGTTTTGAAGATGTCTAAGCATCCGGCAAATGCTCACCTTGAGCCGCGAGGGCCGAGAATGGCAAGAGGCGCGGCGGTCTGTGGGAGTTCGCCGATCGAGCATCGAAATCTCACGCCGCCTGCGGCATGGCCTCAAGCATCGCGCGCGCGTCCCAGGGCTTCCACCACAGCTTTAATCCGAGATCGCGCGCGATGATGCCGGCCGTGATATAGCCGGCGCCGCCCGAGATTGCGCCGCCGGGATGACCGGCGGAGCCCGCGTTGTAGAGATTGGCGATCGGTGAGCGGTAGCCGAAGTGGTTGTACATCACCTGCCCGGCGTTGAACGCGCCCATGAAGATATCGCCGCTTTTCATGTTGATGAGCTCGCAAGCATAATCCCGCGCGGTGTAGATGTGTCGCGCGATGATGTTCCTGCGCGTCATGTTGGGGCAGTAGCGTGCCCAAGTCTCTATGATCTTGTCCGCGAACTCCTCCTGGAATTCGTCGTAGCGCTGTCCGCCGAGATCCGGGTTGAGCGGCATGACGTGCCATGCATAGGTCGTATGCTTGCCGGGCGGCGCCTGCGTCGGATCGAGCAGGCTCAACGGTCCCGACCCGAACTGCACGAGCTTCGGCACGCGGCCGGCCTGCACGTCGCGGTGCGCCGCGAACAGGTCCTCCATGGTCTCGGCGCCGATGCTCCATTTGAGCGCGCGGTCGATGTTCGGGTCGAAGCTCGCCGCGGCAAAGCGCGGGCTTTCATGCAGCGCGAGGTGGAGCCCGTAGATCGTCCAAGGGGTATATCGAAAGCCGTCGAGCTTGCGGCGGAACGGCTCGGGCAGTTGCCCGCGGCCAACCAGCTGCTCGAACGTCTGATGCACGTCGAGCGTGCTGGCGATGAACTTGGCCCGCACCGTGCGGCCGTCCGCGAGCGCGATTCCAGTCGCCTGCCCGCCTTCGATAATAATGCGATCGATCGCGACCTGCGGTTGGTAATGCCCACCCGCGGCAATGAACGTCTCCATCAGGCCGCGCGCCAGATTGAACGAGCCGCCCTGGCAGAGCTGGTAGCCGGTTTCGAGATCGAAGGCTCGAATCACCGAGCCCATCGGGCTCGTCGTCAGCGTGTCGACAAGCCACGTGCCGAACAGCGAGACCTTGAACAGGAACAGAAGCCGCACGTGCTCGTTCTCGAACAGCTCCTGCACGACATCGAGTGGCTGGTGCTTGGCGACCGCCAGAAACTCGCGGCCGAGCATGGTGCGTGACAGCAAGGCTTCGCGCTCGGTCTGCGGCAGCGGCTCCGAATAACGCTCGGGCAAGAAGATGTTGGCCGTGATCCGCTCGCCCTTGCGGTTCCACTCGCGAAACGTGGCGGCGTCCTTGTTTGAGAAGCGCGCGATGTTGGCAACGGTCTCCTCGAGGTCGCGCCCGAGCACGAGGGCGGTGCCGTCGCTGTGCGCTTGGCCGAACTCGTAGCGCGGCGTGATGTAGGTTACACGTTCGCCGAGACCGAGGTCCTTGAACCACGGCGTCTCGCTGATGTGGAAGTGATTGATGGAGTGCAGGTTGTGATAGAAGCCGGGTTCGGTCGCCTCCTTGGTGGAAAGACCGCCGCCGTAGTCGAGCCGACGCTCGACAACGAGGATGTCGAGTCCAGCCTTGGCGAGATAGCCGCCGAGCACGAGGCCGTGATGGCCGGCGCCGATGATGATGCCATCGTAGTTGCGTTCGAGGGCGTGCACGTTTCGCTCTCTCGTTTTGCCGTCTTGCGCTTCTGCGCTGCTTTTCCGGCTGTTGGCAGGATCGGAAAAGTACCGGATACTTTGCGCAAAGGCGAGCCGACGGAAAGCGCGAGACGGAGCGCTTCAACGACCTCGCGCGCTGTTGGCGAGCGCGCGGGCAAAATTTTCATTGCCCAAGTCGGTCACCCCTGATCGCCATGGCCACCCGATAGGCGAAGACGAGGGCTGGCCCGAGCGTGATCCCGGGGCCCGGATAGTGGCCGCGCATGATCGACGCCATGTCGTTGCCGCAGACGAACAAGCCCGCAATCGGTTCGCCCATTTCGGTCAATACCCGGCCGTCGGGGTCGGCCCGCAGACCCACGCTGGTTCCCAGCGTGCTCGGATAGACGGCCATCGCGTAATAGGGCGGCGTCGCGATGCGGCCGAGGCATGGATTCGGTGCGTGGTGCGGATCGCCATTGTGGCGATCGAACTCGGTCGAGCCTTTGCCGAACTCTTGGTCCTCGCCCGTCTCGGCAAAGCGATTGTGTTGTCGCACCGTCTCGCGCAGACCCGCTGCGTCCACGCCAATCTTGCCGGCAAGCGCCTCGAGCGAGGTCGCCTCGACAAGATAGCCGTTCGTGATGAACCGGCGCAGGGGGCGCCGCCCCGGCGGGACGCGGCCAAGCCCGTATTTCTCGATGAATTCACGGTCACAGACGAGCCACGCTGGGATGGTCGCCACCGTCTGGTGCGAGCGGTGCATGCCGATGACGAACTCGTGGTATGAGACCGCTTCATCGACGAAGCGACGCCCGGCCGCGTTGACCGCTACGAGACCCGGCTTGGCTCGATCGAGCGACAGATGCGGGAAGGCCCCGCACCCGCCATCGAGCCAGGCGGTCTCGGATACCGGCGTCCAGAACGCAGGCGAAGCATGGTCGTCCTCCAGGAACGCGCCGACCGTGCGCGCTAGCCGAATGCCGTCGCCGGCCGCGCCGGCAAACGCCACGGCGTGCGCCAGCGGCGGCCGGACATGGTCGTTGAGCCGTTCGACGCTGCCGCCAAATCCACCGGTCGCCAGCACGACCCCCCGACGCGCTGTCACAGGACGGGGATTGCCGTCGACCGAAAGCACGGCACCGCAAACTCGACCCGCCGCGACTGTCAGCTCCTGCAGGGACGCGTTCAGCCAAACCGGCACGCCGTTGCGGCGCAAGCTGTAAAAGAGCCTGGCGACGAGCGCATTGCCCATCAACAGCCTGGTGCCGCGCCGGTAGCGCAGACGATCGCTCGCGTGCCGCCACAACAGCGACGTCGCCGCACGCAACGCCGTGAGCGATGCGAACGGCCGCGCGAGCGGCTCGATATCATCGCGGCCAATCATCATGCCGCCGAGCGCTATGAATTCGCCGATCGGCGGTCGCACCAATTCGAAGTCGGCGCCGAGAAGCCGTCCGTCGAACGGCAGCGGCGCCAATGGTCGACCGCCGATCGTGGCGCCCGGGCGATTGGCCAGATAGTCGGGGTGGCGAGTGTAGGGCGCGAATTTCACCTCGCTGCGCCGATCGAGATAATCGACGACCTGCGGGCCGGTCTCGAGATAGGCGTCACGGCGCTTGTCGGGCGCGGCGCCAATCACCGCCTCGAGATATCGCTTGGCGTCGGCGACATTATCGCTAAAGCCGGCTTCGCGACTCTGCCGGGTGCCGGGCACCCAGATCGTGCCGGCCGAGGTCGCGGTGGTGCCGCCGACGCGGTCTGATTTTTCGCAAAGCAACACGTCGAGGCCCTCGAGCGAGGCCACCAGGGCTGTCGTCATGCCGGCTGCCCCGGCGCCGACGACAAGCGCGTCGACCTCGACCGTGCCCTGCGACGTGTTTGGCGTGGAGACAGACATTTCCCCTCCGATTCGGTCGCGCGCCCCCGCGGTTGAAATTTTCTACACCCAGTCGAACGCAAGCGACATTTCAATCTCGCCCGAGCGCTCGAATTTCGGCAGCGCGGGGAATTGACGCAGCGTGCCAATCGCGTCCTAATGCGACGCAGCAAACGACACCCTATTCGATCACCTCCATCGACCGCATGATTGGCGCTCGACTGCCGGCATCTGTGCTCATCGCATGCGCGGCCCTGACATTGGGGAGCGTTGGGGCATGGGCGCAGGATTGGCCGAACCGCCCCGTCAAAGTCATCGTCCCATACGGTCCCGGAGGAATCACCGACGTCATCGCGCGACTGTTCGGGGATCGGCTGACGAAAGCGTACGGTCAGCCGTTCGTCATCGAAAACCGCGGCGGCGCCGGCGGAGCGATCGGCACTGAATACGCGGTACGATCGCCCAATGATGGATATACGATTTATTTTGCCGGCGGCGCGCCGATTACGATACTGCCGCAAATGCAAAAGCTATCGTTCGATCCGACGAAAGATCTGACTCCGGTCGGCATGGTCACCGTGAACGGCATGGCGTTCACCGTCCATCCCGACCTGCCCGTCCGCTCGCTGCGTGAATTCACCGAATACGTCCGGGCACGTCCGGGCCAAATCAATTACTCCGTGGGCGGCATCGGCACACTGAGCCATCTCGCACCGACTTTGCTGTCGGCGCGCGAGGGTCTCAGCATGGTCGCCGTGCCCTATCAGAGCATGCCGCCGACGATCGCTGCTTTATTGGCGGGGACAGTCCAAATGTTTTTTGGCAATATTTCCGACGTCATTGAACCGGTACGAATTGGCAAGGCTCGCCTCCTCGCGATGTCGACCGCAGAGCGTTCTCCGCAGTTTCCGGATATTCCGACCGTGGCTGAAACCGTCCCCGGCTTCACCATGACCGGTTGGCACGCCTATTTCGCACCGGCGGGAACGCCTCGGCCGATCATCGAACACCTGTCCAAGACGCTGGCCGTGGTCAGCCGCGATCCCGCGATCGTCAAGACTTTGGGCAGTCTCGGCATCGATGCGGTCAACGCTACGGGAGATGAGCTCGCGCAAACCATTCAAGCGGATATTCCGTTGTTCAGGGCAGCGCTCGATGCGGCCGGCCTGCTGCGCACACAAACCGCGAGATGACCTTAGTTGAGGCGAGGAGACTTACCATGACCATGGTTTCGACAGGTGATGCGGCGACGGCAGCGACGCCGGAGTTCGTGCCTCTGAGCAAACACATCGGTTGTGAGGTCAAAGGAATCGATCTGCGCGAGCCTTTGCGGCCGGACACGATATCGGCGATCTATCGCGCCTGGCTCGACCACGCCGTGCTGCTATTCCGCGATCAGGATTTGTCCCAGGAAGACTTGATCCGCGTGACCGGGCATTTCGGAGAGTTCGCGCCGCTCGGCCGGCCTGCGCATACTCTGCCAAAGGGATTCTCGCGACTTTTACCGAACATCATGATGATTTCGAATATTCGGGAAAACGGCGAGACGATCGGAGCGCTTCCCGACGGTGAGATGATGTTTCATCACGACACGATTCACCGCGAGGACCCGCACAAGGCGACGCTGCTCTACTCGGTCGAAATCCCGACGTATGGCGGCGACACGCTATTCGCCAGTGGCACCGCCGCTTACGACGCGCTTGACGAGAAGGTGAAAGCGAAGGTTGAAGGGCGTCGCGCGGTGAACCACTACGTCTATAATTCGGTCGTTCGGGGAGACAAGCAGGGCGTGGAGGCGACGAGCCAAGCCGCGCATCCGGTCATTCGCACCCACGACGAGACCAACCGCAAGGCGATATATGTGAACCGGCTGATGACGGTAAAAATTGAGGGAATGTCCGAACCGGAGAGTGACGCGCTGCTAAACTTTCTCTTCGATCACTGTGAAAAGCCGGAATTCGTCTATACCCATGTCTGGCGCAAGGGCGATCTGGTGGTCTGGGACAACCGTTGCTCCAGCCACGCGCGCACTGACTTCCCTTCGGATCAGCGTCGCTTGCTGTTGCGAACCACCGTCAAGGGGACCTCGAGACCCTATTAGGAGGCGATACATCGCGCCCGAAGGAGAGCTTGCGCATGAAAACGTTGATCATCGAGCACACGGCCCCGTTCCAGGGGCTGCCGGAGCTGGTCGCCGATGCGGAAGGTCTTTTCGCGCGAGAAGGCCTGCAGATCGCGTGGGTCAATACGAACGAAGGCGCCAACCACGACGCGGCCACGGACGTGCTCAGCCCGAAAGGCCTCGATCCCTTCCGCAGCCACGGCAGGCTGCTCGAGCAAGGCAAGGCCGACATGTACAATGCCTGCGAATGGGGCAACTATTGCCGCGTGCAGGACACGGCCGTCGGCAGCCGGCAACTCGGCCGGCGCGGCATCGTCACCTTCGCCGCCATCGTCGTGGCGCCGGACTCGCCGATTTATACCCCGCAACAGCTTGCCTCCCGCAAGGTCGGCGTGCCGTTTTATTTCGGCACCCACTATCTCGCGTTGCACATGCTCGAGGGCTTCTTGACGCGTGAACAGATCGTCGTTTGTAGCGTGCCGCACGGATCACGCTATCGCCTCGATCTGCTGATGCGCCGCGAAATCGAAGGCACGACCCTGACCGAGCCATACGTGACATTGGCGGAGAAAAAGGGCTGCCGAGTTGTCTGCTCGGCGTTCTATCACGGCACACACGTCGGCACCGAGAAGATCGACGTTGAGACCATGCGCGCATACAACCGCGCGGTCGGTGAGGCCGTGCGGCGCATCAACGCAAATAGACGCAAGTATCTTCAGTACTTCATCGACTATCACAAGGCGAAGGACCCGGAGATCGGCACCCTGACGGTCGACGATTTACGCGAAAGCCGCCTCGTCGTGTGCGAGCCGGCGCCCATCCCTCGCGACGAGATGCAGCGCACCTACGACTGGGTCAAGAGTTGGGGCATGCTGGAGGCGACGCAATCGCCGCTGCAGTTGGTCGACGACGACGTACAGACGCAGGCCCACGCAACCGGGTGATTTTGCCCACGTCCCGCACTTCCCCTACCCCCATCAGGGCAATCCGGCGTCGGCCCACCCGCTGTCGTTCTGCTTCCCGGTCGTGCTACTTCGCGCGCGGCGGAATCTGAATGAGCTCGGCGAGTTGCTCCTTCGCCAGCGGCGCTTGCAGGAACTTGAAATCGATCGCATCGCGCATCGTTGCATCGATACCGAGGATACGCTCGGGCGACATCGCTTCCTTCGGCAGAAACTCGTCCCGGATGCGGATGGCAAGGCGCTCGGACACTTTCCCGTAATCGGCGTAAATCCTCACACCATCCGGATTATCATAGAGCCATTCATACGCTTCGCGATAAGCCGCCACAAAACGCTCGATCACGTCACGGCGCTGCGCCAATGCCTGGGCGTTGACGATGTGAACGCGCACGGTCTGACCATGCGTCGACGGCGCGTCGCTGCCGCGGCCGATAAGTCGTATCTTGCCCTCGTCGAGCGCATCAAGCCCGAATGGCGGCGACGCCCAGCCCACGTCCACCTGGCCTGACATGGCCTGCGTCAGCGTTACGGCGGAGGCTCCGGTCGACACCGGCTTTGCGGCGACGTTGAAGTGCTTGATGAGGGCGAGCAGCGTGATGTGGGTTGAGGCGCCGTTTGTGGAATAGGCCACCGTCTTGCCTGCGAGCTCATTGAAGCTCTTGAGCGGCGAAGCAGCGGGGACATACCAGTAAAGATCGCTCGCACCGGTCGTTCCCGCGAGCAGGATGCGAACGGGCGCGCCCTTGGCGAATGCGCCGAGCACGCCGCCGGTGCCGGCCCCGATTCCGAGATCGACACTACCGGAGATTACCGCCTGCACCGTCTCGCCGCCCCCGCTGGTATAAAGCAGTTCGAGATTGAGGCCGTGCTTCTGGAATATCCCCGCCCGCCGGCCGATATCGGGAACACCACTGTCCCAATTGTTCGGCGCCCCGACGGCAAGCTTGAGCGTATCCTCGCACTGACCGACAGCGGGATACGCTATGGCCGCGGCTATCGTCATCAGGCAGAATCGTGTCAGCAGGCGAAACATCCGCATGTCCTTTTCGGGATCAAGCACGGTCGGCGGGCGGATTCTCTTTGTCCGAATTCGGGCAAAATGCAAGATGGAGGCATGACCACCTTGCCCGCAAATGAAGGAGCCTTCGTCCGATGACTCGGATCCGCGTCGATCTCCGAGTCCCGGTTGGGCGAGCGTTGCCCGACCTCGCCGCGTTCATCGTGCGCTGCGAGCAAGCAGGCTTCGACGGCGTCGGTATCCATGATCATCCTTCAAGCGGCCGGGACGCTTACCTGGCGCTGGCGCTGGCGTGCCGGGCGACGCAGCGCCTGCGGCTGTTCCCGGCTACCTCGAGCCCGCTGGTTCGGCATCCGCTCGTTCTCGCTTCGCTTGCCCATAGCCTGGAGGAGATCGCACCGGGGCGCACCTGCCTCACCGTGGCGCCCGGCTTCATTTCGACGCGGAGTATCGGAAAGCCGCGCGCGCGGGTGACCGTCATGCGTGAAGCGATCCGCGATATCCGCAAGCTCCTTGCCGGGGAGAGCGTCGAGTTCGGCCCGACGCCGACCCGCCTGAGGAACGCAAGCGCGACACCGACGCCTGTCTATCTGCTGGCGGCCGGGCCCCGCATGATCGAACTTGCCGGCGAGGCGGCCGACGGCGCCTTTCTCATGGTCGGTCTGCATGCGGCAGCCATCCGCGTAGCGCTTCGTCACCTGGAGCAAGGAGCGGCGCGAGCGGGCCGCTCACTGCGGGACTTCCCGGTGGTGTTCGTGGTCACGCTCGGCCTCGGATCCGCCGAGGCGGGCGCGCGATGGGTGCGAAGCTCCTTCGCACCAGGTCAACCCTTTCTCGCCTATCCGAGCGCATCGAATCTTCACTGGTTGAAAGAGGCCGGGTTCGAGCTCGAGCCAGCGCACGATCCCGCGGCAATCCCCGAGGATCAAGCGCGCCAAATTGCCGATGCATTCGGACTGTTCGGCCCTCCGGAACGTTGCGCGGAGCGCCTCCTGCAGGCACGGGAAGAGGCAGGCGTCGAGCACGTGTTCTTGTTCCCGGCGCATGACCTCGAGCGCGGCTACGACATGCCGGAGACCGAGGTTGAGGCTTTTGAGCGAGTGATCCGGCCGCGGCTCGCAGGATAGCGCGACACCTTACGAGTACCGGCGGCACGCGTTAGAGTGCTTAATGGTCGCAGATTACTTTTGACGCACGAGTGGTACACACGACAGGAGGGAGCTTATTCGCATGAGCGGTGCGAGCGCGGTGTTGGCGCCCGGGATGCCGGTCACAGTTGCGCCGGGTGGATACATCAGCTTCGAGATCGAAGCTGGTCAGCGGCTGCGCCTCACCCAACCGGAGGGAGAGCAGGTCGCGGACTTCATCTCGTTCAATCGCGATGACGTGCGCGAGCTGCTGAGCATGCATTCGAGCCGCGCCGTGAACTTGAGCTGGAGATTCACCGCGCCGGACAGCCTCTACAGCAACCGCAGCCGGGAGATGTGGAAGATCGAGGAAGACCTCACGCAAGAGAACTATTGCGGCGGAGGATTTTGCAGCGAGCACCTCAACATCGCGCGCTACGGCGAGGCGGGAAAGGGTGCCCCGAACTGCCAGTCGAACTTGGAGGCAGCCGTTCGCGGCTACGGCATGGATCGGTCGAGCTTCAACGTCGATGCGTGCTTCAACATCTTCATGACGGTCGCATACGATGCGGACGGCAAATGGGAGATCCGCGCACCGAAGGGCAAGCCGGGCGATTACATGGTCATGCGCGCGCTGATGCCGCAGATCGTCGCCATGTCCAACTGTCCGGTCCTGTTCAACGCCTGCAACAACTTCCGTCTCAAACCGCTGACACTGGAGATTTTGAAGTAACGCCATGACTGATATCGCCGCAGCTTCACAGCCCTGGTATCGCACCCTTGGCCGTACCCAATGGAAGACGCTGATCGCAGCCAACCTGGGCTGGGTCTTCGACGGCTACGAAACCTATGCGCTGATCATCTCGGTCGGCGTCGCCTTGCGCCAGCTCCTCGATCCGGCGAGCTACCCTCAGATCCCGGTCTATGCCGGCACGGTGATCGCGCTCACCCTACTCGGCTGGGCGATCGGCGGCATGATCGGGGGCGTGGTCGCCGACTATATCGGGCGCAAGCGCGCGATGATTCTGGCGATCCTCGCCTACTCGATCCTGACCGGGCTGAGCGCCTTCGCCTGGGACTGGCTGTCCTTCGCGGTACTGCGGTTTCTCGTGGGGCTTGCGATCGGCTCCGAATGGGTGACCGGCACCTCGATTGTTTCCGAGCTCTGGCCCGACAAGAACCGCGGCAAGGGTGTCGGGCTGATGCAATGCGGCTTCGGCATCGGTTTCTTCCTGGCCTCGCTCGCGTGGCTCTTCATCAGCCCGATCGGTCCCGATGCCTGGCGCGTCATGTTCCTGCTCGGCGTTGCGCCGGCGCTGCTGACGCTCTGGATCAGGCGAGCGATCCCTGAATCCGACAAATGGGAGCGCGTGAACGAGCGTCGCGTCGCCGCGACCGAACGCAAGCGCAGCGGCGCGACTCTCAGCGGGCAGGAGGAGTCACTTGCTCGTTTTACTGTGCTTGATCTGTTCGCGGAGCCCGAGATTCGCAAGCGCGTGATCCTCACCTTCCTGATGTCGCTCGCGTCCACTTTTGCGTTTTGGGGAATCTCCGCCTGGATGCCGCCCTACACGGCGAGCGTCGCCGCGAAGGCCGGCCTGCCGGCGCAGCAATGGGCGAGCTACGTCGCGATGGCCTCCAACGGTGCGGCCATCATCGGCTATGCCGGGTTCGGCTTCCTTGCGGATGTCTTCGGCCGCAAGCCGATCACCATGGCCTATTTTGCGCTCGCGTTTCTTTCGGTGCCGGTCTTCTTCATCTGGACCGAGGATCTGACGCTTCTGCTGTTGGCCGGAGCGTTCAGCGGCATCTTTGTATCCGGCCAGTTCACCTGGATGTCGGCATGGCTGCCGGAGCTGTTCCCGACGCGCGTGCGCGCGACCGCCACCGCGTTCGTGTTCAACGCGCCGCGCCTGATCTCATGGACCGGTCCGCTGATCTCAGGCTGGCTGATCGCGAATTTCGGCGGCTTCAGCCAGGCCGCGGTGGTGATCGCGACGGTCTATATCCTCGGCCTCGTGGCGGCGCCTTTCCTGCCGGAGACGCGCGCAAAGCCGCTGCCGGAGTAGTTATTCTGGGTCAGTACTTCGATAGGCGTGCGTCGCGCGGGCATCCGCCAGGTTCATCCGTCAGCGCCCTACCGAATAGGGAGACTGCAACTCTCCAGAGGCCAGCTCCTTCGGATAAATGATCACCTGCGTCCCGGCTTTCTTGAACTGATCGAGGCCGCTGCCCTTGACATTCTGATACTGCACCCAGAGCACGCGCGGGTTCTTCCACTCACCGTTTGGCGCATATTCGATCTTGCCGACGATGGTATCGAAGCTGTGCGCTTTGAGGTAATCGCCGAGCTTTCTCTGGTCGAGGCTGCCAACCGCCGCCACCGCCTGCTCCACCACCTGGCCATTCGCGTAGGCAAAGGGTGGAATGAAATAGCCGAGCAGATCTGCGCCGATTGAGGGGGCCTTTGCCTGGTATCGGGCAAGAAAGCCTTCGATCCCTTTGAACGGCACTGTGGGCTCCGGAACGTAGAAGTCATAGTCGACGATCCGGTTGAGCAATTCGCCGAGCTGGGTCTTGATGGATGCGTATTGCAACCCGACCATGCCGCCGCCAAACAGTTTGGTTTTCAGGCCGATCTCGTTCGCCGCCCGCGCGATGCCGACCGTTTCGGTCGGGTAGGACGCGATATAGACGAAATCCGGATCGCTCGCCTGGATGCCGCGGACGATCGGCGCGAAATCGACGGTATTCGGCGGATAGCTCCGATCATAAACAATCTTGAACCCCATCTTGGTCGCGTTCTCGCGTGCGCCGTCTGCCGCTTTCTTGGCGAAATCCGAATCGGCGCCAGCGATGGCAACCGTTTGCAGCTTCTGTTCCTTGGCAATTTCAAAATAGCCGCGCGAGAATTCGCGCACGGCATCCGGCCCCGCCGGGAACATGGAAAAATAATACGGATAGTTGAACTCGCTGTTCACGGCGAGCGCGAACAGTCCCAGCAGGACATAATTGCGCGGGATCACGACCGGCATCGACGGCACCGACAAGTTGGTGCCGTAGCTGGTGAAGACCAGATCGATCTTGTCGATGTCGAACAGTTTTGCGTAGATGGCGGGCACGAGCGAAGGACTGCTCTGATCGTCATAGTAGATGAGCTTCACCGGCCGGCCGAGAAGGCCTCCCTTGGCGTTGATGTCCTCTTCCCACATCTGATACGCGGCGAGTATAGCCTTGCCGTTTGAGGCGAGACCGCCGGTCAGGGGCATGGAAAACCCGATCTTGATCGGCTCGGCCGCTGTTGCCGGGCTTGCGCCGAACATGATGCCCGTCAGTAGCGCCAGAGCGGCCGCTATGAACGAGCGTCGAAACATGGTCCTGGAACCCATCGGTTTTGCTCCCTGGGAGTCGGCGTACGCCTTGAGCTCTTTGTCATTATGTCGGTCTTCAGACCGGCGTTATTTCAGTCTTCCAGACCGGCTTTGCGCGCTGCGACGCGCGCAATCGCCGACCAGTCCTTGTCGGCATCGCCGTTGGCGATGGCGTCGATGAACGCGTCGCGCAGCACGCTGGCGAAGGGCAGCGGCACGTTCGCCTGCTCGCCCGCCTTTAGCGCAAGGCCCACGTCCTTCATGCCCAGCACGAGATCGAAGCCTGGCGGCACATATTGCCGATGGCCGATCGCGCGGCCATAGCCTTGATAGACCGGCACGTTGAATAGCGAGGTGATGATGACATCGAGCACGTCGGGCGCGGACATTCGATATTTGCGCAGCAGCGCGGCTGCCTCCGCGGTCGCCTCGATCGCACAGGCAACCATGAGATTTCCGGCGATCTTGGCGATGTTGGCGTGCCGTGGCTCGGAGCCGACGCGATAGGTCTTTTGGCCCATGGCATCGAACAGCGGTTGCACACGGTCGATCGCTGCCGAGTCTCCGGCCGCCATGATGCTGAGCTTGGCGGCCGCCGCCACGTCGGGCCGTCCGAACACCGTCGCCGCGACATAGGGAATGTTGCGGGCGTCATGCGCGGCGACCAAGGCGTCGACGCAATCAAGCGAAACGGTCCCCATGTTGACCGAGACGGTCGAAGCGCGACCATGTTTGAGCAGATCGCCTTCGATGAAGACCTCGCGCAGGGCTTGGTCATTCGGCAGCATCGAAATGACCGCATCGCCCCGAAAAGCATCGGCCGCGGTCGTGGCAATGTCGGCGCCGGCCCGATTGAGCTCGTGCAACGGTTCGGGTGACTTGTCCCAGGCACGCACCCGGTGCCCTGCCTTCAGCAGGTTCGCCGCCATGACCTTGCCCATCCGGCCTGTGCCGAGAAATCCCACCTCCATCGTTTCCACCCTTTAGCCGCACGGGCAGTGGGGGGTCATTCGTCATGCCCCCTCGCCTGCGTTCGTTCTCGATCTGCGTCACGAGAGCTTAGCAATACCATTTTCACCAACGCCAAGCGATCGGCCAGGCCGCATAGGTGATTTGTCCAATGGCTCCTCGCTCGGAGAGAAGCTCCCACAGGTTTCCCTCGCCGGCGCACCGGGTTTGGCGAACACGGCTTCGAGCGGCGCCGGACGATCATGCGACCGCGACAACGGCGGCCTTGATCGCGTCGGCGTTGGGCGCGAATGTCCGGCGCGAGAAGGAGACGAGCATGCGCAGGATGATGATCGCCGCCGCGGCGGTGGTGGTTGCCGTCGGCGGTCACGCCGCCGCGCAGGAGTGGCCCACGCGCCCGATCACGCTCATCGTTCCCTTCGCCGCCGGCGGCGGCATCGACGTGAGCGCGCGCATCCAGGCGCAGCGCATGGGCGAGCTTCTCGGGCAATCGATCGTGATCGAGAACGTGGGCGCGGCGGCCGGCATGGCCGGCGGCGCGCGCGTCGCCAAGGCGCCGCCCGACGGATATACGCTCTTGATCGGCAACACCGGCACGCACGCCTTCAACCAGAGCCTCTACAAGAAGCCGCTCTATGATGCCGCAACCGATTTTGAGCCGGTCGGACTGGTGTCGGAATCGCCGCGCATCTTGATCGCGCGCAAGGATCTGCCGGCGGACAACCTCACGCAATTCATCGCCTATCTGAAGGCGAACGAAAAAACCGCCCAGTTCGGCTCGGCCGGCGTCGGCTCCGGGACGCATCTTCCCTGCGTGCTGTTGAACCTGGCGATCGGCGCCAACATCACGCACATTCCCTATCGCGGCGAGGGGCCGGTGACGCAGGACCTGATCGGCGGACGCATCGACTATTTGTGCTCCACCATCCAGAACGGCGCGCCGCAGGCCAAGCAGGGCACCGTCAAAGCCATCGCCGTGATGGCGGAGAAACGGGTGCCGATCATTCCCGACGTCGCGACAACCGGCGAGCAAGGCCTGCGCGGGGTCGAAGCCAGCGTCTGGAACGCCTTCTTTCTCCCGAAGGGCACGCCCGAGCCGATCGTGCGCAAGCTCAACAAGGCGATGAGCGAGACGCTCGACGACCCGACCATCCGCGCACGGCTGGAAGAACTCGGCCTCGAAATCGTCGCGCCCGAGCGCCGCACGCCGGAATATCTCGCCAAATATCTGCCGGCCGAGATCGAGCGTTGGGCGAAACCGATCCGCGCCGCCGGCATCAGCGCGGATTGAAATCGTCGCTGTTGGGAAACACAATCACGCCCAAACACAAGCATTCGCAAGCGACGCGCAAAGCGTCGCGAACTCGCGGGAGGAAAAGCATGCTGAGGGCGAAGGCGGCCGCCGCAATCGCGGTCCTGCTGGCGCCGCTCGCCACGGCGAGCGCGCAGGACTGGCCGACGCGGGCGGTGACCATGGTCGTGCCCTACGCCGCCGGCGGCCCAGTCGATACGCTCGGACGCATCCTCGCGGCGCGCTTGAGCGAAATCCTCGGCCAGCAGGTGGTGGTCGAGAACGTCGCCGGCGCCGGCGGCATGACCGGCTCGAGCCGCGTCGCCAAGGCGCCGCCTGACGGCTACACCGTGCTCCTCTCCGGCAGCGCCGTTCTCGCCATCAACCAGACCCTCTACAAGAAGCCGCTCTACAACGCAGTGACCGATTTCGAGCACGTCGTGCTGTTCTCGGACTCGGCGCGGGTGCTGATCACGCGCAAGGATCTTCCGGTCAATACGCTTTCGGAATTCGTCGCTTACGCCAAGGCCAACCAGGGGAAAATGCAATACGGCTCGGCCGGCGCCGGCTCGGGCATGCACGTATGCGCCGTCCTGCTCGACACCGCCATGGGCACCAAGATCACGCACGTGCCCTATCGCGGCTCGGCGCCGGCGATGCAGGATTTGATGGGCGGACGCATCGACTTCGTCGCCGAGCAGATTTCGACCGCGCTGCCGCAGATTCAAGGCGGCACGGTCAAAGCGATCGCCACGCTCGGGCTCGAGCGCGCGCCCGGTCTCGAACAGCTCCCCAGCGCGCAGGAGCTGGGCCTTGCCGGCCTCGACTGCGGCAGTTGGGGCTCGCTCTCCTTCCCCAAGGGAACGCCGGACGAGATCGTGCAGCGCCTCGCCAAGGCCACCAACGAGGCGGTGGAAACGCCGGCGATGCGCGAGCGGTTGAAGAGCATCGGCGTGACCATCCCGGCGCCCGAGCGCAGGACGCCAGAGTACTTGGCGAAATTCGTCGTCAGCGAGATCGCGCGCTGGGCCGGCCCCATCAAGGCGAGCGGCGCCAGCGAAGAGTGACCCGCGGGCCTCAGCCGCGGTGGCGAAGTACGATGAGGGCGGTGTCGTCGTAGCGGCGCTGCTCGAGCTCGTCGAATCCCGCGGGCGGGGCAAAGCTGGCGCTTGCCGCCTCCTCGACGACGATCAGCGCGGCAGGCGTGAGCCAGCCGCCGGCGTGGGCCGAGGCCAGCGCCGCTTCGGCCAGGCCGCGGCCGTAGGGCGGATCGAGAAAGGCGAGCGAGAACGGCTCGACCGGATGCGCCATGCCGAGCTTGCGCGCATCGCGCCGGAAAATGCGGGTGACGCCGCCCAAGCCCAGCGCCGCGACATTCTCGCGCAGCAGCGCGCGCGCCTCGGCAGCGTCGTCGATGAACAGCGCAAACGCCGCGCCGCGCGAGAGCGCCTCGAGCCCGAGCGCGCCGGTGCCGGCGAAAAGATCGAGCACACGCGCGCCGGTGATTGGATCGCCATAGGCGTGGACGAGGATGTTGAACAGCGCCTCGCGCAGCCGGTCGGCGGTCGGCCTGATCGCCTGCGACGTCGGCGCGGCGAGCGCGCGGCCGCGCAAGCGTCCGCCGACGATCCGCATCAGCGCCGCTCGTTCCGCGCGTGCCGGCGGCGGCGCTCGCGTTTCGCATCGGCGCGGGCGGGCGGGCGAACCGGCGCGGCCGGCGCCTCCTGCGGCCCCATCGGCGCGGAAAAATCCGCCCCCGCCAAGGCGATGACGCGTTCGCCGAGCTGCTCGCGCAGGGTTCGCGTCTTGACCTCCGCGATCTCTCCTGGCGCGAGGTCGGCGAGCTCAAACGGGCCGAACGACACGCGGATCAGGCGGCTGACCTTGAGGCCGAGGTGCCCGAGCACGTTCTTCACCTCGCGATTCTTGCCCTCCCGGATCGCAAAGATGAGCCAAACGTTGCTGCCCTGGGCGCGATCGAGCGTGGCCTCGATCGGACCATAACGGATGCCGTCGACGGTGATGCCGGCGCGCAGCCGGTCGAGCTCACTCTGCCCGACGCGACCGTGGGCACGCACGCGATAACGGCGCAGCCAACCGGTTGCCGGCAGCTCGAGCGTGCGCGCTAGCGAGCCGTCGTTGGTCAGCAGCAACAGGCCCTCGGTGTTGAGGTCGAGGCGGCCGACGCTGATGAGGCGCGGCAGGCCCGCGGGCAAGGCGGTGAAGATCGTCGGACGGCCGCCGGGATCGGCGTGCGTCGTCAACAGGCCGCGCGGCTTGTGGTAGAGGAAGAGCCGCGTGCGCGCGCGCACGGGCAGCGCCTTGCCGTCGACCGCGATGCGGTCGTCGGCCGTCACATTGCGCGCGGGCGAGGCGATGACCTTGCCGTTGACCGCGACCCGCCCGGCGGCGATCCACGCTTCGGCTTCCCGGCGCGAACACAGCCCCGCTCGTGCGATCGCCTTGGCGATGCGCTCGCCGGACGCCGGACGACCGTTTTGGGCGCGCACATGCCTCATCGTTGGGCTCGCTGCTCAAGTCGCGGCGTGATAGCAGATCATGGATCAGTAATCAGCAGTCAGTGGTCTGACTCGGGCACTTTTCTGATCGCTGATAGCGAAATCGATGGCTCGGAGGACATGCCGACGCATACCTTCATGGATCTCGCCCTCGACGAGGCGCACGCGGCCGCGGATGCGGGCGAGGTGCCGATCGGCTGCGTGATCGTGTGCGACGGCGATTTGATCGCGCAGGCCGGCAATCGCACGCTTGCCGATCGCGATCCGACCGCGCATGCCGAGATGGTAGCGATCCGCCGCGCGGCGGAGGCGCTGGGCAACGAGCGGCTCGCCGACTGCGACCTCTACGTGACGCTCGAGCCCTGCGCGATGTGCGCGGCGGCGATCTCGTTCGCCCGCATCAGACGGATCTATTACGGCGCCGCCGATCCCAAGGGCGGCGCGGTCGAGAACGGCGTGCGCTATTTCTCTTCACCCACCTGCCTGCACCGGCCTGAAGTCTATGGCGGCATCGGGGAGACCGAGGCCGCGGCGTTGCTGCGCGACTTTTTCGTGGTCCGGCGCTGAGGTAGGCCCGCCGGTGCGTGACCCATCCGACGTCATTGCCGGGCATAGCGCGTCCTTAAGGGCGTTTGACGCCGGTCTTCGCGGGCTATGCCCGCGCATGACGAGCCGAGATCGAATAGCGCGGGTGGTCAACTTTCGAGCAGCGCCGCCAATTTCTCCTTGAGCTCAACCTTGACCGGCTCTGCTGCGCGCAGGATCGCGCTCGCCTGCAAGAAATCGAGCGCGCGGAAGGCGCCGACTCTGGGCCGCACGACGAGATCGGGGGCGCCGTGCTTGATTTTCTCGGCGGTGATGGCGTTGCCCATGACCAGCACGGTGGCGAGCAGGCACTCCCAGGGATTGGGGATGTCGCGCCGCTCGTCCGTCGGCGCGCCGGAAATATCCACCGCCACCACCAGGTCGGCGCGCCCGCGCAGCTCTTCGAACGGCAGCGGATTGGTCGCGCCGCCGTCGATCAGGACGCGGTCGGCGACGACGACCGGCCGCATCACGGTCGGCAGCGCGATCGAGGCGGCAAGCGCCGGCTTGAGCGGCCCGGAGGAGAACACCGCCTGCTGGCGGCGATAGAGGTCGGTCGCGATGATGGTCAGGGGAATTTCGAGCGCGCCGAAATCGTCCGGCACCTTGTCGGGCAGGAACTGCTGGCAGAATTTTTCCGCGTCGACCAGCGTGGCGCTGCCGAAGCCCAGGTTGAAGAGATTGGCAAACGTGCCCGCGCGCGTCGCGATCAGGCGGCGAAAAACCTCGGCGCGGTCATGGGCGAGCGTGATGACGAAGCGGCGGATCTCCCGGCCCGACATCCCCGCCGCGTAGGCGGCTGCGATCAAGGCGCCGATCGAGGTGCCGGCGATGGCGGCGGGCTTTTGGCCCATGTCGTCGAGCGCTTCCAGCACCGCGATGTGGGCGAGCCCGCGCGCGCCGCCGCCGCCGAGCGCGAGGGCAAAAGTCTTCGTCATCGCGCGCCCGCCTCGCGCGCAAACTCCCAGGCTTTGACGGCGAGCGGGCGCACCAGCGGCGCCATGGCGGCGGCGTTTTCGCTCGTCGCGGTGCCGTCGCGCACCCGGCCGACAATGCCCTGGAAGATCGCCGCCAGGCGGAAGAAATTGTAGGCGAGATAGACCGGCAGACGCGGCCGCGGGTCGAGGCCGGTGCGCGCCACATAGGCGTCCACGTATGCCGCGCGCGTGGGGATGCCGAGGCGGCCGAGCTCGTGGCCGAGCAGGGTGCCGACGCCGGCGCCGCTCTCCGACGGCGGCATGTTCCACTGCATGAGATGATAGGCGAGGTCGGCGAGCGGATCGCCCAAGGTGGAAAGCTCCCAGTCGAGCACGGCGCGGATCGCCGATTCGGACGGCGCAAGAATGATGTTATCGAGGCGGTAATCGCCGTGAACGATGCGCACCGGCGCGGGCGGCGGCAGATGCGACGGCAGCCAGGCGATCAGCCGTTCCATCTCCGCGATGCCGTCGGTCTCGGAGGCGCGATACTGCTTCGACCAGCGTTCGACCTGGCGCGCGACGTAGTTGTCGCCGCGGCCGAAGTCGCCAAGTCCGAGCGCGGTCGGATCGAACGAATGCAGCCGCGCGAGCGTGGCGTTCATGGCGTCGTAAACCGCCGCGCGCTCGTGCGGCGGCGCATCCGGCATGTGCGGCTCCCACACGACGCGACCCTCGACGTGGTCCATGAGATAAAACGGCGTGCCGGCGACGCGCGCATCGTCGCAATAGAGCAGCGGCGCGGCCACGGGAAAGCCGCGGGCATGGAGCGCGCTGATCACGCGGAACTCGCGGTCGACGGCGTGCGCGGAAGGGAGCAGCTTGCCCGGCGGCTTGCGCCGCAGCACGTAGCGGCGCGCGGGCGTTTGCACAAGATAGGTGGGATTGGACTGGCCGCCCTTGAATTGCCGCACGCCAAGCGGGCCGGCGAAATCGGATAGCCGCGAGGCCAGAAAGGCTTCGAGCCGTGCGGCATCGATGGCGAGCGCGTCGGCGACCTCTTTGGTGCCAGAAAACGCGGCTTGGCGATCGATCGACGGCATGGCCCGCCACACCCACCCGATGTCGTCCCCGCGCAAGCGGGGACGACAGTATATGCGCTGATGACTCGTTTCGGTATGAGGCGCGCCTTCAGGCTCTAGACGAAAAACTCGAGCAGCGCCTTCGCCGTCGCTTCCGGCGCCTCCTCGGCGAGATAATGCCCGCTGTCGAGGGCAAAGCCCTGCACGTTAATCGCCCATTCGCGCCAGGTCGCGAGCGGAGCATCGGTCTCGGCCGGGATGCCGCCGGCGGCGCCCCAGATCGCGAGCGTCGGACAGGTGATTTTCTGCCCCGACGCGCGCGTCTCCTCGTCGTGGGCGAGATCGGTGGTGCGGCCGGCGCGATAGTCCTCGCAGGTCGCGTGAATGCGCAGCGGATCGTTGAAGAAGGCGTGGTAATGCGCGAGCGCGCGCGGATCGAAGGCTGAGAGACTCTTGATCTTGGTTCCGGCCGCGGCGCGCGTATCGAAAAAGTAGAGCGCATCCTTGCCGATCATGGTCTCCGGGAACGGCGCCGGCAGCGCGAGGAACATCCAGTGCCAGGCGCGAGTGGCGAGGCGAGCGTCCATGCGGTGCCACATGGCCCAGGTCGGCACGATGTCGAGCACGGCGAGCCGTTCGAGCCGCCCGGGATGGTCGAGCGCGAGCCGATAGGCGACGCGGCCGCCGCGGTCGTGCCCGGCGAGGCGAAAGCGCACGTGACCCAGCGCCTCCATTACCTCGATCATGGCGGCGGCCATGGCGCGCTTGGTGTAGGGCGCGTGCGCGGCGTCCGATGGCGGCGCGTCGGACCAGCCGTAGCCGGGCAAATCGGGAATGATCAGGCTGAAATGCGCCGCCAGCGCCGGCGCCACGCGATGCCACATCACGTTGGTCTGCGGATAACCGTGAAGGAGGAGCAGCGGCGGCCCCTCCCCGCCGCTGCGCGCGAAGATGCGGCCGGCCGCGGTGTCGATCCAGTGCGAGGCGAAGCCGGGATAGAGGTCGGCGAGATCGGGCATGGACGCACTCGTTCGCAAGCGTTCAAACTGATTCAACGGCCCCGCCGCCACGTACCACGCGACATCGGGGTTGCAAAAATCGTGGCCCGAAAACAGCAAAGCCTCGCCGCGCGCCTTCGCGCAACAGCTAGGCCTTCGATTTTTCCAGCGTCTCCCGTTCCACGGCGCGAAACCCGATGTCGCGGCGGAAGAATCCCTCCGGCCAACGAATCCGATCGACCGCCCGATACGCGCGCGCCTGCGCCTCGCCCACGGTCTTGCCCAGCGCGCACACGTCGAGCACGCGGCCGCCGTTGGCGAGGATGCGGCCGCCGTCCGCCTTGGTGCCGGCGTGGAAGACTTCGACGCCCTCGACCTCGGCCGCGGCCTCGAGTCCCTCGATCACCGAGCCCTTGGCGGTGGCGCCGGGATAACCCTTGGCCGCCATCACCACGGTCAAGGCCGCGTCCGGGTACCAGCGCAGATCGAAATTCTTCAGCATTCCGTCGCAACAGGCGAGCAGCGCGGGCACGAGGTCTGACATCAGGCGCAGCATCAGCACCTGGCATTCCGGATCGCCGAAACGCACGTTGTATTCGATCAGCTTCGGCCCCTCGGTGGTAATCATCAGGCCGGCATAGAGCACCCCCTTGTAGGGAGCCCCGCCGGCCTTCATGGCGCGCACGGTGGGAAGTACGATCTCGTCCATCGCGCGCCGCACCATCTCGGGCGTCATCACCGGCGCCGGCGAATAAGCTCCCATGCCGCCGGTGTTGGGACCCTGATCGCCGTCGAAGGCGCGCTTGTGGTCCTGCGCCGAGGCGAGCGCGAGCGCGGTCTCGCCGTCGCAGAGCGCGAAGAAGGAGGCCTCCTCGCCCTCTAATAATTCCTCGACCACCACTTCCGCGCCGGCCGCGCCCAATCCGCCGCCGAACATCATGTCGACGGCGGCATCGGCCTCCGCGAGGGTGTTGGCGATGACGACGCCCTTGCCGGCAGCGAGCCCGTCGGCTTTCACCACGATCGGGGCGCCGCGCGCGCGCACGTAGCGCTTCGCCGCCGCAGCCGCGTTGAAGCGCTCGTAGGCGGCGGTTGGAATTTTGTTGACCCTGCACAGATCCTTGGTGAAGCCCTTGGAGCCTTCGAGTTGCGCGGCCGCCCGGCTCGGGCCGAAGGCCTTGATGCCGGCCGCGGTGAGATCGTCGACGATGCCGGCGCACAGCGGCGCCTCGGGTCCGACCACGACCAGATCGATTTTTTTCGCCTCGCAGAACGCGATCACCGCCGCGTGGTCGGCGGTGTCGAGCGCCACCAGCTCGCAGTCGCGGGCGATGCCGGCGTTGCCCGGCGCGCAAAAGAGCCGCTCGACCAGCGGACTTGCCGCGAGCTTCCAGGCGAGCGCGTGCTCGCGTCCGCCCGAACCGAGAAGGAGGATGTTCATGCACGTTCCGCTAGGCCGCTGGTTTTCGGCGGGTGGTGTAGCATGGCTCGATTGCTTCGCAAGGGAGACCGGTCTTCTATGCTCCATCGATCGGTGCTAGGACCGCAAGCAGCGCACATTTGAGTGCGGGGAGGAAACGCCGCCATGGATATCAAACCGTTGGGCTCCATGCCCTCGCGCCGCCCACCTGCGGACTATTTCACCGGCACGGTATGGCAGGACCCGATCATCGAGGCGCCGGCGCCGGCGCGCATCAGGGGCGCCTTCGTGCGCTTCGAACCGCGGGCGCGCACCGCATGGCATACCCATCCGCTCGGCCAGACCTTGCACGTCGTCTCCGGCGTCGGACGCGTTGCGCTCTGGGGCGGCCCAGTGCGGGAGATCCGTGCCGGCGACACGGTCTGGATCGCGCCGGGAGAAAAGCACTGGCACGGCGCCGGTCCCGACACCGCGATGGTGCACATCGCGCTGCAGGAGCATCTCGACGGAACTCACGTCACTTGGCTCGAGAAAGTGTCGGACGAACAATACAACACCAAGGTCGGCGGCTAACGGTTGGCGCGCAAGCGGTCGCGAACGGCGCTGTTAAGGAATTTCGCCAGCTGAGGCCGCGCGTCAGCGGTTGACAGCGCCGCGCCCATGCGAGTTGACGCAACGCAGAGAAGGTGATTCACCACATCGCAATGAATGAGCCGACGCGCCTCAACATCCCGGAATGGACCGTCTCCGAACTTTCGGCGGCGCTGAAAAAGACCGTCGAGGACGCCTTCGGCTACGTGCGCGTGCGTGGCGAAATCTCCGGCTATCGCGGGCCGCAGGCCTCCGGCCACTGTTATTTCGCGCTCAAGGACGAAGGCGCCAAGATCGAGGCGGTGATCTGGAGAACCGCATTCGCCCGCATGCGCCTCAAGCCCGAGGAGGGGCTCGAAGTCTTCGTCACCGGCCGGCTGACGACCTATCCCGGCCGGTCGAAATACCAGATCGTGATCGAGACGCTCGAGCCGGCGGGGCTCGGCGCGCTCATGGCGCTCCTCGAGGAGCGCAAGAAGAAGCTCGCCGCCGAGGGCCTGTTCGACGCGGCGCGCAAGCAGCTCCTCCCGTTTCTGCCCGAGCGGATCGGCGTCGTCACCTCGCCGACGGGCGCCGTCATCCGCGATATTTTGCATCGGCTTGCCGATCGCTTCCCGCGCCACGTGCTGGTGTGGCCGGTGCGCGTGCAGGGCGACGGCTGCGCCAACGAGGTCGCCGCCGCCATCCATGGCTTCAACGCGCTTCCTCCCGACGGGCCGTTGCGCAAGCCCGACCTCCTCATCGTCGCGCGCGGCGGCGGCTCGCTCGAAGATTTGTGGTCGTTCAACGAAGAGATCGTGGTGCGCGCGGCGGCCGCGAGCATGATCCCGCTGATCGCCGCGGTCGGCCATGAAACCGACGTAACCCTGATCGACTTCGCCGCCGACATGCGCGCGCCGACGCCGACTGCGGCCGCCGAACTGGCGGTGCCGGTGCGCGTGGAGCTCAGCGCGCGCGTCGACGGCCTGGCGCGGCGCTCGTTCGCCTGCTGGCTGCGCGGCCAGGAGGCGCGGCGCACCGAGTTACGCGCCGCGATCCGCGCGTTGCCCACGGCCGAGGAGCTCTTCGCGCTGCCCCGCCAACGGCTCGATCACGCGGGCACGCGCCTTCCGCGCGCGCTGATCGCCAACGCGCAAATCCATCACGCCCAGTTCTCACGCGTCGCCGGCCGGCTCGGCCCGCAAATCCTGCGCGCGCGGGTGAACCGCTGCTGCGAGCTGGTCGCGGCCTTGGGCGAGCGGGCAAAACGCGCGGAGAACGTCGCGCGGCTGCGCCGGCGCGAACGGCTGGCGACGGCCAACGTGCGCCTCGCCGCGAGCTTGCGGGCGAACGCCGACGCCCATCGCAGCCGCATCGGCCGGCAACGCGAGCGCGTGACCGCGCTGTCGGAGCGGGCGCGACGCGCGGTCGATTCTTTGCTGCGCCAGCGCGCGACGTCGGTCGAGCGCTGCGGGCAATTGCTCAACGCGCTTTCCCATCGCGGCGTGCTCGCGCGCGGCTTCGCGCTCGTGCGCGATCTCGCCGGCCGGCCGCTGCGGCAGGCGGCCACGGTGCGCGCGGGCATGCGGCTCGATATCGAATTTTCGGACGGCCGCGTGCGCGCAGCGGCGGAAGGCTCATCCGTCGCCACGGACAAACCGCAATCCGCCTCCGCGGCCAAGCCGCGCGGCCGCCGCGGCAACGGCAATTCGAACCAGGGCAGCCTGTTCGGAGCGTAGTGCTTTCGCAAGCCCGCATATTTAAATTCGGACCAACAACCCAAAGCGGGTGGGTGACATGCGCCGGCCCGAGCGACTATGTTGTGTGTTGGCACCGGGACGCTGATAGATTCTTGGTCCCAGCAAACCGGTTGCGTGGAGGCAAGCGTGCTGAACCGATCCGATCGTCCTTCCCCCATGGCGGGTGAGGCCGAGGTCAAATACCTTGACGGCGACTTTCGCGTCGTGCGGCCGGGTGCCTTCGTGCGTTGCGCGGTGACCGGCTTGCCGATCCCGCTCGAAGAGCTGAAATATTGGAGCGTTGACCTGCAAGAGGCCTACGTCAATCCGGAAGCCGTGCTGCAGCGGCATTTCCCCAATGCCGGACGGCGCGCGGCCGACGACAGGCGATAGTCGCCGAGGCTCATGCTTTCTCGCCGGTCCACCGCCCTCGCCCGTCGTTCGTTTTCCGCGCCGCCGCCAGCCGTTCCAGCAACAGCGATTTGAACCGTTCTTCATCCTCGAAGGCAAGCGTGACCGGCAGCGCGCGGGCCTGAGCGGCAAGCTCTTCCACTTCGTCGGCGCCGCCAAGCCGCGCGAGATCCTTTTCCGTCGTCACCAGCACCAAGCCCGCGCGGGCGGCCTCCTCGCATAGCGCCTTCGCCTGCGCGCGCGTGTAGCGGTGATGGTCGGAGAAGCTTCGCCTCGCGGCGAGCGCAACGCCGGCATCCGCAAGGGTTAAGAAAAATTTTTCCGGATCGCCGATGCCGGCAAAGCCGAGCACGCGGGCGCCGCCGAGCCCGACGATGAAGGCCGCGTCGGGGCGCAAGCGCGCCTGCAAGACCGGAATGTCGCGCGCGCGCGCGGCCGCCGCCACGGCTGCGGCGCGCGACGACGTCCCGATCACGACCAGCGCATGGGCGCGCGTGAGCTGCGCATCGAGCGGCGCCCGCAGCGGACCAGCCGGTATGACCCGGCCGTTGCCGATGCCGCGCCGAGCGTCGACCACGAGCACCGAAAAGTCCTTGGCGAGCGACGGATTGTGGAACCCATCGTCCATGACGATGACGCTCGCGCCGGCGGCAATGGCAGCGCCCTTGACGCGGTCCCGCGCCACGATGGTCGGCGCCGTGCGCGCGAGCAGGAGCGGCTCGTCGCCCACGTCGTGCGCGCCATGGCGCGCCGGATCGACCCGGACCGGGCCCGCAAGCGTCCCGCCGTAGCCGCGGCTGAGGAAGACCGGCCGCTCGCCCGCCGCCGCCAGCATGCGCGCGACCGCCAGCGCCGTCGGCGTCTTGCCGGCACCACCGACGGTCAAATTGCCGATGCAGACCACCGGCGCGCCCGCGCGCCGGCCGCGTCCGCCCAAGCGCGCTTGCGCCACCGCGCCGTAGATCGCCGCCAGCGGCGCGAGCAAGGCGGACGCGAGGGAGGCCTCGCCCCACCAGAACGACGGCTCACGCATGGGACTCGCGGTATTCGAGACGAATCTGCATGAGATAGGGTTCGAGCGCGGCGAGCGTGCGCTCGAGCCCGCCGCCGAGCTTGGCCACGGTCTCGCGCGCGGCGGCGATCGCTGCCGCGCGTCCGCGCCCGTCCTTGAGCCAGGCGCCGGCGCGCGACGTGAGCGCCTCCACGTCGCCCACCTCTTCGGCGCCGTGCGACTTGTCGAGCGCGGCGTAGATTTCCGCGAAGTTCCACACGTTCGGGCCGTGCAGGACCGCCGCGCCCAGCTTGATCGGCTCGATCGGATTTTGGCCGCCATGACTGGCGAGCGAGCCGCCGACGAATACGATCGGCGCGAGGCGGTAGATCAGACCGAGCTCGCCCAGCGTGTCGGCGACATAGATGTCCGTGTCTGCCCGCGGCAACTCCCTGCGCGAGCGCAGCGCCGCCTTGAGACCGGCGGCGTGCGCGCTTTCGAGGATGCCGGGGCCGCGGTCGGGATGGCGCGGCGCGATGACCGTGAGCAGCCGGGGGAAAGACCCGCGCAGCCGCCGGTGCGCCTCGATCAACACCGTTTCCTCGCCGGCATGGGTCGAGGCCCCGCCGATGAGGGTGCGTCCGCCGACCGCCGTGCGCAGGACCGCGAGGCTCGCGGGGTCGGCGGGCGGCTCCGGCACGTCGAACTTGAGGTTGCCGGTGGTGGTGATGTGCGACGCTCCAAGCTCGCGGTAACGCGCGGCATGGTCGGCCGATTGCGCGAGGCAGAGATCGAAGCAGCGCAGCAGCGCCGCGATGGTGGCGGGGACGCGCCGCCAGCGATTGAAGGAGCGCTCCGAGACGCGGCCGTTGATCAGGATCAGGGGAATGCCGCGCTCGGCGCTCGTCACGATCAAGTTGGGCCACAGATCCGATTCGACGAAGAGCGCGAGATCGGGCCGCCAATGGTCGATGAAGCGCTTGACGAAGCGTGGCGTGTCGAGAATCACGAACTGGTGGATTACGCCCTTGGGCAAGCGTTGTTCAGCGAGATTGGCCGAGGTGACGGTGCCCGACGTGCACAACACGGTGAACTCCCTTTCGCTGATGCGTTCGATCAGCGGAATGACCGAGAGCAGCTCGCCGACGCTCGCGCCGTGGATCCACACCAGCGGCCCGGAGGGGCGGGAGATCTCGCTTTCGCCGTAGCGTTCGTTGAGCCGAGCGGGCAGCTCCTTGCCGTGCCTGAGCCGATGCGAGATGAGCGCCGGCGCGAGCGGCGTCGCCGCCGCGGTCAGCAGGCGATAGGCGCGCAGCGTCAGCGGCAAGCCTTCAGCCACGAGCGCGGTCCTCACGCGGCCGATCGGCGATGGCGTAAGCGCGCGCGGTGGCGGCGTTGAGCGCGCTCTCGAGCGCACGCCGTGCGCCTTCGAGCACGGCGCCGTCGGCGTCCGCGGGCACGCGCAGCGGCTCGGCGGCAACTCCGCCGCCGCGGCCGAACGGGAGATTGATGGCCGTGCGGTCCCAGTTGTTGAGCTCCACGCGCCGCCTGGTCGCGATCGCGATCGGATAGATCGGCCGACCGGACGCGCTCGCAAGCTTGACAATGCCGAGACCGGCGACGCGCGCGACCTTGGGAATGTCGGCGGTGAGCGCGACGTTGTAACCCTCCTCCAGCGCGCTCAGCATCTCCTTGAAGGCGCTCACGCCGCCCTTGCCGATGAACCCCCCGCCGTGGTGGCCGGAGCCGCGAATGGCGCCGATGCCGAGCCGCTCCGCGGCGAGCGCATTGATCTCGCCGTCGCGATGGCGTGAGACCAGCACCTTGGCGCGATCCTGCGCGCGTCGGATGAAAGGCGCCAGGAAATGCTGCCCGTGCCACATGGCGATGATCACCGGCGCATCGCGGTCGACCCGCTCGTAGATGCCTTCCGGCTCGATCACCAGCCGGGTGGTATTCCATACCAGACGAAGGTATTCGGCGGCCATGACCCCGGTGGTCTTTTGGAACGGGCGCGAGGCCACGAGACGCTTGACCCACGACATCGGCGAGGAGCCCGCTTGACGTCAGCGCTTGGCGCGCTGATCCATTTGCGGATCGAGCAAGCGGTGTAAATGCACGATGAAGTAGCGCATATGGGCGTTATCGACGGTCTGCTGGGCTTTTGCTTTCCAGGCAGCATAGGCGGTGGCGTAGTTGGGATAAATGCCGACGATGTCGAGCTTGTCGAAATCCCTGAATTCGACACGGTCCAAATCGGTGAGCTCGCCGCCGAAGACGAGATGCAGCAATTGTTCGCGCTGGCCCTGATCCACCATTGATTTGCATCCCTCGATCCTGGCGACCGGAACCAGCAGCCTTTGCCGGCGCCGTGGATCCCCCCGCACGCCCTCGAAAACGCGACGACACATAGCCTGCAGCGGTTTGGCCTGCAGCGGCTTGGCCTGCAGCGGCTTGCGCCATCACGCAGACCGCGCCGGTTCGATCACGCAAACTCGGCAAGCCGATCGCGAATGAGGCCGAGCAACAACTCGTGACGGGCGCGGCCGGCAGCCACCAGCGCGCCATGAACCGGATCGGGCCGATTGTAGATCAACGATTCCCCCGTCAAAGTCGTGACCAGCCCGCCGGCTTCGTGCACCAAAAGGTCGGCCGCCGCAAGGTCCCAATCGTGGCTGTTGGGGGCGGCAAAGGTGCCATCGAGCGCGCCGGTGGCAACGCGCGCAAGCCGCAAGGCGAGCGAGGGAATTCTCGGCGCGGTCACGATGCGCGGCTCGACCGCGGCGAGACTGTCGAGCCGACGCTTGGCGCCGGAGAACGTCGCGCCCGCGAGCTGATCGCCCGCGCTCGCTTTGATCGGCGCGCCATTGAGCGTCGCGCCGCCGCCGGCGACGGAGAGAAACAGCTCGTCGCTCACCGGCGCGTAAAGCGCCGCAACCAGCGGGCGGCCAAAGCGCACGAGCGCCGCAGCGATTACCCACTCCGCAAGTCCCGCGAGATAAGCGCGCGTGCCGTCGATGGGATCGACCACCCACACTTCCGCGCGCTGCAGTCGCGCGGGATCGTCTTCGCTCTCCTCCGAGAGCCAGCCGGCATCGCGGATGGCCAGAAGCCGCTCCCGCAGCAGCGCATCGACGGCGAGATCGGCCTCGCTCACCGGCGAGGAGCCGCCCTTGATCCAACTCGCGGGCCGGCCGCGAAACATGTGGAGCGCCAGCGCACCGGCTTCACGCACGGCCGAGGCGAGGCGATCGCGCACCAGGGCGCGATCGATGTCATCGGCCGGCAACGGTGAGACCCTCCACGCGCACGCTCGGCGCATTGGTGCCGAAACGGAACTCTAGGTCGTTCGCCGGCAACAGCGTCTGGAACATCTCGATCAGGTTTCCGGCGATCGTCACTTCGCTCACGGGGTAGCTGCGCTTGCCGTTTTCGATCCAGAATCCGGAAGCGCCGCGGCTGTAGTCGCCGGTCACCTGATTGACGCCGACCCCGATGAGATCGGTGACATAGAAGCCCTCGGCGATGTCGGCCATCAAAGCCTCCGGCGGGTCGCTGCCGGCGGCGAGATGCAGGTTGCTCGGGCCGGGCGCGGGCGTCGAGGATACCCCGCGCTGGGCGTGGCCGGTGCTGGCAAAACCGAGCTCGCGCGCGGTCGCGGAGTCCAGGATCCAAGACGCGAGCACGCCGTCCTCGACGACGGCGAGACGCCGCGTCGCAACGCCCTCGGCGTCGAACGGGCGCGAGCGCAATCCGCGCCGACGCAGCGGATCGTCGAGCACTTGGATGCCCGGCCGGAACAGCCGCTGGCCGAGCCGGTCCTTGAGGAAGCTCGTCTTGCGCGCCACCGCCGCGCCATTGATGGCGCTGGCGAGGTGGCTGACGAGCGAGCCGGCGATCCGGCGGTCGAACACGATCGGCACTCGTTTGCTCTTCACCTTGCGCGGATCGAGCCGCTCGACGGTGCGCTCGCCGGCCGTGCGTCCGATCTTCTCCGGTGGATCGAGGTCGGCGCCGTGGAGCGTGGAGGAATAGTCGTAGTCGCGCTCCATCGCGGTGCCCTCGCCGGCGATTGCCGTCATCGATACGCTCTGGCCCGAGCTGAGGTAGGCGCCGCAAAAACCGTGGCTCGTCACCAGCACCATCCCGCCGATGCCGGCCGAGGCCGAGGCGCCGCCCGATTTGGTGACGCCCTTGACCGCAAGCCCCGCGCGCTCGGCGCGTTGGGCGCGCTCTTCCAACAGCGCGACGGTCGGAAGATCCGGATCGAGCAAGTCGAGGTCGGGAACATCGCGCGCGAGGCGCGCGGGATCGGCGAGCCCGGCAAACGGATCTTCGGGCGCCGCCTTTGCCATGGCGACCGCGCGCTCAGCGAGCTCCGCGACGTTGGCGTTTACGTCGTTGGTCGATACCACCGCCTGGCGGCGGCCGACGAACGCGCGCAGCCCCACGTCGTCGCCTTCGGAGCGCTCGGATTCCTCGACAGCGCCCTCGCGCACCTCGACCGCGAGCGAGATCGAACGCACGGCGAGCGCGTCGGCGGCGTCCGCGCCGGCACGGCCAGCGGCCGCAACCAGCCGTTCGGCGAGATCGGTCAGCGCGGATTGGTCGAGGAGCGAGGACATGGGACTACGCCTGGAGTCTACAATCCAGCCCCGATTAACCGAGGTTTGCGGGGCCGCGGCAACGACTCGTCAAGCATGAGTCGCATTCGATGCGGTGATACCTCGGATTAACCAGGAACATTAAGCGGATTCCGACTTGTTTGGGGCATGTTTGCGGCACCAAGCGGAGACAAAACCCCGCCGCAGCGAAACAAAACGGATGCCGGCGGTGAAGATGTAAGTTTTGAGGCGTCAAAACAACCAGCAGGGACATGCCTGCGGGGTCGAGCCGTGGCGAGCGGCTCGACCCCTGCGGGCGTCCGCTGCGCTTCGAAGTCGTCGATCCGCCCGGAAAGACGCGGCGTCACCGCCGCGGCTCGGGGATCTGAATGAGCTCGGCGAGCTCGTCCTTGGTCAACGGCGCGGAAATGAATTTGAAAGCGATCGCATCGGCCATCACCTCCTCGATCCCGGAAATGCGATCGGGATCGACGGCGGCGAGCGGCAGGAATTCCTGCAATGCGCGCTTGGCTGCCGCCTCCGGCAGCTTCGCGAAGGCCGCATAGGCCGCAAGCCCGGCGGGCGTCGAATAGATGAAGGCGAGCGAGTCGCGATAGCCGCGCATGAAGCGCGCGAACACGTCCGGGCGCGCTTTGAGCCCGTCGGCATTGGCGACGATGACGCGGTTGGTCTGCTTGTCGAAATCCGGCGCATCCGACGATTTCATGATCAGCCGGATCTTGCCGACTTCGAGCTCGGCGACCCCGAACGGCGCGCCTGCCCAGCCCACATCGACCTGTCCGCTCATGGTCGCAGTCATGGTCGCGGCGGCATTGCCGGTCGGCGTCGGCTTGAACGCGATGTTGTAGTGCTTCTGCAGAGCGAGCACGCCCGCATGGGTCGAGGAGCCGTTGTTGGAATAGGCGACGGTCTTGCCCGCGAGATCCTGCGGGCTCTTGATCGGCGAGTCCGCCGGCACGTACCAGAAGACTTGGGCGCCTCCGGTATACGAGCCGCCGATGATCCGCACCGGCGCCCCTTTGGCGAAGACCCCGATCGCGCCGAGGAAGCCCGAGGCGATGCCGACCTGCGCGCTGTTCGAGATCACCGCCTGCTGGGTCTCGCCGCCGCCATCGGTATAGAAAATGTCGAGGGCGAGATCGTGCCGTTTGAACAGGCCGGCCTTGTAGCCGACCTCGGTCACGAAGGTTTCGCCGATGCCGCGACCGCCGACCGCGATCTTGAGGTCGTCCCCGGCGCCAGCAGATTCTAACGCGGCAGATGTTGCGATGAGCGCAAGCGCCGCGAGTCTTGCACGCCACATGGTTTCTCTCCCGACGCGGGTGCTCTCGGCCCGAGAGCTAACATCCGCTCGATCGGCCGTGCAATGCGGGTGGGACAATTGCGCGCGATTGAATGGGGCGGGGCGATTTGTCATGATTTGCGTGGGAGGCAGCGCATCATGGCACAAGCGCAAGTGCAAGTGCTCGCCGGCCGCGTGGCCGTCGTCACTGGAGCGGCGAACGGCATGGCGCGCGTGATGGCGCGCGCGCTCGCGGGCGCCGGCGCCAAGGTCGCGGGCGTCGATGTCGATGCGGGCGGTCTCGATCGCCTCGCGGCCGAACCAGTGTTTGCCGGAAAATTTCTCAACGCCGTCGCCGATGTGTCCAAGGCCGCAGATTGCCGGCATGCCGTTGAGCAGGTGCTGGGGACGTTCGGCGCACTCGATATCCTGATCAATTGCGCCGGCATCAGCATGTCGACCGCGGCAGGGCACAAGGAGGCCCGGATCAAATTCTTCGAGGCCGATCCGGAAGGTTGGCAGCGCATCGTCGCGATCAACGCCATCGGCGCATTCCTGATGGCGCGGTTCGCGGCCGAACCCATGATCAAGCGGGGCTGGGGACGCATCATCAACGTGACGACGAGCTTCGACACCATGCTGGCCGGCGGGCTGTCGGCTTACGGCGCGTCCAAGGCTGCGCTGGAGGCAAGTTGCGTGAGCTTCGCCAAGGACCTCGAAGGCACGGGCGTCACCGTGAACATCCTGGTGCCGGGCGGGCCGACCGATACGCCCGGCTTCTTCCCGCCCGGCAAGCCGCGCCCTCCCCTCCTGCTCGACCCCGAGATCATGGGCCCGCCGGCGGTTTGGCTCGCCTCGCCGCAATCCGACGGCATCAGCGCTTACCGCTTCATCGCACGCGACTGGGACGTGCGCCTGCCGGCGGCCGAGGCTGCGGCGCGGGCGCGCGCGCCGGCGGCATGGCCCAAGCTCGCCGAGAGCGCCAGCGCAGCCCGCGGGTATGCGATGTAGTCGATGTTTCAGGCTCGATGCCGCCTACGCGCGCAGCGCCGCATCGAGCACGAGCCCCGCGAACAGGATCAGCCCGGCATCGCGGTTCGACTTGAACACCACCAGGCAATCGATGGGATCGTCGACATCGAGGCGTGCGATCTGCCACGCAAGGTGCGCCGCGAAGGCGAGGAGCCCGAGCGCGAAGAGGAGCCCCGCCCCCGCGCTCCATCCCGCCAATGCGATTAGCGCCACGGCGAGCGCGTAGAACAACGCGAGCATGGGCTTGGTGCGTTCGCGGAAGAGCAGCGCGGTCGACTTGATGCCGATCAGCGCGTCGTCCTCGCGGTCCTGGTGAGCGTAGATCGTGTCATAGCCGATGACCCAGGAGATCGCGCCGGCATAGAGCAGGAGCGCGGGCAAATCTAGCCGGGCGAACGTCGCCGGCCATCCCATCAACGCGCCCCAGGAGAACGCGAGGCCGAGCACGATCTGCGGCCAGTAGGTGATCCGCTTCATGAACGGATAGATCGCGACCACGGCCAGCGATGCGAACCCCACATAGATCGTGAAGCGATTGAACTGGAGCAGAACCGCGAGCCCGACCAAGGCCTGCAGCAGGAGAAAGGCGGCAGCCGACGCGACCGTCACCTGCCCCGAGGGGATCGGCCGCGAGCGCGTGCGCTCGACCCGTGCGTCAAGGTCGCGATCGACGATGTCGTTCCAGGTGCATCCCGCCCCGCGCATGGCGAACGCGCCGATGAAAAACAACAAGAGGTGCCAGACATTGACCTGGCTGCGGGCGTGCACGGCGGCGAGGCCGACGGACCACCAGCACGGCATCAACAGCAGCCACGAGCCGATCGGCCGATCGAGGCGCGCCAGCCGCAGATAGGGGCGCGCCCAGGCGGGGGCGACGCCGTCGACCCAATTGCCGGTCGAATCGGCGACGCGACCCGCGCCGCGGGTCATTGCGGCGACAGCGGGCTGCCGGTGAGCGTGTCGAAGGTCGACGACCCCTTCTTGGCGGTCGAAGCGTCCGGCACCAGCGGCGTCGTGCCGAGGGCATCGCTCAAGCTCGGGCCGGCCTGCCGCGATCCCTGCGCCGCCACGTCGCAAATTTGCTTGCTCATTTGCGAGGCCTTGCTGTGGCCAGCTTTGACTTGCTTCAGGACCTCGGGGGGAACGCCACAGGTCGCGCTGTGCTCTTCCAGGCCCTTCAACATCTTATCTTCCACGGAGAGGAAGGCCTTGAAAAGCTTGCATAATTCCTCGGGGGGCGCCTTCTTCTGGCCGGCCGCCTGCAACGCCTGGCCGTGCTTGGAGACCTCATCCCGGTTGCCGAGGAGCTGCTGACAGGCGGGGGGTGGCGCCTGCGGCGCGCTGAATGCCCCTCCCGGCATGCCAGGCATCCCGGGCCCCGGGGACATGCCCGGCCCTGGGGACATGCCGGGCGAGCCGGGCATACCCGGCATACCTCCAAACTGCGCCGCCGCCGGCCAAAGCGGCACGACGGCGAGTACCAACGCCAACGGAAGAGCCCGGCTGAACGTCATGACGGTAATCCCCCGGCCGCCCGATTCGACCCCTCGATCCTGCGGCCCCACCTATTAACAGCCCTTTGAATTCGGCGATAACACGGCAGAACCGGGGAGCCGGGGAGGTTAGTCCTCGGCGACAATGACGCAGGGAGGACGAGCCCGTTTGCCGGGAAAACACTCCGGTGCGGGGGCAGGTCTTGCCCCCACGTCACAGTCCTGCTCGCCGGCAAAACAGTCCGGCCCGGGCACGAGCCGCCTCACCAACTCGCAAATCTGCTTGCCCATCTGCGAGGCCTTGCTGTGTCCGGCCTCGACTTGCCTGATGGTCTCAGGCGGGACGCCGCAGGTTGCGCGGTGCTCTTCCAGGCCCTTGAGCATCTTGCTTTCGGCGGTAAGGAAAGCCCTGAAAAGCTTGCATATTTCCTCGGGCGGCGCCTTCTTCTGGCCGGCCGCCAGCAGCGCCTGACCCTGCTTGGCGACCTCATTCCGATTGCCGAGGAGCTGCCGGCATGCGGGGCGTGGCTCCTGCGGCGCGTTGAACGCCTCTCCCGCCATGCCTCCGAACTGCGCCGCCGCCGGCCAAAGCGGCAAAACGGCAAGCGCGAACGCTAATGGAAGAGCCCGGCTGACCGTCATCCCCGATCTCTCGATTCGAGCCCGATCGATCCTCGGCCGATATGCTAACAGCCCTTTGAATCCGCCGATAACAAGGCCAGCCATCGATGCCCCGCTGCGATGTCCGCACCCCCCGCCTTTACCTCGACGCGCCGCTCGACGAGGGCGCAAGCATCGCGCTCGACGCGTCGCAGGCCAATTACCTCGGCAACGTGTTGCGGCTGAAAGCGGGCGATTGCGTGCTGATATTCAACGGCCGCGACGGCGAATGGCGGGGCACGCTCGCGAGCGCCGGAAAACGCCGGCTCGCGCTCGCCATCGGCGCGCGCACCCGGCCCCAGACCGCCGCGCTTGACCTGCATTATCTGTTCGCTCCGCTCAAGCACGCGCGCCTCGACTACATGGTGCAGAAGGCGGTCGAGATGGGCGCTTCCCGCCTGCAGCCGGTCCTCACCCGGCACGCTCAGGTCACCCGCCTCAACCTCGACCGCATGCGTGCAAACGCCATCGAGGCCGCCGAGCAGTGCGCCATCGTGACGCTGCCCGAAATCCGCGCGCCGCTGACGCTCGAGCGGCTGATCGCGGAATTCGACCCTGACCGGCTGCTCGTCTTCTGCGACGAGGAGGCGGAGGTGAAGGACCCGGTGGCCGCGCTCTTGCAGGCACGCGATGCTCGCGGTGGGAGGCCGCTCGCGCTCGCCGTCCTCATCGGTCCCGAGGGGGGCTTCGCGGCGGACGAACGCGCCGCGCTCCTGGAATTGCCGAATGCGGTGCGGCTTGCGCTCGGGCCGCGCCTTCTGCGCGCCGATACCGCCGCGGTCGCGGCGCTCGCGCTGGTGGGGGCGGTGCTCGGGGATTGGCGCTAGGTGTCCGAAAACCGGCCCGAGACCGGCGTTAAGCGCGCCCGCGGTTTGGGATCGAATTCACCCCCCAAGCATGCTAAAGCGCCGCCGCCACCGCCTGAACCGACTGCGGCCGCGCCATGACGAGCGCCAGAGCAATCCCGACGACCACCACGCCCGACGCGCTCATCGCGTCGTTCGAGCGCGCGGGCTATGCGCGGGTGGCGCCGGCGATTCTGCAGCCGGCGGAGCCGTTCCTCGACCTCTCCGGCGAGGACATCCGCAAGCGCATGTATCTCACCACCGATCCGCAGGGGCGCGAACTGTGCCTGCGCCCCGACCTCACCATTCCGGTCTCGCGCGATTATCTCGCCTCGCCCGCGGCCGGCAAGCCGCGGGGCTTTTGCTATCTCGGTCCGGTGTTCCGGCATCGCGCCGAGGGTGGCGGCGAATTCCTGCAGGCCGGCATCGAATCCTTCGCCCGGCCGGATACGGCGGCGGCGGATGCCGAAATGCTGGCGCTCGGGCTCGACGCGACCGCGCATTACGGCCTGGGCGCACCCGACATCCGCACGGGTGACGTGGCGCTGTTTTGCGCCCTGGTCGCGGCACTCGATCTCGCGCCCGCTTGGAAGCGGCGCTTGATCAAGGACTTCAACCATAAGACATCGCTGGCGCAGGATCTCGATCGGCTCACCATCAGCGCTTCGCATGCGCGCTCGGAATATCAAGGCGTGCTCGCTGCACTCGCCGGCTCCGACCCCAAGGGGGCGCACGCGCTCGTCACCGATCTTTTGTCGATTGCGGGCATCACCGCGGTCGGCGGCCGCTCGGTGGGCGAGATCGCCGACCATTTCCTCGAGCAGGCGGCGCTCGGCGCGCAGACCTCGCTGCCGCGAGAAACGCGCGCGCTGATCGAAAAATTCCTCGCCATCACCGGCGATCCGCACGAGGCAGCGGCCAAGCTGCGCGCGTTCGCGCGCGAGGGCAAGATCGCGCTCGACGGCGCGCTCGACGCCTTCGAGAGCCGCACCGCCTGTCTCGCCGCGCGCGGCGTCGACGTCGCCCGCATCCGCTTCTCGACCGCCTTCGGGCGCGGCCTCGACTATTACACCGGGTTCGTCTTCGAACTGCACGACCCGCTCGCGCGCGCGCTCGGCCCGCTGGTCGCCGGCGGCCGCTATGACGGGTTGCTGACGCGGCTCGGCAGCGCCAGCGCCATTGCCGCGGTCGGCTTTGCGGTGTGGATCGAGCGGCTCGCGGCGCTGCGGAGCGCATCGTGAGCACGACACTCGTCGTCGCCGTGCCGGCGAAAGGCCGGTTGCAGGCGAACATGGAAGCGTTCTTTGCGCGCGTCGGACTCGAGCTGGTCAAGCCGCGCGGCGTGCGCGACTACCGCGGCACGATCGCCAACCTCCCCGGCGTCGAGGTGGCGTATCTCTCGGCCGCCGAAGTGGTGGAGCTCCTGGCGCAGGGCGCGGTGCATCTCGGCGTCACCGGCGAAGACCTCGTGCGCGAAAAAATACCCGACGCGGATCGGCGCGTCGTCTTCGTCGACGCGCTGGGCTTCGGCCACGCCAACGTGGCGGTGGCCGTGCCGCAGGCGTGGATCGACGTGCACAGCATGGCTGATCTCGACGATGTCGCGATCGCGTTCCGCCTCAAGCACGAGCGCAAGATGCGCGTCGCGACCAAATACGTGAACCTCACGCGCGATTTCTTTTCCAGCCACGGCGTCACCGACTACCGCATCGTGGAAAGCTCGGGCGCGACCGAGGCCGCGCCGGCGGCCGGTACCGCCGAGCTCATCGTCGACATCACGACCACGGGAGCAACGCTCGCCGCCAATGGGCTGAAGGTGATCGACGACGGGGTGATGCTGCGCTCGCAAGCGAACCTGATCGCGGCGCGCGCGGCCAATTGGGGCGCGGCCGAGCGCGCGACCGCGCGCAGCGTGCTCGATCGTATCGCGGCGCAGACGCACGCGCGCGCGTTCCGCGAGGTGCGCACCCGATTTGCCCGCTGCGACGACGGGCTCATCGCCGAGGCCAAGCAACGCTTCGGGGTCGAGACGCCGTTCGGCGGGCCGACCTCCTCAGGCATGCTCACGTTGCATTGCCCGCCGACGCACGTCCATGCACTGGCGACGCTGTTGCGGGACAACGGTGCCGAGAACGTCGTCGTCGCCGATCTCGGCTACGTCTTTTCTCGCGTCGACCCGCTTTACGCCAAGCTCGAAGCGGGGCTTGGACCGCCGTCATGACGGCGCACGCCGACGTTCGCGTCTCGAGCGTCGACCGGGTCGCGATCGCCGCCCTCTATCACAGCGCGGCGAAGTCGATCGGCTTTAAGCGATCGAGCGGGCGGTGGAGCGGTGGCAGTGGATATTTGAGGCCGGTTGCGCAATTGAAAAGCATGACCCGCTCCTCGCGGCGAATTCGCCCGTCGGCGAGCGCCTGTTTGAGTGCCGCATAGGTCGCGCCGCCCTCCGGGCACAGCAACAGGCCTTCCTCGCGCGCGACCTCGTCGATTGCCGCGGCGATGGCGTCGTCCGGCACCGCGATCGCGAAGCCGCCACTCTCGCGCACCGCGCGCAGGATGAGAAAGTCGCCGATCGCCTGCGGCACGCGGATGCCGGACGCGATGGTATGCGCGTCCTGCCAGCGCGGCGCATGCTCCTCGCCCGCGTCGAAGGCGCGCACGATGGGCGCGCAGCCTGCCGCCTGCACCGCCACCATGCGCGGCCGCTTGGCGCCCATGAAGCCGATCGCTTCGAGTTCGGCGAACGCCTTCCACATGCCGATGAGGCCGGTGCCGCCGCCGGTCGGATAGAGGATCACGTCCGGCACGTCCCAGCCGAGCTGCTCGGCAAGCTCGAGGCCCATGGTCTTCTTGCCCTCGATGCGATACGGCTCCTTGAGCGTCGAGGTGTCGAACCAGCCGACTTTCGCCGCGCCCTCGGCGACGATCTTGCCGCAATCATCGATCAGGCCGTTGACCTGGTAGACGGTTGCGCCCTGTAGCGCGATCTCGCGAACGTTCACCTCCGGCGTGTCCTCCGGACAAAACACGGTGGTCTTGATGCCGGCGCGGCTGGCATAGGCGGCGAGCGCCGCGCCGGCATTGCCGTTGGTCGGCATGGCCATGTGGGCGACGCCGAGCGCCTTCGCCATCGATACCGCCATCGCAAGCCCGCGCGCCTTGAACGAGCCGGTCGGCAGCCGGCTTTCGTCCTTGACCAGAATCTCGTTTGCCTTGAGCGTCTTGGCGAGCCTCGGCATCACCATGATCGGCGTGACCGGCTCGCCGAGGCTGACGATGTCGCGTGCGCGGCGCACGGGCAATAGTTCGCGGTAGCGCCACAGATCCCGCGGGCGGCGCGCCAGCGCCTCCTTGGTCAACGCCTTTTTGATGCCGGCGAGATCGTAACGCACGAGCAGAGGCTTGCGCTCGCGCGATAGATTGTGCAGCTCATCCGCCGCATAGCGCGCGCCGGTCGCCGAACATTCGAGGTGCGTGACGAAGGTCGCTCGTTCCGTGGTCAAGTTTTCGTCGTCACGCATAGGCCGTCTCCGACGCCAGTGTGGCAAGCAGGAGCTGGTCCGCCCGTCATTTCGCTGACCGTTCCGCCCGGGGTTCGCGCGTCCTGAACACGACGAAATGCGAGAGCGAAAAATTGACCGCAAAGCTCGCTGCGATCGCCAGAAGTTTCGCCACCGGGACCGGCAGCCAACGCGATGCCACCACCAGGACCGTCGTGTTGGCAATGACGCCGACAACGCCGGATGCCACGAAGGCGCCGTAAGCGCGCCAGCGCAGCTGCCGTCCGGACTCGGCCGCAAAGGTGATGAAGCAGTTCATCACGTAGGAGCCGGACACCGCCACGAGCCAGGCCAGCACGTTGGCGGGGATCAACGGCAGCTGGATAAGGTAATAGGCGGAGAGGAACACGCTGTAATCGATGAGCGTGTTGACCACGCCGACCATGGCGAAGCTCGCCGCCTTGAGCGTAACCGCGCGCTCGTGCCAGGCCCGGGCAAGGCGGCGTTGTAGGCGATCGAGGGGCGCGGGTAGCTTCATGGCGGGCCCCGCTTAGCACGTCCGGACCGCCACGCCGAGGCTTCCCCCCATGCCGGCCGCGGCGCGACAGCGGCCCATGCTTGGGCTATAACCCGTCCGCGGCGGGGAAGGGTCGAAAGGCGCGGTCGATGGCAGGCGATGCGATGACCCGAGCCGGCGGTGCCGGCGCTCCTGCGCGGCCACGCGGCAGGGCGGAGGCCGGGCTTTCGATCGTGGTTCCGCTGTTCAACGAGGCCAACAATCTCGCGACCCTTCACGCCCGCGTCCTCGAAGTCGCCCGCACGCTCAAGGCGGAGCGCGCCCTTGCGACGGAGGCGGTCTATGTCGACGACGGCAGCCGCGATGCCACGCTTGCCGCCGCGCGCGAACTTCCAGCAGAGAACCTCGACATCCAGGTCATCTCCCTCTCGCGTAATTTCGGCAAGGAGGCGGCGCTTCTTGCCGGCCTCGATCATGCCCGGCTGGGCGCGGTGCTGTTCATGGACGGCGATGGGCAGCATCCGCCGGCGCTGGTGGAGAAGCTCGTGGGCTATTGGCTCGACGACGGCTACGACGTCGTCTACACCGCCAAGGCGCATCGCGCGAGTGAGCCGTGGCTGCGCCGTCTCGGCGTGAAGACGTTCTACGCCCTGATCAACTGGGGCGCGCGGCAAAAAATCCCCGAGGACGCGGGCGACTTCCGCCTCTTGTCACCGCGCGCCGCCGCGGCGCTTAAGCAGCTGCCCGAGCGCAACCGGTTCTTCAAGGGGCTCGCGAGTTGGATCGGATTCCGTCAGATCCGGGTCGACTACGAGCCGGCGGAGCGCATCCACGGCCGCACGACGTGGAACCTGTATTCGCTGATCGGGCTCTCGATCGAAGGTCTGACCTCGTTCTCGGTCGCGCCGCTGCGCCTTGCGAGCCTGCTCGGCCTCCTGCTCGCGGCCGCGGCATTCATCTTCGGCGTGCAAATCCTGCTCGAGACCTTCGTCTTTGGCGAGTCGGTCCCGGGCTATCCCTCGGTGATCGTGGGCTTGATGGTGCTCGGCGGCGTACAGCTGATCATGATCGGGATCATGGGGGAATACATCGGCAAGATCCTGTCCGAGCTCAAAGCGCGCCCGGTCTATTTCGTGGCCGAGCACACGCTCAAGACGGCCGAGAACGCGGACGCCATCGGCGGTCCGCCGGCGCGCTCGGCCGCGGAATGAACGCCGTCGAGGCGAAAATTCATCGGCCTTCGCCTGCATAAGACGACCAACGCCGCTAGGATGCTTGCGGGGACTGCAACGCCGTGGCGTTCACGGCCAATGCGAGAATGGGGTTGACGCGTGGATGCAAAGAACACGGGCGGCTTGGACGCGGCCGCGATCGGGGGCTCGCAACGCCGGCGCATCTGGCTGTGCGCCGACGACTTCGGCATTTCCCCTGCCGTCAACACCGCCATCCGCGATCTCGTGGTGCGCCGACGCCTCAATGCCACCTCCGCCATGGTGGTGGCGCCGAGCTTTCACCGCACAGAGGCAAGCGCGCTCGATGCGCTCAACGCTGAGGCGCCGCGGGTGGCGATCGGCCTGCATGTTACGCTTACCGCGCCCTTTCGGCCGCTGAGCAAGAGCTTCAAGCCCCTCAGAGAGGGCGCCTTCCCGCCGCTCGCGGCGATGGCGGGCCGCGCCCTGATGCACCAACTCGAACCCGACGCGTTGGCGGCGGAAATCACCCGCCAGCTCGAATCCTTTATCGATAGCTTCGGGCGCGCTCCGGACTTCGTCGACGGCCATCACCACATTCATCTCTTCCCCCAGATCAGCGATGCCCTACTCGCCGTCGTGGCAAGGACCGCGCCCAATGCGTGGCTGCGCCAATGCGGGCGGGTCGTGCCGCTCGCGCAAAGATTTGCCGACCGCAAGGGGCTGGTCCTCGACCTCTTGAGCTACCGCTTCCGCTCCCGCGCCGCGGCGCTGGGGCTACACACCAATCCGGCCTTCGCCGGCACCTACGAATTCGACGATGCGGCCGATTTCGCGGCGCTGTTCCCGCGCTTCCTCGACCGTCTGCCCGACGGCAGCGTGGTCATGTGTCATCCCGGCTTCGTCGACGCAGAATTGCAGCGCCTCGATCCCCTGACGACGCTACGAGAGAAGGAATATGCCTTCTTCGCCGGCGATGACTTTCCGGCCGTGCTGGCGCGCCACGGCGTGGCCTTGGCGTGATCGCCGCCGTTTCTCCATCCCATTGGTCAAGCAAGAAAAAAACCCACTGAAACATTTTTGTGGCGATCGGTCATTCCGCTTTCATGGGCATTTGCCTACATGACTGTCGTCGCGGGGAGGAAGGAGGCGACCAATGACTCCAGAGGAACGCAATCTCGTCATCGAACTGTTCGACCGCCTGGCCACGTTGGAGGATGCTCAGCGTGATCCGGAGGCCGAACGGCTGATCAGGGATGGCCTGCGGCAGGCGCCCAACGCCCTGTACGCGTTGGTCCAGACCGTGCTGGTGCAAGACGAAGTCCTCAAACGGGCCGACGCCCGTATTCGTGAGCTCGAGAGCGCTTCTGCAGCCGAAGCAGCGCCGCGCGATCAGAGCTTCCTCGGCGGAGTACGCGAGAACGTCTTCGGCAAGCGCGAGGGCCGCGGCTCGGTGCCTTCGGTGCGGCCGGACGAGGCTGCACCCATGTCGCCCGCCTGGCATACCGCAACCCAGCCCATGCAACCGATGCCCGCCGGATCGGCGGGAGAGCCTCCGGCGCCGGGCGGCTCGTTTCTCGGCACCGCCGCCGCGGCCGCCGCCGGCATGATCGGCGGCTCGCTGCTGCTCAGCGGCATTCGCTCCATGATGGGTCACCAACAGGGGGCGCATGCGGCGTTCGATCCGGCGTCCGGCGCGAGCGGATCGTCCCCTTGGGGCGGCGGGGCTGCCGCCGGCGGCGAACTCTCCCGTCAGGCCGGCCTCGACGATGTCGGACGGACGTCATCGTCCGGCGACGACACCGGCAGCCACGGCCATGGCCTGCTCGACGACGGCCGCAGCGAGGATGTGCAAGACGATCAGGATGCGGATGACCTCGACGACGACGACTTCGATGACGGCGGCGACGACGGCAGTGATCCGTGAGCGCACGCCCGCGCCGAGCGCATGAAGCGAGCAAAAGGCCGCCGGCTCCGGCGGCCTTCGATCGCAAGACCGCTTAATTCACCCTGTTGAGTTTTTTGGCCGGCCCATGGCTGCAAAGCCGATGAACGAGATCGCGGCAAACGCCGCGGTCACGGCGAGCACGGCTGCGTCGGAGGCACGCTCCGCGACGAAGGCGAGCGCGAAGGGCGCAATCGCCTGCATCGCCAGATACGGCCCCCCGATGCGGCCCACGATGTGGCCGTAGCCGGCCGGGCCGAACAGCGCGAGCGGCACCGCCCCGCGCGCGATGGTCAGAAGGCCGTTCGCCATTCCGAACATCACCGCGAAGCTCGCGGCCGCCGCCGCGCTGAGCCCGAACAGCGCGATGAGCGCGAACGCCGCGAGCAGCATCGCCACCGCGAAGCGCGCGATGAGCAGCGGATGGATGCTGCGTGCGAACAGCAACTCGCAGATGCGCGCCGCGACCTGCGCGGGTCCGAACAGCGCGCCGATCGCCACCACGGTCGCCGCGTCCATGCCGGCGCGGCCGAAGATCGCGAGCAGGTGCGCGGACAGGCCCGACGGCACGAAGGCGTAAGCGGCGAAGGCCGCCGCCACCAGCAGGAACGGCCAACCGGTCGGCGGCAGGACCACGCTCCGCGCTTGCACCTCTTGGTCGGGCCGCGCCGCGGGCTTCGCGCGCGTGCGCGGCAAGGCGAAGGCGTGCAGCGGCGCCGCGACCAGAGCAAGGAGCGCGGCGTAGACGAGATAGGTGCCGCGCCATCTGACGGCCTCGAGCAAAAAATGGGTCGCGGGCCAGCTCACCGTCGAGGCGAAACCGCCGGCGAGCGTGAGCGCCGTGATCGGCCGCCTGGCGGCGGCACCGAAGATGCGACCGAGCGTGGCAAAGGCCGGATCATAGAGAGTCGCAGCGATCGCGACGCCGAGCAACAGCCAGACTGCGAGGTAAGCGGCGGGATGATCGGCGTAGACGATCAAGGCGAGACCGAGCGCGGCAAGCAGCGAGCCGATCGACATGACGCGATGCCCGCCATGGCGGTCGATCATTGATCCGACCCGCGGCGAAACCAGCCCCGCCGTCAGCAACGCCAGGGAAAAGCCGCCCATGGCAAAGGCCATCGACCAGCCGCGCTCGTGAGCGATCAGCGGCACGGTCAAGACCGGCGGATAGAAGATTGCGCCCCAGGCCAGAATCTCGGTGACCCCGAGCACCAGGACGGCGCGCCAAGGGCCAGCGATGATATCGGGCAACGGGGGCATGGCGGGAGCGCGCGGGCGAAGGGATTCGACCCTAACAGGGGTGCTGCCGGCGTCGATCTAGCCGATACGCTTGACCATTGCGGCCGCGGTCGGCGCGCAAAGCTCGGCAAATTGTCGACTGCCGCGGATCGCTTCCGGCACGGCGTTGCGCGCGCAGGGTCCATAGCCGAGCCGGCCGAAGAACTTCGCGTCCGAGGCGGTCAGGAGGTAGATCGCGTGACAATTGCGCGCGCGCGCCTCGGTCTCGAGCGTTGCCACCATGGCTGCTCCCATGCCGATCTGACGCAGCGGCGGCAGCGTCACCAGCGAACGCAGGAGCGCATCGCGGCCGTGAATTTCAAGCCCGCCGAAGCCGACCGGAATATCCTCGACCGTCTCGAAGCGCCAGAACAACAGGCGCGCATCCCCGACGTCGTCGGCCGGCAAGCGGACCTTGAGGAGGGCAGCCTTGAGCCCGTCGCGCTCCCACGCGGCAAGCGGCGTGGCGAGCAGGCGGCGGCGTGGCATGACAGCCTATCCTTGCCCTGCGCGCGCGGGGGGAGACATCGCGTTCCGTTTCGGCTGCACCATAGATGGCGCTGGATTGGGCTTCAATCGGCGATCAGCGCGACGTCGAAGCGTCCGCCTGCGCCGCCCGTGGCGCGCAACGCACGAAAATGCCGGTTCCGTAGCGCCCGTCGACCTCGGGATCCACGTATTTGAGCACCATGACGCGGCCGTCAAAGGAAAGGATTTCACGATCCTGCACGCCCGGCGTGCGGCCCGCCGGGCCGATATAGTCCTTGCCTGACGAGCTGCCCTTGAGGCGAAGCTCCTGCAGTTCGCTGGAATCGGCGAGGTACATCATGACGCCGCCGTTGGCACCCTGGCCGATCACATAGGGCTGCTTGCACTGGCCGCGGGCATTGGCCTCGGTACGCGTGCGATCTTCCGGCTTGTGGTAAGCGGCGTATCCCCAACGGCCGATGATCTCGGTGGGCCGCACATGCGACGGCATTTCCGGCTCCGGCGGCGCGGCGGCACCGACCTGCGGGGAGGGCGCGGTGCTACAGGCCGAGAGCGCCAGCGCGGACAGCGCGATGGCGACGAGCGGCCAACCGAAATTGCGATTCCCCATCGACGATCTTCCCTTACTCCTGTCCGCAGCGTCGCAAAACACACCTGCGGGCAGGCCGATCTACTCTTACCGGTCGCATGGTTAACGAGTCGGCATCGCCCCCGACGGAACTCGTGAGATCTCCGGCAACTTGGTGTCAGGGTAAGGCCCGCCCAAGGCAGATATGAGGCAGCGGCGCGGTTCCCTGCTGGGGCCTTTGTGCGCATCCGCAGCCGCAGACTGGCGCGGATGTTGGGGCCGCTTTAGCGTCGAAGTCGGCGTCCGTGCGCAAGCCGCGACATGGATACGCTCGGTTCGGTTCACACGACGCCAGGTTCAAGCGCAAGCGCTTCGCAGCGGGGCTGGCGGCGGGCGCCGAGATCGAGCCCCAGTGCCCGCGGCGCTTTCGAGTCGCATCGACCTCGGGGGATCTGCGGGTGCGCGCGCACCCGCAGCGCGTCCATGCTTGACAGCCTCCACGCCAGCCCCTATCTCCCCGCCAGCCGTTGGCACTCCTCAATGTGGAGTGCTAACAGCCTGACAGATCGAGCGTATCGATCAAAGACCAAAGCCCTGCCAGCGCCTTGTGAGGAGACTTCATGGCCAAGACCAAGTTCCGTCCCCTGCACGACCGTGTGGTCGTGAAACGTATCGATGCCGAGGAAAAATCGAGGGGCGGCATCATTATCCCCGACACCGTCCAGGAGAAGCCCTCGCAGGGCGAGGTCATCGCGGTGGGGCCCGGTGGTCGCGACGAGTCCGGCAAGATCATCAAGCCCGACGTCAAGGCCGGCGACCGGGTGCTGTTCGGCAAATGGTCCGGCACCGAAGTCAAGCTCGACGGCGAGGACCTCCTGATCATGAAGGAGTCCGACATCATGGGCGTGATCGCCTGATGTCGATGTCTCGTCGCGAACCCCGGCGAAAGCTCGGGTGCCGACGGACGAAAGCACGACCGCTCAGCGGCCGCAACGCGCCGTTGCGGCCCCTCCTCGGGACGAGGGACCAACTGCAAACATATCAGCGATGAATGGAGTGACGTGAAATGGCTGCCAAAGACGTACGATTCGCCGGCGATGCACGCGAAAAGATGCTGCGCGGCGTCGATATCCTGGCCAACGCCGTGAAGGTGACGCTCGGCCCCAAGGGCCGCAACGTCGTGCTCGACAAGAGCTTCGGCGCGCCCCGCATCACCAAGGACGGCGTGACGGTGGCGAAGGAAATCGAGCTTGAGGACAAGTTCGAGAACATGGGCGCGCAGATGGTGCGCGAGGTCGCCCAGAAGACCAACGACCTTGCCGGTGACGGCACCACCACCGCGACCGTGCTGGCGCAAGCGATCGTAAGGGAAGGCGCCAAGTCGGTGGCCGCCGGGATGAACCCGATGGACCTCAAGCGCGGCATCGACATTGCCGTGAGCGCGGTGGTGAAGGACATCGCGAAGCGCGCCAAGAAGGTCGGCTCGTCCGCGGAGGTCGCCCAGGTGGGCACACTCGCGGCGAACGGCGACAGCAAGGTCGGCAAGATGATCGCCGACGCGATGCAGAAGGTCGGCAACGAAGGCGTGATCACGGTCGAGGAAGCCAAAGCGCTCGACACCGAAGTCGAGATCGTCGAGGGCATGCAGTTCGACCGCGGTTATCTCTCGCCCTACTTCATCACCAACGCCGAGAAGATGGTGGCCGAGCTCGAGGACGCCTTCGTGCTCCTGCACGAGAAGAAGCTCTCCGGGCTGCAGGCGATGCTCCCCGTGCTCGAGGCGATCGTCCAGGCCGGCAAGCCGCTGTTGATCGTGGCCGAGGACGTGGAGGGCGAGGCGCTCGCCACCCTCGTCGTCAACAAGCTCCGCGGCGGACTCAAGGTTGCCGCCGTCAAAGCCCCCGGCTTCGGTGACCGCCGCAAGGCCATGCTCGAGGACATCGCGATCCTCACCGGCGGTCAGCTCATTTCGGAGGAACTCGGCATCAAGCTCGAGAACGTGACGACCGCGATGCTCGGGCGCGCCAAGAAGGTCATCATCGAGAAGGAGAAGACGACGATCGTCGACGGCGCCGGCAAGAAGAAGGACATCGAGGCCCGCATCGGCCAGATCAAGGCGCAGATCGAGGAGACCACGTCCGACTATGACCGCGAGAAGCTGCAAGAGCGACTGGCCAAGCTCGCGGGCGGCGTGGCGGTGATCCGCGTCGGCGGCGCCACCGAGATCGAGGTGAAGGAGAAGAAGGACCGGGTCGAGGACGCGCTCAACGCCACCCGCGCCGCGGTCGAGGAAGGGATCGTGCCGGGCGGCGGCGTTGCGCTCCTGCGCGCCAAGAAGGCGGTCGGCAAGATCACCGACGGCAATGCCGACGTGCAGGCCGGCATCAATATCGTGCTCAAGGCGCTGGAATCGCCGACGCGGCAGATCGCGGAAAACTCCGGCGTCGAAGGCTCGATCGTGGTCGGCAAGATCATGGAGCACAAGTCCGAGACCTACGGCTTCGACGCCCAGAGCGAGGAGTACGTGGACTTGGTCGACAGCGGTATCGTCGATCCCGCCAAGGTCGTGCGCGCCGCGCTGCAAGATGCGGCTTCGGTGGCCGGCCTGTTGGTGACGACCGAGGCCATGGTCGCGGAAGCGCCGAAGAAGCAGACGCCTCCCCCGCCGATGCCGGGTGGCGGCGGAATGGGCGGAATGGACTTCTAAGCCGCATTCGCTGATAAGACAGCAAGCGACGAAGGGCGCGGTGCAAGCCGCGCCCTTCGACTTTGGAGCGGCCATTCGGAAAAGGCCTCCCCACCGCGCCGCAGATCACCCAAAATCGGCAGCACCCGTCCGCGATCGGCCGACCAGCGGACACTTCCCGATTGGAACCGGAATAAATCAAAGCGGTTGGTAGTTCGTTCTTGGCCCGTACGCTGCCGTGGCGCAGCTTCATGGGGCGATAATGAACGACGGTTCCGGACTTCATGGCAGCTGAGCAATCCAAGCCGAAAGGGCCGGATCTCGCGCGCGGCGTGCCGCTCGGTGACGTTGCCGATGGCGGCATGGTGGGCGGGCATGTGGGCGACGACGCGGTGCTTCTCGCGCGCCGCGGCGACGAATTGTTCGCGATCGGCTCGACGTGCTCGCACTACGGCGGCCCGCTCGCCGAAGGATTGATCGTCGGCGATACCGTGCGATGCCCCTGGCACCATGCCTGCTTCAGCCTGCGGACCGGCGAGGCAGTCGCAGCGCCCGCTTTCAACCCGATGCCGTGCTGGCGCGTGGAAAAGCGCAATGGCTCGATCTTCGTGCGCGAGAAAATCGAGCCTGCCGGCGAGCGCGCAGCCGGCAAGGCTCGTGGTCCGAGCGCAAAGCCTGAACGCGTGGTGATCGTGGGCGGCGGAGCGGCGGGATTCGCCGCGGCCGAGATGCTACGGCGGGAGGGCTTTGCCGGCGGCGTAACGCTGCTCTCCTCCGACGAGGCAGCCCCCTATGACCGGCCGAATTGCTCGAAGGACTATCTTGCGGGGAACGCGCCCGAAGACTGGATGCCGCTCAGACCGCCCGAGTTTTATCGGGACCAATCGATCGAACTTGAGCTTCGCGGCAACGTCACCGGCATCGATGCGAAGGGACGCCAAGTGACGCTTGCAGGTGGACGAAATATCCCCTTCGACAAGCTGCTGCTCGCAACCGGCGCCGAGCCGCTGCGCCTCGATATCCCCGGCGCTGATCAGCCGCACGTGCACGTGTTGCGCTCGCTCGCCGACTCGCGAGCGATCATTGCCAGGGCAAAAGCGGCCCAGCGCACAGTCGTGGTCGGCGCAAGCTTCATCGGCCTCGAGGTTGCCGCGGCGCTACGGGCGCGCGAGATCGAGGTTCATGTCGTGGCGCCGGAGCGCCGACCGCTGGAACGCGTGCTGGGGCGTGAATTCGGCGATTTCGTACGCGCGATCCACGAGGAGCACGGCGTCGTATTCCATCTCGAGGAGACGGCAACCGCGATCGACGCCGCCAACGTGAGGCTTAAAGGCGGCACGACATTGGCGGCCGATCTCGTCGTCGTCGGCATTGGGGTGCGGCCGCGAATCGAGTTGGCCGAGCGCGCCGGTCTCAAACTCGATCGCGGCGTCGTGGTGA
>WNFD01000011.1_pt1 | contig 175206 bp, 146 predicted proteins | sample 5400491 | NCBI WGS metagenome assembly WNFD01 (sample SAMN13153343, study PRJNA577476) | soil metagenome | isolation source: 120 cm saprolite under Douglas fir tree site 2 hole 2 replicate 2 | place: USA:California | collected 2015-04-18 | reverse complement strand
CCCAGTTGAACACGTAGTCCACGGTGGTAATCATGAAATTCTTTTCGAATTTATTCTGCAGCCAGCCCATGGAGTGTCCTCAATCCCGATAGGGCGTCGCGAATACAATATTTGCGCCTTGCGCCGGGCACAAGCAAGGTACCTACAATTCAGTCTAGGTGCGACCATGATGGGTGTCAATAAACGGTCGGGATAGGACGGGATAGGAGACAGAGGCCTCCAAAGTTGCACCCCCCCGAGGGTTTCCCGTTTTGTGTGTGAATCCGATAGGTGCGTGCGCGGAGCCGGACGACCTAAAGCGGTTCTTTTTGATTGATTTCGCTACGCAGAGATCCTAGCTCCAACTTCTTGCACTGGCAGCCCGCCTGTCCTTCGCTCCGGTGATTTGACTAAGCGTCCGAACGGGTGCATCATTCTGACCACTTCTCCCCGACAGTCAAGGCTCTTGTCTCTGTTATGGTCCCATGCCCAGACGCTTTTTGATCGCGAGTAATACAAGCTGATGAAAGTAACAGAAATTTTCGGCTTTTTGACGAAGAAGTCCCGCTCACCACATCCAGCTTTCAGAACCGGACCCGAGAAGAGCTTGAAGAACTTTAGACGTGGCACACAGAAGAACAGCGTAGGCGACAAGCAGAAAATTGATGATTTTGTTCTGCTGGGCTAGAGTGACCTCTGTTACCCAGTCCTTAACAGGCCGCTCTTCTCGCAAAGCTTTCACGATTCACCAGCAGACAGTCACTCGGCGTTGGAGACCCTTGTGCTAACAGACCACCCTCGACGAACTAAGACCGGGCTGCAAGCATGGCCTTTGACGCTTTGGATACTCTTTGCAAAGCTGGGGTTATGAGCACGCGGTAAACTTCCTCGCCTTCATTTACCGCCGCGATTTCATTGCCAGCTTTGGTTTCGTCAACAGCCCATTCCAAGATTGTGAAGGCGTTATTGACGAGATCCTTCATGGTCTCTGTCCTGGTCTCATTGAGGAGCTTCTTCAGATCCCCGACGCGCTGTTCAGAAAACTCGAAATTCATTCTCATAGCTACGCAGCCTTCCGTTGTAGTTTGGCAACTCTCTGCAAAACCGGCATCACGAGCACGCGGTAAACTTCCTCGCCTTCATTTACCGCCGCGATTTCATTGCCAGCTTTGGTTTCGTCAACAGCCCATTCCAAGATTGTGAAGGCGTTATTAACGAGATCCTTCATGGTCTCTGTCCCGGTCTCATTGAGGAGCTTCTTCAGATCCCCGACGCGCTGTTCAGAAAACTCGAAATTCATTCTCATAGCTAAACCTTCTAAGAAAGGGGGTACAATCCCTTTCTTTTGTTCACGATCAAAGAGCATATGCACTAATAATGAGTATGTCAACATCAGTTTATACTCAAATACTGCACCTTATAACTTAGAGTTCACCTGTCCTCTTGAGGTTTTGAGGTCCGGACGGGAGTGACTCTCGCATTGGGATCTCACAGGGCGCCTGGGCGACCTGGTCCGGCGATAGCAAGTGGCTTTATTACTCCGAGTGGCCGCCCGCGCGGGCAATCGTGGGCGGCGGCACGCCTGTGGTGGTACGCACCGACAATGCGCGAGCACCGGCGCTGGCGTCTGACGGGTCGGCATTGTATTACATCGTCCCGTTGCAAAATTCGAATGGCTCGCAGGATTACGAACTGCGCGTAGCCCGACCCGAGAACGCGCCTTCGACGTTACTGGCGCACATCCCTGGTGACCGGGTGCCCATCTGGCAAGGTTTGCACCCGGTGATCTCCAAAGACGGCAAGTGGCTGGTTATGCCGTTGGACGACCGCCTGGGAACCAATATTTGGGTCGCGTCCACCGCAGATGGGAAACTGAGACAGATCACCGATTTTGGAGAAAAACGCACTTTCATTGCGCGCCGTATTTCCTGGTCGTCGGATGGGAAATGGGTCTGGCGAAGGCGATGCCGATATCGTGCAGATGGACGGGCTTCTGAACTAGAGCAACCCTACCGCATTCGCATCCCGCGGGAGCTGTAGTCGGCGATCAGGAGATGGCGACCGTTCCAGACGGCTTGGCGGTTCCTCCCGAGTGACGCTAGTGTCGCTCGCGGGTGCGGTGGACGCGCCCTATGGATTTTCAATCGATTTTCGGCTGGAAATCGTTGCCAGAAGCGGGATTCGGCAAAAACGTTGTTATTGATGCTGATCGATGTAGTGGTTCTCGCATTCACCTGGATCATCTTAACGCGGGGCGGTCCGTTGTTCAAGACCACAGTTCAGACCACCGTTTCAAACGCCTGCATCTCACACGCGCTAGCGTCCGCCGCGCGAGCGGCTTCGTTCTGACGGGCAACTCGAAGTAACTATTGCTGTAAACGCTCTTTACACAAATGGACCCCGTGCCCGCCCCAGCGCCGCAACCTTCGCCCCCCCGTCGCGAGCCCGCCCCCGCCCCGCGCCCGGGCACCGGGACCCAGCGGCCTAACATCGACGCAAGTCGATGTATCCGAGCCCACGCCTCGCGGAGGCCCGGGCCGAGGCCTTTGACATAGACGTGCGTCAATCTTTAATCCCTAGCTACCTGATAGACATTCGAGGCCCAGGGTGTCCGGATTTTCCCGCTCCCATAGCTATCCCCGTCAATAAACGATCGGGGATAGCTATGGGAAACGGAAAACTGCTACACCTGGGGGAATCTGGGGCGGGGCTGCGCATGCAAGCTGGTGGCGTGTGCTTGCTAAAGAGCAAGGGCGGGGTGATGCGGGAGCGAGCAGTGCTGGCTCCCGTCCACGCTTTTGAGATTTGCCGTATGAAAACAAAAAGGTCCGTCGGATTCCGAAAAAGGGAAAGCTCCGACCCGAAAACACATGACGAATCAGGCCCGCTTCACAAAGAAACGAATTGCCACGACGACGATCACGACCAGTACTGCGATCTCAACCACATTCGCTAGTGTCATGTTCTCTACCTCACAAACGCGGCCCTATCATGACACGGAGTCTCGGTCCGTGGAGAACTATTCAGAAATGAGGACTGGCAAGGATTTTGCGCTTGAAAATACAGGAGTTGATATTTATGCAGAAAAATACTGGAAACCTATCGAAAATCGAACCACTCCGAGATCTGCCCCCTCCCGGGTAATGGCCTCTCTCCATACATCTGTTCAGCGGTGTGCTGCACAGCACTCACATTGCTGCGCGAAGTTTCCATAACATGGTTGACAGGGTACGGCACAGCCCGCCTGGCGGGTGGCCCACCCTTTCTCCGCTACGCTCGCAACTTGAGGGTGCCCATCGATAAGACAACTTATCCTCAATATACTTATATATTTGTACATATACTCCAGTAATAACAACATGTTCCGACTGGAACACTAGACCGCGTTGCCGTTGAAAGGACCACTCCCCACCAGCATTACCTAAGTCCTATTACCAAGGTTACTTTTGTATGCCGTCGCCACTGTAGAAAATAGGCCTTATTGAGGGTGTAGTGGCAACCTAAGCTGTTGATAACACACACCGTTTCAAAACGAGCCCTTACAACCAGTCGGACTAATTTGGGATTCTTAAAACACAGGCTCGACTAATTGCGAACTTGTAGAGGACCTAAGGAGACGTTTGCGGTATCAGAATTCATCTTCGTACCCAACGCCAGCGAGAGTGACAGCCTCGTTGACGAGCACTTCATTGAAGCGGGTGATTGCCCGATCTCTGTTTTCATTTGTGCTGGCGTTCATTCTGTTGTGCCTAGCCGGTTCCGGAGCGTACGGCGATGTGGGAGTTGTTCTCAATGAGTCGCTGGACACCAGTGTTGCCCGGATCACAGGGTCCGGACACAGCGCGGTCTATTTCTCCCGTATTTGTCCCGAGTCGCCTGTGAAGCTGCGCCTTTGCCGCGCCGGTGAGCAGGGTTCAGTCATGAGCAACTACACGACCTTGGGCGAGGATCAGCCGTTTGAATGGAACGTTGTGCCACTCAATGTGTACTTGTACGGCGTCGAGAACGCTCACTACCGTCCTCTGGTCGGCTCACAACAGATCAAGCACGTGCTCGAGGAAAGATATCGGGAGAATTATCTGGGCAATTATTGCGCCAGCGAATCCTGCAAGACCAGTAACAAGGCGGAGTGGCGGGAGATGGTGGGCGCCACTCTCGAGCGAAGCATGTACATGTTTGTGGTCGAGACCACGGTCGAGCAGGATCTCCGTCTCATCGAACAGTTCAACTCGCTTCCGAACCAGAACCATTTCAATGGCATGACTCGGAACTGCGCTGACTTCACCCGGCGCGTGATCAACGCCTATTTCGCGGGCGCCACCGGGCCCGACTACCTCAACGACTTTGGCATCACCAGCCCGAAAGCGATTGCGCATTCCTTTACTCGCTACGCGCACCGGCATTCGGAAGCGCACTTCCGGGTCCTTCATTTTGCGCAGGTGCCTGGCACCATTAAGCGAAGCAGCGAGTGTCGGACGGGAACTGAGCAGCTCTATCGCTCCAAAAAATTGCTGGTTCCCATGCTTATCTTCGCGGACCACGTATTGCCCTTTGTTGCCGCATCCTACATTTTCACCGGGCGATTCAATCCCCAGCGCGAACTGGAAGCGCACCCGACGGTCGAGGTTACAGAACTCGAGCGCCAGATCCGGATGGCGAAGTTCGAGAACAACGACGCGCGTGCCGAAGAGCTCGAGGCCGACAAGAATCAGCAGCGCGTCAACGTGGTGGGCACCGGTGAGGAGTGGAAGAAATACCGTGAAGAGTTCGAGTCCATCGTCGCGGAAGCTGCACGAGAGGACAGTATCCCTGCGCGCAGGTCTTTGAATCACTTCTTCCAGCACCTCGATGAGGCTGGAACTCCTGTAGCCGACCACAACGGAGCCCTGTGGATGGAATTGTCGGATGAGGGCGACTCATCCCGACTGGGCCTGAGCGCGAGCAACATTTTCAGTTCGAGCTCGGACCCGGAACTAGCGCGTCAGTTGGTGCTGGCCCGCATTGAACGGGTTTTGAAGAGTCCCAAACACAGCCGCGAGACCATGCTTGAATTTAAGAGCGATTGGGATTTGCTCCGGTCCGCCTCCTTGTACAGCGCAGAGTACAGGGCAATGTACAGCGCCAACACTGGGGCGAGCCCAACCTCGCCTGGCACCAGACATGGCGGAGACATGTTGTTGACTCGCAAATAGTTGAGCTAGCCAGCGGTGGCGTCTCAAGTTCTCGATCCGCGCGCAAATTGGTTCTCATTTAGCGCAAAATACTTCTGCTCAGCCCCATCCTCTTGGATACGCTCATTTGGTCCGCCGCCTACCTTTGTTTTTTGCTATCATCCTTCCCTGTTATGCGTTGTCTTCCTGCCTTGGCTCGCCTTCTCTGTTTTTCCCTGCCGGTTGCCGTCGCCTACTCCGAGGCAAACTCACCGGTCTCGATCACCACGACCCAGATATCTGCCGGGCCACCGGCCATGGTCATTGGCTTCGTCGGCGGCTTCGTCAAACACGACAATGCGATTCATAGCACGGTTCAGGTGGTGAAGCATCTCCGCAAGCAGTACGCCGCGGGCGTGTACGTTGAGGCTTTCGAGAATCGTCACAGGGAGAAGGCTTACCAGGAAATCCGGCGGCGGCTAGACCGCAACCACGATGGAACACTCTCGACCGAGGAAAAACGAAACGCCCGCATCGTCATCTTCGGACACAGCTGGGGTGCTTCGGAGACGGTTACGCTGGCGCGAAAACTTGAGCGAGACGGCATCCCGGTTCTACTCACCATCCAGGTCGATAGCGTCTCCAAGATCGGGCAGAACGATACGGTGATCCCCGCCAACGTAGGGCAAGCGATTAATTTCTACCAGCCGGACGGGATTGTGCACGGCCGGCCTGCGATTCGCGCCGCCGACCCGGCCCGGACAGAGATTGTTGGAAATTTCCGATTCGACTATAAAGCGAATCCGATCAGCTGCGAGGGATATCCCTGGTTCGACCGGGTGCTAGTGAAGGCTCACACGGAAATTGAATGCGATCCGAAAGTTTGGAATCAGGTGGAAGAGCTGATTTATTCGAAACTACCTCCGGAAGCGCGCGACACCGCAGCGAGATAAAGGCGTGCGGCTTGTAACCTCTGGGGCTAAAGCCCTGTTCATTTCGAAGGACTTGACGCGGCCCTGAAGTGTGCCGCTCTTCCACATCGCTACGCGGTTTCTCGAAGCCGCTCTTCCCCTGCGCTTACGCGGCTTCCTCTTGAAGAACACTCTTCTACAGCTTTTCTCCGGCCCTGGACGCCGCTTCCGAAACGTTGCCACTCGGATGTTGCCGGGCTCCGAGGTATCAGTTACAAATGGAACTGCCCCCGGAATCCCGCCGGGACATCGCATGACTGATGCCGTCATAACTCCCGCGACATCCTCCACTGTTTATGGCCGCTGGTGGAGTCAAGCTCGCGCTTCTTTCTTTTGGATGGTGGTTGTAGCTTTCGCTCTGCGCTTTGGCTGGATCGTTGTTGCCCACACCTATAAGTTCAAAGCTCTCGATGACAACTTCAGCTTTGGCTGGGAAATGGGACGCATTGGACGCTCGCTGGCGCAGGGTCAGGGGTTCAGCAATCCATTTGGCGACACGACCGGACCGACCGCGTGGGAGCCGCCGCTCTATCCATTTTTGATCGCTGGAGTTTTTCGGCTGTTCGGGATTTACACGCACGCCTCGGCGCTGGTCCTGCTGGGCCTCAACAGTTTCTTTTCCGCGCTGACCTGCATTCCTATCTTCCTCATCGCCAAACGATGTTTCAGCGAAAAACTCGCGATCTGGACCGCGTGGCTGTGGGCGGTGATGCCGTCCGTCATGTACTGGTGTACGCGGTGGGTGTGGGAAACGAGCCTGGCGGCGCTGCTGCTGGCGCTCATTTTTTGGTTGACCCTCGACCTGGAAGAACGAGACGGGCTGAAACCGTGGCTCGAGTTCGGACTGCTGTGGGGAGTCGCGGGCCTTACCAATACTTCCCTGCTTGCGTTCCTGCTGGCTTCCGGATTGTGGGCGTGGTACCGGCGCTGGAAACGCGGCAAGCCTTCGCTGACTGGAATCGTGCTGGCGTCGCTGGTATTCGTCGTCTGCACTACGCCATGGATGACGAGAAACTCCCGCATTTTTGGACGATTGATGTTTCTTCGTTCAAACTTCGGAGCCGAACTTCGCATCGGGAATGGTCCGTGGGCCGACGGTACCTGGAGAGAATATCTCCATCCCACGCAGAACATTTACGAGATGCGACGCTATCGCGGCATGGGCGAGATCGCTTATGTGGCGGAACGCCAGCGGGAAGCGATGGCTTTCATTCACGAGGATTACGCCCGCTTCATGGGTCTAAACGTAAAACGTTTTATTTATTATTGGGGCGGAGTTCCTCGATCGTCGGAGATCCCGGCTCTGGCTCCCATCAAGAACTCCGTATTTCTCGCCTCTTCGCTGCTTGCCTTCTGGGGGCTGGGACTCGCGTTGCGGAAGCGAAGACCTGGTGCGTGGTTGTTTTTATGGCTGATCCTCAGCTATCCAGCCTTGTACTACGTCGTTTTTCCGCATCCCCGCTATCGTCATCCGATTGAGCCGGAGTTGGGAATCTTGATTGTGTATGTGATTTCGGAAGCTGAGAAAAAGACGGCCTGAGCCTCAACTGCTCACGGAAAGAGTCACGGACGAAACTTAGTCCTATTCTGCAGCCTCGATCTCGACCAGATGGATAATTTTGCTCTTTGGTTCCAGCGTGCCTGTGATCTTTACCTTCTGGCCCGCGAACTGGCGTACCTTTTCCTGATTGTCGAGGCGGTAGACCTCGCCTTTCGACGACAACACAAAATCGCCTCCCAGGTATCGCACGCAGTATGTCGCGCAAGAGCCTTCGGTACCGCCGGTGGATTTGGATTTCAGCATCTCAGCGTGCGACCGGGTCAGAGAATGGATGTTCAGAGCACATTGGGTGTCGGCGATCCGCCCGTGAAAAGTCAACGGCCTTTCACCAGCGGCATGCGCGAGCAGAACGGTCGCGACCACGCAACCGCCAATCCAAGCTCCGGTCTTGCTCATCTATGACTCCTCATCGCATTCACGGCGCCACCACCACTCTCATATTCATGCCTTCGTGATCTTCGCTGCAAATCACCGTGCATACCACCACATACTCGCCAGGCTCGGCGGGGGCGGTCAGCTGGAATTGCTGCGTCCCGGGCCGGAGCAGCAGATTCCAGTCAGGCACTTTTGTACGGTCCCCGGCGCGCAGTAGCGTGAAGCCATGGATCGATCCATCTCGGTTCCACGATTTTGCCTTGCGCGCAGTGACTCGAAGTAGGACTTTCTCGCCCGCCTTCAAGGTTATTTCCGGCTTACTTCCCGCCGGAGATTTGTAACGGCTGTCCTTGTCGGCCACGATTTCTATGACGTGCGCATGGACGTAATCCTGGGCTTGAGCAAACTGAACTCCTAAAACGGCGCAGGTCGCCAACACGATTCCATACAACTTGACTCCGCACAAATGTATCCTCGCCCTGACCGTCATGCCTGCTGACCTCTGTTACTGCGTCATGTAGAAGAGAACGAGCCGCATGTCCTCGTCCGTGATGGTGGCCCGTACTCGCATGTGGCGTACAATCGTGGCCATCATCCGGGGTGGAAATTTCTGCGGAGCGGCATGGCAGCGGCCACAGTTGGCGCGATAGCGTTGCTCTCCGTGTACCCGCATGGCATCGGCTTCGGCAGTGTTGTGCGCGCTGGGGACGACCAGACTTGCGGTCTCGCTTTTGTGGGGCGGATCAGCGGCGTAAACCAGAGACACCAGGGCCAATACGGCCGTCAGAATTGTGAGCCTTGTTTTCATTGTGGCCCCACGCTTCCCAAGGGGAAGGCGAAGCGGTAGGCGATTCCCACGGTCCAGAGATTCATGTTTCCATCGGAATTGAAGCGACGGCTGTAACTGGCGGCGGCTTTGAGGCCGTCCCTGAGGTAGTAGTTCAACCCAAAGTCTCCCTGCCGCGTGTTCACATACGGCAAACCGTACTCTTCGGCCTCTTTCTCACTGATTTCGCCAGCAAAGAGTTGTTGTGCCCGTCCCACGACTTCAGTGCGACGGAGTGCCTTTTGCCAGAATGGCACCTGGCTCAGACGGTAGGCGGCCTCGAACCAGTACCCACTCCCGTCGTGCGAGCGGGCGTACTCGGAACGAAGATTCAGTGGAAGCGCGGTCGGCTGCCAGGCGAAATGAAATCCGAAGGCGTTGGAGCGCTCGTGTTGTAGTTCCTTCTGCCAGGAGGCACCGGCTTCGATCCGAGGACCAGGGAGGAAGAATCCCAGGCGGCCACCCGCCGTGCGATCGGATTCGAATTTGTTCACCGTGCTCAACGTGGAAAAGTAAGTCGCGTAATTCAGATCAACTTTCGGGTTGACGGAAAATCCGCCGCGCACCATCGCGCCATCACTGGAACCCGTCCCCAGAGGGAAGATCAGCGGCGTCGGTTGCAGGCTGCGTATCCAGATGGGATAAAGACGCTCGTTGTAGATGCCGAACGGGGTGAGGAACCGCCCCGCAGTCACGGTCACGTAACGGTTGGCGATGTAGTCCACCTGCAGATAGTCGACCTCCTGCTCTACTTTCCCACCGTACGATCCACCACCATCAGGGCGCTGGAATGCGCCTTTAAATTCGGCTCTGGATTCGATCAGCCAGCGATCTCCCAGTGGCAGCAGGATCACGGGATTGATCGAGGGAACAAGCTCGTCTTTCCCACTGGTGACGTTAGTAAAGAAACCTGCGTTGCCGGTAAGTACGGGTACGGGGCGTTCGGTTTCGAGCACTGGGTCAAGCGCTTGCGCCGTCAGCAGCGTGGGAAGGACACAAAAGAGGAGGAGAAGGCAAGTAGCTTGGGCAGTCCGCCCGGGCCTACCCTCGAAATTTTTGACAATGTGGTCCACAACTGCTCCACTTCTTTGACCACATTGTCGCTTGGCCTACGAGTCTAGGTAAGATGACCAAGGTAATCCGAACAATTCCCCAGCGGGACGAGAAAGCCGTCCACCCTGTTCACACTTCCGGAGAGAGATTAGGTGCCTCAAGGACGCCTGCCCCTTCGAGGCTAGTTTCAGTCGTCCCTAGGGACGGGATGTTCTGCAATCCGCACCCAACGATAAATCGCTGGGCTACTATCCCCCCCGGGCTCGGCTCATGCGCTTCAGTCCGGCTCGACACATACTCTAACGGAATGGATCACCCAGGCCAGCGCAACGAAACGGGTTCCGCGGGATTTCAGAATTACACGTGCGCGGGTTGGGAGACTTCCTGCACCGCGGCAGCGAAGGCGTCGATGGCTCGATCAATCTGTGGCCGGGTGATGATGAGCGGCGGCTGGAAGCGAATGACGTTGCCATAGACACCGCCTACACCGACTAGCACGCCTTGGCGCAGTAAGCTGTCGCGAATGGCTTCGGCTTCGGAAGCAGCTGGCGCCAGCTTTTCATCTTTCACCAGTTCGACGCCGATCATCAGGCCCAGGCCTCGAACTTCGCCGATGAGTGGATTGTGTTTCTGCAAGTCGCGGAGCTTCGCCATGGCGTAGTTGCCAGTCTCGGTGGCGCGCGCCGGAAGGTCCTCTTGCTCGATGAATTCGATATTGGCCAGCGAGGCCGCGCAGGAGACCGGGTTGCCGCCAAACGTAGAAAGATGGTCGCCGGGCTTGTAGGCCGCGGCAATCTCTGGCCGCGTGGTGAATGCGCTCAGCGGAAAGCCGTCGGCGATGCCCTTCGCGGTGACGAGAATGTCGGGCTCTACACCGTAGTGCTCGATGGCAAACATCTTGCCGGTACGGGCGAAGCCGGACTGAACTTCGTCGGCGATGAAAAGAATCCCGTGGCGGTCGAGAACTTTTCTTACTTCCTTAAAATAGTTCGGTGGCGGGACGATGATTCCGCCTTCGCCCATGACCGGTTCGGCGATGAATGCAGCCACGTCGTCGGCAGTGGTAAAGCGAATCACATCTTCTATGGCTTGAGCGCACTGGCGTCCACACTCTTCGGGATCGTTCGGCCATTGCGAACGATAGGCATAGGGAGCCGGCGCGAAGGTCACGCCGGCGGCGTAGGGGCCACCGCGCTTTTTGCGTCCCATGTTGCCGGTAACGCTGAGCGCGCCCCAACTACGGCCATGAAAGCTGGCGTGAAGGGAGACGAATTCGTGTTTGCCGGTGTAGAGCCGGGCCAGCTTCATAGCGCCCTCGACGGCTTCGGCTCCGCCGTTGCCGAAAAATGTTTTGGTCAATCCGCGGGGGGCGATGTGGGCAATCTTTTCCGCCAGGTCCGCTACCGGCTGCACGTGATAGATGTAGGACGAACAGTGGACCAGCTTTTCCATCTGCGCTTTGGCCGCGGCGATGACGTGCGGATTGCAGTGGCCTGCGTTGACGACGGAGATGCCGGCAAAGCAATCGAGAAATTCGCGTCCGTTGATGTCGGTGACGGTGGCGCCGCTGGCCTTATCGATCACAATGGGCACGACTGACTTCATGAAGCCAGTCATTACATAGTCTTTGTATTTCTGGATGGTGTCGGACATGGATTTCCTCTCGGCAGTACCATGTAGGCCCAGGCGCCTTCGTCGGGCCGGGCTAGAGCAGATCGCCAGTTCTGCCGAGCTTCGCTCGGTTGCCAACCTAGAATTTTCGCGAGTGTTCTTTCGCCCAGCGCTCGACCACGATTTTCTTTTCGGTGTAGAACTCGATGGCGTCACGTCCCTGGGCGTGCATCACGCCGAAGAAGCTGTCCTTCCAGCCGCTGAACGGGAAGTACGCCATAGGCGCAGCTACGCCGATGTTGATACCAATGTTGCCCGCGGGCGCTTCATAGCGGAACCGGCGCGCGGCCGCGCCGCTCGATGTGAACAGCGATGCCTGATTGCCATACGGACTACGCTCCAGGAATGCGAGGGCTTCGTCCATATCGTTTGCATGGACCAAGCTCAGCACCGGGCCGAAGATTTCGGTTTCCGTCAGCTCGCTGCTGGCGGGAACGCCGTCGAGAATGGTTGGCTTCACGAAGTTCCCTGCTTCGTGTTTCGGAATTCGGGAGTTGCGGCCGTCGAGCAGGAGCTTTGCCCCTTGCTTTTCACCCGCAGCAATCAGCGACTCAACCCGAGACTTGCTCTGAGGCGAAATCACAGGGCCCATCTGTACACCTTCGTCGAGACCATTGCCCACGCGCAGTGAAGCGGCCGCCTCGGCAATCGCATCGCGGAAAGTTTTTTGCGCTTCGCCAATCGTTACCGCCACGGAAACCGCCAGGCAGCGCTGGCCGGCGCAGCCAAACGCGCTGTCGCCGATGATCTGCGTGGTCATCTTCATGTCGGCGTCGGGTAAAACGATAACGTGATTCTTTGCGCCGCCCTGACACTGCGCGCGTTTGCCGTTCTCCCCCGCGCGCCCATACACGTATCTGGCTACGGGCGTGGAACCGACAAAGCTGATGGCCCGAACCTTGGGATGATCGAGCAGGGCGTTGACCACGGTCTTGCCACCGTTGATCATGTTCACGACGCCCTTGGGCAGGCCGATTTGTTCCATCAGCTCAAATGCGCGCCGCATGGTGAGCGGCACACGCTCCGACGGTTTCAAGACGAAAGTATTTCCGGTGGCGATGGCGTAGGGCAGAAACCAGAATGGAATCATCCCCGGAAAATTGAAGGGAACGATCGCGGCGACTACGCCGAGCGGTTGCCGGATCATGATCTCGTCGATGCCACGGGCCACGTCTTCAAGGTTATAGCCCTGCATCATCATGGGTATACCGCAAGCGACTTCGACGTTTTCGATGGCACGACGCAACTCGGCTTTGGCTTCGCTAAAGGTCTTGCCATTCTCCTGTGTGAGGATGCGGCCGAGATCGTCGACGTGGTCTTCGAGAAGCTGCTTCAACTTGAAGAGCGGCTGGATGCGGTCTTCGGCTGGCGTGCGGCGCCACTCAGGGAAAGCTGCGGCAGCAGCCTCGACCGCGGCGGCAGCCTCGGCGGCGTTGCAAAGCGGGGTCTGAGCGATGACCTCGCCGGTGGCGGGGTTGGCAACGTCGACCCATTCCGTGGCGCCGGATTCGATCCACTGGCCGTTGACGAAGTTGGGAACCTTGGTAAGAATCGCAGTAGCGACAGTCATAAATTCATCTCGCAAGCATTGTAGTGGATTTCAGAGCATCGGATTTTCGTAGCGCCGGCCTCCGGCCGGCTGTCCGGAGGGCATCCTGCACTTCGCCCCGCAGGTGGGGCGACCGCGCCCCACCGTCTAAACCGGTTGGGCGATGGCGGCCTTTTTTTCATAGACCGCCTGCAGGGCGGATTCCAGCACGTCCAGGCCCTCGTCCATCTGGTCGTCGGTAATTACCAGCGGCACCAGGACGCGGACCACGTTGGAATACGAGCCTGCAGTAATCGTGATCAGGCCGTGCTCATAACAGTATTGCATGATCTGTTTAGTCTCATCGGGGGCAGGCTCTCGTTTGTCCGACGAGCGCACCAACTCGATCGCCTGCATTCCGCCCAGGCCTCGGATGTCCCCGACGATAGGCCAACGCTTTTGCCACTGCCGCGCTCGCTTCTGGAACCGGTCGCCCAATTCGTTGGCGCGGGCCAGTAGGTTTTCGCGCTCAAAGATATCCAGCACGGCCAGGGCAGCTGCACAAGAAAGCGGATTCCCGGCAAAGGTGCCGCCCAGGCCGCCGGGGCCGGGCGCGTCCATGATTTCCGCGCGGCCTGTGATCGCCGCGAGAGGAAGCCCTCCGCCGAGCGACTTGGCGGTTACCAGAATATCTGGCTCGATCCCGTAGTATTCGCTGGCAAACAGGCGTCCGGTACGGCCGAAGCCGCTCTGCACCTCATCCGCGATGAACAAAACGCCGTGCTTGTGGCAAATCTCCATCAGCACACGAAAGAAGTCTTTGGGTGGAACAACAAATCCGCCTTCGCCCAGAACCGGCTCCGCAATGACCCCGGCTACATCTTCCGACGCAACAACCCGCTTGAAAGTGTCTTCAAGATGGCGCGCGCAGAATAGATCGCACGAGGGGTACTTGAGGGAGTACGAGCAGCGATAGCAGTAGGCGTACGGGATCCGGTAAACATCGCCCGGGAACGGAGCAAAGCCAGCCTTGTAGGGATGAGTCTTGCTGGTCAGGGCCAGCGTCATCATGGTGCGGCCATGGAAAGCGTCTTCGAAGGCAACGATGCCCGACCGGCCGGTGTGGGCACGGGCGATCTTTACAGCGTTCTCTACGGCCTCGGCGCCACTGTTCACAAAAAGCGTTTTCTTTGGGAACTTGCCCGGCGTGACCTGGTTCATGCGCTCGGCAAGGCGCACGTAATCCTCGTAGGGAGTGACTTGGACACAGGTGTGCAGAAAGCGATCGAGTTGGTTCTTTACCGCAGTGACGACCGGCTCGCGGCGATGGCCCACGTTGAGGCAGCCGATGCCACCGGCGAAGTCTAGATAGCGGTTGCCATCTACATCTTCGATCCACGCGTCTTCAGCCTTGGCTACGTAGACAGGCGTTCCGATAGAGAGCCCGCGCGGTATGGCGTTGGCGCGGCGGTCGCCTAGAGATTTCGACTTGGGTCCGGGAATCGCGGTTTGTAGTTGAATGGTTGCCATCTTCATTCTCGACTTTAGGTGTGGCCGATCCACGATCTTGAAATTGATGACTCACGGCCAACGACTTTTTATCAACACCCAGTCTTGGTTTTTCAGTTCTCGGTTCTCAGTACCAGCCGATTGGGGCTTCGTTCAGGTTGATGTGGACCTGCTTCGTCTCCAGATATTCTTCGATCCCCCATGGGCCTAGTTCGCGACCGAAACCGGATTGTTTGTATCCTCCCCAGGGCGCTTCAACATACGTGGGCTGCATGTGGTTGACCCACACGACGCCGGCTCGCAAAGATTTCACCGTACGGAATGCTTTGAAGATGTCACGGGTCCAGACTGCGGCCGCAAGCCCGTAGGGAGAGTCGTTCGCGATTTTAACCGCATCTTTTTCGTCTTCGAATGGGATGACCGCGGCAACTGGTCCGAAAATTTCTTCGCGCGCGATGCGGGCGCTGTTGTCCAGGTCGTAGAAGATGGTGGGCTCCACGTAATAGCCTTTGGCAAACTTCTCGGCGCGTCCGCCGCCGGTGGCCAGCTTTGCCTCTTTCTTTCCAACTTCCTGGTAAGCGCGTACGCGATCGTACTGCTCTTTACTTACCAGGGGCCCCATCTTGGTGTCGCGATCGAGCGGGGCTCCGAGCTTGATCTTCTTGGCCTTTTCGACCATGGCGTCCACAAATTTCTTATAGATCGGTTTCTGCACCAGGATGCGGCTGCCGGCGGAGCAGACTTCGCCCTGGTTGATGAAGACACCGAAGAGCGCGCCGTCGATGGCGGCTTCGAAATCTGCGTCGGCGAAGAAAATATTCGGTGACTTGCCGCCGAGTTCGAGGGTAACGCGTTTGACCGTGTCGGCGGCCTGCTTGACGATGATTTTGCCAACGGCGGCACTGCCGGTAAAAGCGATCTTATTGACGTCGGGATGCTGCACCAGGGGCGCACCGCAGGTCTCGCCGAAGCCGGTTATGATGTTCACCACGCCGGGGGGAAGGCCGACATCGGCCAGCCAGTTCGCCAGCTCCAGAGCCGTAATGGGGGTCTGCTCCGCAGGCTTCAGGACGCAGGTACAACCCGCGGCCAGCGCCGGCGCCAGCTTCCAGGCCGCCATTAGCAAGGGATAATTCCAGGGAATGATCTGGCCCGCGACACCGATGGGTTCCTTGAGCGTGAGACTCATGGCGTTGTCGGGGACGGGGTTTACGTATCCGAGAATTTTTGTGGCGAGGCCGCCGTAGTATTCGAAACAGGTGGCAACGTCGTTGATGTCGTATTCCGCTTCGACGATTGGCTTGCCAGTGTTGCGGGATTCGAGTTCGGCCAGCGTGGTTGTGTTCTGGCGAATCTTGTCGGCGAGGCGAAAGAGCACACGACCGCGTTCCTGAGCGGTAGTGGTTGCCCAAGGACCATCCTCAAAGGCGGCTTTCGCGGCAGCGACGGCGCGGTTCACGTCGTCCGCGTTTGCCTCGGGGGCTTGTGCGATTACTTCTTCGCTGGCGGGATCGTAGACGGGAAAAGTCTTGTTCGACTGGCTATTGACCCACTCGCCATTGATGTAGAGCTGATAAGTTCGTACATCGGTTTTTACTCCACCCGGCATGTGACCCCCTGCCTGAATCAAATTATTGCCGAACTCCGCTCGGCCGCACGGGCGAGACGCCGACGCCCGCATCGTTCACTCTGTCTTGCAATTTGCGGTGGCCATACACATAGAAGAAAAATGCGGCCAGCCCGATGAAGAACAGCGTACCCCCGAACATCCACGCTTCATACGACCACAGCGAGGTAATTTGCGGTGCCGGAAAGAACACCAACGCAATTCCCAGAATCGTAGTCACCAAGCCGCTGACGCCAGCCAGGATCAGTGTGGTCTTGCGGTAATATCCGTTGCCCGCAGAATCGCTCGCGGCTAGCTTGAGCAACGCTCCGAACATATAAAGGAACGGTATCAATTGCAGCACCACCGCCAGCGACAACATTTTCTGAAATGTCTCCTGCACGCCAGCGCCGACAAAGTTCATCACGATCAAGACCATCGAAACCGCGGCGTGGACGATAAGCGCTGCATAGGGAGTTGCGTAGCGCGGGTGCACCTTTGCCATCCATGCCGGCATATAGGAATCGAGACCGGCGACGAAGGGAATGCGAGCTGAGCCGCCCAGCCAAGCCGAGCCGATTCCGGCAATGGAAAAACTAAGCAACAGGGCAAAGGGCGCCACGATCCATCCCACTCCTACACGCTCTGCCATGTGACCTACCGCCTGCACGATGCCCTGCAGCACGCTGATTTGATCTTTGCTCACCGCGATCAGTAAGGTGAGCGTAGCTCCAACATAGAGCAGGCCGGAAAGCACTCCGCCCCAAGCCACGGCACCAGGCAAGGTTCGCTGCGGATCCTGGATCTCATCTCCCATGACCGATGCCAGTTCGAGGCCGACGAGTCCAAAACAGATCACGCCAAACGAATTGAGCACAAAGCGAGGGTTCGCCGGAATTCGGAAGTCAGCGGCGCTTATCGTTGTGCCGAAGCGCAACCAGATGACTAGCCCTAAACCAATCAAAGTAGCGGCAGCGACGCCCGTGCCAATGCCGCCCAGATTGTTAACCCACTTGCCTACGCCCAGTCCCACGATATTGAGCACCACCAGAACGATCAGGAGCACGAGCGACGCAACCAGAGCAAACATCTTGTTGTCCGCCAGCGCCTGATGGTTCGGACCCAAAACGAAGACCGACACGCCGACGAAGTACAGCATCACCGTCGGCACATAGAGCATGTTGTTGGTCCAGTAGCACCAACCGGACAGGAAGCCGTGGAAATCGCCAAAAACTTCCTTGGCCCACAGGTACACGCCACCTTCTCCGGGATATCGATGCGCCAGTTCGATGACCGCAATGCCTTGCGGCCAAAAGAACAATATTAGCGATACCAGCCACAACCAGACCGTGGCCCCACCGTTGGCGGCAATCGACGGAACCACGTTCAGGTTGAAAATCGCGACCACGAACAAAAGAACCAGGTCAGCGCGGCCGAGCACGCGCTTGAGATGAGGCTGGTTCACCCCAGGATTGTTAACGGACAATACCTCTCCTTGGTCTGCGACTTCGATGGCTCAATTCGCCTCCTCCAAAGCGGCACGGCTGAACAGGGCGCACGGAAAATTGTGCTGCCGGAGGAAACGGCTAGCCGCAGCGGCTAAAGCCGAGCCTGTTTGTGTCAGTACGGCACGGCTGAAGTCGTGCTCTTCCCAAAAACCTAGTCGAAAATTTCTAGTGTGCCACGGCGACTACCTCTCCTGAACGCTCTTGCTGCGCCTTTGCCAGCGCCGGGGCCACATCTTCAAACGCGGCCAAGTGGGTGTCGATATCGGCCTCGGTGTGCTGGACGGAAATGGTCCACTGCTCGTCCCACCAGTATGGTTGTGCCATCACGCCACGATTGACCATGGCGAACCAGTAGTGCCGCCACAGGTCAACGTCGATAGCCTCCCAGTCGCGGTAATTGCGAATCTCCTTGGCATAGAGCATGAGGGCGCCATTCGCTCCGGCGCTGGCGACGTAACCCTGCAAACCGCTCTTGGCGACGATCTTACGGTAGCCCTCAGTCAACTTTTTGCTGAGCTTGTCCACGAGGGCGTAGTTCTCGCGGGTGAGGACTTCGCGAAATGTCGCCAGGCCGGCAGCCATCGAAACCGGATTGGTGTTGTAGGTGCCACCGTGAAAGACCTTGTGTTGCGAGATCAGGTCCATCACCCGCTTGTGCGTGCCAAACGCGGCCAGCGGCAAACCACCGCCAACCGACTTCGCCAGACAAATCATGTCCGGCTTTACGCCAAAATATTCCGAGGCGCCGCCCCAACCAAGTTTCGCACCGGTCTTCACCTCGTCGAAGATCAGCAGCGCGCCGTTTTTGGTGGCAATATCGCGCAGACCCTCGAGAAAGCCGGACTGTGGCATGCACAGGCCAACATTCATCATGATGGGTTCAAGGATGATGGCCGCGATCTCGCCAGGGTTTTGCTTGAAGCGAAGCTCGACGCTTGCCAGGTCATTGAAGGTCGCGACGACAACGTTGGCCACCGCAGACTTCGGCACTCCCAGCCCGCCGGGAACCGAAGTCGGAGCGTTGATAGCGCCGTAGTCGGGCGCGTGCGGCTTCACGCTGACTAACGCGGAATCGTGCAGGCCGTGGTAACCGCCTTCAAACTTTACGATCTTGTCCCGGCCAGTAGCGGCGCGGGCCAGGCGGACGGCGTGCATCGTGGCTTCCGTGCCGCTGTTGCCGAAGCGCACCATTTCGACCGGAAAGCGCTGGCAAATTTCTTCCGCGAGTTCCCACTCCATGTCGTGGGGCATACCGAACATGGTGCCGGTGTTAAGACGTTTTTCCACTGCCTTCATGACCGCGGGATGGCAATGGCCGGCCATGAGCGCGCCGAAACAAAGGTTGTGATCGAGGTACTCGTTGCCGTCGAGGTCGCGGAACTTGCTGCCCTGCCCCTCTTTCACAAAAATCGGGTAAGGGTCGTAAGCGCGATAGTTGCTCGCCACGCCCAAGGGAATGCGCTTGAGGTTCTTCTTGTGAGCCGCGGCGGACTTCGGCGTGCGACGCTCGAAAGTTTCGAGCTCTTTTTGCAATTCGGGGTACATCTTGGTCTCCCGGGAAGCTCAGGCCGATGCGGCCATTAGAATTTCCGCGCGGCAGCCGCACGGGCTTCGAACTAGAACGCAAACTTTAATGCGAACTGAACATTTCGCGGATCACGGACGCGCTTGACGCGGCCGAAATCCGCTCCGTCGCTGATGTTGCCGTCAGGGTTCAAGAACTGTGTGTGGTTAAAGATATTGAAAAACTCCGCCCGGAACTCGAAGTGCTTGCCTTCCCCAACGGGCAACATTTTTTGGATGGAGAAATCGAAATTGGAGATGCCGGGTCCACAGCAGATTGTCCGCGGCGCATTGCCCAATAACTGCAGCGGGGTGGAATTGGCAGACTGCACCGGGGGTTGGAAGGAAGTCGGGTCGAAATAGTAGTTGCCATTCTTCCTCGGATCAAAAGTGCGGAAGGGAGCAACGAGATCCGGCTTGCCGGGGAGCTCGAAGTCGAAGCTATTCTCCAGCTCTGAGTCGTTACTTGACTGAATGCGGATCGGGAAACCGGTCTGGAAACTGGTAATGCCCGAGACAGCCCACCCGTTAAGGAACTTGCCCTTCGCTCCCTGGTATTGGGGAACGGGAAGTTCCCAGAGATAACTGATAACAAGCCGTTGCCGCGCGTCAAAAAGAGAAAGTGCACGATTGCAGCGATCGCAGATCGGTTTCAGGATGTTCTCAAAGCTCGAGGCATTGTCGATTGACTTGCTGTACGTATATGCCAACTCGAACTGTAGCCCGTGAGTAAATCGCTTTTCCAAGGACGCTTGTAGCGAGTTGTAGTTAGAGTTGGCGATTGTGTCCTGGGCGAAGATGCTGGAGAACACAGGTACGCCGTCGGAGGGACAGCCAGCGCCAGTGGTGGGCTCGCATATGGGTGAACTATAGCGACGCAGGCCTACCAGATTGATGTCTGGGTTGCCAGCGCCCACGGTTGGAACCGAACCGTAAGGCAGGTGAACCGTGAATCCCGCGGGAATACTGTTGGCAGGCAGGAAGAACGGGCTGTCCGCAAAGAATGGACCGCAGGAGTAATCGAGGGCGAGAGTGGGATCGGGAGCTACGTTGGTGTAGTAATCGGAAATATTCTGCATGTCAATGCAGGTTTGCGCGTTGCCGAAATTCAAGTCTTTGGTGGCGAGCAAGCGGTGCCCCTGGGAACCCACATAGCCCACCGAGAGCACCATGTCTTTGCCAATCTCACGTTGGATTCCTAGGTTGTACTGCGACGTGTACTGAGCACGCAGGTGAGGCTCCAGTTCTCCGAACAGAAGAATGGGACGGAACGAAGACCAGTCCACTGCCTGGCCATGCGCCGGGTTGAGAATGCCGTTGAACGGATTTGGGCTGATAGTTAAATTTCCGGTGCTTCCGCTCTGGCTTACGAACGGCGTATTAAACAGACCTCCGGAAATCAGCGAGCTCCCGCCGAAGGGAGGCTCACCCTGGAACTGCTCGAGCACAAGCTGTTCGATTGGGTTGTAGAAAAGCCCAAAGCCGCCCCGGATCGTGGTCTTGCCATTTTTCCACGGGTCCCAGGCGATTCCGATGCGCGGAGCAAAAGATTTGTAGTAACTGTCGGTCAGCCCCTTGGGAACGCCCTTGTCTCCGGGGACAACCAATCCGAGCGGAAATACGGCTGCGGCCGAGCCTCCGGGGTTGCAATTAGTGTCCGCATAGCCGAGTGACCCCAGGCTCGCGGCACTTAGCTGACAGGGAAATGTCGTCGTAGGCTGCCCTGGCCGGAATGTTTGGTAGCGTAGCCCTGCATCATAGATTGGCTGGTTGAACTCCCAACGCAACCCGTAGTTCAGAGTCAGATTAGGCTTGATCTTCCAGCTGTCTTGAGCAAACAGGTAAACAGAATTTCCGCGGATATCTTCCGTCTGCGCCGACCCTTGCAAGTAGGAGTCGGGAATGCCCAGAAGGTAGTTTGGAAACAAGTTCTGGTTTCCGTTGGCATCTAAAGCGATAGGATCGTTAAGCCCTCCGCCAAAGTAGCTGAAATCGCCGTTCACGTCGAAGTACAAGGTTTGTAAGAAGCGTTGATTTCTAAAATCGACGCCAAATTTGGTTGTGTGGTTCCCTATGATCTTAGTCAGGTTGTTGCTGAATTGGTAGGTATTACCCTTCTGCGGCAACTCGCCCTCGAAGTTGTTGCCGATAGTGAAGCCGCCACTAATGCTGATGAACGGCACGCCTTCGCGGTTCGCTCCCAAATTCGGAGTAATGCCTATCCTGGGATCGGCTGGAATCACGCCCGGGGTGTCGCTGGTGCCGGTAAAACAAACCGCAGCAGCAGCCGCACCACAAGAATCCGTCACCAGATTGGTTCGCTGGGGATGCAGAAACGTGCCTTGCGCCTCGCGGAAATAAGTAACCCTGGCTTCGTTGACCGTCGTCGAACTGATGGTCCAGGTGTGCGACAGGTTCACCTGTTGCGAGCGGGTAGCGTTGTTGTTGCCGAATCCCGGCAGGAGATTGGGTGTAGCTGCCTGAAATCTTGTAAAGGGTTGCCCATCGAAACCATCGTTGAAGTAGTAGTAGAGACTCAGGTTTTGCTTGTCGTTAATCCTGTGGTCTATTTTTACCGTGAACTGGTTTTCATGAGAGTCATCGTTGGGAATGGCACGGAAAAGGCTGCTGACACTGTTTAGATTGGTACATGTGGGATCGGCATTTGGACAAGGCACGAAACCCTGCAGGATAGCCGCAGCCGCCGGATCGAAACAGTTCGTCGGAATCACGTTATTGGGAAAGAGCGAGTTGTAGGTCGCGCTGACCGTGGCGCCCACGCCACACCGGGCGTTCAATATGTCCGCGAAGGTCTGCGTTCCGATCACCGCGGAAGGATCAAAGGGGGACGCCGAAAAATCTCCAGCCCGCTCGGCCGCCGTCGGAACTATGACCGGGTCGGAGGAGATACCGTGGACCACGCGGCGTCCTTCATACGACGCAAAGAAGAACGTCCGGTCCTTCTTGATCGGCCCGCCGAGGGTACCGCCAAACTGGTTCTGCTTGTCATCGGCTCGGCGCAGGTCGAGATAGCCTTTCGCATTCAATGATTGATTGCGCAAAAATTCATACACACTACCGTGCCACTTGTTGGTACCGGACTTGGTGACGACATTAATTACAGCGCCCGAGTTGCGTCCGTACTCTGCGTCAAATGTATTGGAAAGCACCCGGAATTCAGCAATACTGTCGGGCGTAGGCTGAATGGCCGGCGAGTTGACGAACAAGTCGTTACCATCGCCACCGTTGACGTTGAAGTTGTTGGAGCGTCCCCGTCCACCATTGACCGACACCGCCCCGGCCTGATTGCTCCCGTAAAAAAGATCTGACCCGCCCACACCCTGCACTCCCGGCTGCAACTGCAGCAACTGGTAAGTATCGCGAGCGTTGAGCGGCAATGTCGACACTTGCCGTTGATCCATCACCGCGCCAAGTTGGGTGCTGGTGGTGTCCACAAGCGGCGCTTCGGACGTAACTTCCACCGTCTCCTTGGTCTCGCCTATCTGCAGGATCACGTTCAGAGTGATGACCTGGTTGAGGTCTACCACCACTCCTCGTTGCACAGATTTCTTGAAACCGGAAAGGTCGACCTCCAGCCGGTAAGTGCCAACCGAGACCTGCGGAAACCCGTAGTCACCACTGCCATTGGTTTGTGTTTCCTGACTGACGCCGGTCGCTTCGTTGACCAGCGCTACCTTCGCGTTGGCCAGGACTGCAGTACTGGGGTCGGCCACGCGGCCCAGAATTCTGCCGCCCGTGCTTTGGGCCAGGAGGAAGGTGGGAGTCGCAAGACAAAACACTACGACTAGCCAGCAAACCGCGCAGCGTGCTGTTGATGGCATTGGGGGCTCTCCGCGCTACGGTAGAAGTTTCAATGTGAAAATGCAGGCTTGCACCGAACACAAACCTTGCTATAATCGCGCAAGGTTAGAGGTAGTCTGCACAAACTGTCAAGCAAAAAATAGCGTTCTTCCTAATCGCTAAATTCGCGGGGAGCATGGCTCGGGAATGAAACCGGTCGAGCGAAAACCCTACTTGAAAATCGGCGACGTCGCACGCTTGGTGGGCGTTTCTCCCTCGGTGATTCGCTCCTGGGAGAGCCTCGGCCTCACTCATCCGCGCCGCACTGCCAGCAAGTACCGCCTTTACGGCCCAGAGGACATCAAACTGCTAAAGCGGGCGCGTTTCCTGCGCCGGGTACGCGGCTTAAATGCTCCCGCAATCGTGCAATTGCTCAAGCGCAACGGCCAGGTACGGGCCGCCCCCGACGGCGGCGCCCGAGCGATCGGCGTGCGCCTGCGCCAGTTGCGCATCGGGCGCGGGCTTTCTCTTGCCAAAGTGGCCAAAGCGGTAGGCATCTCTGTGGGATTCCTGAGCGCTCTGGAACGCTCGCCGCAAGCTGGCGCGCTTTTACAAAACCAACATTCTGGGTTTTTTCGATCCCGCGGAATCCAGTATTCGTCTGGTGTCACCGGACAAACGCAAGGTGCTAGAGGCCGGTCCTGGGGTCCGCATGGAATTGCTGGCCTGGGGCAACACAGTAATGGAGCCACACCTGTTCCGCATCGCTCCCCAGTCCGGCAGCGGAGAGTCTTACACCCACGAAGGCGAGGAGTTCCTGTACATCCTGCAGGGAGAATTGCAGATTTCGTTGGAAGAAGAGGAATACCGGCTGCAGCCAGGCGATAGCTTTTATTTCGAGAGCACCACTCCGCATCGTTGGACCAATCCCGGCCGTGGCGAAACCTGGGTGCTGTGGGTGAATACTCCGCCTACTTTTTAATATGCTGCGGCGGGCATCCGGATGGCCGGCGGCGACGGCGGCAGCGGAGGTCACAATAAATGAGGTCGCAATAATGATGATTCGGCGTCTTGCGGTTTCGGCTTCGCTGTTTGCAGCCGTCCTTCTATTAGGTTCTTGCACCAAGAAAACGCCCTCGCTGAACCTGCTGGTGTGGGAAGGCTATGCCGACCCATCATTCGTACGTGGCTTCGAGGAACGGAACCACTGCAAGGTTTCCGCGACCTACATGGGATCGAGTGACGAACTGACCACCAAGCTGCGCGGCGGCAGCGCTGGAAATTACGATGTAATCTCGCCTTCGAGCGACGTCGCGACTTCCATCGCGGCGGCCGGTTTGGCCCTCCCGCTCGATCTTTCGCAGATTCCCAGTTACAGCCTTCTTTCGCCGCAGCTTACTTCCCTGACCTTGGTGCGCATCAACGGACAGGTGTATGGCGTGCCCTTCATGTGGGGACCCAATCCGCTGATTTACGACACCACGGCTTTCCCAAAGACTCCAGACACCTGGAATATTCTTTGGGACCCGAAGTATCGCGGCAAGATTTCCGTGTGGGACGATCTTTCCACCGTGTACATGACAGCGCAGATTCTCGGCTTCGACAAACCCGATCCCTCCCAGCTCTACAATCTCACTGACGAACAACTCGACGCGGTCAAGAAGAAGCTATTGGAGTTGAAACCGAACGTGCGCAAAATGTGGTCGACCGGAGGCGAGCTGACCAACCTCTTCCAGAATCACGAAGTGGTCGCGGCCATGGGCTGGCCGCTGATGACCAACCAACTTCGCAAGATCAATTTTCCGGTCGGAGAAACCATCCCCAAAGAGAACACCACGGGCTGGATCGATCACCTGATGATCACCGCCGGCAGCGAAAACAAGGAACTGGCACACAAATTTTTGGAGTATATGGTCGAGGCGCAGACCCAGAAGAAAGTAACTGATGTGACCGGATATACTCCGGCGAACCCGCAAGCGGCACAACACATGACGCCGGACGAGATCAAGAGCCTGCATCTCGACGATGTGGACAACTATCAGAAGCGGCTTTACTTCTGGCAGAATGTGCCGCGCCGCGCCAAGTACAACGAGATTTGGAACGAAGTGAAAGCAGCGCAGTAGTAGGTAGTTCCCAATTTGAAGGCCGCCGCCTGATTTCCCGGATGCATCGGCTCCGTTAAGATGTCAGCTATCCGAGTGAGGTGCCGAATGTTCAAGCTCGCGATCCCTCTCGTCCAAGTGTCGAATTCGACCGCGGCGGCGGACTTTTATTGCAACCGACTAGGCTTCCGGCGGGAATTCGCCCATCGCGTGGATGACACAAAATCAGATCCCGGTTACGCGGGCTTGACGCGCGACGGAGTCTGGCTTCACGTTTCCTCGTTTTCCGGTGACGGAGTTTCTGGCGGTGTGGTGAACCTGCTCGTTGAGGACGTGGATGCTCTGCACGCGGAACTCGTCGCAAAAGGTGTCCCCATTGACACCGGACCGGTTGACCAGACCTGGGGTACCCGAGAAATGTATGTGAAGGACGCCGATGGCAACTGTATCCGTTTCATCGAGCAATGAGTAGTCTGCTCCGTGAACCCCACTCTGGAGAAACCCAAGAGGGGGACGAGATTAGGACACCACTCAGTAGTACGGGGCCGTCGCTTGGGACCGTGGCGCTGGCATTTTGCTGGCGCTACGTAAGGCCAAAGCCCTACAAAGGACAACGTGCCAGCCGTAAGCCAACCCGCGATCCCGGATGCGACACAAGCTTCCGCGCCTGCGTTGCTGACCATCCGCAACGTCGCGAAATCGTTCGGGAAGAACCCAGTGTTGCGCGACATCTCGCTGCAAGTTGCCGAAGGCGAGTTCCTCACCATCCTGGGTGAAAGCGGTTCGGGCAAAACCACGTTGCTCCGTATCATCGCCGGATTTGAGAGCGTCAGTTCCGGCGAGATTCTGATGGGTGGCGAGCGCCTTGACAACCTGCCCCCGTACCGGCGCCGGGTCAACACCGTCTTCCAGCACTACGCTCTGTTCCCGCACCTGACGGTCGCAGAAAACGTGGGCTACGGGTTGAAGATCGCCCGACTCCCCGGGCAGGAAGTCGCGACGCGAGTCGAACAGGCGTTGGAAATGGTCAAGATGACTCCTTACGCTGCTTCCAAACCATCAAAAATCAGCGGCGGACAGCAACAACGCATTGCCCTTGCCCGCGCCTTGGTGAACCGTCCACGCCTGCTGTTACTCGACGAGCCACTTTCCGCCCTGGACGCCAATCTCCGACGCCAGATGCAGGTCGAACTAAAGTCGATGCAGCGGGAAGTCGGAATCTCTTTCGTGTTTGTGACTCATGATCAGGAAGAGGCCATGGTGATGTCGGACCGCATTGCGCTGTTGCACATGGGAGAACTGGAGCAGGTAGCGTCTCCGCGAGAGATCTACAGCCATCCCGCGACCGCGTACACCGCCGAGTTTATCGGCCACACCAATCTGCTGAGTGGTGAAGTAAAAGACGGAGTGGCTAAGTGCCATTCGCTGTTCTGGCGAACCGGCTTGCGGGACGGACCGGGACTCTTTTCGCTGCGCCCCGAAAACATCCGGTTGGCGGGAACTGGTGGCAGCGGTGCAGCTATACGCTTTCGCGGCAAGATTTTGCGCCAGGCATTTCACGGAGCCACGGAGTTGATCCAGGTCGAGTGCGCCGATGGACTCGTACTTTCCATTCGCACCGCCAGCCGTGAGAACTGGAACGGGGATGTTGACCTTGAGTTCTCACCGGCGGATGCGGTGCCCGTCCGGCCATCCCAGGCTCAACAGGCCCAGGTTCGGCAAACCCCGGAAAGAACCTGATGTTCTCCCGCGCCTATCGAACCGCGATCACGGTACCACCCCTGCTGTGGGTGGCCGTGTTCCTGCTCGTTCCGTACGCGCTGCTTTTCTGCTACAGCTTCTGGTCGGTTTCACCTTCGCAGGTGCTTGTCCATTCCTGGACCCTGGACAATTACCGCCAACTCTTCAAGGTAAATGTCTACCTGCAAACGCTGTTTCGCTCGATGTGGATTGCGGCACGAGTGACGATCTTCTCTCTGCTGCTCGGCTATCCGTTGGCTTATTACCTTTCGTTTTGTACGGGCAAGAGAAAAGAGCTCTTGTACCAACTGGTGATCATTCCGCTGTGGGTCAGCTATCTGGTTCGCGCTTACGCCTGGAAAACGATCCTAGGCAGCGATGGTGTGCTCAACACGCTGCTGCAGTATGTACACCTGACACAGCATCCGCTGGAATTTCTATTGTACAGTCCGTTCGCGGTGGTGCTGACGCTCACCCATATTTACACCCCATTCGCGTTCCTGCCGATTTACTCGACGCTGGAACACATCCCGCGGAATTTAGTCGAGGCGTCACACGATCTGGGCGCATCGCCTTGGCAAACTTTCTGGAGACTGATCTTTCCGCTTTCGATCCCCGGAGTTCTGGCGGGAGCGACATTCGCGTTTGTGCTTAGCCTGGGCGACTTTCTCTCGCCGCTCCTGCTGGGCGGACCCAGCGGCATCATGATTTCCAATATCGTGGTCAGCTTGTTCGGAGCGGCCTACAACTGGCCCCTGGGCGCGGCGATTTCGTTCTGCATGCTGGCCCTGGTGCTCGCTCTCCTATTTCTGTCGGAGAGTCTCGAGAAGAAGTGGAGCTTACGATGAGTGGACGCACCACACTCAATTCCAGCTGCCTGCGCTGGCACGCCATTCTCGTCTTCGGCTTTCTTTACCTGCCCATCATTACTCTGATCGTCTACTCATTCAATGGTTCTGGCGTGGGTGGATTTCCCCCGCGCGATTTGACCCTACACTGGTACCGCATCCTTCTTGCAGATGATGCCATCTGGAGTTCCGTCCTGAACAGCCTGCTGGTCGCGCTTGCAGCCATGACCGTCTCTTTGGCGTTCGGAATTCCGGCGGCGCTGGCTCTCGATCGCGCCAATTTTCCGGGCAAGGCTCTGTTCCGCCGTCTGGTTCTGCTGCCGCTGATCCTGCCTGGCATCATCACCGGGCTTTCGCTTTTGATGTTATTTCGCCAAGCCGATGTGAAGCTGAGCCTGCTCACAATTATCCTGGGTCACGGCACGGCCTTGATTTCGGTTGCGACCACCGAAGTGTTTGCGGGATTGCAGAAACTCGATCGTGCGCAGGAAGAGGCATCGCTCGACCTGGGTGCGAATTACTTGCAAACCTTCTGGCGCATCACTGTTCCCAACCTCCGTTTGTCGATCATCGGCGCCGCTCTGCTGATCTTCACTCTATCGCTGGACGAAATTGCGGTCAGCTTTTTCCTAATCGGACGCGACAATACGCTGCCGCTCGAGATCTGGGGACGTTTGCGTCGCGGCATCACGCCGGAAATCAACGCCATCTCCAGCATCATCTTTGTTTTTTCGCTGGCCGCAATCGCGACCTGGTACCGCCTGCGGCAAGGGGCGGAAGGTAAGCCAGACCTAATGTTGTAGCGCCGGGGCTACTGGGAAACTAGCCTCACTGCAGAGCCCGCATACATAGTAAAGTGGTAGTAGAGTAGGGCTTTGCCATGCTTCAGGAAGGCAACTGACTTTTGAATTCAAACATTCGCAATATCGCCATTATCGCTCACGTGGACCACGGCAAGACGACGTTGGTGGACGCCATGCTTCGGCAGAGCGGCACTTTTCGCGCCAACGAGCACCTTATCGAGCGGGTCATGGATTCCAATGACCTGGAGCGTGAACGCGGCATCACCATTTTGGCCAAGAACACCGCCATCTTCTATCACGACATCAAAATCAACATTGTAGACACGCCCGGCCACAGCGACTTCGGGGGCGAAGTAGAACGCGCCCTCAAGATGGTAGACGGAGTCATGCTGCTGGTGGATGCCAGCGAAGGCCCCTTACCACAGACGCGCTACGTACTGAGCAAGGCACTCGAGGCACATCTCCCCCCAATTCTGGTCATCAACAAAATTGACCGCTCCGATGCGCGTCCCCAGGAAGTCTTGAACGAGGTCTACGACCTGTTCATTGACCTCGATGCCAAGGAAGAGCAGATCGACTTTCCGGTGTTGTACACTAACGCTAAAACGGGCACGGCTTCCACGGACATCAAGGGCGGCGGGGAAAACCTGCAGCCATTGTTCGAAGCAATCGTCAAGACCATCCCGGAGCCCAGAGGTGATCCCGCCGGACCGCTGCAGATTTTGGTGGCTAACCTTGATTACAGCGATTACCTCGGACGACTCGCAATTGCGCGTGTGTTCAACGGGACCATGCACACGGGCGAGGATGTAGGCATCGCCAAGCTGGATGGCACCCTCCATAAAACGAAAATTACCAAGCTGTTTTCATTCTCTGGGCTGAAGCGTGTCGACATCACCGAGACCGCGCTGGGGGATATCATCGCGGTCGCCGGCGTAGAGGGCATCACCATCGGTGAAACCATTACGGACGCTGAGAATCCTTCCCCGCTTCCTCATATCGCGATCGATGAGCCCACGATCGCCATGCTGTTCACGGTGAATACGTCACCTTTCGCCGGCCGCGAGGGCACGTACGTCACCTCCAGAAACCTTCGGGAGCGTTTACAGAAGGAGCTTCTGACCAACGTTTCACTGCGCGTGGAAGAAACCGAGAGCACGGATTCCTTCACGGTCATGGGGCGCGGCGAGCTACAGCTTTCCATCCTCATCGAGATGATGCGTCGCGAGGGCTTCGAGCTCATGGTCGGCAAGCCCGAGATCGTCACCAAGCGGGTGGATGGCAAGCTCATGGAGCCGATCGAGAAGCTGACCGTCGATGTACCGGAAGAGTTCGTCGGCGTGGTGATGGAACAACTGGGCGCGCGCAAGAGTGAAGTCCTCAACATGCACAATCACGGATACGGGCGGGTGCGCATCGAGTTCCGCGTTCCCAGCCGCGGATTGATCGGCCTGCGCAGCCAGTTGCTCACCGACACGCGCGGCACGATCGTAATGAACTCCCTGTTCGATGGCTACATCGAGTGGCAGGGAGAAATCCCGCACCGGCTGACCGGTGCGTTGGTATCCGATCGCAACGGGATCACTACGCCCTATGCTCTTTACAATCTACAGGAGCGCGGCGAACTCTTCGTCGGACCCACCATCGATGTGTACGAAGGCATGATCGTTGGCGAAAATGCCAAAGATAACGACCTCGACGTGAACGTCGTGCGCGAGAAAAAACTGACCAACATGCGCTCCTCGACTTCCGACATGGCGATTCGCCTGGTGCCGTTCCGGAATCTGAATCTGGAGCAGGCAATCGAGTTCGTCACCGACGATGAATACGTCGAAGTCACTCCCAAGTCGCTGCGCCTGCGCAAAAAGATCCTTCAGGCCAACAAACGTAGTAAGAAGGGTTCGATGGTGGCGGTAGAAGAGGGTTCCTAGGGACAGATTCATCCCTGTGAGATGTCGAAGCCTGACGACAAGCGGCTCAAGATGTTTGTTGTCCCCTGCAGTTGCGGGACTACCTTTGCCGTCTCCGAAAACTACGATCGTCGAGGCACAGCCTGGAGCCGGTATTTGAAGTGTCCCCGCTGTGAGAAGCGGCACGACCCGAAAAACCGTCTGCTGCAGATCGGGTACCAGCGCGAAGGCTATTGGAAAGTGGATTGTTAGCCGGCCGCCTCCCTGACAGCCGACATGCGTGGAAACTCAAGATGGAAGAACGTCCTGGCCCCGTGCGTGTCGCCGTGGTCGGCGTGGGAAATGTCGGCGCAACCTTTGCCTACGCGTTGCTGCTCAGCGGACTGGCTTCCGAAATTGTGCTGATTGACTCCAACCGCGCCAAGGCGGAAGGCGAGTCCATGGACCTCAATCACGCCGTGCCCTTCACTCACCCCACGCGCATCTGGGCGGGCAACTATCCGGAGTGCGCGGGCGCGGCTGTGACCGTGCTGGCCGCGGGCGCCAGCCAGAAGCCCGGAGAGACGCGGATCGATCTCATCAAGAAAAATGCCGCCATCTGGCGGGCGATCATACCTGAAGTGGCAAAGCACAATCCCGCCGGCATCCTGCTGATCGCGACCAATCCTGTGGACGTGCTCACTTACGCGGCGTGGAAATTATCCGGATTCGCCGCTGGGCGCGTAATCGGTTCGGGCACGGTCCTGGATACATCGCGCTTTCGCTACCTGCTGAGCCGGCATTTCGGTGTGGACGCCCGCAGTATTCATGCCTACATCATCGGCGAACACGGGGACAGCGAAGTGCCAGTATGGTCGCTGGCCAACATCGCCGGCATGCGGCTCCCGGAGTTCTGCCAGGCTCAGAACCTGCCTTACGATCCGCACGCCATGGACGAAATTTTTGTCCAGACCCGGGACGCGGCCTATCGCATCATCGAGCGCAAAGGAGCAACGTACTATGCCGTGGCCGCTGGCCTGATGCGCATCACCCAGGCCATTCTTCACAACCAGAGCACCGTGCTTTCGACCTCCAGCCTGATTAACGACTATTACGGTATCGGCGACGTGTGTTTCAGCCTGCCCACGGTGATCGATCGCGGCGGGGTGGAAAACGTGCTTCGTCTCCAACTGAGCTCGGAAGAGATTGAAAAGTTGCGGCACTCCGCCGAGGTGTTGAAGACCACAATCAGGAGCCTGGAGCTTGGGTAACAATGCCATCCCCCGAGTGAAACCGCGGGCAGTGCGCTTCCCACGGAATAACTTCCCATCCTTTAAAGACCTGCTATACTTCCCCACGCATTTGACTGTTCATCTGCTCCGGCTATAAGACGGCCAACCAGCCTTCGCTTTTCCGCCGAAGTCAGTCACTCTCAGATAGCTCACCTAGAGGCAATTCGCTTGAAGAATATTTTCGTTGGGAACCTTGACTTCAATACTTCGGAAGAAGAATTGCGACAGATGTTCGAGGCGCACGGACAGGTGGACCGCGTCAGCATCATGACCGACCGCGACACCGGCCGCTCGCGCGGCTTCGGTTTTGTGGAGATGACCAACGCCGAAGAGGGTGACAAGGCCATTGCCGCCTTGAATGGCACTCAACTCGGGGGACGCACGCTGAACGTCAACGAAGCCCGTCCCAAGGTAGAGCGCGGCGGAGGCGGCGGCCGAGACCGTGGTGATCGCGGTGGCCGCGGCGGCGGTGGCGGCGGCAGAAACCGCTACTAGCTTAGCGGCGCACCGTTAGTTCTGGCTTGTCCAGTCGGTTCGGCGAGTCAACCATGCCTACTGGTTCGGCAGCAGGCATCCGCGGCTGGGACTCGACAACTGTGGCTCGAGATAGCGCCTCGTCAGGTTGGCGACTGTCCTCCTTACTCTTTGCCGATTCTCTCCGCCCAATCTCTCCCAATCTCTTTCACCAATTGAAGGTCACAGCTTCCGGGATGTAAACTTAACTCGGCGCGCCCGTAGCTCAGATGGATAGAGCGATTGCCTCCGGAGCAATAGGTCGGGAGTTCGAATCTCTCCGGGCGCACCATATTTCCTCTTGTGATTCAAGCACTTCTGCGCTCTCGGACCGTGGCGGCATTTTAGCGATTTCAGAACTGTGCCCAGAATTGTGCCCACCCAACCGCGAAAATGCCGCAAGCACCGTGTCCTCCGAGGGGTGCACGTATCGACTGGAAATCGCAATGGAACTGTGCCCTGCGATCCGAGCGAGCGTCCAGGCATCGCACCCCGACTGCCCCAGCCGCGTCAGAAAGGTATTCCGAAATGAGTACAGCACGAATGGCGTTATCGGCGCGACACGGTTTTTCTCAGCTTCCGCGTTCGCGGTTTCGAAACGCTCTCGCGTGCTGCTTCTTGAGGCTGGAGTGATCTACGTGACCGCTCCGGGTAGGCGCGGGCCATACCCAGCCCTCAGTCGGCTTTCCCGAGCGCTCCCAGCGTCGTTCCAGCGTCGCCCTGACCCTTGGAGTCATGGGCAGCACTCTTCGGGCCGCTGCGGTCTTCCCGTGCGCCACCAGTACACTGCCATTGCGACCGTTAACCCAAGTGATTTCCTCCCACCTCAACCGATAGCACTCATCTGGTCGCATCCCCGTGTCAACTAGAACCGTTGCAACGTCGGCGAGCAGAGTGGAGGCGGCTCCCAGGTACCGCAGCTCTTCATCGGGAGTTACAACCCGCTCACGATGGTGCTCCCCTGGGAGGAGCGCGAGTCTCGGAACCGATTCACGCACCCCCCACTCGACCGCGAGGTTCAGGATACGACGGAGAACACGGATCGAACTGTTGATAGAGCTGACTGCCAGCCCGCGTTTATCTTCTTCCTCGCCTCTACCACGGTTCTGCCAGCGAACCTGTTCATGCACCGCGAAGCCTGCCACTTTTTCGTTGGTGATCTCGTCTAGCGTCGCTTTCGCCAGTACCTCGCAAGCTCTCAGTCGGCGTATCCCGGCACGAAACCAAAGCCAATTGTTCTTGCAAGTATGCTCGAAGGTGGCCTTCGCCCAAGGCTCCAGGCGCATGTCGCAGAACTCTTTAAGGGTAGGCACGGGTCGTTTTTCGCGAATCCCAACTTCTCCCTTTGCAAGAGATGTCTTGTGCGCCGCCTCCATCTGACGGGGCAACCTTGTCATTGCCCTGCTTCGTGGACTCCCGCACCGAGCGGCCTTGCCACATGAACTTGTACCAGTACACTTCCCCACGCTTGTAGATACCCACAGTTCACCTCGCCTTCTGTTTAACTTTGCCACTGCCCTTCGGTCTGCCGCCGAGCTTGCCCCATTCCTGCATCCGGCGGACGAATTCCTTCTTGCCCCACGCCTTCTTGCGGGCCTCGGCGCTCTTGCGGCCCAGGAGACTTGCTGCCTGGTTCAGATCTGTCATGGATAACATCATAACCTAACGTTAGGTTAGTTTCAAGCGGAAACTCCTTAGCCAAAACTCCTCTAGTGCCGGAGCCCGGCGCGTTGACTTGCTGCCGCTGTCCGCCTAATATGGGGCGCCACAGTGGCACCTTTGTCGATGATCGGCCAAACCATCTCGCACTATCGAGTTGTAGAGAAGCTGGGTGGCGGTGGTATGGGGGTGGTGTACAAGGCCGAGGACACCCGGCTCCATCGCTTTGTCGCACTCAAATTCCTGCCCGACGAAGTAGCCAAAGACACCCAGGCTCTCTCCCGTTTTCAACGTGAGGCGCAGGCTGCATCGGCTCTCAATCACTCCAATATCTGCACGATTTACGACATCGGCGAGGAGAATGGTCAGGCGTTCATCGCCATGGAGTTCCTGGATGGCCAGACTCTGAAGCATCTGATCGGCAACCGGCCTCTTGATCTGGAGACGCTGCTGTCCCTGGCCCTAGAGATCGCGGATGCGCTGGACGCGGCGCACACGGAAGGAATCGTCCACCGCGACATTAAGCCCGCTAATATTTTCGTGACCAAGCGCGGCGGACACGCGAAGATTCTTGACTTCGGACTGGCGAAAATACGGGCCACAGTGGCAAGGCCCACCGAGGCAACGGAGACCGGAGCCGGAGACCCCAACCTGACCACTCCAGGTTCGGCAGTGGGCACGGTTTCCTACATGTCTCCGGAGCAGGCGCGAGCCAAGGAGTTGGACGCGCGCACGGACCTATTCTCCTTCGGGGCAGTGCTCTATGAAATGGCAACCGGCCAACTGCCCTTTCGCGGGGACAGTACGGCAACGATTTTCGAGGCCATTCTTAACCGCGCTCCGCTGTCTCCTTTGCGGCTGAATCTGGATGTTCCCGCCGAGTTGGAACGGATCATTAATAAGGCGCTGGAAAAGGACAGGGAGTTACGTTATCAGGGCGCGGCAGAGCTCAGGGCTGACCTGAAGCGCCTCAAGCGGGAAACGGAATCGGGTAGACCGGGTGTCGCCAGTTCGGGCACGGTCGCGGTCGCGCAGGATGCCACTCCGCCTTCCGTTTTCGCCACGCCGCGCTCGACTTCTAGCCAGGCTGCAGCGGCAGTTTCCTTGTCCTCATCATCCGCTGTTGCGGTGTCTTCCACTTCTGCAGAGTGGCGCAGCAGGTGGAAGGTAGGGGTCGCGGCTGCGCTTGTTCTCATTGCGTTGGCTGCGGTTGGCCTCTACCTACGCTCGCGGCCGGAAGTAAACGGGACGAAGGCAGCCCGGCTCACGGAGAAAGACATGGTGGTTCTCGCCGACTTCGACAACAGGACCGGCGACCCCGTCTTCGATAATGCTCTCAAGGAGGCGTTAGCGGTCCAGCTGGCCCAGTCCCCATTCCTTAACGTTCTCTCCGAGCGCAGAGTAGAAGAGACGCTGCGGCTGATGGGCCGGTCTCAGAACGAACACATCACACGCGACGTGGCGCAGGAACTTTGCCTGCGCACCGGCAGCAAGGCGTTTCTGCTAGGCTCGATCTCCAATCTTGGCGGACAGTACGTGGTCGGTGTGGATGCCATCAACTGCAGTAACGGCGACACGCTCGCCAAGCAGGCGGAGGAGGCGCCATCGAAACAGGAGGTTTTGAAAGCACTTGGCCGGGCCGCAACCGACCTGCGCAAAACTCTGGGCGAGTCGCTGGCATCGGTGCAGAAGTTCGAAGTTCCTGTGGAGGCCACCACCGCTTCGCTCGAGGCGTTGAAGGCTTTCAGTATGGGCGTCATGACAACGCGCACCAAAGGCGATGCCGCCGCCATCCCGTTTTATAAGCGGGCCCTCGAACTAGACCCAAATTTCGCGGCGGCCTACGCCAGCTTGGGACTTTCGTACGGCAATCTCAACCAGGCCAACATGGCAGCGGAGAATTTGAAAAAGGCCTACGCTCTGCGCACAAAGGTCAGCGAACGGGAAAAATATCGGATCTCCTCCATGTACTACACGTCCGTCACTGGCGAACTGGAAGAGGCGACCCAGGTTTACGAACTCTGGTCCAAGAGTTATCCCAGTGACGCCGTCCCCCTGAGTAATCTCGGGGACCTCGCAGCCAAGCTGGGTCAATACGAGAAGGCCGTCGCCCGCACCCAGGACGCTCTGCGCATCGATGGCAACGTGGTCGTCGCCTACGCTAATCTTGCCGCTGACTACCTCGCTCTCAATCGTGCGGACGAAGCCAAAAAGATTCTTCTGCAGGCGCAGGAGCGCAAGCTCGATGGAGACTATCTGCACCAGGAGTTTTACTACCAGGCATTTCTAGGGGGAGACACGGCAGAAATGGAGAAGCAAGTCTCTTGGGCCTCGGGCAAACCCGGCGCCGAGGACCTTTTGCTCTCCTTTCAGTCCGACACGGAGGCATACTATGGCCGATTGAAAAACTCCCGCATTTTTACCCGGCGAGCGATCGGCTCGGCCGTGCGCGGCAACTCCAAAGAAACCGCCGCCATGTGGCAAGCCAATGCCTCTTTGCGCGAGGCCGAATTCGGTAATGTGGCGGACGCCCGGCAGGGCGTCGCAGAAGCGCTGTCCCTCAGCCCGGGCCGCGATGTGAAGCTGTTTGCCGCCCTGGCCTATGCGCGCATCGGCGATAACACACGCGCCAAAACCCTGACCGCAGACCTGGAGAAGAGCTACCCGTCCGACACGTTGATGAAGGTTTACTGGCTACCGACACTGAAAGCCGCCAATGAACTGAGTGCGAACAATCCTGCACAAGCCCTCGTCTATCTCGAAGCGGCACTGCCCTACGAACTCGGCCAGCCCCCTCAGTTGCAGGTTGGAACCATGTACCCGGTGTACCTGCGCGGCACGGCTGAATTGGCGTCGCATAACGGCGCAGCCGCGGCGGTCGAACTACAAAAGTTTCTTGACCATCGCGGTATTGTGCTGAATTTCCCTTTGGCGTCTCTTGCCAAACTAGGCCTGGCCCGCGCCTATGCCATGCAGGGAGATTCCGCTAAGGCGCGGTCGGCCTATCAGGACTTCTTCGCGTTGTGGAAAGATGCCGACCCCGACATCCCCATCCTGAAGGAAGCCAAGGCGGAATACGCGAAGCTGCAGTGACACTCCTTAACGCGGCCCTTCCCCAATGACGAGACGCGTTTTCGATAGCGCCCAGGAGTAAACTTTTCTCGAATCGAAGACGGTGCTTTAAACCTGCAGTTCGGCGGTCAAGCGCCGTTTGGCCATGTTACGAGCGTCACACCCAGTGATTATGCTGGCATTACGCCCGGTTTCGACACCGTCGGAGATCCATTTACGGCGTTCGGTCGAACCAACCCTTATCCCACCGGGGGGGTGGTTGGCTCTACTTTTGATGTTCCAGCGATTTCGTTTGCCTACGTCGTGGACCCGCACTTTCGAACGCCGTATTCGGAGAATGCAAATTTCGGGTTCCAGTATCAGTTAATACCCGACACGCTGATTGAAGCTGACTACGTGGGCAGCTTTTCCCGCAAATCGATTGTTACTAACGATGTCAATGCTCCGCTGCCCAGCATTTTGCGCCAGCAATTCGCCGCAGCGGGTGCCATAAATCCGGACTGCGCTCGGCTTCTCGCGGGTTGCCCCAATCCGACTGACCCGAATTCCAGTCCCACAGGAGCTCTCCAACTGCTTACCGATTTGAGCGCTGGTTTTTCGTCAAGCAACCAATTCCAATTGACGGTAGATAAGCGATTCAGCCACGGGTTCAACATTCGTGGCGCCTTTACCTTGGCAAAAACCATCGATAACCAGTCAGGGTTCCGCTACAACAGTTCACTTTTTACCGATCCGTTTAGTCCTTCCTTTGATCGTGGACTGGCCAACTTCGACGTTTCTCGTCGCCTCGTAATCAGCGGTATTTGGAAGTTGCCGCTGGATCTTCCTTTCAGAAACGGGAACGGCTTCGCTCGCCGGCTGGCGGAAGGGTGGGAAGTAAGTGGAATCGCCAGCTTCCAAACCGGAACACCATTTACGATATTCTCGAGTTCCGGTTCAAGTGGAGAGAACATTTTCCTGGAGCGGGCTGACCTGATCGGGCCGCTTCACACCTTCGATCCACGTTCGCTGCATAGCTTCGATCCCTCGACCGCCGACTGTCTGCCAGCAGCTGTCTCCAATGCCCAGTTCTATTTCGATCCCACGGCATTCGACTGCAACAATGCAATGTTCAGCTTCGGGAATTCGGGTAGGAACACTCTCCGCGGCCCAGGGCGCAACAACTTCGATCTGACTATCGGGCGGACCTTCAAACTGGCCGAGAGCAAGAGTATTGAATTCCGCACGGAGTTCTTCAATGCCTTCAATCACGCTCAGTTTTTTAATCCGGACCACTCCGGGTTTGACAGCAATTTCGGGCAAATCACACAGGCGCGAGCGCCACGTATCATCCAGTTTGCCCTGAAGTTCTATTTCTGACGATTGGCGCCGGCAAGCCAATGTCCAGTCATCGCATCCAGACAGCCCCGGCCGCGTCAGGAAGGTGTGCGGATATGAATACAACACGAAGGGCGTGATCGCCAGGGCTTTGTGTTTTTTCCCTTCCGCGTTCGCGGTTCGGAATGCTCTGGCATGCTGCTTTTTGAGGCTGGAATGGTCCACGTGCCCACTTCGGGTAGGAGCGGGCCACACCCCAACCAGCTTCCTGTCTGGCTGCCTTTTTGGTGGCCTGAAAGGGTGCGATTATCTAAATCTGCCAGTCAGCCGTGCTCAGGTGCCGCGCCACCACGATTCCCGCGACAATCCCACTACTCGTTTGCGTTCCTCGTCCATGGGGTGATGTTGCAGGTTCGCCTTTTGTTCGCCTGCAGCCCTTACCTCGTCACGTTTCGGAGCATAATTCGAGTGGTGTTGACTTGCGAGCGAAATCGCCTGGAGCGACTCAGCTCACGCGGATCAGACCATCCAAATGTTGCCCGGCGCATTGCGATGGCGGTAGCGCAGGAGTTTGGCCATGAACCGGTCACGCTGATCGTCTTTGGGGACACCCGGGTTGCCGCTCGCGGTAAGGTTACTGGTGCGGCTTCACAATCGTCCTGCTGCACTGTCCACTAGCGCTTTGATCTTCTCCATCGGTATCCGATTTTTGCTGAGGGTTGCGGCCGAAACCATCGTGCCTTTTGTATCGGTAAGACATGATGTGGTCGCGGGCATGTCTTGCTTTCCTGCCGGTGGAGTGTAGAGGTTACAAAATACGTGGCCGAAGTCCTTTTTCTCTTCCGTCCAACCCTGGGCTTTGAGGAGCGCGTACGTTTTATTGAGTTCGGCCAAGACAGCGTCGCGCGACATGCCCGGAGGCATCTTGGCCAGCGACACGTGAAGCCCGCCGTCTGGCAAGCGCCAAGAGCATAGTTTCTTTGTGTCGCCTTTGGTTGGTTCGTTGCTGATCGGCATCTCACCCGGAATCCCCTGCCCAGTCGCTCCGACAGCACTGACATCGCTCGCGGTCAACAATGAGCAGACCGGCTTCCCTTGCGCCCAGAAGTTAGTGACCGCGAGCGTCAGAAACAGGCCCAACAGCGTCGCGATATTTCGCATGGGACTTACCTCCAAAGCACCACGCCTATACCACGCGTGAGAATGTTTGTCGAGGCAGAAATCTACGCCAGAAATCTACGCCCGCCCATCCCCCACGTAGCGGCTGACCATCCCAATGTGCCTTTCGGGGAGTTTGAAGATTTCGCGCGGACGTGCGAGCGGAGACACAACAACAATCCCCGTTGTGAAAAACGAGCGCAAGAAAGCGGTCTGGGTCAGCAACCTATTTCAGCCAGTATCATCGCCAGAAGAGGACCGGCGAGCATGTCGGGTCGTGTCGCCGTCGCGGCGCGCTATTCCGGCTTCGGCTGTTCAGGTCGCAGAGTGCCAGCGACTAGGCGGGTGCGGTGGAATCCTAATCATGCGTTGGTGACTAACCAGCCTTCGCAGCTTTGGCCCTAGGATGCTTGGCACAATCGTGAGCCGCAAACTGTTCGGAGAGTTGGACGTCGAGAGTCAGCATCCATTCATTTAATGACACACCAACGGGCGGCGAGTGAGTGGGAATGAACACCCAAGCGCATTCAGAGCAACCCTCCCATCCATCGGCACCCTGTCCTTCGACCCATACCAATTTGCGGGACGAACTTTCACGCATACGGCCCTCACAAGCGGACACGAAGATACTACGCCAAACGAACTTACACTTGAAAACGTTGTGCTCAATCATTTGCGGGGACTTCGTCTTGTTAGCCACTCCGTAAAGTCTGCAACCCAGCCCGCGCAATGATCGGCTGTCCTTGAACTGTCCAGGGCACCAACAACCCATAGAAGACCGCTTATTCAAAGTGCCTTGAACCCGCGGGTCAGCAACCTAAGGATGGGTCGCCCGCCGGCAATCTTTATCATGCGCATGCCTCGATTCCTCGCTACGACCAAACCTCGCTACGCCCAAGCCAGACTACGAGCACGCTATGCTGTAGCCGGGCTCGTCCTGCTATGGGGCGGTCATGCAGGCCGGAATTTCAATACTGGCCGGACCTGTGAGTTGGCTGTAGTTCATCTGAATACCGTTACCGCTATTGGGATCGCTCATCTCGATCCGCAGCGGCATGCCGGTATCCTTGGACACGAACAGGTGCACGGTGCCTTGGGTCTTCTCGTTATCGTAGGAATAAAACTCGTATCCATCCGCCATGGTGGCATTCACGCTCTGGTCCCCGATGGGGTGCAGGTCGGTGAGCTGGGTCGTGGATTGCCCACCCGGTCCGCCGCTCTGCGGGGCGTCACTGCACTTCCAGGAAAACATCTCCCTCTGCTTCTTCAGCATTTTGGGCACTTCCACATGCATGAGTGCGGTCTGTGCGGCGGTCATTCCGGCGCCGATCGCACCCATGGGTCCATTCGCCGCGGCGTGAGCGATCGCGTTCCCGGCCATGCGGTCTAACTCCGCCATTTGTTGGGCTGCCCTTCCCTCGCTGAGTTTTAACAATCGAGGCACCGCAGGCGAAGTAATGAGGCGCGCTGCTCGGCCGTTTTGCACAACCGCCCGAATCTCCCAATCATCGACCGTTCCCGGCTGGTCCGTGGCGGGCATTTTGTAGTGCATTACGTATTGCCGCGTATTTCCCTGGGCTATTAATTCCGCCGGGCTGAATATGTTCTGGGCGAGCCGCGCCATTCTGGGATCGCTGGTCTGCATGGTCATGACCATGCGATAGGCGGGATGGGTCTCCAGCCGTGCGAAAGAGGTATAGAGCGGGCTATCCAGTGGAACCGGCACACCGGCATGAGGGGGAATGGCTCGAGCTGCCGGACCGCCCATCCCGACTCTTCCTGCAGTGTTCCGTTTGGCCATGGAGGCTTGCATGCGAGCCCGCATTTCAGGAGGCATGTTGGCCATCATTTGCGCCATCGAGTCCGATGACATTCCAGGCGGCATCATCCCTTGGGGGCTCATGCCCGACGATGCATCCGGGGTAGAACTCTGCGGGGTGGTCGCATCCTGCGCCGGGGTCGAATTCTCCGCCGCGGCAGTAGCATCTTTCTTCTTCGACTCCGCCGCCAGCATGGCTCGGATCACTTTGCTGCTGACACCCGCCTGGTTCAGTGCCTGCAAGCCGCTGGAAGAAAGATCGAACTGCGTGTCATTGGCAGCGATGGCGGCCGAAATCGTGGTTTCCGCCAGCCCTGCCTTTACCATTTTTATGACGTCGGCGTTGGTCAGAGGGTTTTTCTGCGGAGCGGTCAGGGCGCTGACGGAGAGAACGACGACACCCAATAGTTTCAATCGCATAACACCCCCACTTGAGCCATCAGCCTAACGGGCTGCTTTAACCGAGATTTCCTTTTTGACCTTGAAAACGGGGAGGATTCTACTCCCGTCTCGCCCTCTCTGCGCGTTGCTTAAACGGGTTTCAATCCAGGCCGTCCCCATCCGCGATCCGCAACACCGCGGCCGAAATGGTCCCAGATTCTAGCCCACCTTTGCAACACCTCTCCTCCTCCCAACCCTCGCTAGACACATTCCGCTGCCGACGTGGCCGCCGCACCCCCTCTGTTCCCGTCGGCACCGGCGGCAGCGCGATCCGACCCAGCATCGCCCCGAACCGTTGGCGGGTGAGAGGCCTTCCGCCAACAGCAGTCACCGAAGGCGCTCGGCCCCCGTCCAACATCGAACACTAAGGAAATGTGTTCGGCACGGTTTAGGAGGACAGTCTTAGCCGACAACATCCTTAATCAGCTTTAGCTCGTCTCGTATCAGTCTCGGCAACAGAAACTCGGTCCGGATTTTGGCCTGCCCAGCCCGCCCGAAGGCCTCCGCGATATTTGGATTTTCCAGCAGGAAGAGGACTCGTTTCGCACAGTCTTCCGCGCTCTCAACCAAATAGTCTTCATACCCGGCGGGAAACTGCATTGGGATCCCGCCCGCACGACCGGCAACCACCGCCTTTGCCTTCCAGAACGCCTCTGCCACCACCAGACCAAAGCCCTCTCGAATCGACTTCTGAAGAACCACGTTGGCGCTGCGTTGGAAGGCATTGACCTCCATGTTGCCAACGCCGGTCATATTGGTGAAAACGTAGAGATCGGAATCCTTTGCCGCCTCCTCGTTGATCTTCTCCAATATTTCCCAGCCCTGGGGATCGTCTCCCGCCATGGCACCCACCATCGCAAGTTGAATCTCGGGCATCTTTTCCTTTGCCAGCTGGTACGCGCGGATGACGCCCAACGGATCTTTCCAGGGATCAAAGCGTGAAACTTGCAGCAGCAATGGCCGCCGCAGATCGATGCCCATTTCCCCGATGGCATGGCGATAGACCTCGGGAGGCAATTCCATATTCTTGGTTGACACCGGGTCTATCGCTGGAGGAATAAAGATCACTTCGCTCAATTCGAGGTCAGCAGGAACGAAAGCCTTCATCGTAAAAACCGCTGCATCGTACTCCTGGACGAACGGTCGTAAGAATTCCCAGACTTCCGCGTTGGGTTGAGAACTATCGATATGGCAGCGCCATATCCACTTGCGTGCGCGCTGCAGGTCTTTGAAATGTCGCAGCGCCAGGGGTTGGGGATCGTGCACAATGAAGACGTCGTAGTCATCCGGCAGCATCTCCGCGCTCATCCGGTTGCGTTCAAGGTACGCCCGTTTTGCCTCCGCCGTGAGGTTCAGCTCGCCACCTTGCAGTGCGTTATGGAAGCTCTTGGTAATCGCAAAGAAGTCTTTATCGCCGTAGATCAAACGCCAGTCGGTTTTAATGCCGAGGTTCAGATGGACCGGGATGAGCCGGCTCAACAGCTCCGCAACTCCGCCCCCAGCTGCGGTAGCGTTTATCTGACAAATCCGCAGCCCTTGCAAACTCTTACTGAGCGCGCGGATCTCGTCGATCAGTTGGTCTCCAACCCACGATCGATAGTTCTCCAAGTTGATGGATTCCGAGGAGCTGTGCCGTCCCAAAGCGACCTTCGGAAGCAGATTTGGCTCAGTGACCATCAGCCGTGGCCCCCCGTGAATCAAGACCGCCATATTCTTCTTCTGACTTGCGACCCGACGGTTGTGGGGGTCGCCGGGTGAGCGGAGGTAATTTAGGGGGCTTGGGACCGTGGCGCACCGCGTTCGCCAGTGGCAAATAGGTGAGCTGCACGCCGGACTGCACGCACCGTAGCATGAGGCCGCCACGACTCATGTCTCCGCGGCCCGCGAATTCAGCGGGAAAGAACAGCCGTTCCCCAAAAAGGCCGAGCAGAGGCTCCACGTATTTTGAGGTCGCAATGCTGCCCAGCAGAACGATCTGGGCTGCCGCCCCGGACAACTCTGAAAGGATCCGCGAATCCCGTTGAAGAGGAGCGAGGTAGGAGGCGTCGGTAGGATCGATATCGATTGACGAAATTTCTTTCAATCGGTCCAGGGTTACCAGGGTCTCCGGGGGCACTAGCCCGCCGCGGGCGGTGATTACAAACACACTGGGACCAAGGTACGGGACCTCGGCGAACTTCTGCGCGTAAGCCCATTTGCCGCGAAAATAAAGTCCGCTGATGAAACTAAATACCTCGCCCAGTGGCGCACCCTTCCCACGCAAACGCCGGGCTAACTCGGAGTCTGCGGAGTCATGTATGATTCGCGCAGCTCGAATTCCCGCGATATCGGCCGGCGAGAGAAGAAAAATCCGCGCCGACGCGGAACTAGCCCGTAGCTTCTGGTCTTTCATGTGCATTCGTAGCCCGAAACTGGGATGAAGAACATTCGTTTGCGAAGTGCGTATTTCTAGTTTAGATGTTTTGCCGGCTTTGGCAGCAAGAACTCTAGCTGTCCCTTCGGAATACGGCAAACACTCAGCAAGATTACAGAATATGTCCGATTCCTTACCACGAGGTCAGGGCTTACACTCCGTCGAGAACTTTGTACGCCTAAGAGCGAAACTTTAGCCTTCACCCTCGTCGAACAGTCTGGTGGTGATTGGCGAGCATAATCGTTAGGAGGTCCCTTTGAGTACCGTTCAAGGTGAAATTGCTGCGCTCGAAGAACGTTTGCGGCTAGCCGAACTGGGTCCTGACCCAAACTTTTTCGAGGAAGTGCTGGCTGACGATGCGGTGCTCGTCTCTCAGGGCGGCCAACCCTTGTTTGCCAAATCGAAAGTCGTCGAAGCTCATCAGCCCGGGAAGGGCCGAAGTTTACTCGGGTTGAGATGAGCGACATGAGGATCCTCGATCACGGCGTCGCAGCCATCGTGACCTGCCAGGGAACTTATGAAGGTCCCCAATCCAGCGCCACGCTAAAGTTCATGCGCGTCTGGCTGAAAAAGAACAATCGCTGGCAGATCGTCGCTGCCTCGGTCTCCAACTGAACCGGGTTCCATTTCCGGTCGTGTCCGGCAGTGTTGGATGAACCATGCAATTCTCCGACAACAACGTCTTGATTGTTGGCGGTGTATTGCTGGTCCACCCTTCCCCCTGTGCTGTCACTATCGCAAGATGCCCCATGCTCCGACTCGTCTTCACCTTATTTTTCTGTGCCGTTCCTCTGGCTGCCCAGACCATGCCGCCGGAAGCGGACAAGCAACTCGCCCACGATATCTACAAGGAATTTGTCGAAATTCGGTCCGGCTTCACCACCGGCTCGACCACTCCAGTCGCCGAGGCAGCGGCAGCTCGCTTACGAGCTGCTGGATTTCCCGACGCGGACATCTTTGTGGGCGGAGCAAATCCAAACAAGGCGAATCTCGTGGTCCGCTATCACGGAACGGGCAGCCGCAAGCCGCTCCTGCTTCTCGCCCACACCGATGTTGTGGAAGCCAAGCGCGAAGATTGGAGCATGGACCCGTTTCAGCTGATTGAGCGCGATGGTTTCTTTTATGGGCGCGGCACCAGCGACGACAAGGCGCAAGCTGCGGTTTGGATCGCGAGCCTGATTCGTTACCGGCGAGAGGGCTTCAAGCCCCACCGCGATATCATCGTGGCGCTCACAGCGGACGAAGAAGGCGGTGGCCCTTACAACGGCGTTGATTGGCTGATCAAGAACCATCGCGAACTGATCGATGCAGAGTTGGCTCTGAACGAGGGCGGCTGGGGCGAATCCGACGCGGGCAGGAAGATCTCAAACGACCTGCAGGTTAGCGAGAAATACGCCATCAATTTCCGCTTTGAAGTGCGCAATAAAGGCGGCCACAGTTCGCTCCCTGTGCCGGACAATGCCATATACCATCTCGCCGGCGCTCTGGAGCGGCTCTCGCACTTCGGTTTCCCGTTAAAGACGAACGAGGTAACGGCGGCATATTTCCAGAAAATGGCAAAGATTGAAACCGGTCCGGTGAGCGAGGATCTGGCGAAGGTTCCCGAGGGATCGCAGGAAGCCATGCAGCGAGTGGCGGCCGCGTCTCCGGCGTGGAACGCCACGCTTCGCACCACTTGCGTAGCGACGCAACTGGAAGGCGGTCACGCGATGAATGCATTGCCGCAGCTCGCGGCCGCGAACGTGAACTGCCGGGTACTGCCTGAAGACTCGCTTGAATACGTGCGGAACGGATTACAAAAAGTGATGGCGGACGACCAGGTCACTGTTAGGGTGGTTGGCGACCCGAGCAAAGGACCTGCTTCCCCGATGCGCCCGGATGTACTCAACACCATAAGCCACGTCACGAGCCAGCTCTGGCCGGGCGTGCCGGTGGTTCCAACCATGGTCATGGGCGCAACCGACGGAAAATCGTTGCGGGCTGCAGGCATTCCGACTTACGACGTCCAGGGCTTCTTCATGGACCGGAACGACCTTCGCTTCCATGGACGGGATGAACGCATGAGCGTGCAATCGTTTTATGAAGGCCAGACGTTCTTGTATGAGTTAGTAAAGATTCTGTCTAAGGCCGGCGAATCGATCGCCGCGCTCCCCCCCGGCAGCAGCCAGGACCTAGCCGAAGCGGCTGTCGGCGGGACGTCGGAACGCGCCCATAAAATCGTCCAAATCCTGTAATGAAAAAGGCTTACGCAGAACCGGAGATCCCGTGACAAAGGCATAGTGTTGTCGAGGATTCTTCTGCAACAGATCTTCAACGAATTTGGCGCCACCCGCCCCGGAACCGCGCATGAATTTCATCGCTATCAGAACTACATCGTAAGGCCCGTCGTCGCAATAACTGCGGAACGCCTCATCGCATTTCGATGTCAGCGCGACCTTGTAGCCCAGCCGGTTGAGCATGACGCCCATAACGTTCCGGACAGTTTCTTCCGCCTCAACGACCAGAATTTTCATGGTCCCTCTCGCTGGCGTCCTTCTTTCGCTCCCCCACCGCCTCTCTCACATTTTATCGAGAGTCGAGACTAGGGCAACGCCCCGGCGTCACCACCCTAGATGACTATAGTCATCTTGTTCAAGCGCGCATCCTGCTTCAATCTAGTGGAGGCATAACCAAAGTTTCCGCGGAACATTTGCAATCTTATGGGCAACTCCAAGTATTCCGGCACAGGTGCGGATTGGACGCAGCTGTTGACCGATCCTTCCCTGGTAAGTCATCTCGGAGAGTTGCTCCAGGTTTATCGCGAAGCTGCGCCTGACAAACGTGACCAGGCCCTGCTGGAAGCGATGCGCAACATCAGAGGCGAGGCGGCAAAAATGCCCGCTGTCTCTAAAGCCCTCGGAACTCAGGCGGTGACGCCGGCGGCCCCGGTCGTTCAGTCGGCGCCCGCTCCGCCGGTGGCGATCAGCCCGGCGGCCAGCCCACCTTTCGAACCAGACATATTTACGCCTGCCTCAAACCAGGACCGTCGCCGCCACACCCGCATGAAGTGCTTTGTAGCGGTCGAACTACGTCTGAGTAACTCGGCCGTCCCGGTCTGGGGAAATCTAGCCAACACCGGACTCGGCGGATGCTTCGTCGAGACTGCCACGCCCGTGCCTTCCGGAGTAGGCGTAGAAATCGGTCTCTGGCTGGCCAATGGAAAGATCTGGATCAAGGGCCTGATTCTAACCGGAATCGTTACCAAGAGCAGTCCATCGTTCGGCGTTCGTATTAAATTCTCCGAGCTTGAGCCCACGGAACGCGAAAACCTGCGCCACTTTCTCAAATTCGTCGAAAGCACCACCAGGGGCTACAACACCGATAACGGCTATCTGGCGCAAATGAAACGTTAGACTCGTTTCGACCATCTAATTAAACAATATTAAACACATCCATCAAAAGCTTTTGGGAATGCTGTTGTCACCCTGAGCGGGTTGCTGCTTCGCTTCGCGGAGCAGCCGCGCAGGCCACCGGACTCCTATGAGCCAAATTGGCGGCCGGCTGCGAAGCTTCCGCTTCCCAGCTTACCTAGGTTGCTTCGGAAAGATTACTTCCGTGGAAATGAAAGCGTTGCCGTCTAGTGAGGCCCTCCGATTCGCCCAAAATGGCAATTGCAAACCTCAAAATGGAACAAGTCCCACGCAAACGGGGGGACAAGACGTTACCGGCGACACGGCTCGGGAGAAATTGATAGACTGGCAAAGGGCGGTACGGGAACTTCCCGTTCCTCAAAACGCTATTAAGCAAGCTTGCACTTTCATCCGGGTGAGTGAATTGACATACCCTCGAAAAGGTAGGGGGCTTCCATGGCAGTGAGTGAGCAAACTTTGGCGACCGGCAAGCAATTGGAAATGCTGTGCATTAACACCATCCGCACCTTGGCGATGGATGCGGTGCAGCAGGCAAACTCGGGACATCCGGGAGCGCCCATGGCACTGGCGCCGGTGGCCTACTGCTTGTGGCAGCAATTCCTGCGCTACGATCCGGCGGATCCGGTTTGGCCCAACCGCGATCGCTTTGTGCTATCGAACGGCCACGCCTCCATGCTGCTATACGCCATGCTGTACCTGGCGGAAGTACGCGGCGTGAATCCCGAGTACGAACGCCTCAGTGAATTCGCGGTCACGCTGGATGAGATCAAGGAATTTCGCCAGCTCGACAGCAAGACCCCAGGACATCCCGAGTACCGGTGGACCGCAGGTGTAGAAACCACGACCGGCCCTCTCGGCCAGGGGGTAGGGAACAGTGTCGGCATGGCCATTGCGGCAAAGTGGCTGGCAGCACACTACAACCAATCTGGATTTGAGATCTTCAACTACAACGTCTATGCCGTCTGCGGGGATGGCGACATGATGGAAGGTGTTGCCAGCGAGGCAGCATCGCTGGCGGGCCATCTCAAGTTGTCCAACCTCTGCTGGATTTACGACGAAAACCACGTCACGCTGGATGGTCTTGCAAACGTCTCATTCACTGAGGATGTAGGAGAACGTTTCGCAGCCTACGGCTGGAACGTAGAGCATGTCACCGACGCGAATGATCTGCAAATGCTGGCCCAGGCTTATCAAGGTTTCCTTCAGACCAACGACCGGCCGACTCTGATCCGAGTCAACAGCCACATCGGGTATGGCTCGCCCCATAAACAGGACACCAGCGCGGCTCACGGCGAGCCCCTGGGCGAAGAAGAGGTCCGGCTGGTAAAGAAGTTCTACGGCTGGCCCGAAGACGCGAAATTCCTGGTGCCTGACGGAGTGCTGGAAACCTTCCGCAACGGAATTGGCAAGCGGGGCGGTGAGCTACGCCAGAAGTGGGAAACACTGTTCACCGACTACGGAAAGAAATTTCCCCAGCTCGCCGACCAAATCAAACTTATGCAGCACCGCGAGCTTCCCGATGGGTGGGACAAGAGTTTGCCAACGTTCCCAGCCGACGCCAAAGGCCTCGCCACTCGCGAAAGTTCGGGAAAAGTCTTGAATGCAGTTGCGGAGAATTTGCCCTGGATGGTGGGCGGCTCGGCCGATCTGGCAGGCTCCGACAGGACCCGCCTCAAGTTTGACGGCGCCGGAGACTTCCAGGGCGGCAGCTACGGTGGACGCAACTTGCACTTCGGAGTGCGTGAGCATGGTATGGCCGCGGCTTTGAACGGCATGGCAGTGTCCAAAGTACGGGCCTTCGGCGGCACGTTTTTTAATTTCAGCGATTACATGCGCCCCTCGATCCGCTTGGCCGCGCTGATGGAACTTCCCACCATTTACGTCTTCACCCACGATTCCATTGGTCTGGGAGAAGACGGTCCTACGCACCAACCAATCGAGCAATTGGCGTCACTGCGTGCTATGCCGGGCCTGATGCTGATCCGGCCGGCGGATGCCAACGAAGTAGTGGAAGCGTGGAAAGTCATCATGCAGTTGCAGCACGAACCTGCAGCCATCGTGCTAAGCCGGCAAGCTGTCCCCACCTTTGACCGCTCCAAATATGGCGCCGCGGCGGGGGTCGCCAAAGGAGCGTACATCCTGGCCGGCCGCGCCGAGGGCAAACCAGAAGTCATTTTGATGGCAACCGGAACGGAAGTGTGGTTGTGCGTCAGTGCTTACGAACAACTGAAAACTGAAGGTATTAAGGCCCGTGTGGTCAGCATGCCTTCATGGAATCTCTTTGAGCATCAAAGTGAAGATTACAAGGCGCAAGTCCTGCCGCCCGACGTCAAAGCGCGGGTTGCGGTGGAGCAGGCATCTACTTTCGGCTGGTCGCAATATGTTGGCCCAACCGGGGCAGTAATAGGGATGCGCAGATTCGGAGCTTCGGCCCCGATCAAAGATTTGCAGAAGAAGTTCGGCTTCACCACCGAGAACGTAGTCGCGGCGGCCCGAAAAGCAATTGGGAAATAGCAGTCGTCACTCGTCGGTCGTCAGGACAACGCAACTGGCCGGTCCTGCTAGGAACTGAGAACTGATGACTGATGACTGATGACTGATTGATCAAGAAAAGAGGTCCCTTATGCCACCTGTAGGAGTTCTTGAAACCGCAAAAAAAACCAATCCCCTCAAAGATTTGCTTAACTTCGGGCAGTCAGTCTGGCTGGACTACATCCGCCGCGATCTGCTCACCAGCGGCGAACTGAAGCGCCTGATCGAGGAAGATGGCCTCCGGGGGATGACGTCCAACCCGGCCATCTTTGAGAAGGCAATCACGGGCAGCACGCTGTACGCCGATCTGCTGAACTCGCTGCGCTCGCGAACCGATCTCGATGCCAAGGGACGCTACGAGATTCTGGCCATCCGCGACATTCAGGACGCTGCCGACTTTCTGCGGCCCGTGTATGAAAGCTCGAGGTGGCGCGACGGATATGTCAGCCTCGAAGTATCGCCCTACCTCGCCCGTGATACTAAAGGCACGATCGAAGAGGCACGAAGACTGTGGAAGACGGTGGGGCGCGAGAATGTAATGATCAAGATTCCCGGCACCACGGAGGGCATCCCAGCCTTCCAGCAGGCCATCAGCGAAGGCATCAACGTCAACGTAACCCTGCTCTTCGCGCAAGAAGTCTACGTGAAGGTGGCGGAAGCCTACATCGCGGGGGTGGAGCAATTCGGCGCGCGGGGGGGCGATGTCAGCCGGATGGCCAGCGTGGCCAGCTTTTTCATCAGCCGCATTGATTCCCTGGTGGACTCCATTATCGACGCTCGTCTCAAGTCTTCCAAAGACCCACTCGAGCAGGAGCAATTGAAGAGCGTCCAGGGCAAAGTCGCGATCGCAAACGGCAAGCAGACGTATCAAAAATATCAGGGCATCTTTGCCACCGATCGCTGGAAGGTGCTGGCCGCCAAGGGGGCGCAGACGCAACGCGTACTATGGGCCAGCACCAGCACCAAGAACCCCGCCTACCGCGATGTGCTCTACGTCGAAGAGCTGATTGGACCGGATACAGTGGACACGATTCCGCCTGCCACCCTCGAAGCCTTCCGTGACCACGGAATCCCGCGCGCAAGCCTTACCGAAAATGTAGGAGAGGCCCATCGGACCATGGATGCCGTCGCCAAACTCGGCATTTCCATGAAAGAAGTGACCGACAAACTCACCGACGACGGAGTCCGCCTCTTCGCCGAAGCTTTCGGCAAGCTTCTTGAGGCAGTAGAAAAGAGCACAAAATCGAAATGAGCGCCAAAGCAAGCTTGCAAACCTACAGAACGCCCGAGTCTCTGGCTGGCCCGGTCGAGGCCAATATTGATGATTGGCGCGCCGGCGACAAGGTCCGCCGGTTTTGGCAGCACGATGCCTCGCTCTGGACCGGCACCGACGAAGCCAACTGGATGGGTTGGCTCGATATCACCGCGGATCAGATCGCGCACGGCGACCAACTGCGCACGGCGGTAGCCGACGTAAAAAAAGAAAACTTCACCGACATCCTGCTGCTGGGCATGGGCGGTTCCAGTCTGTGCCCGGACGTGCTCAAGTCAACCTTCGGCAACATAGACGGCTTCCCCGAACTACATGTTCTCGATTCCACCGATCCTGCGCAAATCAAGGCATTCGAGAACAAAGTAAATCTGGCTAAGACTTTGTTTATCGTTTCCAGCAAGTCCGGCACCACGCTGGAACCAAACATCTTCAAGCAATACTTCTTCGAGCGGGCGAAACAAACGGTCGGGGCGGACAAAGTCGGCAGCCGCTTTATCGCCATCACCGATCCGGGATCTAAAATGCAGCAGGTCGCCCAGGCCGATCGCTTCCGCCACATTTTCTTCGGCCTGGCCAGCATCGGCGGCCGCTATTCCGCGCTCTCGAACTTCGGTGTTGTCCCCGCTGGGCTGATGGGATTGGATATGAAGCGCTTCCTCGGCCGCACCCAGGAAATGGTCGAGGCTTGCGGGGCCGGCGTCCCGGTCGAACAGAACCCTGGAGTCCTGCTCGGAATCATCCTCGGAACCGCAGCCCACAACGGACGCGACAAGCTCACCATCCTTACCTCGCCCGGACTGTCAGCGCTGGGCGCGTGGCTGGAACAGCTGGTGGCAGAATCCACTGGCAAGCAGGGCAAGGGCATTGTCCCGGTGGACCGCGAACAACCTGGTGTGCCCGATGTTTACGGTCATGACCGCCTGTTCGCCTACGTGCGTCTGAGTTCCGACTCAGATAAAGCCCAGGAAGGCAAGGTCGCAGCCCTGGAAAGAGCCGGGCAGCCCGTGGTTCGCATCCTGGTCGGTGACGTTTACGACCTGGGCCAGGAATTCTTCCGCTGGGAAATCGCCACGGCCGTTGCCGGATCCCTCATCGGCATCAACCCCTTCAACCAGCCCGACGTCGAAGCCAGCAAGATTGCCACTCGCAGCCTGACCACGGAATACGAGAAGACGGGTTCCCTGCCCGCAGAAAGCCCGGTTCTGGAAGACGGCGGCATACAGCTGTTTACAGATTCCAAAAATGCCGAGGCCCTGGCCAAAGCCGCCGGCAGCGACAAATCCTTGGTGGGATATCTCCGCGCTCACATCAAGCGCGCGGGCGCCGGCGATTATTTCGCCCTGCTTGCCTATATCCAGATGAACGCCGAGCATGAAACCCTTCTGCAGCAGTTGCGTCATGCCCTGCGTGACCAAAAGCGGGTGGCGACCTGTTTGGAATTCGGCCCGCGATTCCTTCATTCCACTGGTCAGGCATACAAGGGTGGCCCCAACAGCGGGGTCATTCTGCAGGTCACTTGCGACGATGCGGCGGACTTGCCGGTACCCGGGCAGAAGTACACGTTCGGAGTCGTCAAGGCTGCGCAGGCCCGGGGAGACTTTCAGGTGCTCGCCGAGCGCGGTCGCCGGGCGTTGCGCGTGCATCTGGGCAAAGACCTCGCGTCCGGCTTGGCCAAATTGTCGGCGGCGTTCCATCAAGCGCTGGACTAACCTTCCACCCGGTATACTGCACTGGTTTAAGCTTGAACCACGGCAGTAGCCTGCACGATGTAGAGAAACGATTTAATATGGACAAGGAGCGAATTATGCGACTGGGAATGGTCGGTCTGGGCAAGATGGGCGCCAACATGACACGGCGTCTGATGCGCGGTGGACATGAAGTCGTGGTCACCGACCTGAGCGCCGACAACGTAAAGAAGATGGCGGGTGAGGGATCGATCGCCTCGGCTTCGCTCGATGATTTTGTCAGCAAACTGGGCAAGCCCCGGATCGCCTGGCTGATGGTACCGGCCGGCACTCCCACCGAGCAGACTGTGCAGGCGCTGGCCCAGCGCATGCAGGCGGGAGACATCCTGATCGATGGCGGCAATTCTTATTTCAAAGATGACGTTCGTCGCTCCACTCAGCTCAAAGAAAAGGGCATTCATTACGTCGACGTAGGCACCAGCGGTGGCGTCTGGGGTCTGGAGCGCGGCTACTGCATGATGATCGGAGGACCGAAAGAAGTTGTGCAGCAACTCGATCCGATTTTCAAAACGCTTGCTCCAGGTCGTGGTGATATCCCTCGCACTCCCGGCCGCGAAAAGCTGCCCGGAACCGCCGAGGATGGCTACATCCACAGCGGCCCTTCGGGCGCGGGACACTTCGTGAAAATGGTTCACAACGGAATTGAATATGGACTGATGCAGGCCTACGCCGAGGGCTTTGACATCTTCCGTAACGCCACCAGCCAGGAAGTGCCGGAAGAGCATCGCTACGACCTGAATTTGCCCGACATCGCCGAGGTGTGGCGTCGTGGCAGCGTCGTAAGTTCGTGGCTGCTCGATCTGACCGCCATGGCTTTGGCCGAGAATCCCACGCTCTCCGGGTACACCGGTTTCGTTCAGGATTCCGGCGAAGGCCGTTGGACCATTCAGGCAGCCATTGACGAAGCGGTCCCGGCCGAAGTTCTTTCGGCGGCACTGTATACCCGCTTCCGCTCGCGGCAGGAACATACCTTTGCGGAAAAGATGCTTTCGGCGATGCGTCAAAAGTTCGGCGGTCACGTCGAGCCCGCCGCTGCCGCGAAGCAGAGGGCATAAAAGGTCAGAGCGTAGAGACGTAGCTTGCTACGTCTCCCGGCACGAATCCAGAAAGAGTTCGAGCGAAAAGAAAGAGCCCAGACCGACCCATGGACCAGACTGACGTGATGCCCGCGATAGAACCGCGGATCGGAAGGCCGGGCGACCCCTGCGCCATGGTGATCTTCGGGGCAAGCGGCGACCTCACCCGGCGCAAGCTCATCCCAGCCCTCTACAATCTGGCGCAAAACCAATTGCTCTCGCGCGAGTTCGCGGTGATCGGAGTGGCGCGCTCGCCCATGTCCACGGAGGATTACCGAAAGAGAGTTTCGGAAGACATCAAGCAGTTTGCCACCGGCAAGGTGGAGGCCGACATCTGGGAATGGTTTATCCGCCGCATGCACTATCTGAGCGGCGATCTCAGCGACAAGAATCTTTATCTGCAGCTGAAGGATTTGCTCGACAAGGTAGACAAGGACCACTCCACCCACGGCAATCACATGTATTACATGGCCACCGCGGCGGATTTCTTCGGCCCGGCGGTCGAACAATTGGCTGCCGTCGGCCTCATGCAACAAGACAACCAGCATTGGCGGCGGGTTGTCATCGAAAAGCCTTTCGGACACGATCTCGAATCTGCCAGGCTGCTGAACCAGCAATTGCTGCGGGTGGCCGAAGAAAAGCAAATCTACCGCATCGATCACTACCTGGGTAAAGAGACCGTACAGAACATTCTGGCTCTGCGCTTCGCCAACGGAATCTTCGAGCCTATCTGGAACCGGCGCTACATCGATCACATCCAGATCTCGGTGGCGGAGACGGTAGGAGTGGAAATGCGCGGCGGCTATTACGACAAGGCCGGCGCCCTGCGCGACATGGTGCCCAACCACATCATGCAGCTCATCAGCCTGACGGCGATGGAGCCGCCAGTGTCTTTTCGCGCCGATGCCGTCCGCGACGAGCAAGGCAAAATTCTGCACGCCATCCAGCCTATGAGTTCGGAAGACGTGTTAACCCGGACGGTTCGCGGTCAGTATGGCGAGGGCATCATCGGCGGAGAGCGCGTGCCCGCCTATCGCAGTGAGCCGGGCGTTCCCGCAGATTCCAGGACCGAAACCTTTGTAGCCATGAAGCTGCAGATCGATAACTGGCGCTGGGCAGACGTTCCTTTCTATCTCCGCACTGGCAAACGCCTGCCCGGACGCAGCACCCACATAGTCATCCAGTTCCGCCGTGCTCCTTTTGTTCTGTTCCGCGATACCCCGGTAGAGAATCTGATGCCCAACCAGCTGGTGCTGCACATTCAACCGGAAGAAGGTATTTCTCTCCGCTTTGCCGCCAAGGTGCCGGGGCCGGCCATGCGTCTGGGCGCTGTCGACATGAACTTTGAATATTCCGACTATTTCGGGTCTCAGCCCAGCACCGGCTACGAGCGCTTGCTGCACGACTGCATGATCGGAGACGCCACCCTGTTTCAGCGAGCCGACATGGTGGAAGCCGGCTGGTGCGTCGTCAGCCCAGTGCTGGACGTGTGGAAAGCGCTGCCCCCACGCAATTTTCCCAACTACGCGGCCGGCACCTGGGGCCCCAAAGAAGCGGAAGATTTGCTGGAGCGTGACGGCCGCCACTGGAGGAACTTCGAGAAATGATTCTGGCAGGCGACATCGGTGGCACCCACGCACGGCTGGCATTCTTCGAGGTTGTGAATGGCCGCTTCAGTTTGGTTTCCGCTTCCATCTTTCCCAGCCGTGAGTATTCGGGCCTGGACGAGATCGTAGCCAAATTTGTTGATACGGCAAATCTGAGTCCCGACACTGCCTGCTTCGGCATCGCCGGTCCGGTCCGTAACGGCCGAGTGGAAGCTTCCAACCTTCCTTGGATCATCGAATCCCAACGTCTGGCGGACGAACTCAAAATTAAGAAAGCTTTCCTGATCAATGATCTCGAGGCCAACGCCTGGGGTATTCCCGCGCTCGATGCCAAAGATGTGGTTGCGCTCAACCACGTCAAGCCACAACCCGTCGGCAATCAGGCGGTGATCGCGGCTGGCACCGGATTGGGCGAGGCCGGGATGTATTGGGATGGCTCGCGGCACCATGTTTTCGCCAGTGAGGGCGGCCATGGAGATTTTGCCCCGCGAAATCCGCTGGAGGTTGAGCTATTCACCTATCTTCGCATCCGCTTCGGCCATGTCAGCTATGAACGAATTATTTCCGGCCCGGGTCTGGTCAATGTTTTTAATTTTCTCCGCGACACCGGCCGCGGCGCACCCGCGCAGTGGCTGACCGACGAGATGGCCCACGCCGACCCCGCGGCGGCAATTTCCCGCGCCGCCATGGACAACAAGTGCTCGCTGTGCGAGCAGGCACTCGACTTGTTTGTTTCCATCTATGGAGCCGAGGCCGGCAATCTTGCGCTCAAGATCATGGCCACGGGCGGAGTTTACCTGGGCGGAGGCATCGCCCCGAAGATGCTCACCAAACTTTCCGGACCATTGTTCATGCAGGCGTTCACCGGCAAAGGCAGGATGCAGGCGCTGCTCGAATCCATGCCGGTGATGGTAATCACCAATGACCAGATTGCGCTGCTGGGCGCTGCGCGTTGCGCTCAGGTCAAAGCCACTTCTTAAGCGAAACAAAATGCCGTCTCCACCGGAAATTCGCATTCTGAAAAGTTCGCAGGAATTGTTTGAGGCTGCAGCCGCGGAGTTCGTGGTTCAAGCCTCCGAGGCTGTGCGCGCCCAGGGAAGATTCACAGTCGCCCTCTCTGGCGGCTCAACCCCGAAGAGTCTCTATAGGCTCCTGGCAACCACGCCGTCCCTCCCGTGGGACAAGATTTGCCTCTTCTGGGGCGACGAGCGTCACGTACCGCCGGACCACGCCGACAGCAATTACCGCATGGCCCACGAAGTGCTGCTGTCAAAGGTCCCAGTGCGACCGGAGAATATTTTCCGTATTCACGCCGAGGAAAAAGACGCGGAGGCTGCGGCCTGGCAATACGAACAAACCCTTAAACAATTCTTTCACCTCTCATCGGGCAAGTTCCCCCGCTTTGATCTGATCCTCTTGGGCCTCGGAGCCGACGGGCACACCGCTTCCCTTTTTCCCGAGAGCTCCGCGTTGAACGAACGCCATCGCCTGGTTGTCGCCAACTGGGTGGAAAAGTTCAAGACCCACCGCATCACCTTCACTTTCCCGGTTCTCAACGCGGCAGCATGCGTGATCTTCCTGGCCAGCGGGCCCGATAAAGCCCCCATTCTTCACCAGGTGCTGGAGGACAGCAGCGCCCATCTGCCTTCGCAGCAAGTACGTCCGAACAACGGAAGATTGGTTTGGCTGGTGGATAGTGAAGCAGCTGGTGCCTTGTCCCGCCGCGACTAGCTGAATGGAAGCTATTCCATTTGTCGCAATCGCGGCCAGCCGTCGCGTGAGTGAATAATTATCAAGCAGGACTGCTCCGTACTTCCCCCCTTTCCGTTCGCTGAAGTCATATTCAATTTTGTGCCAAATCAAAGATCAGCTCAAAGAGCAGGAAGAAGTTCGTCAGTCGAAGGGGTCGCTATTCCGACTACACCCGAATACGCGTCAGACTTCAGCCACAAGAGCCAGCAATCCGGCGTCGCGAAAGTTTGACTGACCCAATTCGCGTTGTTGTCCACAGAAATCTGACGCCCCCATTGACAGCGATTTCCCATTGCTATTTTTGCCGTCCCCCTGTCGCTTCGTAGTTCAGCAGCTAGAGGCTTTTAGGAACCGGCAGCAACTAGCCTGTTTGCGGATACGCGCTCGGTCTTGGTAGCCCGATCAATTTCCTCAACAGCAACACCTGGACGACTACTCTCGAGGCTGCCTGGTCCAAGCTGCCGCTTGGGCGGGGTTTCTTGGGGCGCACACACAGCTTCACCAGCAGAGAAATCCCGCCCCCCGGCCCGCTCCCATTTTGGGGTGATATGCTGATATAGGAAAGTTTCTCCACCAACCTGCTTACTGCACTTCGATCGAGACCACGCTCCCGGCTGCGTCGCCGGTCTCGCGATAGTTGAGCGCCACTGCTTGTTTGTTCCAGGAGCAGGAAAACTCGTCCGCGCCAATCACCAGCGTGTGCTTGCTATCCGGCACCTGCATCTTCCAGGTTTTCGCTCCGGAGCGAACCCTCAGCGTAGCTATGGGCGGAGAGGAACAATCCACGCTCAGGATTGTGCCTTTCAGAAATTTGAGAGGCACTTGAGCCGGGATCGCCTGCGCAGCCTCACCGGTGGTCGAAACTCTCCCGATTTGTATCGACCCGCCGCGCGCACCACTGTCGATTTCTTGCGCGGCGATGGACCCTCTCGCATGATTCGCCTGCATGGATGCCTTGTATTGCTGAGCCTGGGCGAGCGACTGGCCAGCCCGTTGCGTAACTTCCTGGTTGCTGCTCTTCTGCAGAGCCTGCAATAACGCGATTGCCTCATCTGGTTTTTGGTTGTTCAAATACATCTGCGCCAGATTGAACTGGTAATTCTCGTTGCGGGGACTGAGAGAAACCGCCTTCTTCATGCTGACGAGGCCCTTGGCTGGCTCCCCAGCGTACGTCTGGGCGAATGCCAGCAGCATGTAGGAATCGGCAAAGCCGGGATCGAGGTCGATGGCAGTCTCAAGCTCCTTGGTCATTTGCGGCAAATCAGAATGGTTGGCGAACGACCCGTCGCGGCTCATCAACAGCGCCGAATAATAGTGCACGCGCGGGTCTTTGGAGTCCGCCTGGGCCGCGCGTTTGAAGTATTCGCCCGCTTGCGCAAAATCTTGTTTCTGCAAGTAGGCGTAACCCAGACCACGACAGGCGGCCGCATGGTTCGGCTCGGTCTTCAGGATTTCCCGGAATTCGGCGATCGCTTTCTCATGATAATCACGCGAGTGCAGATGGATGTCCGCCAATACCGCGCTGCTATCGGCGGGGCTCAGCGGCTTGGCCAGATAGTCTTTGCTGTCAATGTTGGATGGAGTCGGCATGGGATAGTACTTGAATCGGCCTTGGCTAACATAATTGCGCAGGACCTTATCGAATTGAGCGGCACTGAAGCCGAAGGCTTGCTGGATGGCATCTTCGACTGGCACGCTCTTGTCGATCTTGAAGCCGAAGTAGTTGGAAAGCCTGATCACCAGATCGTTGTCGTAGAGATAGTGCACGAGCATACCGGATTCCGCGTAGAAGACCGTCCGGTGGCTGCCGTTCTCATTGTAGGTTGAAGAATCCTGCGGGACCTTGAAAAGATCGGCAACCTTCATCATGCCGTCCTGCTGCAATATCCGGTAGTCATACTCGGGAATCTTGCCGACTCGAGCCTCCTTACTGTCAACTTCTATACTCGAGAAGTACTCAGCAAATCCCTCTTCAAACCAGGGGTCAACTCTCGCGGTCAGAACGCCGTTCATGAGCTGGTGGGCATATTCGTGGAAAACCACGGTCCAGGGATTCTCGACCGACATGTCGAGCATGATAAAGCTGCGGTCCTCGCCGCCCTGAAATAGTCCCGCCAGCTGAACCGCCTTGCCATTCCACAAGGGCGCAAACTGTCGAAATTCCTTGGCATTGCGGAAGGCCACGATCTGCAGAGGTATGGGAATGTTTACATTTACTTTCGTCAGAAGAGTGCCAAACACGGCCCGCATCTGCTCGAAACGCATGGCGGTCTCTCGTCCGCGCTTTTCCCCGGCATCGGTCACCACGGAAAAATGAGGAGATCGGATTTCGATCCATTGTGATTCTCTGGCTGAGGCAAGGCGAACAGCGCCCACAGTAGCCGAAACAAAGAACAGCACCGAGGCCAGCCATCGAAGCTGAGAACTCACGGTCACAACTCCCGGAGGATCATAGCTCAGCTTGTCCTGCAATCAACATTTCTCGCGAGCAGAGGACCTTCTGATGCAACAGGCGCAGAACTCCTTAGAACACCGGCGTGAGCTTGTGCTTTTTGGAATACATCTTGCGGTCTACGGCGCGCAGGACATCCTCGGCGTCGGAGCCGGTGACGTAAGGGGCCAGGGCCCAGTTGAACGAGAGTTCGTAGTCTTTCTTGCTGGCCAGGTTCCACTGATCTACTTCCCGGAGGAGCCGATGAACCGGGTAATCCGCCTGCTCTTCGGTGGTGTCGGGCAGCATAATAAGGAACTGGTCTCCGCCCTGACGAAATGCGAGGTCGGCACCGCGGAAGACAGTCCCTAGTATTTTGGCAAACTCGATCAGAACCCGATCGCCTTCGAGCGCTCCGAACTTGGAACTGATGCCGCTGAACCCGTTCAAGTCAATGGCCATGAAAGTCAGGCTGCTGCCCAAGCGGTTGGAGCGTGCTACCTCCCGGGGAACCAACTCATTCAGAGCTCGCCGGTTCAAGAGCTGAGTAAGCGGGTCAATCAGGGAGAGGCTCTCCAGGCGCTCGTTCAAAACCAGTTCACGAATCAGGGCGAGGCGGGTGGTGTTCAGGTTGCGCTTTTGCGCCAGCAAGTAAATATTGAATAACAAGATGAGCGAGATCAGTCCGAAAAAGAGTTGCGGCAGGTAGGAGTGTTCTATGTGCATGACCCGCTGGGTCCAAACCAGATTGGGCAAAACCAGCGCCAGCAGCCCCGACGTCAACACCAGGATCACCAGAATTCCGATGGACCAGAGCTGAAGATCGCGCCCAGAGAGCTGCTGAATCTGCTTCTGGATTTCTTCCGTGCGGGCCAGCATGGAGGGTTGGGTGACGCGGTCTTCGCTGGACTCCGCCAATACCCCTCCCGTAGCGCGCATAGACGTCCCTCTGGTAGAACACTGGTCCTTAGAATTTGTACCGCAATGGAGGCTGGGAGCGAGCCGGAAAAGATTTCTTTAAGGTTACGTTCGTAATCGGAAGCGCCGCTGCGAAAAGCCCGCGCTGCATCAAGAAACAACGAAGCACAGCGGCAAAAGGCCAGGATTGTTTCAATGACTCACGGCGCAACTCCCACAGGCGCGGAAAAACCCCAGTTCGCCAGAGAGACGTAGCCGGCGTTGCAATCCTCCCAACGGCAGGAGCCGGGACTTCGTCAGGCGTTAGGGATAGTCCACGTTCATAAGGACGTTATGTCCGCTTTCCTTGCGGAAGGTGACTTCCACTTTCTGCCCTACTGGCAGAGCGTTTCGCATGTCCCCCTCCAGCACCAGCAGGCGCGAGAAACTCTCACCGTCGGTAAGGCTAACGATGGACTTGTTGGGTTCGCCGACGCCCGATTCGTAGAACTGAACGCTTTCCACTTTCCCCCGTTGCGTGAGCCGGCCAGAAGCCGTTGCGACCGCACCGGAAAACTTTGGTTTGGCCGCGCCGGTGCCGCGCTTGCGCAGTTCGAGCAGGACGTTCAAGCCCACGATGCCCGACATCGCCAGCAGGATCAGCGACATGAACAGTCCGTCCACGGTGGTGACCAAACCGTTCATCACGATCCACGCAACGCCCAGCAATGGAACCAGCGCCAACAGCACAGAGAGGACCAGCATCATGGTTTTTTCCGGAAGAGTAAGTTGTTGAGGAACGAAGTCACGGCCAACAGATTAGCAAAAAAGCCGCTTTGGGTTCACCTCATCAGGCGGGGCAAGGCTCTACAAGAGAAGAGATGGCGCCGCTGCAGCTGTTTCGAGCGACTTGGCACCGCGACTGCAGGAGTCCGTGCCGGCGACTATCGTTTCGCCTCTTTGTCTCAAGTTTCAGGGTTTCGAGTCTCAGGCGCAGGTATCTCGCCAATCCGCGATTTCCTTCAACCCTTCCGCACGGGTTTGCTCGAAAAGGCGCACCCGGTGGCGCGAGTGTTCAAACTCGTGGATGTCAGCCCAGACTTCAGCCTGCCAGGCTTCATCGTGAATCGCAGATTCGCCGCAGGTGGCACAACGGGTATGCAGCTTTCGGCTCGCGCGAGCGGGAACGGGGACCGGGCCCAGAGGCAACTCGATGAAGATGCAGCGCACTTCCTGAATGTCTTCGTTGTCGCCGATGATGTGTTCGTAGCGCAGCAGGTAGCAGAAACCTAATTTTCGGGCTTCCTGCTCAGCCTCGCCGCGGGTGTGAAAGGGGCCGTATTCGGCCCGCATTTGTTCGGTTGAGTCACACGCCATCCAAAACGTTTCCTTGTACGCCATCTCCACCTCGCGGGGTCGCGTCTAGCTGGCTTGGGGGACAGCGCCGGGTGATCCTTGGACCACGCCCCGGCCTGGGAATAGCAATTGAAAGGCCGGCAATCGTTCGTTAAGTTATTTATCCACAATAATTTAGAGGAAAGCCCAGAACGCGGCACAGAGTTCTACCGCAAGATTTTGCAGCCTTTAGCCTTTTCCTCTTCCAGCCTGAATCAGGCCGGCGGAGCGATGGCCCTGGACACTGAGTCACTCGCGGGCGCGCCGAGTTCTTCGTGCCATCTGGCGCCGCCATGAGCGGCGACGTAAATAGCCAGTTCCAGGTGGCTCCAGACGCCTAGTTTGTCAAAGGTGTTGCGCAGATAGTTCTTCACCACCTGTTCGGTTGTGCCAATGGCTCGTGCAATCTCACGGTTGGTCAGGCCTTCCCAGACCAAGGCCGCGACTTGCAGTTCTTTTGTGGTTAGCCGTTCACGGGGTTGCATGATTTCATCTGCTCCTTGACGAACATGGCGGTGGCCAGTTTTACGCGTTTCCGTCCATCCCGTATCCCTGCCCGCAGGAACAGGGTTCGTAGATGTTGTTTTACGGTGCGCGGGCTAATGTTCAACTGTGAAGCGATCTCCTTGTTGCTGCATCCTTGAATCAGCAGCTGCAAAACCTGCTCATCGCGCGGCGTGATCTTGATGTGGTCAATGTTTAGCATGACGCTTCCTCGCTGATCGTTGGTTGTTGGTTTCTAGTTCTGGTTTCGGCGCTATCTTCGCGCTGGCGCTGCGGTCGGAAACACTGAAGAGCAACTGCTTCGCCAAAGATTCGCCCCAAGCACGAAAGGACAAATCCTTGTGAATGCTACGTTTTGGTCCACCCTGCGTGCTGGACATGGTCCTCACCTGGCCTGAAGTGGGCCAGTTTCTGTCCCACAACGGGTCGGGTCGTCCGTTTAAGCCGCAAGGCCTTGGGGGGTAGAATTCTGCCGCGGGATTAAATTGCTAACCGCACCGGCTAGAGCCGCACCGTTCTCAGACTTAGGTCGCCACTGGAAGTGGCGCCCTTCCCTAAGGCATCCAGATCGGTGTTCTTGCGGGATTCAACCCTAAAAAGCGACACAGTCCCGGGTAGAATGACGGCCAGGGGTGCATCATGCGGGTGCTGATGGTGGAAGACGAACCACGGCTGGCCGAGAACGTCGCCCGTAGTCTGCGTGAGAACGCCGGCTACGCTGTGGATACCGCCTCCGACGGCCAGGAAGGATTGTTTCTGGCGGAAACGAATGCCTACGACGTCATGCTGCTGGACCTGATGCTGCCCAAGTTAGATGGCATGGAACTGCTGCGAAGAATTCGGCAGTCCGGTCAGCATACCCCAGTCCTGGTGCTGACTGCCCGCGACGACAAGGAATCGGTTGTGGCCCTGCTGAATGCCGGGGCCGACGATTACCTGACCAAACCGTTTGATCTGGGCGAACTGATGGCGCGTACCAAAGCTTTGATCCGACGCGGCAAGGGTCAGCCCTCTCCCGTCGTGGTCATCGGGGATCTGGAACTGAATACAGTGAACCGGACGGTGCAGCGGGGAGGAAGAGCGATCACGCTGACCGCGATGGAGTACCGCGTCCTCGAATACCTGGCGCACCGGCCGCGCGCGGTGGTCTCAAAGACCGAACTGCTCGAGCACCTGTACGATTACAACTGGGAGAAGTTCAGCAACGTGATTGAAGTATATATCTCCGGACTTCGGCGTAAGCTCAATGAAGGCTCGTCGCGGCAATTGATCCGCACCCTGCGGGGCCAGGGGTACATGCTGCAGGACTGAGTATGCGGCGCGACTCCATTCAACGGCGGCTCATCGCCACGGTCGTACTCTCGCAGGCTATCCTCACCGTGGGCCTGATGGTGACGGGCGTGGTGGTCACCTACTCGCGTTTGCTGGCCACGCTCGATGCGGGGATGCAGGCTCACGCCATGAGCGTAGCCGTGCTGGTGCGCTACACCGAAGATGCTACCGGGAATGTGTACTTCGACAATAGCCTGCTACCAGAATCGGTTGACCCGAATCATCCCGACCAGTTCAAAATCTGGGCCGACCGGACGGGACCGGTGGCTCGTTCCGAAGACTGGCCAGACGGCCTCCAACTCCAGCCCAGTCCAAACCAGCATTGGAATTTCACCTGGGCCGGCGTGCCCTATCACGCGCTGCAGATGTCGCACGTCCCGATTCTGGATCGCGAAGAGGGTAAAGCATTCCGTCCGCAAACTCTGACCATTGTCTATGCCTCGCCGACGATTCACATGCGGCAGCAGGTGAAAGCAGCAGCGGCATTTATTGCTTTGGTGAGCCTGCTGCTGCTGGGCGCAACCGCATGGCTGGCGTTGTGGGGGATCCGGCGCGGACTCTCGCCACTGCAGGCTCTGGCGCAGCAGGCGGCCCAAGTGTCCACTCACAGCTGGCAACTTCAACCGCCCAAAGAGGCGGAGGAGATTGAAGAGCTGCGCCCTTTGACCGAGTCCATGACCCAGATGCTGGCCCGGCTGGAGCGTTCCTTCGTACAACAGCGTGAGTTTCTAGGCAACGCCGCTCACGAGTTGAAGACGCCGGTGGCGGTGCTGAAATCTACTTTACAGTCCCTGTTACAGCGTTCTCGAAGTTCGGAAGAATATCGCACCGGTTTGCAGGCCTCGTTGCAGGACTTGGACCGGCTGGAGCAACTTCTGCAATGGATGCTGCGGCTGGCCCGGGCGGAGCAGTGGGCGCACGATGCGCGGCGCCGCGAACTCGACGTGATCGATATCAATTCCACGTGTGAGGAGGCGGTGGAGAGAATTCGCAGTCTGGCGCAATCGCGCAATACCGCCATCCACCTCGCAACCGACGGGCCAGTTCCCTTCCGCGCCGACCCTGAAGACTTGCAACTGGCGTGGATGAACCTGCTGGAAAATGCCGTACGCTACAGTCCCGAGGGCGCGTCGGTTGAGGTCGCGGTCACGCATGATGACCAGAGTGCAAAGGTCGTTTTCCAGGACCATGGCACGGGCATTGCCGCCACTGATCTGCCCCATATCTTCGAACGCTTCTATCGCGGAGACCCCTCTCGAACCCGGGCCACTGGCGGTTCTGGCCTAGGGCTGGCTATCGCGAAAGCACTAGTAGAGGCCTACGGAGGCAATATCACCGCCGAGAGCGTTCCGGGTAAAGGCACCCGCATGACGGTGGAGTTTCCCGCGCCAAAGCAGTAGCCAAAGCTTTCGATGATAACTGGATTCAGCTTCTCTTAATCTACCTTCCGCCAGTATGTTTGTTAGGCTGTCGCCGTACAGGGTGAAACCTATGCCAAATGATTCTCGACGCACGCTCGGCAAACGACTCGTGTTGGTGTTCACGATGCTGGGTCTGGTTTCGATGGCAACCGCCCAAAACACTACAAACACGCTTGGAGCGGAAACCGTCGCCAATCAGCCCACGAGCAACGCTCCGCTGACTCTGACCTTGCAGGATGCACTGGCGCGCGCGCGGAAAAACAGTCCTGAATATCGCGCGGCGCTGACCGAGTACGGCCTGGCCAAAGAAGACCGGGTGCAAGGCCGGGCTGCCCTGTTGCCCAGCGCCAATTACGACGCGGCATTTCTCTACACACAGGGGAACGGCACAACCGCGGGGCGATTTGTGGCTGCGAACGGAGTACATGAATATATCAGCCAAGGCAATGTTCACCAGGATATTTCACTGCAAGGAATTGCGGACTACCGGCGCACTCGTGCCGCGGAGGCAGTGGCGCGCGCCCGTTCCGAGATTGCAGCCCGCGGCCTGGTCGTGACCGTGGTGCAAGCCTATTACAACTTCGTCGTCGCGCAGCGGAAGTACGCCACCGCCCAGCGAGCCAGCGCCGAGGGCCAGCACTTTCTCGATATCAGCCGGAAGCTCGAGCATGGAGGCGAGGTGGCCCACTCCGATGTGATCAAGGCCCAGATTCTGTCTCAGCAGCAACAGCGCGATCTGCAGGAAGCGGAACTGGAAATGAATCGCAGCCGGCTGGAACTGGCCGTGCTACTCTTCCCCGATTTCAACGAAAACTTCAGCGTGGTGGACGATCTGCAAAGTCCGGAGCCGCTCCCCGCGTACTCTGAGGTCCAGGCCGCCGCAGCTCGGCAGAATCCTGAGCTGCGGGCCGCGAGGGGCGCATTGCAGGTTGCCAGGCAGGAAGTTGGCGTCGCCTGGTCCGGTTTCTTGCCCTCACTCAAGCTGGATTATTTTTACGGCATTGACGCCAGTCACTTCGCGGTGAACCAGTTCGATCCGGCTTCGCAAATGCCGGTACACAATCTCGGCTACGCCGCCACCGCGACATTGCAATTGCCAGTGTGGAACTGGGGAGCAAATCGCAGTAAATTGAAGCAGGCTGACCTGCGCCAGGAACAGGCGCGTGTGGAGCTGACATTCACCCAGCGGGAGTTGCTGGCAAAGCTACATACTCTGTACGCTGAGGCGCAAACGGCCCGCTCTGAACTGGACTCCTTAAGCCAGTCGACGCAACTCGCCGCCGAGAGCCTGCGCCTGACCACCTTACGTTATCAGGCGGGAGAAGCCACGGTGCTGGAGGTTGTCGACGCGCAAAATACCGCCACCCTGGCGCGCAATGCTTTTAGCGACGGAGAGTCGCGGTATCGTGTAGCCCTAGCAAATCTGCAAACCCTGACGGGAAATTTCTGACGACATGAAAAGCGCATTTTCAGCCATGCCGCTACGATCTTTCATTTTCCTGACCCTAGTACCTTTGCTTCTCCCGTCGGGCTGTGCCAAAGACTCGGGCGAGAAGGAACCAGCAGTCCCAGTGCAGGTGGTCGCCGTGGAAAAAAAGACCATTCAGCATACGGTCACGGCGGAGGCGATTCTGTTCCCTTTGCAGCAGGCCGCTATTACCCCGAAGATCAGCGCGCCGGTCAAGACTTTCTATGTCAAGCGTGGCAGTCGCGTACACAAGGGTCAGTTGCTAGCCGTGCTTGAGAATCGCGATCTGTCGGCGACCGCCCAGGAGAACAAGGGATCGTATAGCCAGGCCGAAGCAGCTTTCGAAACGGCTACGGTCTCTGACCTGCCACAGGAAGTTCAGAAGGCGCAGCTCGACGCGCAAGCGGCCCAGGAACTCTTTACTGCCCAGCAGAAGATTTACAGCAGCCGGCAGGAACTGTTCCAGCAGGGAGCGATGCCTCGTAAAGAGCTCGACCAGGCCGGAGTGGATCTGACCAACGCGCGGAATCAGTATGAGATCGCGCAGAAGCATCTGGACGCCCTAATGGCGGTGGGGAAAACACAACAACTCAAATCCGCGGCGGGGCAGCTCGAATCAGCCAAGGGCAAATATCTGGGCGCAGCCGCGCAACTGGGCTATTCCGAAATCCGCAGCCCGATTGACGGCGTGGTCGCGGATCGCCCGCTTTACCCGGGGGAAATGGCCGCCGCCGGTGCAGCGCTGCTGACCGTGATGGACACTTCGCAAGTCATCGCCCGCGCTCACGTTCCGCAGCGCGAGGCCGCGCTGCTCAAAGCCGGCGACAAGACCTCCCTCACCGTGCCCGGTGAGCAGGATCCGGTCGAAGGCAAAATCACCTTGGTCAGTCCAGCACTGGATCCAAATAGCACGACGGTCGAGATCTGGGTGCAGGCGACGAATCCAGACGGGCGATTGAAGCCAGGCACCAGCGTGCAACTCTCCATGGTGGCGCAGACCATTCCCGATGCTCTGGTGATTCCGGCGGTAGGACTACTGACGGGACAAGATGGGCGCACCTCGGTGATGCAAGTCAGCGCCGACAGTCACGCGCATCAGAAAAATATAAAGGTCGGGATCCGGCAGGGCGACGAGGTTCAGGTGACCGAAGGCTTGCAAGCGGGCGACCAAATTGTCGCCTCGGGCGCCTACGGTTTGCCCGATAGCAGCAAGATCAAAGCGGAAAACTCCAATGACAAGTAGCCGCAGCCCAGGGGCCGTGATTCAGCGGGCCATGACTCCGCCCGAGCCCCCCTATTGGTTTGCACGTCATTCCAAATCGGTGATCTTTCTGATCCTGACTTTGGCACTGCTGGGCGGCTATCTGGCGTTCACTATCCCGGTCGCGGTGTTTCCCGCCACCAACTTCCCCCGCATCCTGATCGCGGTGGATAACGGAGTGATGCCCACTGATCAGATGATGGTGACCATCACCCGGCGACTCGAGGAAGGGGTCAACAGTGTTCCCGGATTGTTGGAGGTACGATCCATTACCAGCCGCGGCTCAGCGGAAATCGATCTGTTTTTCGACTGGAACGTCGACATGTTCCAGACCTTGCAGTACGTGAATGCGGCCATCTCTCGGGTCCAACCCGAACTGCCACCGACGGCGACTGTGGTCGCGAACCGCCTGACCTTCGCCAGCTTTCCCATCATTGGATACAGCCTCACTTCCGCCACCATCCCGCAGACGCAACTTTGGGAGATGGCGACCTACGACATCAAGCCGCGGCTAAACCGTCTGGACGGCGTCTCCACGGTGTTGGTTCAGGGCGGGCAGGAACCCGAGTTTCATATCACGCCCGATTCCGCCAAACTGCTGGCCGCAAACGTCACTGTCACCGACATTCTAGATGCGATGAGGCGAACCAACCTGATTGATTCGCCCGGGCTTTTCGACCGCAATCACCAACTGGTGCTGGGGCTGATCAGCGCCCAGGTGCGCACCCCGCAACAAATCGCGGACATCGTGATCAAGAACACGCCCGCCGGCATCCCGGTCCGCGTCGGGGATGTGGCAACGGTCGCGCCTGGGGTCAAGCCGGTATACACAATCGTGACCGCCAACGGCAAGCCTGCAGTGTTGCTCAATATTAATCGTCAGCCAGAGAGCAACACGGTTCAGGTCGCGGACGAAGTTCACGCCCAGGTGGAAGAGATTCGAAAATCCCTGCCGCCCGGCATTGAGATTCGGCCCTTCTACGATCAGTCGATCATCGTCAGCGATTCGATCAAGAGTGTGCGCGACGCGATTCTGCTTGGGCTTATCCTGGCTTCCATCATTCTGGTGGTTTTTCTGCGCGACTGGGGGACTTCCATCGTGGCAGGATTGGTGATCCCAGTCACGATTGCATTGACCTTCATTGCTCTCAAACTGCTCGGCCAGAGCTTCAACCTCATGACGCTGGGCGGCCTGGCAGCCGCGGTGGGGCTGGTGATTGACGACGCTATCGTGGTGGTGGAAAACATCGTCATTCACCGCGACTCCGGGCAGGACCGGCTGCAGGCGATTCATAGCGCTTTGCAGGAAATCACGATTCCCCTGATCGGTTCAACGGTTACGCCGATCGTAGTATTCCTGCCGCTGATTTCGATTACCGGAGTGACGGGAACATTCTTCCGCGCACTTGCCGTGACCATGGGGGTGTCTCTTCTGGCATCGCTGGTGCTGGCGCTTACCTGGACTCCGAACCTGAGCATCTACTTCATCCGCAAGCGAAGGGGTATTGAGGCTGGCGCCGTCGAGGAGCTGCCTGAAGAAGTGCCTGAGGAAGAATCGATCCAGCGGCTGCTCGCGGCGGAGGAGGCTTCGCTTGGCGGATTCTTCCGGAAGGTAGTGGGATTCCACGAGCGCTGGCTGCGCCGCGCTCTAGCCAAACCTCTGTGGCTCGCCGCTCTCAGCGTGGCACTCGTGGTCGTCTCCTATGTCTGCTATCGCTATTCCGGCTCCGACCTGATGCCGGAAATGGATGAAGGCGGCTTCACGCTCGATTACTGGACCCCAGCCGGGACGTCGCTGGCTGAGACGAACCGCATGGTGACTGCAATAGAGAAAACCCTCAACACCATCCCGGAAGTCGAGAGTACGTCGCGACGGACGGGTATGGAACTGGGGCTGGCGGCAGTCACGGAAGCAAACCGCGGCGACATCCTGGTCAAACTGAAGAAAGATCGTAGCCGCGCCATTGACGATGTAATCGAAGATGTGCGGGCACAAGTGACAGCCCAGCAACCGGCAGTACGAGTCGAATTCGTGCAAGTTTTGCAGGACATGATTGGCGACCTCACCAGCGAACCGGAACCGGTTCAAATCAAGCTGTTCTCGCAAGACGCAGCGCTTTTGGAAACGTGGGCGCCCAAGGTCGCAGACGCGATTGGCAAAGTAAAGGGAGTGGTGGATGTGCTCGACGGAATTGAAAATACAATTAGCGGGCCTGCGGTCACTTTTCAGATCAATCCTAGTGTCGCTGCCCGCGCCGGATTCACCCCGGAGGAAGTCGCGCTTGACGCCGCGGCAATTCTGGAAGGCGAACCGGCCGCGACGCCGGTGATAAGCAACGACCGGGCATACGTTGTGCGAGTCCGTTTTCCCGACACCAGCCGGGGTTCACTCGAAGCCATGAGCAACACCCTGCTGACCAGCAGCACCGGGAAAACTGCGTCTCTGGGATCGCTGGCGACCATAACCGAGCTTCCTCCCCAAACCGAAATCCGTCGTGAGAATCTGCAGCGTGACGTCTCGGTTAGCGCCCGCCTGGAAGGCACCGACCTGGGCAGCGCGGTAACGGCGGTGCAAAAGGCAGTGGCTGAGTTGCATCTGCCGTCCGGTATTCGCGTCGAGTACGGTGGAACCTACAAAGAAGAACAGAAATCATTTCGCGACCTGGTATTCGTGCTGGTGCTGGCCATCATTCTGGTGTTCATCGTCCTGTTATTCGAGTTTCGATCATTCGCCGCGCCTCTGGCGATTTTAGCTTCGGCTCTGCTCTCAACTTCAGGTGTCTTCCTGGCGCTGATTCTCACCCGCACCACGTTCAACGTTGCCTCGTTCATGGGTATGATCATGGTAGTGGGCATCGTCGCCAAGAATGGCATATTGCTGCTGGACGCGGACCAGAAGTTCCGCCTGCTTGGGCTCTCGGCCGAAGACGCCATGCTGCAAGCCAGTCGACGGCGTTTGCGCCCAATCATGATGACCGCCCTGGCTACGGTCGCCGGAATGCTCCCATTAGCCTTCGCTCTGGGCGCCGGTTCGCAGATGCTGCAGCCTCTGGCCATTGCGGTGATCGGGGGAATCCTGATCTCGATGGTGTTGTCCCTTATCATCACGCCCGCAGTTCACTTCTACCTGAGTAACCATGAGCACAAGCCGGAAGTCACGCTGGCGCATGCGTAGGGGGGTCAAAAGCCCCCCATCGACCCTTTGCCGCCCACCTAATGCAGCCCTTGTCAATCCCTTGTCCGAGGGGAAGGGCGCAAAATTTTGCACATTTGCTGGTTATAGCCAGGCGCTCACCGGCCCGAACTGAAATGCGCAGGGATTCGTTCCGTTATAGAATCCCGGAAGGGACAGCCGCGTGGCCTTTTTTTACATATACTTACGGTCAGCCATAGTCTCAGTGCGGCACCGCCTCATCTAAGAGCCCAGAAGTTGTCCGAAACTTACGGGTATGCTTTGGTGCCGCGGTTTGGATTGTGGATTGCATTACAATAGAGCTCCCGGAATCCCTCACCGGCTGGCGGGGTACTCTCTCCAGTGACACAAACTGCTACCAGTGCGCAACGTAAGCCTCTTCTCGACGAGGCCTCGTTCCAGCAGCTCCTCTCCGCGGCCCACGTGCTCCAGGAGCACAATGACCGCTTGCGAGGGAAGGAAGTCCATGCCGACTTCGCGAAAAATCTTTCTGCCATTGTAGAAACCCAAAAACTGATTCAAACCCTGCAACTGGATTTGGAAGCCGCGGCGCAATTGGTTGCCGAGCGCGTGCAGAAGATCACCAACGCCTCCGGAGCGGCAATCGGAATCATCGAAAAGGGCGCACTGGTTTATCGCGCTGGCACCGGCACGGCGGCCACGGACGCAGGGACACGCGTGGCGCCTGCTTCTTCGCTGTCCGCCGACTGCCTCAAGCAAGGCAGTGCGGTGAACTACACGGATACCAGCGCGAACTCGCGAGCCCGCGCCGAACTTTTTCGCGAGCGCGAAGTGAAATCTTTCATCGCGGTGCCGGTCTATCACGCTGGTCAGGTTGCTGGCGTCCTCGAACTGCGCTTCGCGCGGGTCAATTCCTTTCGCGAAGCTGACCTGCGGACCGCTGAGCTGATGGCCGGGCTGTTGAGCGAAGCCATGGCAACCGCCGCACGCATGAAGTGGAAGGATGCCCTCGCCTCAGAACGCCAGAGCATGCTGGAAGCCCTGGAAAGAATTAAACCTCAGCTCGAACGCCTGGGAACAGAATCACTGTCGGAGAAGGTTGCAGCAGCAAAGCCGGCAGAGGCCTGGCTCGAGCCTCCAATGGCACCAAGAAGCGGAATTTTCGTGGCCCGCAGCGGCGATGTGTGCTCCGTCTGCGGCAGCGATTTTTTTGACAAGGGCGAATCTTTCTGTGGCATTTGTGGAACTGCGCGCCCGGCAGCGTCCTCGCCGTCCGTTGGTCCGCATGATGTTTCGCACTCCCATGAAGCGGATGCCCAAGACGAGATAAGTTCTCCCACGATCACGCCGTACGAAGCGGAAGATCCTGCCAACGGAAATTTCCGCGCGGGCGCAGCCCGAGAGCCGCGCCCGGGCGCACCAGGCACACAAGCCGCCGCGTTGCCTGCGTCGCTACAGGAACTCATTGAGCTAAGCGCAATTCAGCAGAACCCCACTGCCCATATTGAAAAGCATTTCGAAAAACATGAAGCGCCGACGCCTGCGGGATCGCGCCTGGCCCCGCGAGGGGAACGCGATTTCTTTGCCCGAGCCCCGAGCACAGGCGCGGTATCCGCGAAGCTATCGAATCAGACTGCGGCTCAATTCTCATCGTCCGCTGAATTCGCCCCGCCAGTCACGAACGTGGCCCCCGCCCCCAATGACGGAGACTCGCTCCGAATTGTCCCCGCCGATCTTGTTCCGGTCGATCGAGGCACTCCGTCCGAAAACCTTCAGCCGTACCCCTGGGGCTCGGCAAGGAAGGCTCAGCAGTGGTTGGAAACGGTAAGAATCCACCGCGGCCCCACAGCTAAGTGGATGGCCCATCAGTGGCAAACGCGGCGGGCGAACATTTACATCGGAATTGCGGGCTTGATCCTTCTCGTCGTGATCTCGGGCTGGGGGATTCGGCCTGCCTCCACCGCGATCGCGGGAAATGGGTCTCCGGCAACGAACGGCCGGCACCAGGCGCCACCGGCGCCGAACCTGACTCCGTTTGAGAACCTGCTCGTCAGTCTTGGCTTGGCGGAAGCGCCGCCCGCGCCTATTTACATGGGGAATCCCGATACCCAGGTGTGGGTTGATGTCCACACCGCTCTCTACCACTGCCCCGGCAGCGACTTGTTCGGCAAGACTCCCGACGGAAGACTCTCTACGCAGCGGGATGCGCAGCAGGACCAGTTTGAGCCAGCCAACCGCAAAGCCTGCCCGTAAATTCCTCATTCGCAAACCCCGCTTTCACTCGCGCGCGCTCCGCGAGCAACAGATTCGCCGGGATTCGCCGACGTACCACTTTGTTGGTGATGGCACAGCTGTTCGGGCTCTCACGGCAACGACGTTTTTCGCTGGCTCGTCACCGAGCATATCGCCGTCCCGGAACCGCAAAGCTCTCCCGGACAACTTGGGCTCTACGGACTAGCCTTGACCCTACGGGAATTTTTTCCCACATCTCAGGGTTTGACAACTCCCAGAGAGGGTAAAATGTTTAATATAATCGGTGGGGAGGGTGAACTTGCCATATATCTGGGATAAGACACCAGACACGCTACCGCAGCCGGAGTTGAATCCCCTAACCAATCCGGCTCTGGAGCGAAATCTAAGCCGCTGGGCTCTAGTGTATTTCAGCAATCCGCCCGGAAAACGGGAGCAGGCAATCAACCAACTTTTGCGGCAAATCAAGAGCGAGACTTCCGACATTCTTATCGCCGAACGAGCCCGCCACGAATCTTCTGCCGGGTCCGCGGAAATCAGGTCCACGGAAGTCCGGTCCACGGAAAACCAGGACGTCCGTTGTTCCACCTGCCAGCACCGAAATCCTCCCGGGCACCAGTTTTGTGGCCAATGTGGAGCGGGGCTCAATCCTGTCCCGTCCCGTTCCCGACGGAGTTCCGTTTTTGCTGCCACTCGGGCTCGTGCCGAAGCGCCGCCGGCGCAACCGGACAGCGAGGTGCAGTGGCTGCGAGACCGTGCCCTTGGCCACCTCTACGAGGATGAGGCTCCAGCGTGGCGGGGTTGGAAATACGTGCTGGGTGGGCTTCTGATCGCGCTGGCCGGCTTTTCGTATCTGCAATGGGCTCCAAGTCTCCAGACCAGGGGTGCATCTCCTGTGACAGGCGCCGCTCCGCGGATGACCGCGTCGTCGTTCCCGGCCGAGAAGTCTTCCTCAGCCGCCGTTCGGCGGCCGCCCGATGAGATTCGATCAGCTCCCAAACCAGCCGCACCGAAACTAGCCGAGGTCCAGCCCGCTGTTGTGAGTCCACAAGCGCAGGATGGGCACGATCGCAAGACCATGCCTACAACAATTCAGCGGGCTGCACAGAAGTCTGCCTCGCCAGGCGCCACGCCGGCGCCCAATACGTTTGAGACTGGGGACAGCGGAATCGCCGATCTGCGCCTCGCCCAGCGCTATCTTGGGGGAAGCATGGGCGCTCGGGATTCCTCAGAAGCCGCAAAGCTGTTGTGGAAATCCGTGCGCCAGCAGAACACGACGGCAGCGGTCTTGTTATCCGAGCTTTACGCCCGCGGTGATGGTGTTCCGAAGAGCTGCGATCAGGCACGGCTTCTGCTGGTGGCAGCGACCAAGCGGGGCGCCCCTCAGGCAGCTGAGCAGCTGCGCTATCTGGAATCGCACGGCTGTCGATAGCGACTGGCCAATGACGTCTTGCCATAAAGCGCAAAAGCTAAAGACCCCACGGCGCGGTCTTTAGCTTTTGCGGCTCGAGTTTTGCGAAGGATCGTTCCGGCTTACCGCTGAACCAGTTCACCGCTGAAAAAGATTGCGGCGATTTCCGGTCTGATCGAGACTCAGAATGCTGTGTTCCCAGCTTTCCAGAACCTCACGCGTGCGCCGGGACTTCCTGTCGGTGGGCTTCGTACCAGAGGGCCAGTTCGACGCGGTTCCAGAGACCGAGTTTGTCGTAGATGATTCGCAGGTAATTTTTGACGACGTGTTCGGTGGTTCCGATGGCGTCCGCGACTTCCCGGTTTTTAAGTCCCTGGGCCACGAGTTCGATGACTCGCTGTTCTCGCTTACTGGGTACACGGTTTCCGTAACGCTGTTCTCCGAACATAGCTGCCTCCGATAAAGAATAGTTGCGAGCTTGACTCTCTTGATACCACCAGTAATCGCAAAACGTAAGAAAAGCCGATTAAAGTGCGCCTTTACCGTGCGTCTGGCCATCTTGAGTTGCCGGGCAATCTCCGAGTTGTCGCAACCCTGGAGCAGCAGTTCCGCAATTTGCTGCTCGCGGGGCCCTAACCGAATAGAACTCTCCTTCATTCCGACTTCCCCCTGGTTCAGTAGTTCGGGCCCGAGTCGGGCGATTGTCTGAATAGAAGTAACTCGTGCGCGGGGTGCAGGATGACAGCATCCGAGGCACTAAATACTCCAAATGTTTGGTTTTCTCCCAAAATCCATAGCATGCTTACTGCCAAGTTGGCCGTGTACGTCCACTTTCGCTGGAAAAGATGAGGACTTTTCGCTGCTCTGTGGTCGTCGCAACATCTCGTAAGCAAGCTATTTGTTTTCTTAAATATAATCGCAGTACCCGAAATTGACTCGTGAAGTCCTCGAAGTGGGTGCAAAAGCGAAATCACCAATCTCGCGTCAGCCGCAGGGGTGCAGGATAATTTTCCACCGCGAAAGAGCTCAATTTGCGCTGATAATTGCCGAGGCTGCTGACCTTTCGGCACGGTCGCCGGCTTCGCAGGAGGAGGCTAAGTTCTTTACCTACAAGCCAAGGGGGACACCCCGCGAGAAATTTTTCCTCAGTCTACAGGCGCAATTGGAACAAATTACACTTTTTACCTGATGGCGGGGTGCTAACCTCCGGTCATAGTCATCAATAACGCCGGTGTCAACCTTCGCCTTCCACGAAATCATCAGCGCGTTGGCTCTCATTCGCTATTTGGTCCGCAGGCTCGCGAGCAATTGCCGCTGGTTCGATTTTGCCGATATCGGCAACGGGAGCAAGTGAGTTTGCTTTAAACTGGAAATGCATCTCCCGTTATGAAATTGTCCATCGTAATGCCAGTTTACAACGAACGCGGGACATTGCGCGCGGTCATCGAACGCGTGCTTGCGGTTCCGCTGGACATGGAACTGATCTGCGTGGATGACGGCTCGCGCGACGGTTCCCGGGAAATTCTGGGTGAGTTGCAAACTCGCCACTCAAATTTGCGCGTCTTCCTGCAACCGAAAAATATGGGGAAGGGGGCAGCTCTTCGCCGCGGCATACAGGAGGCCGCCGGAGACTTTGTCGTGATTCAGGATGCCGACCTCGAGTACGACCCGGCGGACTATCCGGCCCTGCTGGATCCGCTGATACAGGGAAAGGCGGACGTGGTCTACGGCTCACGCTTTCTGGGCAGCGGGCCGCACCGGGTGCTTTACTTCTGGCATTCGGTGGGGAACCGCCTGCTTACTTTGCTTTCGAATTGCCTCACTAATATCAACCTGAGCGACATGGAAACCTGCTACAAAGCGTTCCGTCGCGAAATTATTCAGGCGATTCCCATCGAGGAAAACCGCTTTGGCTTTGAGCCCGAGATCACCGTGAAGGTGGCCAAGCGCCGCCTGCGAATTTATGAGGTCGGCATCAGCTACTGGGGCCGGACCTACGAAGAAGGGAAGAAAATCGGCTGGAAAGACGGGTTTCGCGCTCTCTGGTGCCTGCTGAAGTACACCATGGCGGAGCCCACGGTCGTTCTCCAGACCATGGCCGCAGAGGAGCCGGGCCTAGAAAAAATGCAACCGAAACAGCCTTCCCACATCAACTAGTGCAGGATTTCCGCTCCTGCCACAAACGCCACACCAATACTGACGCGAGATTCTCATAAATTTCCAGGAGGCCACAGGGCTTGACCACTTCGAGCAGTCATCTTGTCCCGCCGCACGGCGGAGAACTAGTCGATCTTATCGCCCAACCGGAAGCCGCCCACGAACTAAAAACCCGCTCGCGCGAGTGGCCTTCATGGGACCTCAGCGCGCGCCAGCTTTGCGATCTTGAGTTGTTGCTCGGCGGCGGCTTTTCGCCGCTGCGCGGATTCATGACTCGTGCCGATTACGAAGGCGTGTGTAACAACATGCGGCTGGCCAGCGGGCTCCTCTGGCCCATGCCCATCACGCTGGACGCCACCGAGGACTTCGCCAAGTCCCTTCAACCGGGCAAGAGCAAGGTCGCGTTGCGCGACCCCGAAGGCGTCATGCTGGCCGTGCTGCACGTCGAGGAAGTCTGGCAGCCAGACCGCAAGGCGGAAGCCCAGGCCGTCTTCAACAGCGTCGGCAAGGCCCATCCCGGTGCGGACTACGTGATGAACAAGGCCAACCCCTGGTATGTCGCCGGCCGCGTCGAGGGTCTCCAGATGCCGGCGCATTATGACTTCCGCGCGCTGCGGCTGACGCCGGCTGAACTCCGGGCCGAATTCGCGCGTCTGGGCTGGCGCCGGATCGTCGCCTTCCAGACCCGCAACCCCATGCATCGCGCGCATCAAGAACTAAGCTTCCGCGCCGCCAAGCAGGTGGAAGCGAATCTCTTGATCCACCCGGTCGTGGGCATGACCAAGCCGGGTGACGTGGACTATTTCACTCGCGTGCGTTGCTACCAACTGCTGACGTCGAAGTATCCACCGGGCACGGTGAAACTGTCTTTGCTGCCTTTGGCCATGCGGATGGGAGGACCCCGCGAGGCGATCTGGCACGCCTTGATTCGCAAGAACCACGGTTGCACTCATTTCATCGTCGGCCGTGATCATGCCGGCCCAGGGAATGACACCGACGGCAAACCTTTCTATGGCCCTTACGAGGCCCAGGAGGTCTTCAAGAAGCATCAGGCGGACATCGGCGTCACCATGGTCCCATTCAATATGATGGTCTACCTGGAAGACGAGGATAAGTATTATCCCGACGACGAAGTGCCCAAGGGCGCTCGGGTGCTGAACATTTCAGGTACAGAGTTGCGCCAGCGGCTGAATGAGGGCCGCGATATTCCAAGTTGGTTTACTTACCCAGAAGTGGTGCAGGAGTTGCGGCGCAGTTATCCCCCACGTCACAAGCAGGGCGTGACAATTTTCTTTACCGGACTCTCTGGTTCGGGGAAATCCACGATCGCCAACGTGTTGATGACCAAATTTCTGGAGATGGGCGGGCGTCCGGTCACGCTGCTGGACGGAGACCTGGTGCGCAAACACCTCTCGTCCGAACTGGGCTTCTCGAAGGAGCATCGGGATATCAACATCCGCCGCATCGGCTACGTGGCTTCGGAAATCACCAAGAATGGCGGCATTGCGATTTGCGCCCCCATCGCTCCCTACGACGCCACCCGCAAACACGTGCGCGGGCTGATTGAACCAGTGGGCGGATTCACCCTGGTGCACCTTTCGACATCGCTGGACGACTGCGAACAGCGCGACCGCAAGGGTCTCTACGCCAAGGCGCGGGCCGGAGTGCTGAAGGAGTTCACCGGAATTTCCGATCCCTACGAGGAGCCGAAGGATGCTGAGGTCGTCATCAACACAGCGGAGTTGACCCCGGAAGAAGCTGCCCAGGAAATCATTCTGCATCTGGAGCGGGAAGGCTTCGTCGGCGCAATCGGAGAGCCAGCGTAGTCCACCGAGCACGTGGGGACAGCCGCTCTCCGCGGTCCCGGGGGAGCGAAGCTGCGCAGTTTTCGGCCGGTTAGAAAAGCCACCGCGGGGTGCGCCAAAAACGACAGAGATCAAAATCATTGATGAGCACTCATTCTCACGCCGAGACTTTGCAGCGTATTAAGTCTGCGCTGGGTGCGGCCCGTCAGGTCTTCGCCCGTTTCACGCTCGGCGCAATCGAAGCAGAATACAAGGCCGGCCACGATCCGGTGACCGAAGCCGACAAGGCGGTTGACGCCGTGCTGCGCCAGCAATTGCTTCGCGAAGGCGAAGGCTGGCTCTCCGAGGAAAGTGTGGACGACCCGTCCCGCCTTGAGAAAAAGCATGTCTGGATCGTGGACCCACTCGACGGTACCCGAGAGTTTGTTGCCGGCATTCCCGAGTTCTGCGTTTCCGTCGCCCTGGTGGAGGATGGAATTCCCGTGGCCGGAGGGATTTGTAATCCCGCTACCAACGAGATTTTTCTGGGCTCCCTGGATTCGGGCGTGACTTACAACGGAAAGCCGGCCCGCACCAGCCGGCGAGTCAGTCTTGAGGGTGCTCTAGTCCTGGCCAGCCGGAGTGAAGCCAAGCGTGGGGAGTGGAAGCGGTTTCAGAAAACCGCTCTTAACATCCGTCCGATCGGGTCCGTGGCCTACAAACTCGCGCTGGTCTCGGTCGGCCTGGCGGATGCCACCTTTACGCTCACGCCGAAACATGAATGGGACATCGCCGGCGGTGCGGCATTGGTTGCCAGCGGAGGCGGATTTGTCAGCACACTGCAGAATGCTGCTTTGCGGTGTAATAACCAGTCCCCTTTGCTTTCCGGTCTTCTGGCTTGCGGGCCTTGTCTGCGCGATGAACTGCTGGCCCTGGTGAATGAGCACTTGTCGGCAAATTCTGGTCGGGCGTAGGCTGCCCTGTTTACCACGAGAGAGCACGACTCCTCCTGCGCAGGAGCGCCGATCCTCAGCCAGCTAATTTTTTGCCCCTTCCGCAAAGCGGCGGAAGAAGCTGTCCACTTTCCACTGCGGGCGCTGCGGATTGTCTGCGACTTTGATCATGAGCTGCCGGATGACTTCTTCGTACTTGCCTGCCGAAGCGAGGTCGACCGGCTGATCCAGATCATCCGAAGGCGCATGATAGCGACGAGTGAGCCAGTCCTTGTAGATCTGCTCCTGTTCCGGCGTGGTTGGGGCAATATCCATTGCCAGGGCGGGGATGCCGTGACGAATGAAGCTGTACTGATCGCTGCGCACAAAGACATTTCTCAACGGCTGCGGATCAAGTTGGACGGAGATTCCGTCCGCCTCCGCCACCTGCCGGGCCACGTCGCCGAGATCCGATTCCGCCATTCCCAGAACCGTGAGCATCTTCAACGGCACCAGGGGCCGGAACATGTCAATGTTGATGTCAGCCACTATGGATTTCGGGTCCACTGTCGGATGAGCCGCAAAATACTTCGACCCCAGCAGACCTTTCTCTTCTCCGGTGACGAACACAAACAGGAGAGAGCGTTTCAGGTTTTCGGGATGCTGCTTGAGCGAAGCCGCAAGGTCGAGCAATACGGCGACGCCGGAAGCGTTATCCATGGCCCCGTTGTAAATGCGGTCGCCATTGACCGGCTCGCCGATGCCCACGTGATCGATGTGCGCCGACAAGACTACGTACTCATTCCTCAAGTGTGGATCGCTTCCCGGCAGTTTGGCCACAAGATTTGCCGAGACCGCTGCCTTCTTTTCCATTTTCGCTTTGGCCACGATGGACGGTGTTAAGGGAAAATGAGGCAACGGCTTGCGATCTTTCGCCAGGCCCGCAAGTTCCTGGAATGTGTGGCCAGATCCAGCAAACAATTTATCCGCGTGTGCCGGGTTGAAAGCCAGCGCCAGCTTCTCTCCTTGCGTTTCGTTGAATTCAGCACCAGCCAGATCCATGGCCGGATGCAGACGGTTCAGCGCGATGCGGGACCAGGGCACATCCATGGATGCGGGATTCGGTATGGTGATGATCCCGACCGCACCCGCTTCGCGGAAGGCCTTCCAGCGCTCTCCCGCGGTTTGATGGTGCGAGGCCAGAGCTGAGCTAATCTGCTCTGGAGAGCCAGTGATCAGGACGGCAACTTTGCCCTTAAGATCGATCCCGGCGAGCTCGTCGAAATTGCTCTCCGGAATGCTCAAGCCGTAGCCGACAAACACCAGTGGAGCTTCCACGGCGGGAGCCAGGTCCACGCGTGTGCTGAAGATCGCATCCTCGCCCAGGGTCAGCGGTTCGGCCTTACCGTCGCGAACCAGAGCGGCGCTCGACTCTGTTTCGACGAGCTGCCGCGATTCGAACTTAACCGGCTGATAGAAGCCCCTTGCGCCGGCCGGCTGAAGCCCCTCGGCCTTCAATTGCTTGACGGTGTATGCTTCTGCCCTTTTCAGACCTGGACTTCCGGTGTCACGGCCCTCCATATCGTCGGCAGCGAGCACCTTGATGTGTTCCCACCAGGTCTTTCCGTCGAATGACGGCTGATGGTCCTGCTGCGCGAACGCGGGAAGCAGCCAGAGAGCGATCAATGTGGACCACAGCGACTTTCTCAGCATCATTCCTCCGAAAATATTGTCACGCCAGCAAACCGCGGACCACAGCGGCTGAAGCCTTGACCCCATGAGCCATTAGGGCACGACTAAAGTTGTGCCGTTCCCTCTGTCCATCGAGACCAGAGTTTCCCAGCAAACCGTTAAACGTATCCCAGTCCAGCTAGCCGATCATGGACGATTCTTTCCGCTTCGCCGTCGGAACCACCACCCGATCGTTTCTTTTCCATCCCCGCCACCAGCGAACGCCCTTGCATCGTCTCCGGAATTTCGTATCCGGCCAGATCCAATAAAGTAGGGGCAATGTCCAGTAGGCGTGCGCCTTCATACTCGCCGCTTAGCGGGCAATTGGGAGCGGTGAGAATAAACATTCCGTGCTGCGCATGGTTGCAGGCATCGGGGCCGGTATCGTTTTCCTGGAGGTGGAGCTTTCGATATCCCACCGTGCCAATCGAACGCCAGTACAGCTCTCCGAAATGAACGATCAGGTCCGGGGCCACGTTGCGTACGTTGCGATAAATTTCCTTAGGCTTAAACACCAGCGACTTCAGGGGCTGGCCATCTTCACCGGGCAGCGCCTCCAGTCGAGCCTTCATCTCGTTCTGGAAAGACTCATACTCGGAGGCAGGGGTCACTCCCTGGGGCTCGCGCCCCTGCACATTGAAGAACACGCGAGCGTAGTAACCACCTTCGCTCCAGGCTTTCGTTTTGCTCCAGTTCACGTTCAGTTTTTCGAACCGCGTCAACGTCTTCGGATATTCATTCAGCACCAGAAGGCCTTCGCGGATGAGCCACTCGTTGATGGCAAAACCTCCATCCAGTCGTTGGGCGCCGTGGTCTGAAACAACAAGCAGGATGGTGTCATTGTCCAGGAGTTCGAGAACGCCGCCAATCTGCTCATCGAGCCAGCGATAATATTCCGGAATCGCGTCTTGATGAGCATTGCCAGGCTCAAACTGCACATGCTTCGGATCAAAGTAGTTCCAGAAGCCGTGGTGCATGCGGTCCAGACCGATATCCACGAAATGGAAGTAGTCCCACTCCTGCTCGGTCAACAGCCAGCGCACTACCTGCCACTGCTTGCGGGTCATGTTGAAGATTTCTTCCCTAAGCCAGTCTTTTTTGTCGGTGCGGAAATCCTTTACGTCCACGGGATACGCGCCGACCAATTCCGTGATTTTGGCCTTGAACGCAGGAGGATCGGTAAAGTCGTTCTCGACCGTATCGGGAGTGAGAAAGCAGCCAATGCTGATGCCGTTCACTCGCCGTGGGGGATAATTCGGCGGGACGCCGACGATGATCGCCTTCTTCCCATCCCGCGCCAGCTGGTCCCAGATCGCCAACGCCTTGATGGAAGCCGAGTTCGCGAAGGCGAGCTTGTCGTAGGAATGGTCGGAGCGGTTGCGAAATCCGTAGACGCCGAGCGAACCCGGGTCCTGGCTGGTGCTCATGCACATCCAGGCCGGGACCGTGATCGGCGGAATCACGCTCTCCAGCCGCCCGTACACGCCCAGATCCATCAGGCGGCGCAGGTTGACCAGCCGCTCATCGCCAAAGACGATTTCCGGCGCGGCGCAATCCAATCCAAGCACGCAGATTTTCATGTCGTCAAACTGACACTTCCAGAGTCACGTTGTCAGCTTAATGTTTTCAGAGTAACGACGCGCCTTCCATGGATTTCGGCACTGCAACGCCGAGGTAATTCAGGATGGTGGGCGCGAGGTCGATAATCCGTGCCTGAGCTTGCTCCTGAGCTGGCCGCAGTGCGCGATTCATGAACAAAATGCCAGGAACCGATTCCGGATCCACAATATGGTCTCCGCTCCAGCGGCGCGTGTTGTCTTCCAGCACAGATTGAGAAAAGCCGCCTACCGCACTCTGCCAGGAAACCCGGAACCCGCGATGAAAATTCACCAACAGATCGGGCGAATTCCCCACAAACGCACCCGAGTATAACTCTTCCCGGCGCGACACGTTACGAATCGCAGGGCGCTGCGTCAGCGCGTCGGAAACGTCAGCCAAGCCTGTCTGGATCGCGCGGCGCACCCGTTCCGTTTCCATTCCCTCCTCGAGAATGCCGCCACTCTCGCGGCCTTTGAAGTTCAAGTAAACTCCTCCCAGGCCAACCGCATAGGCGTAGGTCTTCGACCAATCAACTCGAGCAAACCCCTCGTCCGATCCCTCGCCCGACTTGCGATTGTCTTTCAGTGCGAGCAATCCGTTTTGCCATAACCAGGTATTGGTGTCGAAGGCGCGGCGAAAAGGTCCGAAGCCGTGATCGGATAGCACGATCAACAGCGTATTCTCGTCAACCTTGTCCAAGACGGCGCTCAACAATGCGTCACAGCGCCCGTAGTGTTCTTCGATCCCAGTGGCAAGTTCGGGTGAACGATCGGGCTCGAAACCTGGATGTTCCCGATCTCGGAACCGCCACAGCATGTGCTGCACCCGGTCCGGAGTATCGAACAGCACAAAGAACAGTCCCTCGCTGAAGCGGTCAAGTTCAAAGCGCATGGTGCGCTCACGCTCGGCCAGGACCAACTCGCACTGTTGCAGATAGGCAGATTCATCCAACCGGCCGTTGTTCAAGCCGTTGTGATCTTCCGCCATGCCGAGGGTGGAAAAGGGGCCGATCTTGTCTGACAGTTCCTTCGCGTAGTCCCCAGGCGCGCTAATCGGAAACATCGGTGACGCGGGATCGAAGTTGACCGCGGACACATAGAATTCCAAATGTGGTTCAAGCTGCCGGACATAGAAGCGTGCGATTCCAGTGACCGATTGCAGCATAGAGAACTTGAATTTGAACCGCACCCATTCGCTCCAACCTTTTTCCGGAACTTCGACCCGGGAAGGTGAGCCGCCGGTCTGAATCACCAATTTGCGCGCCGCTTGGTCCACTTGCACGCGCACTTCGCAAAAGGTGTCCGCCACCGGGGATACCCGCGTGTTGCTCGGACCGATCACCCGCGTAGTAAGCTCCGATCCCGATTGGAGCCCGGAATTGGGCGGCTCGGAATCGAGAAAGACAAGCTGCTCGTTTTCCTCGGCGGCCACTGTCCGGTCCTGGGTGTAGAACGTGCCTTTACTTTGGCTGCCGCGCAGGTCGGGAACTCCCACGCCAGCCAGCATCCGGCCTTGCAGAACTTCAGGAGGAAATGTGCAAGGACAACGCAAAATCGTGCTGGGAATGCCCGCCTTGGAAAGCGGTTGCCATAGCGGCACGCCCTGTCGCCGATTTACCACGCGTGGTTGGGCCAGCATGTTCTTCGGCCGCTCGAACCGGGTCAGGGCAACATCGGGCAGGTAGGTCTCTGGATCACGGCTGATGAAGTCAAAAATTCCGTGCCCGCCGGGGTTGGTTCCTGTCATAAACGATGACCACGCCACTGGAGTCTGAGCCGGGTAGGTTGTTTTCAGGCGGGTATAGCCGCCGGTGGCTCGAATCTTAGCGAGATGGGGGAGTTCCCCGCGTCTCAGCATCGCTTCCACAATGCTGGGCTCGAGACCGTCCAATCCGATGACAATGACTTTTCTGCGCAAGAAACGGACCCCAGACTACAGAGTTCCTTTTGGAGCGTCTTTGGCGGTTTCAGGTGTGGCAGGCGTGTCGGAGCGGCGGAACATTCGTACCATCTTGAACAAAATTCCCACCACTTTGTTCCAGAAAAGCAGCAAGAGGCCAAGCACGCTGGCCAGCCCGGAGGTCACCGTCATCACCTGATCGGGGCCACCATAAAGTGCCAGCAGGTCAAATCTCATGGACGCTCCTCTGATTTCCCTGGTTTCGAGCCTCTCTGGTTCAGGCTTGAACCCTAAATGATTTTAACACCGCTCGCCGCTGGAGCCTTCGCAAATCAGCCCATGTACCTTTCCCAGCCAGGTTCTGATGGAATCATTTTTGCAGGCAAGTCCTGTCGGTGTGGCACACTGTCTCGCGGGAGAAGCGCTGGGCATGATCGGCCAAGCGATGCACATCGGAGCTATGCACACCGGATCGCTGACCGTTTGGCAGCTAACCGTTCTGGTCTGGATCGGATCGGCCATCGCCGGTCTCCTCGGTTCTCTGACCGGGCTGGGCGGCGGTGTGGTCCTCGTCCCTCTGTTGACGCTTTTCTTCAAAGTAGACATACGCTACGCCATCGGGGCTTCGCTGGTTTCGGTCATTGCCACGTCTTCGGGGGCGGCGGCAGCTTACGTAAAAGAGGGGATCTCCAACATCCGCATCGGAATGTTTCTGGAAATTGCGACCACACTGGGCGCGGTTCTGGGAGCGTTCCTCGCCGCCAAGGTCTCAACTTCCGCCATCGCCATCACCTTCGGCACGGTCTTGCTCTATTCCGCGTACCTGTCGGCTCGCGTCCGCGTCAGATTGAAAAGCGATGAGGTCCCCGATCCTCTGGCCACGCGGCTGCGGCTGAACGGCAGCTTCCCTACCCCGGAAGGCATTCGCCACTATTTTGTTCACCACGTACCGGCAGGATTCGGCCTGATGTTCGGAGCAGGCGCGCTTTCCGGACTGCTCGGCATTGGTTCGGGCGCGGTAAAAGTGCTGGCCATGGATCAGGCGATGCGAATTCCCTTTAAGGTGTCCACCACGACCAGCAATTTCATGATCGGAGTGACTGCGGCCGCTAGTGCCGGGGTGTATCTCAACCGGGGCTACATCGATCCCGGCCTTTCCATGCCGGTAATGTTAGGAGTTCTCGCTGGGTCGCTGGTGGGCACGCGCATCCTGGTGCAAGCGGAAACCAAATGGCTGCGCCTGGTTTTCAGCATTGTCATCCTGTTGCTGGGAGCCCAGATGATCTACAACGGCGCCGCCGGAAAAATATGAAAATGATTGGCCTGCCAGTCTGGACGGATCGCAAAGTCGAAGACCTCGTTGGAAACCTGTTGCGCGCCGGCGTGCTAGTTTCCGCCCTGGTCGTCCTCGTCGGAGCGGTCGTTTACCTTGCCAGGCACGGGGGAGACCCAGCCGACTATCGGGTCTTTCATGGCGAACCGAACCAACTCCGTACCATCCCCGGGGTTTTGCGGGAGGCATTTTCGTTCCAGGGGCGGGGCATCATCCAGTTGGGGCTGCTTTTGCTGATCGCGACTCCCGTCGCCCGAGTCGCTCTGTCCATCGTCGGATTTGCAGCAGAGCGCGACCGCATGTACGTGAGCTTCGCGCTCATTGTATTGGCGATTTTGTTTTATAGTCTTTTCGGATCGTCGTAACCGCCAATTTCAATCGCCGAATATCGAGCCACGATGAATTCTGGCAAGAATCAAGACAATTCGGAACGGAAGAAGTGCCGTCGCTCAAACAGGCTCATGGGCAACTCAAAGACCTTGGTCTCGCCAACCGCAAAAGCGAATTCCTTTCCGCATTCGGGCGACGGACAGGTCGTGCTGACCTTTTCCTTATTTGTTTCCCGGGTTACTTCCCGCTCGACGACGACCCAAGTCCCGCACTTAGGGCAGGTCACGCAGGAGCATACAATCCGATCAGACATTTGATTCAGTGTAAATGATTTTGCCATGAGAGATAGGGGGCCAGATTGGCCAGCCTGAACCTCCAACTGGCGTCATCCCCGAAACTCGGCGTCAACCCAGCAAGGGACCTTACTCGCAGCTTTCCGGGACGCGCTTTTCTGAGCAGAACCGCTGCGCAGCGAGGCCTGAAGGCCCTTTAGGATGACCGATTGCCGTTCAGTCAGCCGCCTTTCTTCCCGGACCGCAGCTCCCAAAGAACCTGGCGCAGAATGCCTAGCCAGGCTTCGGCATCACGGGTCGACAGATTGAGGCGGCGGACCATGCGCCGCACTCTCTCCTCGGTGGAGGGAGCCCGGTCTGGGCTCATGTAAGTGCTGGCGCCCAGTACCTGTAACAGCGTCGCAGTAATGAGTTCCGTCTCACCCGAGGTTGCGAGCGGCCGCTTAGCGGAAACTCCGACTGCCCTGCCATTGCGAATAAGTTCGTACAGACATACCGCTACCGCCTGGCCCAGGTTCATCGAGATGTGCTGATCGCTGGTGGGAATACGAAGCAGCCAATGACAGTGGCTCAGGTCCTGGTTCGAAAGGCCGAATCTCTCCGAACCAAACAACAGGGCCACTGGGCTGGACCACCCTAGTTGCTTACGAATGAGACGAGCACCGGCTTCAAGCCGTCTGATCGGGTGCTGCGGTTCCCGGTGACGCACCGCCGTCGTCCCCACCACCAGCGTGCAGTCAGCTACGGCTTCGGCTAGGTTGGTGTACTCTTCCGCGCCCGCGAGAACCGCCGCCGCGGCGCCAACCGCGGAACGCGCCTCACGAAATGCCCGGTCATACGGGTTCACCACCCGCAGGCGAGAAAAACCGAAATTGCTCATGGCACGAGCGGCCGCGCCGATATTGAGAGGGTTGCGCGAGGACACCAGGACAACGCGCAGCCGGTCGGATTTAATGGGAACAAGCAAGAACAATTATTCTAAAGCACGGCCGGGCGGGAGCTCAGCTGCGCCCATCGCTGTGAGTTCAGTCTGCGGCCAGCCCCGAGCCTTTATGGACCGACTCGCTCACGCGAATCAACGTCGGCAGCACTTCCGCGAAACCATTCTTTTGGGGATCGCCGAATGCGAAGTAAAGCTTGCTGTAAAGCGGGTAGAGCTCTTCGTAAGCACGCTGCTCGGACTTCTCCGGCTCAAAAACCCGGTGAGGCGGGCAAATTTTATCCTGCGCTTCCTCGATGGTCTTGAACGTTCCGGCGGCGAGAAACGCAAAAATTGCGGAACCCAGGCTGGTAACGCTTTTGCTCGGCACCAGCACGGGCCGTCCCAACACATTGGCATAGACGCGGTTCAGAACATCATTCTTTTGCGGGATGCCGCCCGCATTGATCACCCGCTTGATAGGCACGCCATGTCCAGCCATGCGGTCCAGGATTACGCGGGTGTGGAACGCGGTGCCCTCGATGGCCGCAAACAGCTCCTCTTGAGCCGTGCTTTGCAGATTCCAGCCCAGGGTTATGCCGCGCAGGTTTGGATTTACCAGCACCGTCCGGTCGCCATTGTCCCAGGTCATGCGCAGCAGCCCGGTTTGCCCGGCACGATAGCCTTCGAGGCCTGCGCTTAGGGTCCTGACATCGGTTCCGGCGCGCGTCGCAATCGCGTTGAAGATGTCTCCCACCGCTGAGAGCCCCGCTTCAATTCCGGTCCGTAGCGGGTGCACGCTTCCCTGCACCACGCCACACACTCCGGGAACAAGATTCACGGACGGCGTGATCCCGATGATGCAGGTCGAGGTTCCAACCACATTCACCATGTCGTCAGTGCCGCAACCGGCTCCGATGGCATCCCAGTGCGCGTCGAACGCGCCTACCGGAATCGGAATGCCCGGCTTGAGACCAAGTTGTTCAGCCCAATACTTTGAGAGCGTTCCTGCGATCTGGTCTGATGCCGCATATTCACCATCCAGCTTTTCGCGTACCCCCGCCAGCAGCGGATCCACCTTGACCAGGAACTCCTCAGGCGGCAGACCTCCGAGGGCTCGGTTCCAGAGCCATTTGTGGCCCATGGCACAAATGCTGCGCTTCACTTTTTTGGGATCGCTGATGCCACACAGCGTCGCCGCCACCATGTCACAGTGCTCGAACGCCGAGACAAATTCCGAACGCTTGGATGGGTTTTGGCGAAGCCAGTGCAGGAGTTTCGAAAATCCCCACTCCGACGAATACACTCCGCCACACCATTTGATCGCTTCCAGTCCCTCGCGATGAGCGGCCGCCGTGATCTCCGCCGCCTCGCCCTTGGCGCGATGATCGCACCACAAGTAGTACTGGCCGAGCGGTTGCAGTTCTTTGCCAACTGCAATAACCGAAGAGCCCGTGGTATCGAGAGCAATCGCCTGCACCTGATGGCCCGAGATACCAGCTTTCTTCAGCGCCTCGCGGGTAGCGGCGGCAAGTGCCCGCATGTGATCTTCGTGTGCTTGGGTAGCGTATTCCGGGTCTTCGCGCTTGCGGTGTAGAGGATATTCGGCGATGGCGGAATCCAGCAAGCCGCGCTCGCTGTCCACGATGGAGACGCGCACGCTCAGGGTCCCAAAATCGACGCCAGCCACGATGGCCATCAGCAAGCCCTGTAGTCGTTTGGGTGAAAGTACATATCCCAACCCAGATATCGGGTGGTTGCTTCGTGGACGGCCGGCGCGACGCTGGACAGGTTGGCGGCGACGTGGTGCTCGAAGCCGTTTTCGCAGATGTAGTGCAGCAGTCTCTGCATCTCGGGAATTTCGACCACGCCGGCGCCACCGAAAGTATTCAGGGCATCATCGGTAAACCTTCCCTCGCCCACATAGCCGCGCATCTTGCCCGCCGTGTCGTCGGTGGAGAAGCGGGCAAAGCTCATTTTTTCCGGTTTGATCAGCCCCACGCAGGTGCCGAAGGTATTCTCCTTGCCCACGGTTCCGGCGATAATTTCCTGGAAATCCATTTTCACCGAGCGGAAGAAATGCTTGGGCAGGTTGGAACAATGGAAGCAGACGGCCTTGTTAGGATCGGAACCGTAGTTATTGTTCCAGTCCAAAAGCGCTGAAGGCGTTTCCGACGCCAACCGCAACGCGTGCATGCCGAGCACACCGCAAATGTCCACTTCGCAGGCGCTCGAAAGCAAACCATCGCTCATCATGCTCATGACCGTGCAGGGCACAACGCCGAGATTTTCCTCGATGGAAGTCCAGCATTGCACCGCGCTTACGGCCACTTCGGTCGATGCCATCCAGTGGTCGACCACGGCGCCGAGCTTCGCCATCTTCATCAGCGCGGCCTCGGGTACGCCACTCGAATCCACGTATTTCTTGATCGAGGCCAGCTTGGCCTGGGTGCGGTCGTCGCTGTCCTTCATCCGTTCGATGCGGCCCAGTACTTCGGAAAGATCGAGGGTCTCAATCGAGATACCCTGCGATTCGAGAATCTTCTCGCTGTAGCGGACGGTGTTGAAAGCGGTTGGACGCGCACCAATCGCTCCCACGCGCAGATTGCGAAAGCCGTTGACCACGCGGCAGACTCCCGCGAACCAATGCAGGTCTTGGGCGAACTCCGGTGAATCCGGACTCTCCGTGTGTAGCGTCGTAATCGAGTACGGAATACCATACTGCCTCAAATTGTTGCAGGCCGACATCTTGCCGCAGAAACTGTCCCGGCGGAATGCGATGGTCATCTTCTTGGGATCGTCCGGCGTGGCCTGGATTAGCACTGGCACCCCCAGGTCCGCCAGTCGCAAGGTATCAGCAATTGCGCGCTCTTCCCCAAAATTGGGCAGGGTCACGATGACGCCATCAATGCGATCGCGATTGCGTTTGAACAGCTCGGCACACCTCCTGGAGTCTTCCCGGGTTTCCACGGCTCCGTACTTGCTCTCTTCCGGAGTGAGCGCCACCACGTCCATGCCGGCCGCTGTCAATACCCGCAACATTTCCTCGCGACCGCTTTTGGCCAAATGATCGGGGAAGAAGCCACGGTTACCCACGATCAGGCCCATCGTCATTATTTTTTTCGTTGCCATACTTTAACCCTTATGAAGATCGTTCGCCTTAGGCCTGTCGCCCGGGAGCAAATCGAATGCAATAAATCAAGCCAAACACCAGAAGCACAGCGCCCCACCACACATTGGCGTGCAAGTTGAATAAAACCACGCCCGGATCAGCTGGAGGATTTACGAGCTGGAAAATTCCTGCAGCCAAAATCAATGCGCCATTCACGGCAAGTGAGACGCCAATGAAGAACCAGATTGAAATCATGCCGCGCACCTCGATCCAGAAAATCGATCTACCAGAAATAAATGTTCAGTACGAAAAAAACGACGGTCACCACGCCAGCCCAGAAAAGGGGTTTCTCGTACAGGGGGACGTCCCCAACCGAGGGAATTTCCGTCAACCCGTATACCAGACCCGTTAATTCACCGTCAGCGATGGGTTTGGTCGCCAGACTCACCACCACGGTCACGACAACACAGACAACAAAAGACCAGAGTGCCTGATACATATCCTGGGCAAGAGCCTTGGCGTGGGGCGAGAGCGCCACATAACGCAGCGCGCTGGGATCAACCTTAACCCAAGCCCACATACTGATGGAAGAAAGCGTTCCACACAACAGTCCCCAAAAGCCGCCAGGGCCGGTCGCCCGCTTCCAGAGCATTCCGAGTACGACGGTACCAAACAAGGGAGCAATGAAGAAGCTGAACAATGCCTGCACGTAATCCATGATGCTGGCGAACTGCATCACCAAGTACGCCGTACCCACGCTGATCAGCACGCCTACCACTGTGGTCCAGCGACCCATATTCACGTAATGATGGTCGCTGCCCTTGCTATTGATGAGGGGACGGTAGATGTCATACGTCCAGACGGTCGTGAACGCGCTCACATTTCCCGCCATTCCAGACATGAAGCCCGCGATCAGTGCCGTAATTCCAAGGCCGAGCAACCCGGGACCGCAATAGCGGGCAAGCATAAGTGGGAGCACGTCGTTGTAGCTGTGGCCTCCAGTTACAGCCGCCACCGATTCCGGAACCAATTTCACCGGCAATACGGCCAAGCCCAGCAATCCGGGCAGGATCACGATGATTGGAACCAACATCTTGAATCCAGCCCCGATAATCGGCGCCATTTCCGCGCTGCGAATATCTTTCGCGGCCAGGATGCGTTGTACGACCAGGAAGTCCGTGGTCCAGTAGCCCATCGAGATAATCGAGCCCAGTCCAAACACAATGCCGGTCCAATGGATTCCCATGGGATTGGAGGTGAATGAGCCCAAACCAGCCCAGAGATGGACGTACTGTTCCGATGCTCTCGCGGCAATTTGCACCTTGAGGTTGGTCCATCCCCCGGCTTCGTACAATCCGAGGATCGGAATCAGCAGAGCGCCCGCCCAGATGAGGAAGAACTGCAGCACTTCATTAAAGATGGCCGAGCGCAGCCCGCCCAGGGTTACATAAATGGCAACCGTCAGAGACGAGACCCAAATGCTGAAATTGATGTCCCATCCGAGCACGATTTGCATGACCTTGGCCATGGCAAACATGTTGACGCCACTCATAAGCACGGTCATGAACGCAAAGGAGACCGCGGACAGGGCTCGGCTGGGTTCGCCAAAACGCAGCTTCAAATATCCGGGGACTGAGTGCGTCTTGGAAATGTAGTAGAAAGGCATCATGACCAGCGCCAAGAACAGCATCGCTGGAATGGCGCCGATCCAATACCAGTGCGTGGCCAGAATGCCGTATTGATAGGCAGAGCCAGCCCAGCCCATCAATTCGAGCGCGCCCAGATTGGCGGAGAGGAAGCTGAGACCGGCCACCCAGGCCGTCATCTCGCGTCCCGCCATAAAGAAATCTTCTCCGGTATTGGCCCGCCCGCGCAGGTAGAATCCGATCGCCAAAACCAGGACGAAATAGAAAGCGATGATCACCATGTCCACTAGGGACAAATGCACGAGCCGGGTTTCCGCAAACATCGCTATCGCTGGCATCATTTTCGTTCCTTGGCCTGCCCGTAATATGCGTTCGATCCGTGTTTTCTCAGGTAATGCTTGTCGTGCAACCCGCCGGCGACCGGTTCCGCTCCCGCGTGGATCGTGAGGGTGAAATAGGCCATCCGCGCCACGGCCTCCAGAATTGCCGCGTTATGCGCGGCGGTTGCTGAATCTGGGCCCCAGGCGAAGGGGCCGTGATTGGCCACCAGCACGGCCGGAACCGCGGTATAGTCCACTTTCTCAAAGGCCCGGACAATCGCATGCCCCGTGTTTTTCTCATATTCGGAGGTAATTTCGGCATCTTTCATAACTCCGGTCACCGGAACTGGGCCGTAAAAGTAGTCGGCGTGGGTGGTGCCAAAGCACGGAATCGGCTTGCGCGCCTGCGCCCACGATGTCGCATACTCGGAATGGGTGTGAGCCACACCCCCAATTCCCAGAAATGCCTGATAAAGAACAAGATGAGTGGGCAGATCGGAGGAAGGCCTCAGGTCGCCTTCGATCATCTTGCCCTCCAAATCGGTAACCACCAGGTGCTCTGGTTTCATCTTGTCGTAAGGAACTCCGCTGGGCTTAATGACCACCAGTTTCTGGTCGCGGGAAATGCCGCTGGCATTGCCGAAGGTATAAAGCACCAATCCCCTTCGCACTAATTCCAGGTTCGCTTCCAGGACCTCTTCTCTGAGCCGCGGCAGAAGCATATCAGGTTGTTCCCAGGGGCAAGTTCGACTTTAGTGTTAGTAATCGTTTACCAAAGACAAACAAGAGACGGTAGAGCACGCACTAGCCTTTGTCAATGAAGGAATTTTCCGTTCCCCTCGTAGTTTCTTTTCCCGTTAACGTCAACGTTAACGGAAATGAAGGGGTCTCTGGCGGCTTTGGTAATCGTTTGCTCAATCTGCGTCCGGTGCGGGCTCGGCGGCTAGCGCGTCAACTGTCGGATCAAAGTGACTTCCTTCGCGTCGTACGGGTTTCCGTTTTGACGAAAGATGTCATGAAACCAGACTGGCGGCTCACCGGTATAGGTTTTGTCCCACGAATCCCAGGGGTAAATGGTCTGCGATTTCCCGTTCACGAAGCCCCAGTTGTAGGCGCCGACCTTTTCGCCCTTCAGCAGCGGCAGGATTGCGGTGAAAGTGCTTCCCCGCGGCCGCGCCATGTACTCGGTGCAAACGACAGGACGACCATAGCGCCGAAGTGACGCAACGCGACTCTTCATTTCGTCCGGCGGGTCATAACTGTGAAACGTGATCACGTCGGAGTTTTGCAGTTGAAGGCTTGCCATCTCGCTCAGTTTGTCATCGCTTGACCAATCGCCTCGCCACACGCCACTGGTCAAAGGCTGCGACGGTTTGGCAGTGCGCGCCCAAGTCCATTCTTCACGGAGTAATCGCAGCGCCACCTCGGCTTTGTTCGGAAGCTCCTGCGCCTTGTACGAGCCATTTTCATTATCCGGCTCATTCATCAGGTCCCACATCAGAACTCGCTTGTCATCCCGAAAATGGGCGATTACTCCCACCACATACGGTTTCAATTCGCGGTTCCAGCGAGGCTCGTCTTTCAGCATCTCCGCCCCGGGAGCTTGCACCCAACCTGAGTTATGAACGTGTGGTTTGGGGTCGCGCTGCCTGCCAAGCTTGGGGTAAGGATCCCAGACAGAGTCCAGAAGCACAAACAAGATTCGAATATGGTGCTTGTCCGCAACCTGGAGAAACTGGTCCAACCTCTGGAGAAATCCAGCGGAATCCTGCTGCCATAGTAGGTTGTGCAGAAACACGCGCATGGTGTTCATGCCCAGGGTCTGCGCCCAGCCCAATTCGCGGTCGATGGTAGGCAGATCAAAGGTGTCCGCCTGCCACATCTCCAGCTCATTGATGGCCGTGCTAGGGATGAAATTGCTTCCCACCAGCCAGGGCTGATGGGCATACCAGTCGTTGGCCTGCTTCGCCGTCCACGGGGGCGCGGCGGCAGTCGCGGTTGAAGAAACTCCAACCAAGATCAGGAATGCGATGATTGTCTTGTGCATGAGGCTGAGTGGACAACTTCCCAAACCGCACCACAATATCACTTTTTTGGATTCGGTTGCATGAACCCGAGACTGCCCTGCTTGATCCCCTTTGGCAGGTGCCCGAGATAACGTTTGCCGTGCTAAAATCCGGGCTTCATCACATATAGAGTGAAGCCGCGCTATGGACATCCGGGAGATCGCAAAACGGGCACGGGTTTCGACTGCTACCGTATCCCGCACCATTAACCGGGTACCCACAGTCAATGCTCAGTTGGCCAAGCGCGTTTGGAGTGTAATTGAAGAGCTTGGTTACTATCCAAATACTCAGGCCCGGGCCCTGGTTTCCGGGCGCAGCCGGATTTTTGGCCTTATCGTTTCGGAAATGACGAACCCGTTCTTTCCGGAAATCATGCAAGTCTTCGAAACCATCGCCGTCCAGCACCGTTACGAGATTCTGCTGACCTCCACCGGAAATGATCCCAAGCGGATGGAAAGCTCGGTGCGCCGGATGATTGAGCGCCGCGTTGAGGGGGTCGCCATCATGACCTTCGGCATGGAAGAACTGCTGCTGGAGGATCTGAAATTGAGGAAAGTGCCGCTGGTCTTTGTGGACGTCGGGCCGGCTCGCCCCCGGGTCAGCAATATTCGGATTGATTATCTCCACGGAATCCGTCAGGCGGTGCAGCATCTGGCGGCTCTTCGCCACGAAAAAATAGCGTTCATCACCGGTCCCTTACGCTTGAAATCAGCAGTGGCCCGGCGGCAGGCATTCCTCCGCTCCATGCAGGAGATCGGTCTCGAATCGGATCCGGCCTTGATCACGGAAGGCGACCATACCATGGAGGGAGGCATGGCGGCTTTTGCCCGCATACTCGCCGGCCCCGTCCGCCCCACTGCGGTCCTGTGTTCGAATGACATGACCGCAATCGGCGTGATGCGGGAGAGTCACGATGTGGGGATCTCAATCCCTCGAGATCTCTCGCTGGTTGGATTCGACGACATCCGCCTGGCTCAGTTCGTCCTGCCCCCGCTTACTACGGTGCAGATGTCGCAATCCGAGTTGGCACGATTGGCTTTCAACGCACTCCTGGCAGAAGTGGAGCGGGAAACCCCGGCGCCCAACGGGACCGAATACGTGCTTAGAACGAGTCTGGTGCTGCGCGAGTCGACCAGCCTGCTTTCGGGAGCTGTGAAAACCGACGAACCGCAGCGGACCCCGTAAGGTCAACGCTGATACCACCAGCAAAGATCTCCGGCTTGCTTGCTACCCCAGCGTCAGAGCCAGCTTGCTCACCGACGCGGGAGGGAAACTGTAGATAAGAGTTCTTCCCTTGAAATCCAAAGCTCTAGTCTTCGGACTGACCAGGTCGCGGTCCGCGAAGGAATTGTGGGCGTGAATGTCGGAGTGGGTAAGCGTCGTTGCCGTACCCGATTTCAGGCTCCCGCCCCGAATCCCAACCTCCGTTTCTCGCGCTTCACTCACATGCGGATTGACCACGGTCAGCACCAATTCCTTGTCGCGAAGTGACGCAGAACCCTTTAGTCCCCAGAATGAAGCGGGCTTACCGTCGCGGTCATAATTTACCGACGGCGCGGAGAAAATCGTGGGCAAAGCCTGCCCGCCTTGGTGGGCGGCGTACATCGCGAATACATGGCCTACGGGGGTTACGCAAAAGTTGTCCTCGTGCGCCAGATACAGACTGTTCAGGCAATTGATCAACTGGGCGCAGTTGGCCATGGCCACTTTCTCCGGATGACGGTTGAAAGTGTCCAGAGTCATACCGCTGAAAACCGCGTCTCGCAGGGTCGGCGTTTGTTCGAGCAGATCGCCCGGCGTTGCTTCGCTGCCCGGCCGGTACCAGGGTCCCCACTCGTCGACCACGAGCTTGACCGAGTGGTCCTTGTCGAATTCTCCCATTACCTGCCAGTGCCCGTTGATCAGGGACTCCATTACATCGCCCTGACGCATGAGCTCATACCAGTCCAGTAGGTCAAACTTCAGCGCATCCCCCTTGCCTTCGTTCCAGTCTTTGGTGCGACCGCGGCTCAGGTTCCAGGCATAGTAGTGGAGCGCCAAGCCGTAAATGGAATGCAGCTCACGTGGACCCTTGCGGACGATCTCTTCCAGAAACCCCCGCGTCCAATCCCAGCCTTCATCACTGGGCCCGGAGGCGATGAACGACAACTCCTGCCCATAACGCGGCACCCAAGCCGTGTATCTGCGGAACTCGACGGCATACTCCTGCGCTGTAAAGTTTCCGCCGCAACCCCACGACTCGTTTCCAACGCCCCAGAAACGAACTCCGAAGGGGTCGGCGTATCCAGCGGAAGCGCGAGTATCCGCCAGAGTCGTGCTCCCAGCCGGTGAGTTGCAGTATTCGACCCATTGATAGAACGCCTCGGCGGGAAGACTGCGCACGTTGGCCGCCAGGTAGGGCTGGCTTCCAATCAATTTGCAGAAGCGAATGAACTCATTCGTCCCGAACTGATTCGGATCGTAGTGGTGGTTGGCGGGACTGGAGGCGCTCTCTTCCTGAGCCCAGAAATTAGTCCGACGGGGACGCTTGTCGGCCGGACCAATACCATCGCGCCAGTCATAGCTATCGGCAAAACATCCGCCGGGATAACGAAGGACCGGCGCTTTGATCTTCCGCATCTCCTCGACTAGCTCCTTGCGGATGCCATTCAAGTTTGGAACTTTTGAGTTCTCGCCCACCCAGATGCCGTCGTAGATCACGCCGCTGAGATTCTCAGCAAAGTGTCCGTAGATGTTGGGTGAGATTGTTCCCAGCGGTTCTCCCAGCAGAACCTCGATTCGTGAATCGGCTGCGGTTGGGCTCGCGGCTGCAAACGGCGGAGTTCGGCTGAACAGGAAGCACCCAGCCCCCATGACACTGCTGCGGATAAATTTCCGGCGTCCAATCAAAGCAGGCTCAGTCAAATCATGCTCCCCATTGAATTACGCTGTAAGAGCGGGCGGGCACCTCGAATTTCGCCCGGCCCCCCGTGATCGAAGCTTTGTCCAGCGTTCGCGGAACCACGCGTTGCGGCGCGTCGAAGCTGTTCGAAGCTTTGAGGTCATCTCCGGTCAGCAGGAAAGAGGACAGCACACGCGCCGGCGCTTTGTCCTGCCAATTGATCTCCACCGAATGAGCCTTGGATAAATCCCGATTGAGCACGAAGACAGAAATCTTCCCATTCTCCGGGTCCATGGTTCCGGCCACATCCAGGTACGGGACCTGGCCCATCCCAGAAACTTCATAAGTAGGGGATTCCACCAGAAGATTCAGCACCGAGCCCCGGGCAAATTGAAGAGCCCAACTGTAGGGATAATAAATCGTCTGCCGGAACATGCCATTTGCGTTGGTCGTGATGGGAGCGATCACATTGATCAACTGAGCCAGACACGCCAGCTTCACCCGGTCCGCGTTGCGAATCAGCGAATTGATGAGCCCGCCCACCAGCAGGGCGTCTTCGAGGTTGTAAACCTCTTCCAGCAAATGAGGAGCTTCCTGTTCGTGCCCGTTTACCGCGTCCCCGCTGCGGGCTCGATACCAAACGTTCCATTCATCAAAAGAAAGCCACAACTTCTTGGGAGAGCGCTTGTGACCGCGCACCAGATCGCAGACCGCGACCGTTTCGGCGATCTGCCGCTCCATGCTCAGGTTCATGGCCAGAAACTTCGCGCTATCGCCTCCGGTTTCCTCCTGGGTATTGCCAAAGTAGCGATGCAAGGAGAGTCCATCGACATAGTCGTAGCACTGCTCCAGAACTTCGCGATCCCATTCCAGGTACGTCGGCATGAAAGGGCCGCTCGATCCGCAGGCGATGAATTGCAAGGAAGGATCGACATAATGCATCTGCCGGGCCGCATCCTGAGCCTTTAATCCGTACTCCGTAGCAGTCATGTGCCCGATTTGCCAGGGGCCATCCATCTCATTCCCAAGACACCAGTGCTTCACGTTGTAGGGCTCGGCAAAGCCGTGCTTGCGGCGGAGATCACTCCATTTCGTGCCCTTCTCGACGTTGCAATATTCCACCAAGGCCGCCGCTTCTTCCGGCGTTCCGGTGCCAAGATTCAAACCCATCAGCGGCTCGGTGCCGACGGCTTTGCACCACGCCATGAATTCGTTGGTGCCAAACTGGTTGGTGTTGATGGAATTCCATGCCTTGTCGAGCACGCGCGGCCGGTCCTGCTTCGGGCCGACGCCATCGAGCCAGTTGTAGCCGGAAACAAAATTTCCTCCCGGATACCGGACAATCGGAACGCCAAGTTGGTGTATTTGGTCCACCACATCCTTGCGAAAGCCATTGGTGTCCGATAGCTTCGAGCCCGGATCGTAAATTCCCTCGTAAATCGCGCGCCCCAGATGCTCCAGAAACGAGCCAAACAGATTGCGGTCGAGGGGCGCTACCGTCCGTCGAGAGTCCAGGTAAACACGAACCGCCTCAGTGGGATTCGAGGTCTGCGTCTGCGCCGGCAAGAATCTGCCCCACGCCAGATCCGTCGAGCATGCAATTCCCGCGGCAGCAGCTTGACCCAAGAAACGTCGTCGATTGGGCGAGAACATGTTGGTCATCTCCTGGCGTATTTTGCGAATGAGAGAATTCTGAACGCGACGAATAGTAAACGTTTACCAAGCTTCGCGCCATAGGTTTTTTGGTGCCGCGGCACCTTTGAAGGAAATGCAATCGGCAAGGAATCCTGGGAACAGAGGACCCGACTATTCAGCCGAGCCCGGTGCGGCAGTTTCTATTTGGTCACGCAACCAGTGGCCGGGTTGCCGCCCGGCCGGGACAGCAACGGTTGGATTTCGGAATTCGTACAAATATCAATTAGACGAAGCCGGCGTCGGCTCCATCACCGCAGGGGGTACAACCCGCTCCGCGGACACACGAGACGACTCCGGCCGATAACCATTTCGCGTCCGGATCCGGCACTTCCTCATCCGCTCTCCCTTTAACTTCACGGTGATGGTGCGCCACCCGCGGTTCGGATTGGGTTGGGGATAGTAGCTCACTGAATAAAGGTGCGCCAGATCATTGCGAATAGAAGCGAACGCCTTCTGCTGCTCCCTCCACGTCTTGGCAAAGTAGGCTTCACCGCCGGTGGCTGCGCTCATCCGTTTGAAGACGGTGCTGGAGACCGGTTCCAGCTTGGCTTCCCGGGTGCTGATCATGTAGATCGGAATGCCCTTTGATTGTGCCAGCTCGGCCACATCTTCCGGCGGCACCATGCTGGCGTTGTCCGGGCCGTTCGAAAACACTACTACCACTTTTCTGCCCGTATTCTGGCCCGCATCTTTCAGCGTCATCAGTAGAGCGTTGTAGAGCGCGGCATCGTCGCCGGCGACCGTAGTGCGTACTCCGCGCAAAACCTGGTTGCGATCGGGCGTGAGCGTGGTAGCCCGGGAAAGGTCGCGGCTGTAGGAATAAAATGCCACGCGGTCAGGATTATCCAGGGAGCGAACAAACTCGGCGATAGCATCCTGGGCGAAAACAAAACCCCGGTACATATAGTTGCTGGTATCGAACAAGATGAAAACATTGGCGCCAGCCATTGCCGATCCCAGCTCGGATCCAAGCTCGGACGACGTTTCCGACGAATCCGAGGCGCCGTTCAGCGGGCGGTTGCTGAGCTGTCCGGGCTTGTCTTCGTCGGCCGCGGCCGTCACTCTTCGAGTGGCTTCATTGCCTTCGCCGAAGGTGGCAACCTTTTGCGCAATACCGTCTTCGGTCACTTCGAAATCGGAAGGTTTGAGACCGGTCACATAGTTTCCCTTGCTGTCCATGACCGCCACGTTCAACTGCACCATGTCGACTTCGACGCGAATGTTGGTTTCGCCCTCCTGCTCTGTCATCCCGCGAACCGAGCCCAAGAGGAATACGGAAATAGCCATGAGAACCAGAGGAAATCGTTTTGCCATAGGACCCTGCCATCACCCGCCCGCGCCTTTTTAGTCTGGCCGCGGATTTTTAAGAATTTGTGAGACTCAAAACAACTTGCCAAACCGTTGTACCTACTGGACCGCCGTACTTAACGCGACTTTTGGCAGGGAAGTGATCTTGCCCTGGCGAAACTCCTCGCCCGTTTCCCGCATCGCGCGCAGCATCGCCGGCCAGTCTTCGAAGTCAGTGGCAAAAATCTTCTCCACCATCCGGTAGGTCAGTTCCGGAACTAGCCGGTTCAACATGACTGGCGGATAACCCAGTTCGTCCGCCAGGCGAGCCCAGTACAAATTATTAGAATCCCAGGACTCAGCCAGCAGGCGGCTGGAGTAGCCCATGAACGCGGGAAACGGCTTCACGTTCAGCAATTCGCGAGTATAGCTTTGCGCTAACGCGGGATGAGGAACCCCAAAATCCTCGGACAATCGTTTCCAGCTGACTTCCGCGGGATAGCGGCTGGAAAGACTCTCCAGCTCCTCCCCCGCCTTCCCCCAGGAAGTGTTTTCTCCAGGAAATCTCCGTCGGAACTCGGCCGCCAAGTAGAAGGTCTCGCCCGGCATCACCCGGGAAAGCGCCTCATTCACGGCTGCCGTCCGAAGAGTCTTTTCCAGTTGCTCCGATCGTTGCGGGACCATGCGCTCGGAAAGAATGTTCAACACCGTAGATCGCAGCTTTTCATCCTGCGCGGAAGCCGCCAAGAGCTCCTCACCCGTGCGCTGGTATAGAGTGACGGCATGCAATTCGTTCTGAGTAACTCCCCACCAGCGAGGCAGGGTGGCGCTGCTGACCAGACCGGGTACCAACTCGTGCCAGATCAGGGCCTGAACATTTTCCGGAACGATGAAGTCCTGCTCCGCCTCGGCCAGCACAAAAGGCAAATCGGCCAGCGAGCCGGCCAGGTGAGCGCCACCGCCAGCGGGCAAGCCTGAACCGAACACGTGCGGCACGTGCCAGGACTGTCCTCCTCCCATCGCCATTTCTCCAGAAAAGTCATGCGAGCGCACGTAAAGAGGATTATTGAGAAGAATCTGCGCTCCCGGCGGCTCGTAATACGCGTAATTCAATCCAACCAGGGTGTCCCGCAGGAAGGGGACGACAATGCCGCGCGCGTCCGCCAGTTCTTTGTGCGAGTTGGGCGACTTGATGATCTTCACCAAATCGGTTCGAGTTTGCAAAGAGCTGTGACGGGTGTTATAGAACCCGGCAGCCCATTCGCTGCGTTCGCTGCTGGTGAACATCGGCCGTGGCATTTCAAATTCGCGCAGCTCTCCGGCCAGCGGAATCAAAGTGTCAGCCACGGGTTTCCCTTGCGCCAATTCATTCAAACCGTTTCCCAGAGCCAATAGCGTGTCCAGAGAAACCAGGCGTTGACCGTCCATGACGGAGCGAATCCGGTTCGCCAATTCTTGCCGCACCTGTTGGCCGGCCGGGTGGGACTGCTTGGGGCCTGCCAACAGCGAGATGACTTCGCCCTGGGAGAGACTGGACCTGCCGGCAGCCGCCCGCCAGAGGTCGTGAATAGAGGCTTGGGCCACGTCGAAAAGTTGGGCCTGGGAGGATATCCCGGCAGCGAACGGGCTGATCAGTTTCTGCCAGGAATCGTTCAACTGTTGCGGAGCGATTTGGCCCTGTCGCGCAAGAATCTGCCACAGACCCACATTGGCTTGAAAAATGCCCAAAGCGTTGGCTCGCAGAGTGACATTGGAAGTGTGGTCAATGGCGTCAACCACGCCGAGAAAATGGGTGATCGAAGCATCATTCAAAGCTTCGAATTCAGAAAAAATCAGGTACTGGTTGCCGTACCGGGAAAACTTTTCACCCAGCAAACGAACTGTCGGAGGACTTAAGCGCTGCTCCACAGGCCGTGCGCTATCGATGGCACTGAGCATGAGGTAAATGGGCAGGGGTCCGTCTTCCGAACTTTGCCGGGAAAAAGCGAACATCGCTTCCACCAGTTGGTCGGGGCTCTTCCAATGGTTCGCATGCTTGGCCCATTGCCGCACGACTTTGGAGTCGGTCTTCTGCTGGACGATCTGCCCCCACACTTCGAGATTGCCGGGGATGGCGGGTTGGCCGGCCGAATCGAACTGAAGTCGAGTCACCAGCAGTAGCAGCCCGGGGTCGGGCCGAAAAACAGGACGGGCGGGGCCGGGGTTAATATCCCGGCCGCGGAGCGCGTCGTAGAAACGCGGCAGGCGGTGAGCTTCGGTGAAATAGACCTGTTGGGTCGGAGTCAGGCGTGAGAGGGTGTCGAAATAGGCGGCGAGCCAGCCGTCATCTTTTGCCAGCAAGCGGGCCACGAAATCCTTCGCCGACCCAGGGTCCGCGCCTGCCAGACTCTTCCATGCGGATTCCGCCGACGCTCCCCCGGGCACCGTTACCCGCCCGTTTCGAATCAAGATGTGACTGCCGTAAAAGTCAAGAACCGGGGCAAACGGAAGTAACCTTGGGATTCCGGCAAATTGCCGGAAGACCTCACCGGTTTCCCCATCCATCCGGGCCATGGCCCAGTAGAGACGTGCGAGCACGGGATCGTCCAATAAGGCGTTCAGTACGTCACTTCCGGCGGCGCGCTTGCCTTGCGGGTCAGCCTGCGTCCAATCGGCCGGCGAAAACAACACTGGCACGGGCGAGGCTTTGAAAGCATAGGCAAAAGGCTTACCGCCCTGGAGCGTCGCCTCGAGCTCTGCCAAAGGAAACCCTGAATCGATCGTCAGAAAAGCCTTTTCCGGTTCCGCGGTTTCGAGCGACGCGTCCTTGCCGCAACCTCGCCGCAACCGGTAGCCAAGGACCGACAACAGCGGGTCTGCCTGCTCGCAGCCAGAAACCCGAATCACGGCGTCCGGGCCCGCCAGCGTGTCCAACTGTCTCGCCTGTTCCACGTAGCGCTTCAACAGAACCAGAAATTCGGTGGGCCTGCCCTTGCTGTCCTTGCGTCCCTGATAACCCTCCACTGCCACATTGCGGGCAAGCAGAGGCAGCACTTCCTCGGTCGAGATCTTCTGGCTGATGCCCGCCATGCGCAGGAAAGAACGCAGCGGTCCAGGAATGGCAACGCTAGCCGCTGACGCGGCTAAAGGCTTCGGAACTTCGGGAGACTGCACGGTAGTAGATGTGTCTGACGAAGAGTTCAAAGCCGCGCTGCAAGCGCTTACAGAGAAGCAAACACCAACATAGAGAGAAGCTTTGAGCAGGAAAAGAGGTTTCACGGCTGGCCCTTCCTTCACAACTTAGGAACGACTTGGTGCCAAAGTAGCAGGACGCCAGGGAACGAAGGAATACTTGCCACGCCGGTGACGTCAGGTTGCTAACCCGGGCCCGAGTACCGCCATCGCGTTGGACTCTGACTAAAAACCCATCTCTAAGATCTTCCGCCCCCGGAAGCCTAACTTTTGTGCCTGCCAAGATAGATCATCCTGCGCTCGCTGCCAACCCCTTTTCCATTTTTTTTAATGGCGCACATCCCGGATGCGGAGGGGCCCCACAAGTGGCGTAGATTGGGCGGTTTCGGGTAACCGGTCCGGGCGCGGGCCTTAAGGCTTAGAGCTTATCAACTGCAACTGGCAAAAATGCCAGTTCGTTAGCGCCCGCCTGCCTAGCGCCCAACCCCTGCAGCCTGAAAGCGCCCCACCGCCAGCTTCAATCCCTTTTCGTAGCTGTCGATCAGCTCGTCCCAAATGGCGTTTTCTTCGGAATCGATCAGCTTCCGCCTTGGGTCGGCATCAAACCAGGCCAGCGACCGGCCAATGCCTTGTGCAAAACGCGTGGTAGCCACGTAATCCGGGACAAAGCGCTTGATCTTGCTGTTATCGAATACCACGCTCACCGACTTATCACCGATCAGCGTGCCTTCCATCCCCGGCAAACACGCCACCATAAAGTCCGACGGGATATGCACGATCGCAGGTTCCACCCCGGCTGCTACAGCCACAGTGCGATAGAGTTGATCCCACGTCAATACCTCGTCAGTCGTAATGTGGAACGCGTGGCCGATGGTCTGCTCATGCCCCAGCAAGCCGGTAAATCCCTTGGCAAAGTCGGTATTGTGCGTAATCACCCAAAGCGACGATCCGTCTCCCGGAACGATGACCTTCTTTCCTTTCAGCATTCGGTCGACCACAGTGTAGGAGCGCTGCCAACTATTGATCACCAGTGGTATCAGGTTCTCGCCATAGGTAAGCGAAGGCCGGACGATCGTAACCGGAAATCCTTCCTCCCGATAAGCTTGGAGCAAACGCTCTTCACAGGCGATCTTGTTTCTGGAATAGTCCCAGTGTGGGTTGGCCAGCGGCGTGGCCTCGGTAATCAGATAGTCGGTGCTCGGTTTCTGATAGGCGCTGGCTGAACTGATGAAAATGTACTGTCGGGTTCGTCCGCGGAACAGTTCCAGGTCGCGCTCGATGTCGGCGGGCGTAAACGCGATCCAGTTGACGATGGCATCAAACCGGCGCCCGTGGAGAGCACGCTTGACCGCGGGCGCATCGCTTATGTCCGCGTTAACCGTCTCCGCGCCGCAGGCACATTCCCCAGAGTGCTGCCCGCGCGTAAGCAGGGTAAGTCCGATACCGCGCTGCAACGCCAAACGGGTGCAGGCACTGCTGATGATGCCAGTGCCGCCGATAAAAAGTACGTTCATGCGCTCTTTGTAACAGAATCTCCGGGCATTTCACAGGGCGTCGCCCGCATCAGCGCCATTCACCAGCGATTCTGCACCAGCGGGCGAATCTTCTCATCGTAGATGCACCGCACGGCCGCCATGGCGTCTGAGGTGAGAGCGGGAAGGTCGGAAGCGCGGCAGTTATCGGCGACCTGCTCGGCTCGTTTGCCTCCGGGAATGGTACAAGTGACCGCGTCGAACATGAGGATCCAACGCAGGGCGAACTGGCTCATCGAGACGCCAGCGGGAACGAGCTTGCGGATTTCTTCCACTGCCGCCAGACCGGTCTCGTAATCCACCCCAGAAAATGTCTCGCCCGCGTCGAAGGCCTCCCCTTGGCGGTTGAAATTACGATGGTCGTCAGCAGCAAACGTGGTGTCACGCCGAAGCTTGCCAGTAAGTAATCCGCTGGCCAGCGGTACCCGCGCCAAAATGCCAACCTCTTTTTCTCTCGCACGCGCGAAGAAGAGTTCGGCGGGACGTCGCCGGAAACAATTAAAGATGATCTGCACCGTCTGCACGCTGGGCCACTCGATGGCCTTAAGTGCCTCTGCGACTTTTTCGACGCTGACTCCGTAGTGGCGAATCTTCCCCGCCTTCACCAGATCATCGAGGATGGCGAAAACCTCCGGGCGATCATAGAGCTGCGTCGGCGGGCAGTGAAGCTGGACCAGATCGAGGGTGTCGGTGGAAAGATTTCTCAAACTGTCTTCGATCCATGCCGTAACGTTTTCGCGGCTGTAGCCTTCGACCGTCTGCCGGGGCAGTCGCCGACCAGCCTTGGTGGCCACGATGATCTCTTCCTTACGATCCTTCTTAAGTTGGGCGATCAGGCGCTCGCTGCGGCCATTGCCGTAGACGTCCGCCGTGTCCATAAAGTTGACCCCGCTGTCGACGGCTTGGTGCAAGGCCGCCATCGAATCCTGATCGGAAACCTGGCCCCAGGCACCCCCGATGGCCCAGCCGCCAAAGCTGATTTCTGAAACCTTCCATCCGGTGCGACCGAGGGCGCGGTATTGCATGTCTTGTCTGTCTCCGTGCTGGCTTTCGCTGGGTGCGGAAAAACTCACGATTGTATCAGCCCTTGTTCCCAAGAATCAGTACCCATACCTCAGTATTTCTCTATCAGCGGTCTCTAATGAACCACGCCTAATCCTGGGCTTCACCTCATCGCCTGGGCACCGACCAGTTGGGTCCCAACAACGACCCTCCCGGGGTCGCATCTTCAGACCGACGAAACAGTTCCCGTCCATTGTCGGGCAGGGCTCATGGCGCGAAACGGCAGCCAACATCGGCCACTGGTTTGCTCTGTTGCTGGTGGCGGAACCAAGAAATGCCCAAAGATCCATGAGAAAAGTCTTAACCCAGGAAGAAATCGATAACCTGATCCGCGCTGCCCGCTCCGGAACAGGGGCCCCCGCGCCAAGGATCCAGCCGCCTGCCGTCACTGCCTGGGACGGGCGCGTAGCCGGTCAAATCGGGCGGAACATATGCAGGCGATCAATCGCTTGCACCAGACCTTCGCGCTCAACCTGACTCATTCCCTGGGCGCGTATCTGCGCATTCAGTTCGAAGCGGCGCTGGTTTCGGGAGAGCATTTGACCTATGGGGAATTCCTCCAAAGCATCCCCGAGGTCACTTACCTGGCTTCCTTCAAACTGATGCCGGTGGGAATTTCTGTCCTGCTGCAATTGGATCTCGCAGTGGCGTATCCCCTCATCGATCTGCTCCTGGGCGGAGAGGGCAAAGGCGCCACCCCGGAGCGCGGGACGACCGAGATCGAGGAGCAGGTTCTGGAGACGGTCATGCACATTATTGGCCGCGAGCTGCAAAGCGCATGGCAGGCTCTGTCCCTGGAATTTCAGTTCGAACACCGGCAACATCCGGGGCAAGTGGAACAATTGATGCCGGTGGCGGAAAGAATCCTGCTGCTTAGCTTTGAGCTCAACTTGTTCGACAGCCGGGGAGCGTTGAATCTAGTGGTCCCCGCGCTGGTATCGAGCGCGCTGCTGCACAAGATTTTAGAGCGTGCGACGGCCAAACCCCGCCTGCGCCTGGAGTCGGAACGCCGCCTGCGCACTCGTTTGCTGAATTGCCGCTGCGACTGCTCGCCCAGGCTTTCACCGCCGTCCCCTTATGGTATCGTCATGCGTTTGGAGGACACAGAGCATGGGAGTGGGTCGCAGGTTGCTGGCCATCTTAATGACACTGATTCCCTTCGCATCGTACGCCGCGTCATCGTCCCCGCGTGTGCAAATCGAAACCGGCACAATCGAAGGCAAGGCGAGCGGGCCGGTGAGCTCGTTTCTTGGAATTCCCTACGCTGCCCCGACTGGGGGGAAACTCCGCTGGAAGCCTCCCGCGCCCGCAGTCAAATGGACCGGGGTCCGCAGCGCCACCGAATTCGGGGCACGTTGCATGCAGGGGCCAGTCTATCCCGACATGGTCTTTCGCGATGTCGGAGGCAGCGAAGATTGCCTATCGCTGAATGTCTGGACTCCTGCGAACGGCGCCACAGCCAAACTCCCCGTCATGGTCTGGATTTACGGGGGAGGATTCATGGCTGGGGCAACTTCCGAGCCCCGCCAAGATGGCGGTATGCTCGCCAAGCAAGGTGTAGTCGTGGTCAGCATGAACTACCGCCTTGGCATTTTCGGATTTTTCGCGCTCCCGGAGCTTGCGGTCGAGTCGGACAAAAAGGCCGCTGGCAACTACGGTCTGCTCGATCAAGTCGCGGCTCTCGAGTGGGTGCATCGCAACATTGCTTCTTTCGGCGGCGATCCCGCAAACGTCACGATCTTCGGCGAGAGTGCTGGATCGTTCTCCGCGAGCGCGCTCATGGCATCGCCAGTCGCAAAAGGGCTATTTAACAAAGCTATCGGCGAAAGCGGAGCAGCGTTTTCCGACAGGCCCCTGCTCTTCGAGCCGCTGGCGGTTCGTTCCCAGCGGGATTCCCAATTTGCCATCTCGTCCTTCGGCGTCCAAACCCTTAACGAACTGCGCGCCATTCCTGCGCAGAAGATGCTCGACGCCTCGTTGAAAGCCGGGGTCAACGGCACACCGCGTTTTTCTCCTGACATTGACGGATACCTCCTGCCCGAATCGGTGCCGGTAACGTTTGCCCAGGGAAAACAGAATGATGTTCCGCTGCTGGCCGGATGGAATCATGACGAGGCCAGTTTCGAAGTGATACATACTCCGCAGCCTCCCACCCTTGATAGCCTGAAGGCCACGGCTGCCAAAGAGTTCGGCGAGAAGGCGAGAGAATTTCTGCGCCTCTATCCTGCGAACAACGATGCGCAAGCCCGACGTTCTCTGGAAGACTTCGCCGGTGACCGCTTCATCGCGTGCTCAACGTGGCGATGGCTAGAAGCTCAGACCACGACCGGCAAACAACCCGCTTACCGATATCGATTCGACCTTGCCCTACCGCACGATCCGAGCGCTCCCGACCCCGGGGCGTACCACTCAGCAGAGATCGAGTACGTCTTCGGAACACTTGATTCAAAAGCTGGGATCACCTGGCGGCCCGAAGACCGGGCTCTCAGCGATCTGATGCAGAAATACTGGGCCAATTTCGCTCGCACGGGAAATCCCAACGGCCCAGGCCTGCCGCAGTGGCCTGCTTACCAGTCAGCCAGTGATTGGCAGGTGATGTATTTAGGGCCACAATCGAACGCCGGTAAAGATGTTGTCCGAGACCGCTACCTGTTTTTGAATACGGTTTGGGGGAAATGAAAAAATAAAGACAGAAAATTAGAGATTGGAGACGAGAGATTAAAGACTGGAGATTATTAAAGACTGGAGATTAAAGATAAGCACACCAAGCCACTGATTGAGAATCACCTCGTGAAATCCATTATCCTAGTTCTCGCGCTACTGTATTCTGCTCCGCCCCAGAAGCCTGAGTGGTGCCAGCGGCTTCCCCGCCCCGCCTATCGCACCCTAAAGAGAATCGCCGTTCAGGACCCTTGGTTCGAGGTCTACAGAATCAGTCCCGGCGTGTTCGCCATCTACGAACCCCATCAATCGGCAGAAGTCATCTCCTACCTGGTTTTGGGGACGACCCGAGCGGTGTTGTTCGATACAGGAATGGGCATCAGTAATATCCGTGATGTGGTGGAAGGCCTGACCAGGCTGCCGGTCAGCGTCCTGAACTCCCACACCCACGATGATCACGTAGGAGACAACTGGCGATTCACCGACATCTACGGCATGGACACCGAGTTCACCCGCGCCAATGCCAAAGGCTCAAGAGACGACGCTCAGGCCGAGATTGCATCGGGTGAAGTCTGCGGCGATCTTCCTCCTGGATTCAACCCTGCGGAGTATGTCACCAAGCCCTTCCATATTTCTCACTGGATTCATGACTACGACAAGATTGATCTGGGTGGACGCATTCTTGAGGTCATTGCAACTCCCGGCCATACTCCAGATTCCATCGCGCTCATGGATGAAAAGAATGGTCTCCTGTTCACCGGAGACACCTTCTATCCCGGACCCATCTTTCTGTACCGACCGGAGACCGACCTGGACGCTTATGTGGTCTCGGTGAAGAAGTTGGCCAGCTTGGCGCCGAGGCTTCAATTGCTCTTGCCCGCTCACAACGTCCCGGTCGCCGAACCCGTCTCTCTACCGCGGGTCGTCGAGGCCATGGAACAGGTGCGCAGTGGCAAGTTAAAAGCCGTGCCCAAAAATGGCAAGCAGGAGTACAGATTTCCCGGGTTTTCCTTTCTAATGAGCAAATCGAGCCCACGCTAGATGCCGACCATCCGCCTGACCGGCTAGGCTGAATTAGTCACTTGCATACCTTTTTCGTTGAATCGGGTCCTCACCGGCACCCTTCAGCGGTTCTCTGGATTGGTAGTTTAGTAGCGGAGTGCGGCCCAGAACCGGAAGGGGCCTTCCGGCGACAATGGCGGCGGGATTGTCAAGCACTAGGGCGCGCGCCGCATCGGCGCCGAAACGCTTCGAAACGGCGTCGCGAGCCTCCGACAAGATGGGTGGACGGTTCTTGTCATCGTGGGCGTCGGTGGCAAGCACATGCACTGCATCGTGGTCCAGCAGCCACAAGGCGACCCGCCGGGCGACGGCTCCCCAGTGGCCGGTTAAGGCGGACGCCGTGACTTGCACCAGGCATCCCGTGTCCACCCACTCCAGAACTCGTTCAGGCCCTCGCTGCAGAATCGCATTTCGTTCAGGGTGCGTAATAATGGGAACCATTTCCGCCGCCTGCAGCCTCAATATACCGTCACTTATCTGTGGGGGTATCCCGAAGTCGCTTAGCTCGACCAGCAAGTATCGCCCTGCGGCGATGGTGTAGCGGCGTGGGTGTGCGATGGCGTCTTCAACATTTTCAAATGACAGGTGAAAGTCACAACCGATGCTGAAAGCCAGCTGGTCGCCGATCTTATCGGAGAGTTCGGCGATTGTCCCCCGTACGCGATCGCGGCTGTAGGCGTAGGTATCGTCCGCATGGGGAGTCGTAACGATATGGGTAATGCCATCCGCAATCGCCAGGCGACACATCTCGAGGGTCATATCCCAGGATTTCGAACCGTCGTCAATGCCGGGAAGGAGATGGGAATGGATGTCAATCATCGGATGAGTACATCGAATGGCGACCACGGTAGCCGCCCCAATATGCCAATCATATCAGGCTGGGCAGCGGGAAATTGTTGGCCAACCGGCGGGTAGCTCGACGTCCGGGAATCCAAGCGTCGGGATGGCTGTGGATATAGACCAAAAGAAAACGCCCCAGACTCCGGTTAGAGTCGTGGGACGTTAACTGAGTAGCCCTCCCCCAGAACTGCTCGAAGACAATGTAAGGGCACAGCCGAAGAAGGTAAATGGCACCAGCGTGCCATTCGCCGGCACAAGCAGGTCAGGGCCGGAAAGATAGCTTCTCCCAGGCCTCACTCCCAACCCGCAAGGCGCCGATCTACCCGGTTTCCAAGTCAGCGTGGCTCTCTATGGGCGCTACCAACCGGCCAGTCCGACGCATCGTGGAACAATCATAGGCGTAGACGGCGCCACAGATCAGGCATACCTGGTAGGACTGGTAGGCTTGGCCGTGCACTCCAGTATGCGGCCAGGAAAAACGATGCCGGCAGCACATTTCGAAAAACCGCTTTAGGATTGGACTCGTCATGCTTGCCATGAGGTTTTCGATTTCGCCAAGGTCTCTACACACTACTCCCTGTGTCCCCCGAACAGGCTAGTTTCTTGGCCATAGGCCGCGCGATTAAGGCCAGTACCTGGTCTCATTACTCAGTTACCTAGGGGGCGTAACCATATTGTCCACTCGCGCGTCCCGACAAGAACTACGGGAACACACCTTCCTGACAAGCTTGGGTTACCTTAGGAGATGAAAGGCCGAGCCGGTCCGTGTGCCTGGCGGCACGCGGACTTCAGAAGAGGGAGACTATGCAGAGTGCGAACGCGGTCAACTCAGTACGGCGCAGCTCAAGAGTGCCGGTAACCCTCCCCGTAGTCGTCACCAGCCTGGAGCCGGATAAACCCTTCTCCGAAATCTGCGAGACTCTGGTGGTCAGTGCCCATGGCTGCGTTATGTACTCTCCAGTAAAACTGGACGCTGGTCTCCCGGTGCAGTTCAAAAGAAAAGAAGGCCGCGCGACCATGGCTCATGTGGTGGACTGTCAGCCGATGGGATCTGGTCAACAGGGCTGGCAGCTGGGCGCGAGGTTGGATCGCCCGGAAAATTTCTGGGGACTCGAAGCTTGTCCCGAAGATTGGATACAAATTCTGGGCATGCACTCTGCCGAACTCTCGCGGAAACTGCCGGCCGGAACCAGAGACGATAAGGGACGCGCGCACGATCAAGCTGTGCCTTCCCTCAAAATCGTACGCGAGAAGACCTCCTCCCAACTAACGGACCAGGACTTGAGGACCATGCTTGCCGAGATGGTTCAGCCCTTGCACGCCGAGGTGGCCGAGCTCAAGGAACGGCTGGCGCGGGGCGCGCCCAAACGCAGCCAGTTTGAAATATCGCTGACACATATTCCTCCCGAGGTGGAGGAGAAGCTATGGATCCGCCTGCGCCAGGATCTTGGCGCACAGGTCCTGCAACAAACCCGCCAGCAGTCAGAGCAGGTGTTGGAGGCAACGAAAGAGGCCATCGGGAAGAAGATACGCGAAGCCCAGAATGAGTTCCGGGAGCATGTGACGCAAGAACTGCAAAAGGTCGAACAACAGGCGCAGGCTCTGTCTGAAGAGATCGCGGGCACGGTAGGGGAGCACCTCCAATCTGGAACAGAGCGATTTCAGCAGCAGGCGTCGGAAGCCGGAAGCCGGGTTAAGCATCAGGGTGAAGAGCACTTGCGATCCCTGCAGCAACGCTTGGGCGAGGAGCATGCAGCCTATCGGCGCGAGATGCAACAAGTCCAGGCGGCCGCCGCGTCAGAGTCCTCCCGGCTGCAAACCCAAGTCACTGGGCTGGGCGCCCGCATCTCCGAGCTTGATGATTGTGCATGCCGGCTTGAATCCGGCCTCGACGCACGCCTGAGCCAAATGGCCAACGACGCAATATCCGGGGCGCGCATTCAGCTCGAGACGCAGGTTGATGTGGTTCTGAAAGAGCTGGGATCGCGCAACGCCAAGGAACTTGGCATTCAACTCGACGACGCCTGCGGAAAGCTAAAGACCGTCCAGAAGGGCATCGAAACCTCAGTTTCAGAGTTGGTAAGAACTCAGATTGCCGCCACCTTGCTGTCCTTCGGGGAAACCATGGATGCCCTGGCGCAGGATTCCGTGGGACGGTGGCGGGTCGCGCTGGCTAAGGATCTGGATTCGGTAGCAAAGATTCTGGGCGGGCAGTTCCGGCTGGAAGGCGCGTCCGACAGCCGCGAAAAACAAGAGTCTGAGTGAGGGCGTCAGAAGTTGGCCTCACCCTCAGCTCGCGCGGGCTACCGGGCCCGAGCGAAAGGCAGTCTTGCTATCGCTGCCGATCTTTATCGCCGTCTTAAGTCTCTGAGGGTTGGGCACCACCGCCAGCACATTGGGTGACGTTTTCCAGCTGCCGGTTATTTGGCCTTGGCAGTTCCTAAGTGCCATTCCCGGAAAGTTGCGTCGTGTGTAGCCAGTCCGTGCGGGTGATGCTCTAGCGTGCGAAGTATCCTGCCCTAGCTTGCACACTGCACGTGCAGTGGTTAACGCGCACAATGATCCGATGGAATCTTCCATCTGCGACCAATTGGCGATTGTAGTAACCGAGAACATAGTAAGATTCCGAGTCTTCGACGAGAAGCTTGAATACCTGCTCCAGAGCATTTGAGTGGGCGATAGCACGACCGCCGGTCTGTAGAGCAACGGACTCCAGCAACCCGTTCGTCGAAGCCAATTCGCTATTCTGCGCCGAAATCTGGCTTGTCACTGATTGTGCCGCCTCGGTGGACTCACCCGAGTTCATCTCGCCTGTCGTCGTTGTGGCATCTCCAAACGGAATCACCGCGACCACACCACGAGTATCAACCGGGTACAGTGCGACATTGGCATCAATCGCCGCCCTGACGAATCGTTCGGGCGCGTCAAAAGCCTCTTCGGGAAGTGAGTCAGCCGAACCGGGAAAGAACAAGCAACACGCGTCCTGCCCGTTGGCATGGAAATCCGTGAATATGACCATCGATTTTCTTCCAGGTACTTTTTTCAGCTGCTGCAGCAGATCGTAGCCGGCGCTCATCAAGGGCGTAGCGGCCGGATTGGGTAGCCTCTCTGAGACCTGATCCAGTGCCCACAGCAACTGAGTTCGATCTTGGGTGAAGTTCTGGACGAGGCCCCGAGGTCCCAAGATGGCAACCCGGTAATTCCGTAGATTGCTCGATTGCAAGAACTTTCGCGCCGCGCGAACGGCGAAATATCGAGAGGCAAATCCTGTAGTGAGCTTGGCCTCACTGTCTTCCCGGAACTGGCCACCCATCGAGTCGAACGCAATTACGAGGTATGGGGACAGCCCCGCCTCACCGTAGGGTGGAGCGTCCACGACACCATCGACAGTCCTTGCGGAGTAGGACCGGGGCCCGCGATTCTTCCTATCTCGCTCAACTCGCAAGAAAGAATCGATGCCCTGTATTTTACCATCGTCAGTTACGGAAAAATCGGCCGCATCTAAATTGGGCATTGCTTTGCCATGAGGATCGCGGACGATCACGGCGATTCGAACCAGGTCAACAGTGGCCTTGAATTGTGGTTTCGAGGTCGTCTGAGGCGTAACCCTAATGGCTACGCCGCAGCAAAACAGTAAGGCGACGAGTGTTCGACAGCGTGGCATTGGGGGAACGTGGCGTGCGGGTGATGGAGGCTTCATTCTACCTTCTGAAGACATAAGTCCCCTGCCCCACGAAAGCCCAGAGTCCAGAGGCGCGGAAGAGAACTGGCAGATTAGCTCGGTGTAACAGGGACTTGCCCTGTAGGTCGGATTTCGACCGCAATCGAGCCGTCGTGGCACCTAAGCAAGGGCACGTCAGGGTGCTCGACTGGCGTCAAAAACGTGTCTAAGCTAGATCGGTAAGAGATAAGAGAAACGTTGTCCAGCGCTCGTACCCCATGGGGATACGATTTGGATAAGCCTTCAATTCGCAGTTCCATGACTGATCTCCGTACGAATTTCCGTACGAATTAAGGACAACGATGACGACTGTTCTCGAACAGCGAGCTTGATGCGTTTCCTTTATATCCGAACTCTGGCGCTTCCGGGGAAGCTAACCCCTCGATCTCTCTGCGTGGCATCTCCAGGAGTAGTTCCGTGTCTCTGCGTCCCAAGCCATCCCGCTGGCTAGGCGCTCGACGCTGATGACCCGAAAATGACCGACTCGATCCAACTCCACAGCGCAGGCACAATAGGCGGGTGGGCATGCCCCGTCAACCCTGCTGGGAGACACGCTCTTCATTCCCGCCCCGAATCGTGGTTTGTTGGGGATGTACACTATCCGCGCAACCACTTCCATCCCTTGGAGGAACGCCTGATGTCACGATCCTTCCGCGCGGTCTCGCGATCCACCGTCTTGTGTGTGGTCGCAGTGACGGCGTTCTGTCTCGGGATGTGGCCTCCGCCGGCAAAGGCGCAGCCGGCCGCAAGACCCGCTGCATCCGAAGCTCCGGTTCCGCTCGCGCCTGCGCCTCCCAAAAGCCCGCAATTGCAGCCGGATGGAACAATCATTTTTCGCCTTGCCATGCCAAATGCTGCGAAAGTGGAACTGCATCTGGAAGGCGCAGCACATCCTTTTCCGATGGCGAAGGGGGCGGACGCCGTATGGAGCGTCACCGTGCCCAAGCTTGCCCCTCAGTATTACAGCTACACCTTTGATGTTGACGGCACCGCTCTCCTTGACCCGCACAACGTGACCATCAAGCCCAGCTTCTTCAACACTCAAAATGTTTTCCTGGTGCCCGGTCAACCACCGATGCCATGGGAGCCGTCCAACGTTCCGCATGGAGCGCTGCATCATCACTACTACCGGTCGAACATCGTGGGCATAAACAGTGAGTATTACGTCTATACGCCACCCAACTTCGAATCAAGGAGAAACCAGAAGTATCCAGTGCTTTACCTGCTTCACGGATACAGCGACGACCCGAGCGCGTGGACAAGCATGGGAAAAGCCAACGTGATACTCGATAACCTGATCGCCCAGGGAAAGGCCATGCCGATGATCGTGGTCATGCCGCTCGGTTACGGAACCATGGACATGATTACCCGTGGATGGATCGCTTGGCGGGATCCGGAATTGCCTGGCCGCAACTTCACTAAGTTCACAGACGCGCTGTTTCAGGAGGTTATGCCCCGGGTGAAACAGCAATATCCAATCTCTGATAGACGTGAAGAACATGCCGTGGCAGGCCTGTCCATGGGCGGTTCGGAGAGCCTGCTGGTGGGTCTCAATCACGCCGGGGACTTTGCCTATGTCGGAAGCTTCAGCGCCGGAGGTCTGGGAGAAGGCGACTATGGTCCGTCCTTTCCGGGAATCACGGCGCGATCAGCCGCGGAGATCAATGCCAAGCTGCGAGTGCTCTGGATCGCGTGTGGAACTGAAGACGGTCTCTTGGCCGCAAATCAGAAATTTATCGCCTGGTTAATGGAAAAAGGCCTGCAGCCTATCACAATTCAAACTCCAGGGATGCATGCGTGGATGGTCTGGCGCGACAATCTCGCCAACTTCGCGCCGCTGCTCTTTCAGTCGAAGTAGGGTCAGAAAGAGCAATGAGATGAGCAACGAGGTGAGGAAGGCGTCTGCCGTGAACCCTTTGCTGAATGAAGTAGAAGCTCGCGTGCTGGGCGCGCTGGTTGAGAAGGACATTACCACTCCCGATTACTATCCGCTTTCGTTGAACGCACTGGTCAACGCCTGCAACCAGAAGAACAACCGCGAACCAGTGATGAATCTGGATGAAGACGTGGTTCGACAGGCGCTCGCTGCACTACATGCTCAGAATCTCGCCGGACCGGCCGGTGGCGCCGATAGCCGTGTAACCAAGTACGAGCATCGTTTGCAGGAGGTTTTCAACTTTAGTCGCGGTGAGATCGCCATCGTGTCCGTGCTGTTGCTGCGCGGTCCGCAAACACCAGGAGAACTCCGTGGACGCGCCGAGCGCATGCACCGCTTCGAGGCTCTCGACGAAGTGCAGTCCACCCTGCAGCGCCTGATGCAGAGCGAACCACCCATCGTCAGAGTGCTGCCCCGCCAGCCGGGCACCAAGGAAGCGCGCTACATGCATCTGCTCTCTGCGGATCTGCAGGAGCTCAGTTTGGCCATGGCGCCGTCGTCCGCGATTGCCAATCACCCCGAGGGCAACGAGCCACTCATGCGCCTGGAAGACGAAGTCCAGCAGCTTCGCAAAGAAATCGCCGATCTGAAGCAGCAGTTTGAGAGTTTCCGGAAAGGGTTCGAGTGAGCGGGACCTTGGGCATCGGACGCACTTGACGGACTCAAGCGCCGAATCTCTCTGCGGCGCGAGCTTTCGCCTTTGCTGCCTCTTCTTCTCGATTCTTCGGTGGTGCGTTCGTCTCGAGAGAACGAAGAAGACGAATCGAGATGCCGGCGATTTCATCGACGGCAGCCAGGAACGAGCCTTCGTTCGCCTTCGACGGTTTGTTAAAACCGCTGATCTTTCTCACGAACTGGAGCGAAGCAGCTCGAACTTCTTCGTCAGTAACGGGCGGATCAAAGTTGAAAAGGGTTTTGATATTCCGGCACATTCAGTTTGACCTCACTGGATGAAACTTCTCAAGCGCATTTTCTCATGGAGCAACGCACCTCTTCAGGGCCAGCAACGCAAACCCACAACCGCGACAGGAACCTCGCCCCGGCCCGCGCACACATGGTCAGCCATCAACGGATGGTTTGTTCCCAACGTTGTCGTATCGCGTTCAAAAATTGCTTTTTGTCCTTTTGCATCAGCCGGACCAGAGCCTGGTTGCCGGTGTCTTCGTGCGCGGACGCCCACAAGACCATTTCCGTTAGCACCGGGGCAAGATCGATCCCCTTGGGCGTCAGCTGGTAAATCACCTTTCGCCCGTCCCAAGGATCTGATTTGGTGGTGATGATTCCATAAGCGGACAGTCTCCGCAGGCGATCTGCCAATATGTTCGTCGCGATTCCTTCGTCACCCTCCAGGAATTCCTTGAAGGTCCCCGCCCCCCGCAGCATCATGTCACGAATGATCAACAGCGACCAGCGGTCGCCCAGCATCTCCACCGAAGCATTCAGTGGGCACCCCGACCGCCGCTCGGCCCTGCGCTGGTTCGCCATATTTTCCACAGGATTTAACTTGCATTTCGCAAGTGATATATGAATAATCTCACACCTAAAGGATTTTCTCAATCACTAGGTATCACCGAAGTGTGCTATGCAATTGAAATCCTTACTTAAATTTCAACGGCCAATGCGAGACCGCATTCAAGTTCTACGAAAAGCGCCTGGGCGGCAAAATCGAAGCCATGATCCCGCACGAGGGCACGTCTGCCGCGGTCACAAAGACATGGCGGCGGCCGGTTGGAAAGTTCGGCTGGGACGGCGGTCTGGGCACTTCCTGGTATGCGGATCCCAAGGAGGGCATGGTCGGCTTTCTGATGACCCAGCGTGCCTGGACATCCCCCAGTCGATTTCTGGACCTTGGCTTACCAGTCGATCGACGACTGAGGCGGATGAATGCAACGCGGGTGTCCTAAGGCTTGCTCATTCGTCATATTACTAAGGCAAAACAATAACCGTTGTAGGGACCGCACATAAACGCTCCACCGTCGAGAGGAGATCGCCATGGGTAGACCGGTTGTTCACTGGGAGCTTATGTCGAAGGATCCGCCAAGAGTCGCGGCCTTCCACGAGAAAATCTTCGGCTGGAAGATCCAGCACATGCCCGAGATGAACTACCGCCTTGTCGAGACCGGAGGCACGGGCGGCATCAACGGCGGCACCCTAAGGCCGGAGCGCGAAGAGCCCTGGCCCGGCAACATGACGTTGTACATTGATGTCGATGACCTCGCGGCCTACCGCCAGCGCATTCTGGCGGAAGGAGGAAAAATCCACGTCGAGGAGCAGGAAGTGCCCGGTATGGGCTCGTTCTCTCTCTTCACCCATCCCGAGGGCCGCATGATGGGCCTGTGGAAAACCAAGAAATGATAAAGATAAAGCAGACACGGGTGTTTAACATCGTCCGCAAGATCACAATTGTGGCTTTCGCCCGGTGCGAGTTGGACGGGCAGGAGGTCGCGATAGTTGTGAAGAAGCTTCGTGCGAAGATCGCAAATACAGAAAGGAGTGAGGGATGAGCAAAGTACGAGTCTTGGTTGGCACACGCAAGGGCGCATTCGTCCTGACATCGGACGGCAAGCGCGAAAAGTGGGACGTCAGCGGCCCCCATTTTGCGGGCTGGGAGATGTATCACCTCAAGGGATCACCCGCTGATCCGAATCGCATCTACGCTTCGCAGACGAGCGGATGGTTCGGGCAAATGATTCAACGCTCAGATGATGGTGGCAAGACCTGGCACCAGCCCGGAACGCCCCCTGGCGAGCCGGCCGCCCCGGGTCCCCCCAAGAGTGAGAGCAACAAGTTCGCTTACGACGCGTCTCCAGAGACCGGCAAGCCGCTCACCACGCACCAGTGGTACGACGGCACACAACATCCCTGGGAATTCAAGCGGGTGTGGCATCTCGAGCCGTCGCTCACCGATCCGGCTACGGTTTACGCCGGAGTGGAGGATGCCGCCATCTTCCGCTCGACCGACGGCGGACAGAACTGGCAGGAACTCCCCGGATTGCGTGGCCACGGCACCGGCCCCAAGTGGCAGCCGGGCGCGGGCGGCATGTGCCTGCACACCATCATTCTTGATCCCAGCCATCCGCAGCGGATGTACATTGCCATCTCGGCCGCGGGCGCCTTCCGCACCGACGATGGCGGTGCGACCTGGAAGCCGATCAACCGCGGACTGCGCTCGCAATATATCCCGGATCAGGATGCGGAAGTCGGCCACTGCGTCCACCACGTCGCCATGCACCCTGAGCGACCAGGCGTGCTGTTCATGCAGAAACACTGGGACGTGATGCGCAGCGACAACGCCGGCGACTCGTGGCAGGAGGTTAGCGGGAACCTGCCCACCGACTTCGGGTTCGCGATCGACGTGCACGCGCACGAGCCGGAGACTATCTACGTCGTCCCCATCAAGAGCGACTCGGAACACTATGTACATGAAGGCAAGCTACGCGTGTACCGGAGCCGTACTGGCGGAAACGAGTGGCAGCCGCTCACCAAAGGTCTGCCGCAACGCGACTGCTACGTAAACGTGTTACGCGACGCGATGGCCGTGGACTCGCTCGACAAGTGCGGCGTATATTTCGGAACCACCGGCGGGCAGGTGTACGCATCCGCCGATGCCGGAGACAGCTGGGCTCCCATCGTCCGGGATCTCCCGGCCGTGCTGTCGGTGGAGGTGCAGACACTGAGGTAAATTGCCGGGACACGCAGTCCGGTTCGAACAATGAATGGTGCAGCGGACCAGCTCTCCAACAAACATGTCTGCACGGGACACCTATCGCTTGGCCTACTTCGTGAAGACAAATGTTTCGCGGCAGAGATACTGCATGAACGTGGCGTTCGTCTCGCGTCGACTCGCGAGGAGTTAACCGGAATGCCGCACGATGATTCGGCAACCGAGGAATTTATTCGAAAAGCCAGCTCGCTGCCGGAGGATGTCGTGAAATTGCAAACCCAAATTGGGCTGATCGTGAGCCGCATGGAGAAGGCCATCGCCAACCACGATTTTGCGAAGGCTCGCGGGTGTTCGGATGAAGAGCGCAAGGAACATGACAAGTTGTATCTGCTCTATCAAAAGCACAGGATTTCCGACTGGCTCTACGATCAGAATCCTGATTCACCGGCAACCCGAACCCTCAACCGCACCGCCATTCGTGGAATGAGACCCATATGATCCGCGTCATACTCCCCTTCCATCTGCGAACCCTGGCGCAAGCCAGCAGCGAGGTAACAATCGAGGTCGAGGGTCAAGCCACACAACGCTCCGTCCTTGACGCGCTTGAGACTCGCTATCCCATGCTGCGCGGCACGATCCGCGACCAGGTCACGCAACAGCGCCGGCCGTTCTTACGCTTCTTCGCCTGCGAGCTGGACCTGTCCCACGAGTCGCCCGACGCCCCGCTGCCCGAGGCTGTCGCGTCGGGGGCGGAGCCACTAATCGTGCTCGGGGCCATTGCAGGAGGATAGGGACCTACTACGGATGCGCTGAGAGCCTCAAAGACGTGCTTGAACGACGATGACGGTGCGAATCAAGCCCCATGAAAATGAACAAGAGCAAACACGACGCTGACGGAAAATTGAAGAATGGTGTTTTCCAAGAGCACTATACGGATGGCACCCGGTCCAGCGTCGGCCAATATCGCAAGGGCGAAAAAGCCGGCGAGTGGAAGTACTACCTGCGGAACGGATCGCTGAAAGCCATTGGCAGATACTTGAACGGCAAAATGACGGGGCAGTGGAAATGGTACCGGGAGAATGGAGAGTTGATGCAGACCGGCTCATTTGAGAATGAAAAGAAAGTCGGCATCTGGAAGAGATATCGCCCCAATAGAGTACTGTACGACGAAGGTGAATACATCGACGACAAAAAGATCGGCCAATGGCGCAGGTATGACGCAAATGGAAAGATGAGCAAGACGACTCGCCATAAGACGCGATAGGGCGAAGAAGACAATGGCGGCAATCTTCCCTCCTCAGTCGGAACGGAGAGGTCTTGTGAGAACAACGTTTTCTTCCAAATTAGTGTTGGGATGGGCGGCCGTTCTTAGCGTAGCCTTGGCCACCGGAAGACTCGAATCCTCCCGGCGAATAGGAAGCGCGGCGGCGCGGGGCGGCCCTCTTCGTGCTCCGGCAATGGCTGACGAGACAGTGGCGCCTGTGCTGGATCCCGCCGTCTATCATCATGTAGCCCAGGTGATCTGGGTGGTAAGCGATATCGACCGGGTAGTCGATTACTGGCGGCGCCTGGGCGTCCGCCATATCCATCGCGACGGAGTGGTGAGCTTCCCGAGTCTGACCTATCGCGGCAAGCCCGACCCGGCGCGTGCAAAGCAGGTAACCGCCAATGTCGACGAACTCGAGATCAAATGGATTCAACCCGTGCACGGAGGCAAGTTTTGGCGCGATGGCATGCGTCAACATGGTGATGGCATTCGCGTCCTCGGCTATGCCGTCCGCTCACCACAGGAGTTTGACGACCAGATCAACTACTTCTCCTCAAAAGGTGTAGACCTGGTTGTCCAGGACAGCTGGCAGGGTCAAGCGGGCCGGGGCCGGGTTGCATATCTAGACACGGCGGCTCGGGGCGGGGGACACACGCTGGCGCTGATCGACGACCCGGACACCCGGTCCCGCGCGACCACCGGCGCCGGCAACGAGTACCCCGTCACCAAGATCACGCATTTCGCCTGGGTCGTCAATGACGTACGAAAGGTGGACGCATACTACACCGACCTCGGTTTCAAATCCTTTTCCAGGATCGACCACAACGTCAGCCTCGATCGCGTCTATCGCGGCCAGCCCGGCACGTACGAGATGTGGCTGGGATGGGACCGCACGGGCGACGCGCCGTTCGAGTGGGTGCAGCAAATCACCGGCCCGGACGTCTATGTGGAGTACGGAAAGAAACACGGAGAGGGTTTCCATCACCTGGGCGTAAACGTTACAGATATGGACGAAGCCATCAAGCAGATGACTGCTCGCGGGGCACCACCATCGCAAGCCGCCGCCTGGAAGACGTCGAAAGGCAAGGGCCGCGCCGTCTATTTGGACACCGAACCTTATGGCGGCGTCACTCTTGAGCTGATTTACGATCCCCACTAGTACATCGTGCAGTTAATTCTTTATACTATGCGCCTTGCGGCGCCGCTTCCTGAGTTTGCGCGGGTGAGCCGCCTGATATTCCTTGGTAGCCTCGATGATGCGCTGGAGCTTCTCCGGTCCCTTGGTCCACACGAACGGCTTAGGGTTCTTGTTGTTCTGGACGATGTAATTCAGCAGGAACTCCTTGAGTTGGCGTTTCGAAGTATGCACGCTTTGCGACAAACCCCGTTTGCCAAGGATGCTGAAGAAGCATTCGATCATGTTAACCCAGGAGGCATGTGTGGGGGTGTAGTGGAAGTGCACCTGGGGATGTCGTCTCAGCCAGCGCTGGGCCGCTTCGTTTTTGTGAATGTTGAGATTGTCGAGGATGACGCGCAACTCCTGTTTTGGGAAGGCGCCGACCACGTCATTCATGAATCGCAGAAAGTTCACCGACGTGCGCCGTTGTTTGACGTGCGCCACGACTTCTCCGCTAGCGATCTCCAGCGCCGCCAGCAGGGTCTGGGTGCCGTGACGGACGTACTCGTTGGTCCAACTCCGGGGCTGCTTCGCACTCAATTGCAACACAGGCTGGGTACGGTCCAGCGCCTGGATGCCGGTCTTTTCATCGACGCAGAGCACCAGCGCGTGGTCGGGCGGGTTCAAGTAAAGGCCTACGATGTCCAGCAGTTTGGCCTCGAAATCGGGATCGGGACTGAACGTGAAGGTGCGAATCCGATGGGGCTGCAGACCCGAGGCAACCAACATCTGATGCACGGTGCTGGGAGGCAACCCCAGGTCCGTGGCCAGCGTGCGCACGCTCCAGCGGCTGTAATGTTCCGGCTGCTGGCACACCCGGCTCTGCACTTTGTGCAGGATTCCCTGACCATGCTTCGGTGGCCGTCCGGAACGAGCTGCATCCTGCAAGCCATCCAGACCGTGGCTCGCAAAACAGCGGCGCCACTTGCCTACCGTCACTTCGGGAACCTGCAGGGTGGTGGCGATCTGCTGATTGGCTTGTCCCGCAGCCGCGGCCAAAACAATGCGACTGCGCAACGCCAACGCTTGCGGAGTAGACGCCGACCGCGCCAAGTGGTCCAACGTGGCCTTCATCACGGGATTGAGGTCGATGGCGGGTGCGACTCTCGGCATGCCTCACTATAATCGAGGCGGCAGATAATATAAAGAACTATCTGTACGATGTACTAGTCTTATGAGCGCTAAGGCTGGCTACTCGACGCCTGTGTTGCACGTCGCGGAAATCGAGAAATCGATCCGGTTCTATGAGCAATTGGGGTTTGTCACCGTGGACACGGATCGCGCAAAACCCCTGGGATGGGCTCGCATGCATTGCGAGGGCGGCGCAGTCATGTTCCTGCGGGGGGAAAAGCCTGTAGATGCTTCCGCACAGGCAGTCATGCTCTACATGTACACACCCGACTTGATCAGCTTGCGTGAGCAACTATTGGCCAGTGGTGTCAAAGTGCCTCCGATCGGGCACCCGGAATATATGCCCAGCGGTGAAATCTGCATTTCGGACCCGGATGGCTACGTCATACTGGTTGCACATTGGGGAAAGTCGGAGCAAGAAGCGTGGGAAAAACGAATCAGCGCTAAGACATAGTCGGCAAGCCTAGTGATGCTTTGGCCTTACGGCCCCGCCCGAACCTCCAGCACGATGCGGCGGTAGGAGGTCAGGCTCGGTGAGCCGTTATCCGTCACCGACAGAATAATATGCGCGACGCCCTGGGCCGGGCACCGCGCCGTCGCCGTTTGAATCCACATCGGCCGGCAGGTTGCAGTTGCTGTGATCGTCACCTTTGGGCTTTCCGCGTCCCCAATATTCACAGCCGCGAGACCCGGGCCATCACCGGCACCGGCCTCCCCGTAATGGAACCAGGAGTAGCTCAGTGCCTGGCCATCGGGATCGTGGGACTGACTGGCATCCAGAACCACCGGCTGGCCGATTAAGGCCCGAACAAATATCGGTGCGGTTCCGGCCTGACCGTTTACCAAGACGATCGGATTGTGGTTGGCCTCGGCAAAGGGCTTGATGGTCCAATTCATACGTGCTGCAAAATCATGCTGAAAGGCTTCGCGCCAGCGCCAGATGGTGGCCTGGTCGGAGGTATGGCTTTTGCCGTCGGTCCCGATCACTGTGTCCTGCGAGGTGACGCGCGAAAAGAGGTCGCCGCCCTGGGTCCAGATGGAACGGGTCTCGCCGTATGGTTGACGGAACACATAGCGCCCACCCCAGCCGCCCCATCCAGGATTCCACCAGCTTGCCAGCCCATTGTTGATGAGACCGAGAAAAGACGGCGAATCGCCCTCCATGATGAAGGCGAACTTCGGATATTGCTTTCCGAGCGGGCCTTTGCCGCGGATGTTGGCATCAAGCCATGCGTTCGTGACCGTGGAAAAATCCGCGCCGTCGCCATTGCGGTAATAGACGTCACCGCTGATGCCGGTCCAGGTCGCATAGTAGTACTCTTCGCCGTTCGTTAGCGATGGACGGACAACATAAAACAGGTCGGGGAATTCCCTCCGAATCCACGGCCCGGCGTCGTCTTGATCGGAAATCGAGTAGACGCGGAGCTTGGCCACGAATTTCGCCAGCTCCGCCGGCGAACGAGTCGCGCGCATGTCCGTCAAGGCCTGCGCCAGCGTATTGGCACCGCCCCAAATCGTGATCCACAACGGTCTCGGGTCATTGCGGTCGACGACCTTGACGAGTGCCTGCGCCCCCGACGAAGACTTTCCAGACCCCACAGCGGTCATGCCATAGCCGGGCTGGCCGGTACCCACCAGTTGATCGAGCTCGGCGGCCGTCGGCCAACCCGAGGCGTGTTTGAGGAGGTTCGGTCGTACCTGCCCATATTTTGCGATGATCTCGTGCATCGTGTCCGGATGGGTGACGGCCTTCTGCCACGTCGAGGTGGCCGCAACCAGCCCCTCGAGATCAATTTCGTTGGAGTAGAGCAGCAGGCGGACGAACGACATTTGATCATCGGGCTCATTGCCTATGTCGCTGACAACGAAAACCCGTGGGTGGCCGGAGAAGTTATCGAGCCCGGCCGCTGGCGACTGCTGGGCGTAAGCGGCGCCGCTCAGGAGAAAGAGACTCGCTGCCACGCTCGCCACAATCTTGGACCAGGACCCCGGTCGAGTGCTCATTTTGCAACTTTCGTTTTCAGGAGATTCCATCTGCGATGCATCGGGTGCTCCATCTTTGCGCGTTCAGTGTGCGTTGGATTCCACAGAAGTCTACCGCTTGGCATTTTTTTCTAACAGTTGAACTTGAATCTGCGCCGTGATGATCCCGATCACCCAGCTTGTTCGCAAAAAGCGCGAAAAGATGGGGCACGCGGCAGCCGGCCGGGGAAGAACTGCGACCGTTGGATCGTATGCTGAATCATATTGAAAGAAGCCCCGCCATTGACTTGCACGGAGGAGCACACATGAAGCTCAACCACCTAAACCTAACCGTCTCCAATGTTCTGGAAGCGCATCACTTTCTCGAAAAGCACTTCGGTCTGAAGGGTTACGGAGGAAGGGAGCCGGGTGAAGCGATGAGTTTCCTATCCGACGACAACGGCATGATTCTGGCGCTGTTCCGGAGCGCAAAAGGGACCGAAGTGAACTATCCCGCGGGCTTCCATATTGGATTCATCCAGGAGAGCGAGGAGCGGGTCAACGAGATCAACCAACGTCTGCGGGATGACGGGTATGACGTAGCAAAGCCCTCCCGCCTTCACGGCTCATGGACGTTCTATTTCAAGGCTCCGGGAGGGTTCACGGTCGAAGTTCTCTCCTAGTTCTTGGTGCCGGTCACGTTGATGCGCACGTTCTCGCCCGCCCCAGCAGCAACTCGCGTTCACGGGTATTGCGCGTGAGGGCTGCGGCACGCTCGAATTCGGCGCGGGCCTCGTCGGGACGGCCAAGCTTGAAGAGGAGATCTCCGCGCACGCTGGGCAAGAGGTGGTAGTTCTCCAGCGATGACTCCGCAGTCAACGCATCGACCAGCTCGAGGCCCGCTGCCGGACCGAACGCCATGCCCACCGCCACCGCACGATTCAGCTCCACGATGGGCGAGGGAACGCGCTGGGCAAGTTCAACGTAGAGCGCAACGATGCGCGCCCAATCGGTTTCGTCCGGCGTGCGCGCTCGAGCATGACAGGCAGCGATCGCGGCCTGGAGCGTGTACGGGCCGCGCGCATCGCCGGGCGTTTCGGCACGCGGCTTTTCTGCACGCTCGAGCGCAGCGAGACCACGATGGATAAGCAGTTGGTCCCAGCGCGCGCGGTCTTGATCGAACAGCAGCACAGGCTGTCCCGACGGGCCTACACGCGCCCGCGAGCGCGACGCCTGGATTTCCATCAGCGCGACCAGGCCGTGGACCTCCGACTCCTTGGGAGCGAGTTCGGCCAGTATGCGCCCGAGCCGCAGCGCGTCTTCGCAGAGCGCGGGACGCATCCAATCGTCACCGGCCGTCGCCGAGTAGCCCTCATTGAAGATGAGGTAGATAACTTCGAGCACCGACGACAGACGGGCGGCAAGCTCGGCCCCGCGGGGCACCTCGAAGGGGACACGCTTCTCGGCGAGGGTGCGCTTAGCCCGGACGATGCGCTGGGCGATGGTGGGCTCCGGGACGAGAAACGCACGCGCAATCTCGTCAGTCGTCAAACCTCCGAGCAAGCGTAGCGTGAGCGCAACCCGCGCCTCGGTCGAGAGCACCGGATGACAGGAGATGAACACCAGGCGCAGAAGGTCGTCGCCGACGTCATCGTCGAGGGCAGCGTTGAGATCTTTCATCAGGACCTCGCCAGCACTCATCTGGCGGGCATCGAGTTCGCGACCGAGTTCCTCGTGCTTGCGCTCGAGCCGCGTGTTTCGGCGGAAGTGATCAATCGCGCGATGCTTGGCAGTCGCCATAAGCCAAGCGCCCGGGTTGTCCGGGACGCCCGACTCCGGCCACTGTTCGAGGGCGGCAACGAGAGCATCCTGTGCAAGATCCTCGGCCACACCGACATCGCGCACGATCCGCGTCAGCCCGGCGATGAGCCTCGGCGACTCGATCCTCCAGACTGCGTCGATCGCACGATGTGTATCGGTAGCCGTCACAGCTACCGATCACACCATCTTTAATCCGCCAGCGCAAGTTGAGGCGTTTAGCGGCCTGAGCCCGCCGCCGAAATATCGGCGCCCCCCGTGCCCGCAACCGTCCTACGTCTTGGGAGCGAAGTCTTCCGGCCCGAACATCTGGCGAACCTCGGTCTCGCCCTCCCAGCCCGGCCAGTGTTTCTTGTGAAGTTCCATGAAGCGGACCGCCGATTCGACCGCCTCTTCCTTCGATTTAAACTCAAACTGCGCGTAGCCGCCGACAACCTCCTTGGCCTCGGTGAAAGGCCCGTCGGTCACAGTCAACTGCCCCCCGGAGAGCCGGACGCGGGCGCCCAGCGCGGTTGGCCCGAGCCCCCCGTTACCGAGCATCGTGCCGGCTTTGACCGCCTCTCCGGCGAGCGTTGCAATGGCATCCATGAGCTGCTTGGGTGGAGGGCCCTGCTTCTCGGCGTGCTTGACTATCATCATGAACTTCATTTCAGATCTCCTTTTAGTTTCAAGTTGTGAGCCGAGTTTCCGGACGGTCTCGACCTGCCGGATCTGGGCTCTATCTACACGTCGAACGAGGGGCAGCGAAATCGACATCCAGTAGCGTTATTTTTGAAAGCATTATTTTTGAAAGGATTGTGTTGAAAGTATTGGTTAGATGTCGGCAATGCTCTAACTTTTTCCGTGAAAGCATCCTGCAACAATACCGCTCCGACGATGACGAGAAGCAGCGGCCAGAATGATACCAACATCCATAGGAGACCCAGCAAAAACCCCTGGTGATCAAAGGCATAGGCCTGCGTAGCTTGCGAGGCCGCTAAGACGGCAGAGGACAGCACCCCTACCCCCTCTCCCGCGGTGGAACCACAGATGTGCCTCACCTGGGCTGCGGCCCTGTCCAGGTTCCCAGCCAGAATATGAAGCCCGAGCCCGACGAGGGCCCCTCCCGCCATCCATTTAAAGCCCTCAGAGGATGTGTGCTGTCTTGTCATATCCGCCTCCCGAACCGCTCTTTCCTTGCCTCTACTGACACGTCGAACGAGGCGCAGCGAGATCGACAGGTACAACAGTTTTTTTTGGAAGTATTGTTACGTGTCTGCCGTGCCTTGACTGCATCCGTCTAGGCGGGCAACCGCCATCCGTTGGAAAAGATTGCGTGCATCGAATTAGATGTATACACATCTATTACCACATGGAACGCTCCCTGATACCGAAACTACCGTGTATGTGCGGCAACTTACGCCGGACTTCGCGGGCACTGACCCAGCTATATGAAAATGCGCTGGGGCTGCGGGCCACTCAGTTCACCATCCTGCAAGTGCTCTCGCTGGCCGGAGAAGTGACCCAGAACCAGCTGGCCGAAATGTTCGCAATGGACAGCACGACCCTGACGCGAACGCTCCAAATCATGGTCAGGGGAGGCTGGATCGCAGAACGCCGCGGCGAGGACCGGCGAGAACGAAGGCTGCGTCTGGCCAAAGCCGGCGAGGCACAGCTCAATCGTGCTCTGCCGGTCTGGGGGAAAGTTCAATCGCGCTTGCGCCGTCAACAGGGGGAGCAGGCCTGGAAAAACCTTCTAGACATGACACATCAAGTCACTGACCTGGTCACGAGTCGAGGAGACTCGCTTTGAAAAACTATGGAAAATTTGCGGCGGGGCTTATCGCCGCATGGTTTCTCTTTGCCTTGTCCGCGTCGGCCCTGGACGGGTTCAAGAATGACGCGAATCGTGTCGGCCTCGCGGTTGCAGTCGCTGCCGTGGCACCGATTCTCGTGTTCGCGCTGTGGTTTGCCTCCTCGGAGAAATTCCGCCAGTTCGCATTGTCCTTGAACCCGCAACTTCTGACATTTACGCAGTCCTGGAGAATTGTCGGATTCACCTTTGTCCTGTTGCAAGCTCGTGGAATTCTCCCGGCCATATTTGCCTTACCAGCAGGATACGGCGACATGGCCATCGGGATGACAGCGACGCTCGTGGCATGGAAATTGGCCAATCCCGTTCGTCGCCAGAGCTTTATTCTTTGGCAATTGCTTGGAATCGCAGACCTGATCACTGCGGTGAGCCTCGGCACGACCGCCCGCTTGCTCAGCCCGCACAGCGCTTCAATGGTCGCCATGACGGTGCTGCCGCTCAGCCTGGTTCCGACGTTCCTTGTGCCTTTGTTTCTGATCTTTCATGTGATTTGCATCGCCCAGGCAAGGACTTGGAAAACTGCTTCCGTCGAGACTGCGCGAAACAAAACAGAGCCAGTGCACTACCCAGCAGTCAAGTGCGGCATGACGACGGAGCTGAAGCCAAGAAGTACGAGGGACAAGGTAGTAGGCACTGGCACTTTTCTCACAAAAGCCTAGCTCCGAGACGGGTTGCGTCCATTCCAAGCAACGAGACATATTCGACGGCCTTTCCAATCATTGATCGGCCGACTTTCAGGTGCATGAACTCTGTAGTGGGATTTTGACGGAAACCCGTCCCTTTTTCACCTCCGCTGAGCCCGGTCACGCAGCGCGGCAATCAGACCCTTCTTGCGATCTCAGCCACGGGGAGTTCAATCTCGCGCCCTTGGCGGTGGCCACAACTTCTTGCTCGAGATTCCCAGGCGGCGCTCTTTGTCCTGGCGAATAAGCTCGCGGACATACTCGCTGGGCGTGCGGGAGCTACCTGCCCTTCTGCGTAGTTCTTAAGAGCCTCGGGAGGGTGCTCCAGCAGCGCAGCCTACTTTCGAAGAGGAATCAGTGCACGCAGTCGATCATCGCGCAGGAAGAGCCCAACCCAGGCCAGCACGCCAAGAATGGTAGTCATGATGAATGCTGGATTGCCGACGCGGACGTTGGTAGCGGTTGCGCCGCCAAGATAGCCTGTCAGCAAGATCGCGCCGAGAATAGAAGTACTCGGAATCGCATAGACAACGGTGCAGGCTATCTCTAAGAGCCCGATGACGAGAATGAGGCTTTCGGGGTATCCGTAACCAGCGAATCCCTGCATGACAGAAGGCGGTTTCATCAATTTCATCACGCCGCTGAAAAGCAGCAACAGCACCGGAAGGGCGCTGATGATACGTCCGGCCAAGAGCCTCTTCTTTGAGACGGGAGGTGTTTGAGTAGCCGACTGCATGACTTTTCTCCTCGGGGCGTTAAATCGGAAATTAATAGATGCGTGAACCATCTTCGGCGATGCCGAGCTTCCCCACCCTGTCGTTCCAAAAAGCGGAACGACGAGGGTGGGGCACCGTCGCTCGCCGTGGCTACTTCCTTGCGGCGACCTGCTTGCGCAGGCGCTCTTCTTGTTCCCTGAGTTCAGGAGTGAACTCGGCGCCGAAGTCGTCGGCTTCGAACACCTGGCGAATTTCGACCTCCGCCCCACCGTCGAAGGGACTGCGCTTGAGCCACTCGACCGCCTCTTCCATCGACCTTACCTGCCACAGCCAGAAGCCGGCGATCAGCTCCTTGGTCTCGGTGAACGGCCCGTCAGTCACGGTCTGCTTCCCTCCAGAGAACTTGATGCGCTTGCCTTTCGAGCTGGGGTGAAGCCCCTCGCCTGCGAGCATCACGCCGGCTTTCACCAGCTCTTCGTTGTACTTCCCCATTGCCGTCAGGATCTGCTCGGTCGGCATAATGCCCGCCTCTGAGTCCTTGTTGGCCTTGACCACCACTATGACTCTCATCGTATTTTCTCCTTAAGTTTTCGGGTTTGAGCTGGCTTCCGTACGGTTTCGAACCGGCTGGATTCTAGCCCTCTACTTTGACGTCGAACGACGTGCGGCGAGATCGACACTGTCGGTATCTTTTTTGAGATATTTGTTAAGTGCTGGCAATGACTCGACTTGTCCACCTCGCCGCCGTCATAGTCTTGGGTCGCGGGTTTCCGCGGATGGTGTATTCTCATACGCTCTCTCGATTTCATTGATTCCGGAGACAGCATGCGCGGAAGTCTGCTCTTTCTCGTCGTCGTGATCGGGATCTCCGCCAGCCTGCTCGCCCAGACGCCCGCCTGGCCACCCGCGTCCGGCCACACCACCCTGCCGGTCTGGCCGCACCGGGCGCCCGGCGCCCAGCCGAGTCCGGGCCCGGAGCTTGATACCACGACTGCCAAGGACCACGTGGTCGCGGGCAAGCCGGTCATTCGTCTTGGCAACGTCTCCGCGCCGACCCTCACCCTCTACGCGCCTCAGGGCAAGAACACCGGGGCCGCCGTGGTTGTGTTTCCCGGAGGCGGGTACCGCATTGTCGCCATTGACCTCGAAGGCACTGAGGTGTGCGACTGGCTCAACTCCGCCGGTATCACCTGCATCCTGCTCAAATATCGCGTGCCCGACTCCGGGCCGTATCCCAAATCCTCGGCCGCGCTTCAGGATGCCCAGCGCGCTCTCGGAATCGTGCGCTCCCACGCCACCGAGTGGCACATCGACCAGAACCGTATCGGTGTCCTCGGCTTCTCCGCCGGGGCCCACTTGGCTGCTGCCCTTAGCACTCACTTCGATCAACGTCTTTACGACCCGATCGATGCCGCCGACCAGCTCAGCTGCCGCCCGGACTTTGCCGTGATCGTCTATCCCGGTTACCTCGCTCTGGCAGACCAGAACTTTGCGGCCAATCCTGAGATCCACATTACCGAAAAGACCCCGCCCTCCTTCATTGTGCAGGCCGAGGACGATCCGGTGCATGTCGAAAACGCCACCGTTTACTTTCTGGCGCTCAAGAACGCCAAGGTTCCGGCCGAACTGCATATCTACGCCCAGGGTGGACACGGCTACGGTCTCCGCCGCACCGCGCTCCCGGTCACTGCTTGGCCCCAGCGCGTAGAGGCTTGGCTCCACAACACCCAGATTCTGCCGCCCTCAGCTCCCTAAACCCGCCACTGCGGATTCGATACGCGCCCGCGCACATCTGCCCTTGGGCGACACGCTGGCACCTGGTTTCGATAGAGCCTGGAGCCGAGGAAGAGGGTGCGAAAAGTTCGATGGTAGTAGTTGCCTACTGCGGCAATGAAGGCACAGAACCGGACATTTTAGAAGCAATGTCGTCGTCCGCTTTTTGATGAAGTTCGCGAAGTTTAGAAAACTCCTTCTGCGCGGCAACCGTATTTCCCGTCGCCTTGTATAAACGTCCCAGGCGAAGATGGGCGTCGGGTTGCGTGGGATCAAGTCTCTCGGCATGCTGCAGGGCGACGATCGCTTCCTGACGGCGGCTCTGCTGCGCAAGAATCGCGCCCAGGTCAAGATAAGCGATGCGCAGATCGTTTCTTAGCTGGACCGCCTTTTTGAGCAGGACCAGGGCATTCTCCGGGTTGTTCCTCTTCATCTCTACGTCGCCAAGGTAAGCCAGCGCTTGAGCATGGTTGGGATCGGTGGCTAGCTCACGTTCGAACTCGGTTCTTGCCTCATCGTATTGGCGCAGCTTCCAGTGCAAGTAGCCGACGCCAAAATGCACGCTGGGTTCCTGTGGGGCCGCCTTGGCCGCCGCCTCGAATTCGGCGATCGCCTCATGGGTCCTTTGCAGACCGTCCAGGGCCTGGCCCAGCAACATGTGGGCGGCCGCCGAGTCCGGATTCTGCTGCAGTATCTGGCGAAACTGTTCCTGAGCGCAGAAATATTTCTTCGCCAAAAGGCAGCTTTGGGCCAGGACCTGATGCAGTTCTGCGTTGGCGGGGTCCGCCTTTGCCGCCGGTTCGAGGTATTTTGCAGCTTCCACAAATCGCTTGGCGCCGTAGCAGCTCAGGCCAAGCAAAGTGCGTGCCTGCATGTTCTGCGCGTCCTGCCGTAGGGCTGCTCTCAGGGGAGCGATGGCTGCTTGAAACTGTCCTTGCTTATACTCTGCCAGCCCCAGATTCAGCTGAATGCCCGGCAGCCTTGGATTCAGAGCAATCGCCCTGCGGTAGGCCGTAGCGGCTTCTTTATACTTCGTTTCCCGGGCCAGAGCTACGCCCAGGCTGGCAAACGCGCCGACGTCCTGAGGATTATGCTCGGTTACTGCCCGCCACGCCTCCACCGCCTCCGGGAGCTTCCCCTGTTGCTCGAGCGCCACTGCCTCAGCCGGACTAGCCGTCTGCGGACTCGCAATCCCCGGCAACAGCAGCGTGGCAAAGACCAATAACGATTTCGAGCTTTTCATAACCAAAACACGGTACCGGGAGCTTCGCACGCACCAAGAATTCAGAATAACCACTCCCGCTCGACGATGCAACGCTCGCACTCCGGCCATGTCGGAGCCCTCTGGCTAATCGTGGCCAGTAGAGGCCCCTCCAACCACTTCGGTGGGTGTTTGGAGAAAAAAATGCCCCGCTCGTTTAGCGCGAGCGGGGTGTGTGAGTGGCACAACTACCAATTTCAACGCCTTCTACTAGAAGATCACCTTCACCCCCAGCTGAATTTCCCTCGGGTCATGGGCGGTGGTGACTGCTCCGAAGTTGCTGTTCGCGAAGGTGTTGCTGACGTCTTTAAACTGGGTGTGGTTAAAGGTATTGAAGGTTTCCGCACGTAATTCAAGACGGCTGCCCCGCGACTCGCTGAACACAAAGCTCTTGAAGAAAGCTATGTTCCAGTTCTGGCGACCCGGACCATATACGGAGTTGCGTGGCATATCGCCAAATACTCCGGCGGCCGTGGGCGAAAAGGCTGACTTATCGAACCAACTGCTCACGGTGTGCGGAGTGCTAACGCTACCGTTTACATTCGGCCGGTTATTCGTATTGGGCAGGATACTGGTGATGTTGTTGGTGGTTCCGCCCTCAGTGATATTCAGTGGATTACCTGATACCAGTTGTACGATTCCCGACACTTGCCATCCGCCGACAGTCGATTTCAGCAAGCGGCTGGAGCTATTCTTCAAAAACGGGATTTCGTAGATGAAATTGACGAAGGCGATATGCCTCCGATCCAAATTCGACGGCCCGTTATCGTAAGAGTAGCTGTAGGGGTTCGAAACGGCCTGCAGATCCTGTATGTTGTTGTTGCCGGTGGCCGGATCGTACGCCTTAGAAAACGTGTAGGCGCCCTGAAGCGACAGATCACGTGTCATCTGCGACCGGAACTCTGCTTGCAACGAGTTGTAGTGCCCGTTTTGCACGGTTTCCGACTGCTTGATGGAGTGGAACCCGAGATACGGGACTAACGTGTTGTAGCTGCCTGCGGTACCAGCGGCAATACTCGGCAGCAGACTTTGATTGGGTAGATTCGTCTCCCGATAGTCGTTCTGATGCCGGCTCTGGTTTCCGACGTAGGAAACAGACAGTACCGATTTGGCCCCGAAACCCTGCTGGACGCCAACGCTGTACTGGTAGCTCACCGGTAGCTTGTACTCTTTTCTGTTGAGACCGGTAATGTCGGCGACCGTAATCGGCGCGGTCAGCGTATTACCGGTTGACACGCTGGTGCTCGGATTCGCCAGCAGGACGCCGCCGTTGAAAGTCACCGACGAACTGAAGGGAATATTCGGACCGGCGTTGTACATGTCGTTGCCCTGGATGCGCTCGTACATGGTGCCGAATCCGCCGCGGATGACGGTCTTGCCTTGGCCCGTCAGGTCATAAGCAAAGCCTAGCCGAGGACCGAACGCTGCCCAGTGGTTATCCACTAGACCCTTAGGAATTCCGTTCTTGCCAGGGATGCCGATGCCGTTCAGATAGAACTGGGAGCCCGCCAGGATGGGGTTAGGACTCGTGCCCAAGCCGGGACTGCTGGGGCTGATCGAACCGTCCGGAAGGATGACGGCTGCGTCGGCTTGATTGTAGAGGTTGGGGTAAAAGTTGCCCATACGGTTGTCGGCTTCGTAAGTATGCGGCACTCCGTCCCACCGCAGCCCAAGATTCAAGGTAAGACGCTTGGTGGCGCGCCAGTTGTCCTGAACATACGCGGCCCAGGAAACGTTGTTCCACTTACCGCTGTCTTGAACCGCAAGCTCGTTATACTGTTGAGCGTAACCCAGCAGGAAATCGGCAAAGTCAACCCCGGTGTAGGTATTGTTGAAGGTGAAGTTGCCCTGGGTCTGACCGAACAGATCCTGAACCTTCTTATAAAGCGCCCAACTGCCACCTATCTTGAGCTGATGCGCTCCCTTGGTCCAGGAGATGTCGTCGCGAATCTGGTAGTCGTCCGCCTTGTTGTTCCAGGGCCAACTGGCCGTGGCGTATGTGGCGCCGGTACTGCCGCCAAGTTTGATCTCCGGAATGCGGTTGAGGTTGTTGGGGCCCGAAAACAGCCTCGGCGTGGTGAAGCCGCTGGGGCGTGCGACTACGCCTTGGGGAATAATGGCGATCCGGTTCGCGTTGTAGTTGAAGGCCACCTCATTAAGCAGCCTCGGACTGATGGCATAGGTGGTGTGGATCACGCCGCTATACGAGGGGTTGCCGAACGTATTGTGTGCGGTCGGCACATTGTCGTCGCTCCACATGGATGTGCCAAAGTTCTGCGAGATCTGCTCCGAAACCCAGTGTCCGAAAATCGAAAACTTGTCGCTGAACTGGTGATCCACCCGGGCAATTTCCTCCCGCACCTTCGTGGGCACGTTGTTGCCGCCGATGAATTGTGCGCCGCTGGTTGGGGCGGGGAAAATACCGGCAGCCAAGAGCGCCTGGGCGTTGGGATCCAGCAGGTCTGCCGGAATGGTGTTGTTGGGGAACGGTTGCCCTGGGGTGAGCCCATCGGCCGCGTATTGCGCCAGAATCGCGGGGGAAACCGCGGTTGGAACCGTGATCAGAGTGCTGCCGAAGTTGCCGCCGTAGGTGCTGAGCAGAGGAACCGTCCGGTTGAGTATGTCCCCTTTAATCAGGCTGCGCCATTCCATGTTGTAGAAGAAGAACGTCGGATGGCTCTTCCAAAACGGAGCCTGACCGCCGAGGTTGAAGCCGTAAGTGTGAAACCGCAACTCGGCCACTTTTTTAGGGGCAGGGTTGAAGTAATCGCGCGCGTCAAAAGCGTCGTTGCGTGTGAATTCCCAAGCCGAAGCATGGAACTGTTTCCCGCCCGACCGGATGACTGCGGTCATGGTTGCGGCCGAAGACAGGCCATATTCGGCGCTGTAGTTCGAAGTCAACATGCGGAACTCGGCGATCGAGTCCAGCGATGGCATGACGTCGGAACCGCCGCCGCCCCCACGGTCACTGCTCTCGCTGCCGTCGAGCATGTAGAGGTTGTGGCTCATACGCTGGCCGTTAAAGCTCATGGCGGCGTCGCCGCCCACCGGCGTGGGAGTCTGAAAATCGCCCTGACCGCTGGAAGCTCCCGGCGTTAGATTGGCCAATGAGTACATGCTGCGGCCGTTGGTGGCGAGCTGCGTGACCTGCTGTCCGGTAATCACGGAACTGACCTCGCCATTTTCCGATTGCACCCTTACGGCATCAGCTTCCACCGTAATGGTCTCCGTGGCCGCGCCCATCTTCAGATCAAAGTCGATGCGGGCGCGATCGCCTACGTTCAGCACGATGTCGTTCTTCTGGGCGATGCCGAATCCCGAGGCCTCGGCCTTAATGCTGTAGTGACCGATCGGAAGGTCGGCGAACAAATACTGGCCAGCATCGCTGGCCTTGGTGCTTCGAACCTGACCGGTTTCGACGTGGGTTGCCGTGATGGTTACGTTGGGGACCACCGATCCGGAGGGATCGGTAATGGTGCCAACCACGGTGGCGGTTTGAGCGAACGCGTAAAACGGCAAGCCAACCATCAGCAAGCAGAGAATCAACAGGGAGCGTATCCGCCCGTGTTTCGCTGCAAAGAAAAGACTTCCGGCGCATGTAGATGAAAAAGACTTCATGGTCTCCACCCCTTCGCGGTTGCTATGCAACTTTCCGAGCTCGCTAACGACTTCCCGGTAACGTTAACGATGCAGACAGGCTTGTACCTTTGTTCGATGTGCATTGTCAAGAAAATTTTTGAGTCGTCAGCCACGCTTCCTGAATCGGGACGGCGCTGCGCCCGCCGTCAGTGGTTTCCCGCACCTGAAAAGGGGTTTGGACCGATGGTTCATCGGCACACAAAAAGTGCCAAATCATTGAGTCGCGAGGGCCGGGGTCCCGGCCCAAGTCCGGCTACAGGACGGCACGCTCCAGCAGAGCCGAGTCGTCGAAGATGAAATCCGGAATTCTCATCTCGCGGAACAGATTCAGATTAGATGACATCACCACTCCAGGGCTTAGGTGGACGGTCGGAGGGAGAGGAACCCGGTTGGTGAGGTGATCTGCCATGAGTCGCACTGCCATCTGGCCTTGGCGGTGGGGTTGCTGGTAGATCGAGGCTGTGATAATGCCCTTCTGAAAATACGGCGCCATTTCCGCGAACAGGTCCGTGGTAATTAATTTCACTTTTCCAGCCAGGCCGTGCGCTCCCAACGCCCGGCACACGGGGAGACAGTTCACCGTATTCACATAGAGTCCGGCAAGGGTTGGGGCACGGCGCAGCAGATCAAATGTCTTTTGAAAACTTTCGTCCTCGTCTTCGTGTCCTTCGATAACCGTGAATATGCTGCCTCCAGCGCAGTGTTGGGGAAAGGCTTCTGCAAAACCGTCGGTTTTCTTGCGATGATCTTCAGTGTCCAGCATGCCCGCCACGACCGCTACCTGCGAACCAGGCGGAACAAACTTACCCATCAACTCTCCAGCCAGGCAGCCATTCAGCCTCGGCTCTACGCACACGATGCAGGAGCGCCGGCTTTCGGGAGCGTCGGTGGACACACAGACAACCCGGATACCTCTTTCCTCTGCCTCGTCGATCAGAGGCTTAAGCCCCTTGGGATTTCCGGCGGTCAGAACGATTCCGTTGACCCCGCTCGCTAAGAGTTCTCGAAACGCTTCGGTATCGTGCTCTCCCAGTATCTGAACCGGGCGGTTGACAAAGTTGATTCCAAGTTGGGCAACCCGTCGACCTTCATCCAGGACTCCGCTCCACAGTTGGTCGTAGAAGAAGTGAATCTCCCGGGGCATGCAGACTCCGATCGATGCGCTGGCCCGCGCTGCCGATAAAGCGCGCGCTGCCAGGTTGGGCGTATAACCGATCTGCTGCGCAACCTGCAAGATCCGATGCCGGGTGGCTTCCTTAATTCCTCCGCGTCCATGCAGGGCGCGATCCACCGTTCCGATCGAAACGTTGGCCAGTTCCGCGATCAAGTGGATACCGCGTCTTTCCTTCTTCATTCGTAGGTCCTCACAGCAGGTCGCGTGCAGTCGACCCCTTTGGGGGGTCGACTTGGTTCACCCTCTTCGTCGCCCTCATCTTACTTCAGTCGCGAACCACCCGTGTAAAAGCAAATTTATCCCATGCGTGTACGTTCACGATGCTATACTCCAACGCGATTTTATGTCGACTGGGAGTTTTGCCATAGCCATAAGGAGTGCTTGTCCGATGCGTGATCACGCTAATCAGATCGCAGGGATCCGAATTATCGCCATTCTGTGTTTAACGCTGCTTGGTCCGGCGGCACAAAGCTCGGCGGCACAGACCGCGAAGCCTTCCGGGGCTCCGCCCTACATGGATCCCTCGCAGCCAATCAATATCCGCGTCGACGATCTGGTTTCCCGAATGACGCTTGAGGAGAAGGCGTCGCAACTGGTAAACCAGGCGCGAGCGATTCCCAGGCTGCAGGTTCCCGCCTACGACTGGTGGAGCGAAGCCTTGCACGGAGTCGCCAACGCCGGAACCGCCACCGTGTTTCCGGAACCGATCGGACTCGCCGCAACTTTTGATGTTCCTCTGATCCATGGCATGGCGGTGGTGATCGGCACCGAAGCCAGAGCAAAGCACAACCAGGCGGTACGCGCAGGCCGACGAGACATCATGGAAGGGCTGGACTTCTGGTCGCCGAATATCAACATCTTCCGCGATCCGCGCTGGGGACGCGGGCAGGAAACCTACGGCGAGGACCCGTTTCTCACCGGGCGAATGGGGGTGGCCTTTGTGACCGGACTGCAGGGCGATGATCCGAAATACTTTCGAGTCATTTCCACGCCGAAACATTTTGCGGTGCATAGTGGGCCTGAGCCGTCCCGGCACAGCATTGACGTGCAGGTGTCAAAGCATGACATGGAAGACACTTATTTACCCGCCTTCCGCGCCACCGTTACTGAGGGGAAAGCGGGCTCGGTGATGTGTGCTTACAACCGGGTCAACGGCGAACCGGCCTGCGCCAACACCTTTCTGCTCAAAGATCAGTTGCGGGGGGCGTGGAAATTCAACGGATATGTGGTATCCGATTGCGATGCTGTGGTCGACGTCTTTAACGGTCATCACTTCGCGAAGAGTCTGGCCGAAGCCGCCGCCGTTTCGATGAAGACGGGGATGGACAATGAGTGCGCGGACTTCTTCACCAAGGCGACCAACAACTCCGACTACGTAAAGTACCTCGACGCCGTGAAGCAGGGCTGGTTGACTGAAAAAGATCTCGATGTTGCACTCAAACGTTTGTTCACTGCACGCATGCGGCTGGGATTGTTCGATCCTCCCCAGATGGTTCCGTATGCAAAAACACCGGAGTCCGAGATCGACAGCGAGGCGCACCGGGAACTCGCACTACAGGCAGCGCGTGAGTCCATCGTGTTGTTGAAAAACGACGGCGTGCTGCCCTTCCAAGCGGAGATCAAGAAGATTGCGGTCGTCGGACCGCTGGCCGAATCTGTTCGGGTGCTGCATGGTAATTACAGCGGTACGGCTTCACGGGCGATCACGGCCCTGGAAGGCATCCGCAAACAGTTTGCCGCTAGCCAGGTGACCTTCTTGCCGGGAATGAACTTTTTGCGGCAGCAAACCGTGATCCCCACTGCGGTACTCTCGACCGACGACGGACAGCCTGGTCTGAAGGCGGAATACTTCTCCGGCGAGGAACTCGCAGGGACGCCAACGGTGATTCGCGTGGACAAGTTGGTAGATCTACAACTTTTCCATCCAGACTCGTCTGCTCTTCCACCACCTTCCGGAATGAAGGACTTCTCGGTGCGATGGACGGGCTCTCTGACACCTGCCGAGTCGGGCACTTACGAGATAGGTCTGGCAGGTTCAATGAACCGGCTTTGGCTCGATGGCAAGCTCATTGTGGATGACTTGACGCTGCACGATTCCACCTCCACGACCACGACTCTCCAACTCGAGAAAGGGCACCGGTACGCCTTGAAAATCGAGTACCGACGTGGAGGTTTTGGTACAAAGTTGGTGTGGCTGAATGTCATCGCGGATCCGATTGCCGAGGCTGTGGCTGCGGCTAAGCAAGCCGATGCGGTGGTCGCGGTCGTCGGCATCACCTCTCAACTTGAAGGCGAGGAGATGAAAGTGAACCTGCCCGGTTTCGAGGGTGGTGACCGCACCAGTCTCGATTTGCCCAAAGCCGAGGAGGATCTTCTGGAAGCGCTGAAGGACGCGGGCAAGCCGCTGGTCGTTGTCCTCATGAACGGCAGTGCGCTTTCGGTGAATTGGGCGAATGAGCACGCCAACGCAATTCTCGATGCCTGGTACTCAGGTGAAGAAGGCGGAACCGCGATTGCGCAAACCCTGGCAGGAGTGAATAACCCGGCCGGCCGGTTACCGGTGACCTTCTATACGGGAGTCGAACAGTTGCCGCCGTTTGCAGACTATTCCATGAAGAACCGGACTTACCGTTACTTTGAAGGCCGGCCCCTCTATCCCTTTGGCTATGGGCTGAGCTATTCGAAGTTCGAGTACAGCAATCTGAAGCTGTCCGCCGCGGCACTGCGCGCCGGTGATCCCCTCAGCGTAGAAGCAGATGTAAAGAATGCAAGCGAACGCGACGGTGACGAGGTGGTGGAGTTATATTTGAGTTTCCCAAAAATTCCGAGTGCCCCGGTCCATGCTCTTCGTGGAACCACCCGCATCCACTTGGCCGGTGGCGAAACGCAACATGTCCACTTCACGCTGGATGCACGGGACTTGAGCGGAGTCAACGGCAACGGCGATCGAGTCGTCGCTGCGGGATCTTACCGCATCAGCGTAGGAGGGGGACAACCGGGAACCGGGGCTCCCCAGGCTGAGGCGGAGTTTGCCATCAGCGGCGAACAAAGACTGCCCGAGTAGCTGACAATAGAGTCATGCCAACTGCGGCCCGTCACCTCCTGGTCCTGCGAAATTTGATCCTGCTTTCGATTCTGTTGGCCGCCATTGCCGGCCACGGTCAGGAACCCAAGCAGAAGGAAACACCGTCCGCGGGCGGGGGAGTCTCCACCGGTGCTAGGCATGCCGCGGTTAAAGATTCCCAGTCTCGCCCGATCACGGCGGGCGGCTTCGTGGACAATGCTCCTATCGTGTTCACCGACATTACGAAGCAAGCTGGCCTCGACAAATTTCACCATCGTTCCGGAACTGCCAAAAAAGAATCCATCATTGAGACTCCAGGCTCCGGCGTGGCCTTGCTCGACTACGACAACGACGGCTGGCTCGACATCTATCTTCTGAACGGCTCCACCATCGCGGCGTTTAGAGGGAACGAGTCTCCGCCTCGAGCCATGCTATTCCACAACAATCACGATGGCACCTTTACCGACGTCACCGACAAGGCGGGTGTTGCCAACGAACGCTGGGGATTTGGCGTGGCCGTCGGCGATTACGACAACGACGGCTGGCCGGACATCTACGTCGCCAATTACGGCAAGAACCGGCTATACCACAACAATCACGACGGCACCTTTACCGACGTCGCCGAGAAGGCCGGCGTGACTCTCGGCGGTTGGTCAACCGGACCGACCTGGGGCGATTATGACCACGACGGCTCGCTCGACTTGTTCGTTGCCGGTTATGTAAGGTTTGATGCCGACCGTCCACCCATCGCGGGACAAGGCAAGATTCCACCGAACTTCTGTCAATTTCGTGGAATCGCCGTGATGTGCGGGCCACGCGGCCTGCCGGGCGAGCGCGACCATCTGTTCCACAACAACGGCGACGGTACTTTTACCGACGTCAGCGTCAAAGCCGGCGTCTCTGATCCCAGCGGCTATTACGGGTTGGCTGCCGTGTTCGTGGACGTAGATGATGACGGCTGGGTGGACTTAGCCGTGGCCAATGATTCCACGCCGAACTATCTCTATCGCAACCGGCACAACGGCACCTTTGAAGATGTAGGTTACGGATCGGGATTCGCGCTGAGCGAGGACGGGCGCGAGCAGGCATCCATGGCAATCGCGGTGGGCGACTACAACCGCGACGGCAAAGTCGATCTGTTCACCACAACTTTTTCGGATGACTACAAGACCCTCTATCGAAATGACGGCGGAGGCAACTTTTCCGATGTCACCTATCGGGCTGGGCTGGGCGACCCGACCGTCCCTTTTCTGGCGTGGGGAGCGGGTTTCCTCGATTTCGACAACGATGGGTTGCTCGACATTTTTATCGCCAACGGTCATGTCTACCCGGAAGTAGACCGGCAGGATTGGGGCACTACATGGGCAGAGCGTCCACAACTGTTTCACAATCTCGACGGTGCCAGATTTCGGGAAGTCCCACCCGCAACCGGAAGCGGCCTGGCGGAGGTAATTACTGCCCGCGGCGCAGCCTTCGGCGACCTGTTCAATGATGGCCACATCGATGTGGTCATCAACAACATCGATTCCACACCTTCCCTGCTTCGCAACGTGGTCAACAATAGCAATCACTGGTTAACCCTGAAACTGGTGGGGGGGCCCAAGAGCCCGCGAGATGCGGTTGGAGCGAAAGTCTTTCTCACTGCAGGCGGCGTTCGTCAGCGTGCAGATGTATGCAGCGGCGGAAGCTATAGCTCGAGTTCTGACCAACGGGTCCACTTTGGCTTGGGCCCTGCGAACCGAGTAGACAAAATCGAAATCTACTGGCCCAGCGGATTGAAACAACAGATCGCCATGCCGGCAGTGGACCAAATCGTAACTGTCGAAGAAGGAAAACCTGTGGCGCCGAGCAAATAACTTTCAGGGTTCAACCGCAGGCATTCAGCGGCCCCCAAAAACCCCTCCCTCCTCGCTCCTGTTTTGTGGCTGATCTGCTTGCAAGTTCCAACGTGAAACGGCAAACTGATTTATGCGTGTTTTAGCCCGCTTCATGATGTCGGCCAGCGATGCCGGCCGCTTCCCCGCTCCCGCACTGCCGGAAGTCGCTTTCCTGGGGCGGTCGAACGTGGGCAAGTCGAGCGTCATCAACTCACTTCTTGGCGCCAAGATAGCCAAGACGAGCTCTACTCCAGGCCGCACCCGGTCCATTAATTTTTTCGAGGTCCGTTGGCCGGGAAAACCGCAGCCGGAGCTGGTCTTCACCGACTTGCCGGGATACGGCTACGCCAAAATCTCGCGCGAAGTCTCCCAACAATGGCCAGGCTTCATCGATCCGTACTTGAAAGAACGTCCTTGCCTGGCGCTGTGTGTAGCTCTGGTGGACGTAAACGTTCCGCCCCAACCCGGGGACAGGGAGTTGTTAAGTTTTCTAGCCGGAATCGGACGCCCGACCCTGATCGTCGCCACCAAAAGTGACCGGCTTTCCGCGAACCAGTTGCGAAATTCTCTTCAGATCCTGGCGCAGGACCACCCAGAGGCTCACATCCTACCTTTTTCGGCAAAAACCGGGAGTGGACGCCCTGAGCTCTGGCAGGAAATCCGCCAGGCGGTGGAAAATCATAACAACGCACGCCTCCTCGCGCGTGGGAACTGAGCTTTTTCCTAGACGGAATGGCAGGCGCTCCTCCCCAGGTGGTAGACTTTTGCTAAGGTTCGTGTCGAGGTGATCCGTGAAGCGCCTCCTCTGCATCTCCCTAGTGGCCTGCCTGGTCACAACCCTCACCGGATGCGGAAACATCTTCTTCCGTGGCGCTCTGCCGGGCGTATCCTCCAGCGTTAGCGGCGCCGTCAGCGTTGTGCAACTCAGTGCGGTCATTGGTGAAAATGGGACGACGGTGCAGATCACTCTGGTCACGTTTCTGCAAGGCGGGACCTCATCCACCATTGGGTTTTGTGGCGATCGGCGCAGCCAATTTCCGATGCAGCAGACCGTCCGCGCCGAATTCAATCCGGGTCAAACCTGCGCCAGCATCGTGTCGGTCGTGATTGTCTGAAACGGACCCGAGACCTTAGCCCTCAAGCACCCCAACACAGATTCACTCTTGATTCTGAACCGCCGGGTCCGCAGTCCGATGCCCCGACGTCCATTCCATTACCTTGGTTATCTAGGGCCCGATTACGCACCCGGCTACAGTTGCGTCATGACACTCTCATCCATGGTGGTATCGCGGGACTTGCAGGAAGTCAGCGTGCTCGAATGCATTCTCGGCGGTCTGCACATCGGGGTAGATGTGGAGTCGGAACCGGAACGTGCCCGAGTCAAGCTGGCCAAGTCGAAAATTGACGCTCTCATCATCGATTTTGACCTGGCAGGAGCGGCTGGTTTCCTGAGCGGGTTGCAAGACGGTACCATCCGGAACGCGGTGCCGCTCATCATTGTCAGTGGCTCCAGTGGTCGCAAGAGCCTTGAGTCCAAGGGCGCCTCGTTCGTCTTTGAAAAACCAATCTCGGTCGAACAGGCCGTCCATACTTTATCGGCGGCGCGAAACCTGATTCTGGATGAGAGACTCCGCTACCATCGCGAGACTTTGGATGTGCCCGTATCGCTTACCTATGCGAGTAAAAATCGCCAGCGGGCCCATCTCATGAATCTCAGTCAGGGCGGCATCGGCGTTCGCTTGCAGCGTCCCCATGACACGCTTGGTCCGGTGAAAGTGAACTTTGTTCTGCCAGGCACCAAGCTCTCCATGAAATTTCTTGCCGAAGTGGCGTGGAAGGACAAGTGGGGCAATGCAGGCATCCGGTTCCTCGAGGCCACACCACGCACAAAGCGCGAACTGCGTCTCTGGCTTGAACGCCAATACTTCACCCACTAGCAGTTGTCGGTCGTCAAGCGTCAGATGTCGGACATCGCCGGCCGGAGCTGAAACGCGGAAGACTAGAGGACCGACGACAGACGACTGCACTGACGACTGCCTAGCGAAATCTTGGCCTCTCGTCTGCCTCCAGATTAATTCCATTCAGCGCGTTGCTCGTGAGCCGCGCCAGGTAAGTACCCGGTGTTCCGCCGATCCAGAACAAAAACAGAAACCGGTAGAGTATGGCGAAGACCCCGCTCACTCCGAATCCCAGGATCAGCGTGATCGGCCATGCCGGAACGGCTCCGATCATCGCCATGCAGATCACTGCAAAAAGCAGCACGGCCGATAGCAAGATCAAGCCGTCCACGAGGCGCGAAAGAGCCTGGGCTGAAACGGCAAATGGAAACCAGGGCAGCTGCAGACAGCGCGAGGGCCGGCCTTTGTCTCCCGCCAGCGAAACACTCACCACTTCGGTTGCGAGGCGGATCGCCGGGCGCGAAGTTGAGGAAAACAGCAGTTCAGCCGCGTCCCCGCTGTAAACGAAGTTCGAATCTGCAGTCGTTTGGGCAGTGGTCAAGAGCTGAATGAAGATCCATTCTTTCAACCCGCGTCGGGAACGCTGGGAAAGGGCTAGAAACTCTATGCCTGCCTGCCCCACCGGGTCAGCCCAAGCTACGCGACCCGTTCCTTCGACCCGTACCCGCGGGTTGGCCAGATCGAAGCGCAGGAAAACCTGCTGGTCAGCGCTCAAGGGCGCCACCGCCTGAACCGTAATGCCCGCTTCGCCCAGATTGCGGATGATGCCGCCGTTCGATTGATCCAGATTGAGGTATGCCAGACACCGAATCTGATGGCGGTAGTGACGCCGTCGCCGGCGCGGAGCGGGACCCATTGCGGCCGCACGCGAAGCCGGGGCCGGATGCCATAAATCCATGGCCAAATCTTAGCCAAGAGCGCAGAACCGTCTCAGTACCGACGCTGGTTCCGTCACCCGGTGCAACCGCCCGGATCAAATTCTTCTAAGACGCGGGACGCTGTTCCTGTGGATAAACCTCGTGCTGGTGAGCGCGGTCCCAGGCGATTAAACCGTTGATGTCGTACCGGTAAGGCCCGTAGGCGCGGAAGGCCTTTTCATCGAACAGGCGCTTGATCCCACATCCCGTGCAAACTTGGTAAGCATACCCGTCCGCACGGACGGGCCAGCTCATTTTGTTGTGCCAACAACCGCGTAGCAGCACAACCGCAGCGCCGGTCAGACCCGTTGCGGTTACTCCCAGAGGCCAAAACCAACGCGATTTCTTCTTCTTCGATTCATCTGCCACAGCCTGTAAACTCCTCTATATCAGAAGGATACGCTCAACTTGAGGGGAGCGCAATGGCCCGGCCTAAAGTGCAGACCGAGAGCCCGACGCGGCGTGCCCGGAGAGCAGCAACGCTGGCCCCACCTTCGTGCGCGGTCAATATTGCGATCGCGGCAATTCCACTGTAACTTAAAGGCTGCCAGTTCGGCGATTCCCCAATGGCCGTACTGGATTTGCGGCTGTGTAAGTCTTGATTGGAGAAACGTTTCCCTCGTAATGCATTACTAGCACGAAGGAAAGTAATCCACAGGGATTTCCACTGCGAAGATGAGTGCCAATCCGCACAACTCGCGACTGAAGTTAACTAACTTAGGATCAACTGACCTGGGGTTAACTGAGTTGGGGTTAACTGAGTTGGGGAGAACCAGCAACGAGCCGACCACCGGCTCATCCTCGTCTTCCGTTTCCCAATCCGCTTCTTCATCATCCTTAACTCAAACTCGTGCCCCCGGCCACGAGGCGCTGCAAGCTCTTCTCGCGTTCTCCAGTCTGCATGAGCAGATACGCGAGCGGCGCGCCCGCGAGCGGCGCGGCACACAATCGCGCACCGCCGACGTTGGGGAACTGGAGCAATTTGTTCTGGATGAAGTGCTGCAGCTTGTATCGGAGCGAGCTCTGACCCTCACCGGCGCGGACGGCGTCGCCATCGCACTGGCCGAGGGGAATGCAATTGTCTGCCGCGCCTCCGCCGGAGCCATCGCACCCGAGACCGGAGCGCGGCTGGACCCGAATTCGGGATTCTCCGGCGCCTGCTTGCGCACGCGCGGAATTGTGCGATGTGATGATTCCGAGAACGATCCACGCGTGAATGTGCAGGTCTGCCGCCGCCTAGGAACACGTTCGATCGTTGCCGTGCCTATCGCATCGTCGCGGGGCATAATTGGCTTGCTGGAAGCCTTCTCGGCCGAAGCTTACGGCTTCAACGACAGCGATGTTCGTAGCTTGAACCTTCTGGCCGAACTGATTCTGGCCGCGATGAAGCCAGAAGAAGAAGACCGTCTGGCCGAAATTTCGCAGAGGCTGGTTGCGGGAGATGCAGGCGGAGCTGCGTCTCCGGCGCTTGCGGATCCAGCAAGCGGCACGGCGACCGCATCCGGCGAAGACGATCCCCCTGCGGGTCATGAATCTGCGCTTGATGGATCCGAAATTGATGAGGCTGCAATTGACCTGTCCCCGGTCGCTGCACCTCAAGCCGCGGAGATTGCTCCCCCGATTTTCCAGGAATACGAAAAGACCCGGACATCCAGATCGCGCCTTGGCCTCGTGATTTTCCTCCTACTGCTGGCTTTCGCGGCAGCGTTGGCAGCGGGAATGTGGTGGAAGAGCCGTCGTCAGGCCGCTCGGAGCTCGCTCGGGTCCGCGCCCGTTTCTACGCCGGGGCGAGAGCAGCCCGAGGCGGCATCATCAGCCGCCAATACTGAGGTGAATTCGTCCTCGAGTCCGGACCCGACGCCCCCTTTGCAGCAGTTGGTAACTGGCATTTGGCATGTCTCCTCGGCGAACTCCAGTACCGTCGTGATTGATCTGCAGGGCGAAGTTCAATATGAGGCTCACCGCCTTAGCGACCCTGAGCGGATCTATTTTGATCTGCACAGCACGGCGCTGGCGCACGGTTTATTCGGCAAAACCATCGAGGTCGGAGACTCAGTGCTGGCCCGGGTTCGGATTGCACAACCCCGGAAAGGCCTAAGCCGGGTCGTGCTTGAAACCAACGGAGCTTCCGATTTCTCGGTCAGCTTGCAGTCGAATCCTTACCGGCTGGTGGTGGAGATCCGCAAGGCGGCCATCGCAAAGAACCGTGCCACGGCTGCTGTGCTGGACAGCGATCATGGGTATTCCAATCTGGCGAACACTGATATGCAGAAGGCTGAGCTACAGAGCAGGGATTTGCAGAAGCCTGATTTGCACAAAGAAGATCTGCGGAGCCAGAGCCTCACCGCCGCGATCACGCCTGGGCCCGCGTCGCTGCCCCCCGCTCCCGGTCCAGACGGAAGCAAATCCGAAGGATCGTTACAGCCCCACGTGGCTAAGTTTCGCCTGGTTCTCGACGCCGGACACGGAGGCTGGGACTTGGGTACGGTAGGACGTAAAGGTTTGATGGAAAAAGATCTGGTGCTGGACATTGTAGGACGGTTAGGGAAACTGGTCCAAGGCCGTCTAGGCGCGGAAGTCGTTTACACCCGCCAGGATGATACTTACCTCCCCCTGGAAAAGCGGACGGAGATTGCCAACCTGGCGCAGGCGGATATGTTTGTCTCGGTTCATGCGAACTACAGCGAGGATTCCTCGGCGCGGGGTGCGGAAACCTATTACACCAACACTTATTCATCGGTGAGAGCGCGAACTGCCGAAGCCGATTCCGATGCCAATGTGCCCGAGAGCATCAATTGGAATAATGTCGACATTCGTGAAAAAGTGCAGCAGTCGCGCCGCTTTGCCGTCTCGGTCCAGCAGGCGATGCATCGAGCTCTGGCGGCGCAGATCCCCGGCATGCGCAACCGCGGGGTGAAAAAAGCTTCATACGTGGTGCTCACGGGAACGTCCATGCCCGCGATTCTCGCCGAGGTCTCCTTCGTCAGCAGCCCCGCGGACGAAGACAAACTGCAGAGCTCAAACTATCGCCAGAACATTGCGGAAGCTCTGTATAAAGGCATTGCGCAATACGCCGCCACGACCCATCACGTAAATCTTGCCAGCGCTTCGAGCAAACCTAAGGGTTTGTGACGGGAACCGGAATGGGCGCTACCGAACCGGCGTCGTTCCTGAAATTCCGCCGTATTTCTGTAGCCACTTCAATTCTTCGCGTACTTTAATCTTGCCGTGCCACGGATTCTGATCCAGTGAGTGTCCTTCGCCGGGAAAAATAAGCAGGGTGCTGGGAATGTTCAAAGAATGCAGGGCATGATCCAGCAAATAGTTCTCCAGCACAGCCACTCGAATATCGTCCGCGCCAGCCACCATGTGCGTCGGCGTTTTTACCTTATCCATCTGAAAGATTGCCGCTTCACTGTTGTAGCGGTGAGGAACCTCCCAGGGCCGTCCACCAAGATCGTTGGCGTCGTCCAAAGTCAAATCGTCATTCCCCCAATTGGCGATATGTTCCACCGCGCCCGCACCGGTAACGGCAGCTTTGAAGCGCGTGGTCTGCGTAATCAACCAGTTGGTCATGTATCCGCCGTAGCTGTACCCACCAACCGCAAGATGACCGGGATCGGCGATGCCATCTTTCACCAATGCATCCATGCCTTGCAGAATATCCTTGCCCGGACGCGAGACGATTTCCGGGACCATTCTCATCAGAAACTTGTCGCCGTAGCCGGTTGAACCGCGGTAATTGGGTTCAAAGACCAGCCATCCCTGGGTCGCCGCCAAACTGTCCCAGTCATACCAATCCGCTGCAAAGCGGTTGCCGTCGGCGTCGGCGGGTCCGCCGTGAATCAACACGAACGTGGGCAGGTTTTTTGCTTCGAACTTTCCGGGCGGATAGATCAGCATCCCCTCGATGGTGGCGCCGTCCTCCGCCTTCCAGCGATAGGGTTTGCCCCGGGGCAAATCACGCTCGGTGAACAGCTTGTTGAACTCCGTGAGAGGCCGCGCGGCCTGCAGTTTGGCGGCGCTGTCAGCCAAATACACCTCGGCGGGATTTCCCAGCGATGAGTGCACGAACGCAACCCGCCTAGAGTTGGCGGCGGCATCAACTAATTCGTAGGTGCCGGGTAACCCAGGCTGCTCGGAAAAGATCTCCGCAGGCCTGAGCTGGGAATATAACTGGACTTCGGTCCCCAGTCGGGCTGTGGCCAGCACGCTGCCATCAGACGCAACAGAGTAGTGAGCCACTTGACCCGCGAAATCGGCGGCCCATCGCTGAACCTCGCCCCTGTCAGCATCCACCCAGTAGAGGCGCGTTTGCGTGTCCCGATATTTTCCTTCCACGGAACCGGAGTCCACCTGGAAAAAAACATGGCGGCTGTCATTACTCCAGTGGATGTCCTGTTCGATGGCTTCATTGTGGGTGAGCTGGCGGGGCGACTGATCCGACGAAGCGACGCTGAGATCGAGAGAATAGATCTCTGATTCTTCCACTTTCTCAGATCGCTGAGAAACCGACTCAGTCACAAACGCCACCCGGCGTCCATCGGGAGCAACTGCCATCTGCTGAATTCGCCAGGGCGTGCTGGCCAGAGCCCGCGCCCAGGGAGTGGCGTCGGAAGCCTTGCCGGAATTATCTGCCGGCGCGCTGCCGGCTGTGGTCCGGCGCGCAATCGCGTTCGCGAGGCTCACGCTAAAGACTTGGTCGCCCCGTTCCGCGGCACGGTACTCGACCACGTCCTTCCAGTCTTTCTCATAGGCTTCCTTCTGCTGTTTGGTCCAGGGAGTCCGGGTGGCAAAATAGAGCGTGCTGGAGTCGGCTGACCAGGCAAAGGCGTGAACCTTTTCGTCACCCTGGGTCACGGGAAAGGACTCGCCGCCGGCGGCCGAGATCAAAAAGAGCTGCGCGATGCGGCTGTCCTTGTCTTTGTCTTTATCTTTATCTTTATCTCGATCCTTGTCATTTTCTTTACCTTTATCTTTGTCCAGGCTGGCGTCACTGGCCATGGCCGTGGGCCGCTTGGAGAGAAAGGCGATCCAACGGCCATCGGGAGACCACTGCGGCTTGCTGTCGTGGCCGGAATGGGTGAACTGGGTCAGGTTGTCCGCACCGCGGCCGCCATCACGGTATAGCCAGAGATCTTCGCGGAAGATGTTCTGGTCCCAATCCGCGCGGTCGGTCACGATCACAACCGATTCACCGTCCGGAGAGAGCTTCACGTCAGTGAATCCCACGTAGTTAAAAAACTCGTCGAGGGTAAGTCTGGGTTTATCGGCAGCTTGGGCAGAAGCAAAGATCAAAACCACAAACACCACAAACAGGGGGAAGAAGACCGGCTTTCGGATCGTCATAGGAGCAATGGGTCACGACAAGAGATCGATACTACACGGCAGCAGCAGTCGGATGCCAGCTCCGACCCGGCCAATCGCGCGAGCTTATTGTGCCGGCGCAGCGTTCTTCAAGGCGTCACCCAGTCCCTGATTGCTCTTGGCAGCGCTGCCGCCTTCGATCACGCGCCAGCCATCGTCATAGTGGATGAATCCAACGGTGGAGGTGTACTCGGTGCCTTTTGCGTAGAGGGCCGCTCCTACTTCATTCACCGCAGCCCATCGCCACTGAAAATCAACATCCGCCCAGCTCCCATTTTTGTGGATTCCGGTCACCGTCAGCAGTTCCCTCTGCGCCACCGGCACGCTGATGTACTGAGAACTGGCGGCTGTCGCGGAAACCCAGTCGCGCAGGGCATCGACGCCCAGTGGAGTGATCACCATATCCCAGCAAGGCGGGGAAGTAATTTCAGGAGGACAGGAAACGCCGCTGCCCGTAATCCAGCCGCGCCGCCGTAGCGTCACATATTCAGGCGAGGTGTAGTCTTTGTTGGAGATCACGCCGGTTCGCAACCAGAATTGCTGGGTCATCTTGAAGCTGTCGGAGCCGGCAATGAGGTCCGTCGCCAGCCGCCGGGTGAGAAAGTCGCGAGGCGAGCAAGCAACCGTAAGCCACAACAGCGCGAAGATGATGGCAACTTGCGGTCGTAGCATGCTAGCTGGGGATTGTAACCAAACGTGGGCTTCGACGCGGCAAGAAAGGATGATCGGTGATCTGAGGCTCGAATCTGGCAGCCCACCGGCCCGGAATAGCCGTGTTGCAGGATGGGCACCGCCCCTCTGGAGTCACGCGGTATTCCTGAACAAAATAACCGTGCCGCCTAATCAGCGTGTCGTCACACTGGTGACAGCGGGTGTCTTCGAGGCCGTCCACATTCCCCGGCATATTTCCGGCATACACGTATCGTAAACCCGCCTTCTTGCCGATCTCCGCCGCCCTCAGCAGATCCCGAGGACGCGTGTTTTCGGGATCGTCCATTTTGTAGTCTTTGTGAAATGCGGTCACATGCCATGGAATGAATGGAGAGACGCTGACCAGAAAATCAGTCAGGCCTTTCAGTTCGCCTTCCGAGTCGTTAAACCCGGGAATGAGCAAGGTCACGATTTCCAGCCAAAGCCCCATTTGGTGCAAGCTCCGGATGGTTTCGAGAATCGGCGCGATTCTCCCGCCAAGCTGGTGATAGTGGCGATCATCGAAGCTCTTGAGGTCGACCTTGTAGAGATCAACCCACGGCCGAATATATTCCAGCACTTGTGGCGTACCGTTGCCGTTTGAAACAAAACCCGTGATGAGGCCGGCAGCCCGTGCCTCCTTGAACACCGCCACCGCCCATTCGCTGGTGATGAGCGGCTCGTTGTAAGTGCTGACCAGAACCTTTGCCCCTTGGTGCAAGGCGTCCTGCACCAGGGCTTCCGGTGAAGCCTGCAGCGGCGGGGACACAGCCTCGGGGTCGCGCAGGGCTTGCGACGTGACCCAGTTTTGGCAATAACCACAATGGAGATCGCAGCCGAGCATTCCAAAGCTGTAGGCCAGCACGCCTGGGTAGGCATGAAAAAATGGCTTTTTCTCGATCGGATCACACTGCACTCCGCCCACGTAGCCCCAGGGAACATACAAAGTGCCGCCCTGGTTGTAGCGGACCTTGCATACTCCGGGCTGGCCTTCCGGAATGGGGCAACAATGTCCGCAGGCATAACAGCGAACCCGATTGTGCTCGAGTTTCTCGTACAGATCACCCTCACGAACGTTCCGGTAAACAATGTCGCGAAGAGTGGACACGGAAAACCTCTGCCAACATTCTAAACCCGCTTCGAAACGCCTAGGGCGGCGTGGGCAGGCGCGGGAAAACCTACTGCGAAGAAGGAACGTTGCCGGCCCTTTGGTGGTTATGAAGCCAGTCGTTGGCTTGCTGCTGTGCGGCCAGAATCTCGCTCCGGCTCATGCGGGAGGTGAGAACCGCAACCCGATATTTGCTGGCTTGGTCTCCGCCCGCCTGGGCCAGGGCAGACCAGAAGTAGGCCTTGGTCATGTCCGGCGACACCCCCCTGCCGGCCCAGTAGTAGGCGCCTAACGTGGCTTGGGCCAGGATGTGTCCCCGGTCCGCAGCCAGAGCGAACCAGCGCACCGCCTCGGTGTAATCCTGCTTGACCTCTTCGCCTGTCGCGTAGCGCGCCCCCAAAGCGAACTGCGCCGCGGGATCGCCCTGCTCGGCTAACTTGCGGAGGCCAGCCAAGTCGTTGACTTCGGCAGGCAGACTGAGCGGCCTGGAACTGGCGGTTTGTGGCTCCTGGACCTGAGCGCCGGTTCGAGCCAGGCTAACCCGGCTTGAGATCCAAGGCGCAATCAACCATAACAAGGCGAAGAGGAAAGTCATGGCAGCGGCCGCCAGCAGTATTTTTTGCAAGCGCGGACGAGGCGAAAACTCCACTGCAGCCACGGTTCCGGTCATCACTTCGGAAGGGTGCTGCTCGTGGTTACGAGTCGGCTCGATCGGTCGCGGCTGCATTCCCGTCGAAGGCGCTTTCGGTAGGTCAGGCGACGCAGCCGGAACCTCCGCGCCGCTACCCAGGGCGGACACAATGGTTCCGGTCAACTGCTGCAGTTGGCTGATGTCTTGGGGACTGAACGCATACGACTGGGATGAAAATACTTCCAACAGCCCGGCCACCCGGCTCGCCGGCCGGATCGGCACCGCTACGATCGAGCGAACCCCCAGAGCGCGGCAGCTCTCACGATCCACACGGTCGTCCGTCTCAGAATCATCGCAGCGCAGGCACCGGCCGGTGCGGACACATTCCCCGGAGAATCCTGAACTCGCCTGCAGCCGCATGCCAAGCGGTGGCGCGTCGGAACCGGCGCTAGCCTGGCAAATCATTTCATCGCCCACGGATAGTGCGATCGCAGCTCCAGTAGCGCGAGTCAACACCAGCGCTTGCTCCGCCATCAATTGAAGAGCGGCCTCACGATCGTACCCGCCCGCCTCCACCTCTCTCTGGACTGCATTCATCTCGGCCAGTCGATCGCGGGCAGGCTCGGCAGCGCGGAATGCCTCGTGCCGCGGCACGTCGTTCGCTACGCCCTGCGGTACACCGTGCAATCGAAGCGGGCCGCCGGAAGCACCAGCCGACGCATCAGCATCCGCTGGGGCCGTCCATCCACGAGCATGATCGAAGGCGGTGAGGACATTGACAAAGAGCCATTCTCTGAGCTGGCGCAGAGATTGACCGGTCAGTTTCGGAAAACGGATTCCGGCCCGTCCCGAATTATTGGACCAGACCACCCGCCCGGTGGTCCTGATGCGCGTCTTGGTCTCTGAAAGGTCCAGACACAAGTTCAGATTGTGATCGACCTCCAGCGGCGATGCTGTCTGGATAGACACACCATCTTCACTGATGTCCAAAATTTCGCTGAGGTCACGCGACTTCTCCGGGGGAGATCCGTCCAAACTGGTGTAGGCAGGACTGTGCACCATGAGCCGCGCACTGTGACGGCGCTCGGTTACAGGTTTGGATTGCCGGGAAGTGCCGGTCGGCTTGGGCCCGGTGAATTCCATACAAATCTATTAACATATTAACCCAGACAAGTACGGCACACGACAGCCCTTTAGCCGCGTGCAGTTGGCACGCTAAACCCTCGGTTCATTGTGGCTTAAGCAGTCTGGCGGAGCTGTGGCTGGGGCCTCGAGCGGCGGGACATGGCGGCCACCATCACGCTGGAAAGAAGTTGCATAGTGGCGACGTCGCGGGCAGCAAAGGCGTAAGGAGCGGCCGAGAAGACTTCAAACACGCCGAGGGTGCGGCGAAAATGGCGCAGCGGAGCCGCCAGAATGGATCGCACTCCCAGCCGCTGACAGGCAGCCAGATCCACCTGAGGATTCTTTTCCGCGTCGTGGCAAAGCACAACCTCGCCCGTGCGAACACAATCGGCCGAAATACCAGAATCGGATTGGAGACGAACTCCGAGGTCGGGAGCGGTGCGGCCGGAGCGCGCGCGGCAGACCATCTCGTCACCTTTGCGCAGGGCGATCGCCGCGCCACTGGCGCCGGTCAAAGTTTGCGCACGTTCGGCAATCACGCTGATGGCCGGCTCCAAATCAATTTCCGCGCCCAGGGCCGGCACTCCGTAACCTGCGGGCGCGCCTCCGGTTGAAGACGGCGACGCGCACCGGACATGGCTTCGTCCAGGAGCAAGTGAGGCGAACGACACCGGCAAATGATTCTCCAAGTCCGCCGCGGGAGACACAGGTACAGTGCGAAGCAGTTCACGCACCAATCGGTCGAGCTCCGCGTCGGCGATCAGATGCGCGGTCTGCTGGCCGCGCAACGATCCGCCCAACAATCGCGACATACCGATCAGGGATCCACTCCCGCACGCCAGACAGTATGGGGTATTGTTTTCGCTGATTAATTCGCACGCCACGCAAAAGACTGCGGTTTGCAAACCAACAAAGTGAGCGTCGCGCGCCTTGATCCAATCCATATTTCTGAAATTCTCCAGGTATTGAGCGAGATAAGAAAATAAACGGTGCGGTAGCGCACAAACAGTGACGCGGCTGGTTCACCCTGTGGATAAGTGCCTACCGCTAAAGCATGAAAGCCGTCGCGGCAGAGGCGGAAAGTAAGCCGCGAGGTCGCACTCAAATTTCGCCACCAAGCTGGGGAATACCGAGCCACGCGCTGCCGCTCGATGCCAGCCAGGTTCGGATTCGGCTTCGGATTCACTCGGGCCCGAAGCAGGGAGTAGCCGTGCGACGCGTACAGCAGATCATCTCGCCAAGCTAGCCCTCGCAGGGCGAGGAAATGTGGTGATGCGGGCCAGCGCAAAAACATTCGGTTCGGGCGTCGACACCGTGGATGCTTGAATGAATGCCATTCCTCTGCTCGCAGTTCAGCCTTCAGAAGTCAAGACTCTGAGGCTTTTCAAATCTCAGCCGTCAGTTACAAGTTTTCAGTTCTCAGTTTTGAGGACCAGGTAGGGGCCGATTGCCAGCACGTCCATGCGGGTGCGTTTGAAGCAGTCGATCGCCTCTTCCGGAGTACAAACGATGGGTTCGTTTTCATTGAAGCTGGTATTTAAAATCACGGGAATCCCCGTCCTGCGCTCACAAGCCCGGATCAAGTCGTAATAAAGAGGATTTTCCTCCCGGCTCACGGTTTGAAGCCGTCCGGTGTCGTCTACATGGTTGACGGCGCAAAGCTGAGCGCGCTTTTCTGGACGAATCTTGTAAACGTGAAGCATGAACGGGGACGGATGGTCATACTCGAAGTATTCGTTTTGGCGCTCCACCAGAATCGAAGGCGCGAAGGGACGGAACCACTCGCGATGTTTGATGCGGGCATTGAGCACATCTTTCATGTCTGGCAGACCGGGATGGGCGACGATTGAACGATTGCCCAGCGCCCGCGGGCCCCACTCCATCCGCCCCTGAAACCAGCCCACAACATTGCCCGCGGCGACCTGTTCCGCTACCGCCTCGAGTAGGGGCTCTCGCTCCAGCTTACGATAGCTCAGGTTCGCTTTCTTGAGATCCGATTCGATCCGCGATTCGGAAAACTCCGGTCCTAGGTACGAATTCTTCATCTCGTAGCGGCGAGGCTGGCGCAGAGTGGAATGATAAGTGTGCAAAGCCGCGCCGATCGCCAGTCCTTCATCACCGGCTGCGGGCTGGATCCAGGTCCGTCGAAAAGGAGTTTGCTCAAAGAGCTTCCCGTTGGCAACGCTGTTTAGCGCGCAGCCTCCGGCCATGGCCAGATCTGACAGAGGCACGCGCTGGTGCAATTCCTTGAGCAGGTGAAAGAAGACTTCCTCAAAACGACGCTGCATGGCATAGGAGAGATCCATGTCGCGCTGCGTAATCTCGGCGTGTGGCTCGCGCGGCCTACCAAAAAGCTTCACCATGAAGTCAGAAAAATGGCGCGCCATGCGCACCGTGCCGTCGGGTTGAATTTGCATACCCTGGTTGCTGCCCAGCGGCATAAAGTAACTCAGGTCAAGCTGAAATCCTCCGTCACAGAGATTGACGGCTTCACGGATCCGCTCGCAGTAAGTCTCCTTCCCATAGGGCGCGAGGCCCATAACCTTGCCTTCATCACCGTATTTCTTGTAGCCGATAAACTCACAGATCATGGTGTAGAAACTGCCCAGTGAGTGGGGCAGGAAAACTCGCTCGAGCACTTCAATCTCATTGCCTTCGCACCGCGCCATCATGGTGGAAACGAAGTCGCCGGAACCGTCGTAGCTGAAGCCTGCCGCCTTCTCCCATGGCGAACAGTAGTAAGCGCTAGCGATGTGAGCGATGTGGTGCTCGAGATGATGCTCCTGAAAACTGAGCTTCTTCGGATCAACCTCCAGCGCCTTAGTCAGTAACGAGCGCAGGTCACGCAAGGCTTCCTTACGTTGGCGGAGGCGGATGAAGTTCAGAATTTTGGCGGGATTCGCCAGGGCGTACTGGACTTTTTTCGCCAGGTTGGCGTCGCTGTCCTGACCCACCGCAACGTGGTCCACATCCCAAATTTTCGCGCCGACCGCATCCAGGCACGCCTTAACCGCCAGTGCAGGGAAGCCAGCGTAATGCTTCACCCGGTTCAGGCGCTCTTCCGCAATGGCAAAGACAACTTCTCCATCCTGCACGAGGGCAGCGGAGGCATCAGCGTGAAACATGTTGAGGCCGAGGATCAGCATGATGATCCAGATTCTGAAAATGTCATGCTGTGGCCCGCCCGGCTAAGTCCGCGGCGGTCTGCTTCGAGCCGCCCTCGAGAAAAGCCTGCATCCAGAGCTCCAGAGTGAGGAATTGCCAAATCTGCATTGACCAATCCTGGGTGCCGCTGCGATGCCCCTCGACGAATGCCCGGACGGCCTCGGGACGGAGCAGGCCTCGTTCGCGAATACGAGACTCGGAAAGCAGGTCGTCGGTCATTTCATTGAGATCATGCGCCAGCCAGTAGTCGATCGGCGCCGCGAAACCGGCTTTCGGCTGGCTCAACGCGGCAAAGTGTCTTTCATCGCCTTGCCCAATATGTACTCGGTAGTGGAGCGGAAAAGCCTTTGCGCTTCAACTTCGGCGGCACCTTTCAGGCCACGAACTCGGCCAATTCACGATCCAGGAACGGCACCCGAACCCTCCACGGAAGACGCCATGCCCAGCATGTCGTTATAAGTGCGATTGAGACTGGCCATGAAAATTTTGGTATCAAGATAAAGCATCTGGTTCAGGAAATCCGAGCCCTCGACGTCGCAAAGCCGGCGCGATCACGAAGAGTCGGTTCCAGTCGAGATCTCCCCGAAAAAGCGGGAGCATAGAGGGCAAATTTCTGCTTCGCATCCAGATACGTACAGTTCATCATGAAAACGCTCGGTTGAGGAGAGCGAAGCGCCGGAGCCATCTTTTCAACATTCGCACACTTCCCTACACCGGCGTGCCCCGGAAGGCTGGGAAGACCGACTAGACCTCCCGCGATCAGGCACCGCGGCTACCCCTGAGCATGACCGTCGCCTGCTTGCAGCGCCTCGCGGCACACCAGGTACGCTGCCATAATGGCAGGGTCAGCCGTGGGTTCGTACATGTGCCATATGATGCGAGGCTGTAGATCCGCCACGAGACCCAATACAGAATTCGTTACTCAATGAATACAATAAATAAAGAATTCGTACCAAGAATTCGTATGAAGGATACCTACACCGGGGAACCGTCGCGGCCACCTCTCCTGGTGCTGGCTTGACCCGTATTCCCCTACGGTGGGAAAAGGGCGCAAGTACGACCCGCATATGACATTGCACCCGCTTCGACCGTCTCGGCTTACTTTTTCCCGTAACCACACCATACCTACCCACCACTATGCAAAATTTTTCCTGCCTCGGCCCCAGACTTTGATAACCTATTTCTTGACAACCATAACTGGCTGTTGAACAACCCTTCCCTGTTTGCCTCTAACGGAAACGGCCATATTCTTGCTCCCATGCTGCTAACGAACGGGGTCTGACGGACCCGAAGGAAGGAAAAAGGAAAGAGGAGCAGGTTGTTACCGCCAGAGATAATATTGAATAGAAGGCAGCCATCTCGAAGCGCGGTACATCAAGATTAGCATGCCGCCCGACCGGATCAGCATTATGCCTCAGGTATCCCAAACCGGTCCCTTCTCCTTACTGCCTTACCGGCGGCCGCCGTGGAGAGAGTTCATTCTCATCATGGGGTTGCAGTCCCTCGGGCTATTTTTGCTGACCTGGCTTGGAATGTTGAACCCGGGCGTGTTGCCCGATCCGGTCCACGATTATCACTTTGTTCGTCTGGTCGATACTCCGCCTCCGGTGAGCCTGGAACCGGCCCCAGTGAAAGAGATTCCTGCTCCGCGGGTCGCGCGTGTGGAAACCCCAGCCCCCAAGGTGCTTCGCTTGCCGCCGCCCGAAATACAGCCCAAGCCTCGCCAGCCTGGCCCCGAGGATGCACCGATTGCGCCCAACATTGAAGTGGCAGCCCACAAACCGGTTCCCCTTCCGCCTACCCTTGCCGTAATTCCGCGACAACTGGTGAAGACCAATATTTTTTCCAGCGGCAGCTCGGCAGTGCCCGCCATTGCGGCAGCACCGCAGCACGTGCAGACCGGAGGCTTTGGCGATCCAAATGGCGTGCCCGCCCGCGAAACCAACGGCAGGCCAGTGACCATTGCCCAATCCGGGTCGTTTGATTTGCCTTCCGGACCGGGCTACGGCAATGGCACGGGAGGAGCAAAGGGCGTTCGTGGCGTGGTGGCTAGCGCCGGCTTCGGCAACGGCACCGCGACTGGCGACGGAAGTGGCAAAGTGAACAGCTCCCGGGGCACAGTGCAGAAAGGCGGCTTCGGCGATACTGCAGCCGTCTCCCCAGCTCAGCTCCGGCCCAAGTCGGCCGACGACTCAACGGCAAAAATGCTCCCCGCCGAAGTGATTTCCAAACCTACCCCAGCTTATACGATGGAAGCCAGAAACCTGCGCATCGAAGGTGAAGTAGTGCTCGAAGTGGTCTTCGAAGCCTCCGGCAGGCTTCGGATCGTGCGGGTGGTGCAGGGTCTCGGCCACGGTTTGGATGAGTCGGCCGTTCATGCCGCCGAGCAGATTCGCTTCAAGCCAGCGAAGCGGGATGGGCAACCCTCCGATTACACCGCGCTGGTGCATATCGTGTTCCAGTTGGCTTGACAACTTCCTGAAGCATTTTGATTTTTGGGATTGCGCATCGCCCCTCCCAGGGCCGATTTGGCGTGAGAATGGGTTGGAGGCTGGAGACCAACTTAGTCGAGCTTACTGAATCGCGCTTCCGACTGACGAAAACACGTTATTGGCGTTGGAGCCGATCAACCGGATCGTGCCCACTACAATCACCAGAATAACAGCCAGCATCACGGCATATTCAGCCACGTCCTGCCCTTGATCGTCGTACCAGATATTCCCGAGCCACTTCGCCATTGCCGCCCTCCTTGGAACTACGGTTCGTCCCTTCTGAGTTCTTTGCCTGCCGACGCCGCAACCACGCCGCAGGCGCTAAACCCAGAGTTGCAAATCTTTTACTAGGGTAAATGTGGCGTACCGAACTGCCAATAGCCCAATTGTGGAAAGACATAGCACCAAAGTGCTAGCCCTTTAGGCGATGGTCTTGATGGGCAAGGCTTGGTTGACGGCAAAAAGGGCCAACTCCAGGCGGGTCGAGACCCCCAGTTTGTCGAAAATGTTGCTCAGATGGTGCTTGACCGTGTCTTCGCTGATCTTGAAGTATTCGGCGATTTCCTTGTTGGAGTAGCCCGCCACCACTGCGGAGACAATCTCCAACTCTCGGGGCGTAAGACCGAACTTTTTTTGCTTCGCTTCTTCCCCGGAGGACTGCACCAGATTCCTCAAATATTGCACCAGGTTGGACACGCTCTCCCGGCCCACCCAGTACTCTCCCGACATGACCGTGTGGATGCTTTTCAGCAGGAGTTGGGTGGCAGAATCCTTCAGCACGACTCCGCGCGCCCCCAGCTGCAGGGCCTCAACAATCTGTTTCTTCTCGGCGGCAGCGGTCAGCAGAATGACCCGAACTGAGTTGGAGACCGGACCGGAACTCATCTCCCGCAGTGCTTCCAGTCCTGGCATGCGGGGCATCGCCAGATCTAGAAGCAGGATGTCAGGCTTCAACTGTTGGGCCATTTTTACTGCTTCGGCCCCGTCGCATGCTTCTCCGATAACCTTGAGATCGGGTTCGGCTTCCAGAAGTCGGCGCAGGCCATCGCGAAAGATAGGATGGTCGTCGGCGAGCAGAATGCGCACGGGCTGGGATCTTCGATTATCCATAGGCCGCTTCCGGCTTCTGCGGGACGCTGATTTCGAGACGCGAGCCCTGTCCCGGAGTTGATTCTATCGCGAGTTCGCCTGCAATAACACGCACCCGTTCCTTAATAACCAGCGGCCCTCGTCCGAGCGCGTCCAGTTCCTCTTGAGACAGGCGGCCGCTGAAGGGAAAGCCACGGCCGTCGTCTTCAATCACCAGCGTCCAGCGGCCATTGGCCGCACCCAGCCTTACCAGGACGGCGTGCGCACGACTGTGCTTGCGCACGTTGACCAAGCCCTCCTGCACAATGCGGGTTAACTCGCGGCAGACAGGCTGGGGCATGTCCGGCGCTTCCAGATCGGAGGAAAAACGCGCAGTGATCCCGGTTTCGCGTTGAAATCTTTCCACCGTATCTGACAGAAATCCGATCAGCTTTCTGGAGTCTATATCGAGCGATTTCATCTGTTGCATCAGTTCCCGCAGCTTGAGAACCTCTTCCCGCAGGAGCCCCTGAATCCGGCCCAACTCCTCGGGTACCATCTCGGCCCGGGTTGCGGACTGGCGTCGCAGCACATCCACTTGCATTTCCACCGCAATCAGCGACTGGACCGCGCCGTCGTGCAGTTCGCGGGCAAACCGGGCGCGTTCCAGGGCTCCGGCCCGCAGCCGCAAACGTCGCAACAAATACACGTTGTATACCGCGGGACCGATCTGGCGTACGAGCTCCTGCAGGAAGCGCAGCTCTTCCGTCATCTCTCCGGTCAATGACGGGTCAAGAAAGAAAATCCGGCCCCGCCATTCCTGGCCGAAGATGAAGGAAACCGTCATGAGATGGTCGAAGGCATGCTGGTTTGCCAACCGATCAAGAGATTCCGAAGCCGCATCCGGAACCTTCAGTCCGGCATGGTCCAGGCCCAGCAGCGCGCAGCTTGAACTGCCTGCATGACCGTTGCGCCAGGCATACGAAGTTTCAGCCGGACTGTTGAACAGGTACATCTCGCGGTCGGAAGGCAGAGGTTCGAGCCAGCGGAAAAAGGAAGGCTCACCGTTTCGAAGCAGCATTTCACCGACATACACACGTTGGCCGCTGGCTTCCTGCGACGCGATCAGGGCTCGCCCCGCGCCGTACATGACCAGCAACTCGCCCACAATCTCCTGCAGCGTGCCGCTGAGGCCGGCCTCGACCCGCACTTTCCCCATTATGCGCGCGATCACCGCCTTTTCCGAGCGCAACTGCTTCTGCTGCTCGGCTAAATATCCCAGCAATAGTCCCATGACCAGAAGATAAATCGAGAGCATGAAAAGACGTTTGGGCTCGAAATCTGTAGGTTGCACCCGTAGCAACGGCAAGTGGAAATGCGAAAGTTGCTTGTCCACCCAGTCAAAGAACCCCAGCTGAAGTGCCAGGCTTTCAAGCCACAACAGACACACCGCAGAGGCTGCCGTAGCCACGGTCTCCCATAAACCCCAGCGGTAGGCGGCGGCAGCCAGCACAAAGACGAAGAAAAGGAAGAAGGGATTGGCTTGGCCGGTGGCGAAGATTGATATCAACGCCGGCCAAACTATGTCCGCCGCGTGAACCAGGCGGCGAAATGAAACCGTCGACTGTTCGCGCCGCCGCAACAGCAAGATGACAATTACGCCCTGGGCAATATAGAACGCCAGCAGGCCGTAGGCCCAAAAGGAGTAGCGGATCTCACCCGGATCCATCCGGATGGCCACCAGGGCAGAAATAGCCAAAAAAACGCGGGCTGTCGCCAGCCATCGTTCAATGCGGCGTATTTCGCCGGGACCGATGGGAGCCCTCTGCCGCCACAGAAACCGATGTCGCAGCACTTGAAATGGCAATCGAATACAACTCACGAGTCGCTGCCCACGATACTATTGGCTGGATGCAAAGAAGAGCAAGCGGAACTTGTTACCACTCTGCTACGCGCCTGCAATCACGGTCGCTTTCGCGCACTCGCCGGTTTCAGGTTCCGGTCAAAAAAGTCAGAGGTCGCGTGATAGGCTTTAATCCAGTCCTTCCACATCAGGAAATCGTGGATTTCATCCGGAAAGATGAGCTCTTCAAACACCACGTGCCGTTCCCGCAGCCGCTGGGCCAGGTCCACGGTCTGCCCGAACGGGACATTGCGGTCGTCATCGCCATGAATCAGCAATACCGGCGACTTCCAACTGGACACGGCCGCATCCGGCGAAGAGTCGAACGCCAACTTCTCGGCCTCCTTCGCATCCGGCGCTCCCGGACGATGCTCCCAATGGGGCAGAAACACTGACCAGTCGTGCACACCGTGCAGGTCAACTCCGGCGACAAAAACATCGGAGTTGCGGGCCAGCCCCAGGGCCGTCAGATATCCGCCATAAGACCCACCCCAGAGCCCAATTTTTTTGGGATCAACCGTCGCCTGACTTTGCAGAAACCTGGCTCCCGCGAGAATGTCCTTATATTCCGCTGCTCCCCGCCAACTCGCGTTGTCGGCCTCCCGGAAAGCGCGGCCATACATGATTCCAAGACGATAATTTATGGAGAGCACAACGTAGCCCTGGCTAGCCAGGTATTGGTTCATGGCGTACGCGTTGTGGTAGTAGTACATGTAGTGGAAGCCGAGCATCATCTGCCGCACCGGTCCGCCATGGGCGAAGATCAGAGCCGGCCCCGGTTGGTTTCGTCCCGCAGGAACAAACAACTGGCCGTGAATCTCCAAACCATCTTCGCTGTTGAAGACGACTTGCTTGGGCGTGACCAACTGTTTTGCGGGAAAGTCGGTAGGCAGCGCTTCTTGGGCCAGCAATTCCCTTCCCCGCGCTGTCAGGTGAACCGGCATCGCAGGAACGGTCGCGCTGGAGCCGAGGCATACCATCTGAGTTCCCACCCCGGTTTCCACCGGACTCCACTCGATTGTCTCCCCTTTGGTCAGTGACTGCGGCTTTCCCCCTTCCAGGCTAACGCGCCAGAGGTGCCGGCGCTCAATGTCCTCCGGATTCGAAGACTGCTGATTCGAGGAGAAGATGACCGAGCGCCGGTCGGCGCTGAGCGTAACATCTTCCACCTCAAACGATCCCGGAGTGAGCAGCACCGGCGCGCTGCCTGACGCGGTGACGGAGTACAAGTGATTCCAGCCATCCTGTTCGGAGGCAAACAGCAGCTGGTCGTTGCCGGCGAAGTAGAAGGATTTGTCAGCCGTCTCCTTAGGAAACGAATCGTTCGCTTCCCTTCCACTGCGCCAGATTTCCTTCGCCTCTCCGGTCGCAGAATCAGCCACCCAGATTGCCCAGGGAACAGGGCGCACCGGAATCAACGGAAGCTTCTCTTGAACGCCGGGAAGTCGCACAAAGCCAAGGTGACGCCCGTCCGGCGACCAGCGGGGCATGACATCACGATCCGCGCTCGGAGTAAGATAGCGCACACTCTCGCGCCCGAAGTCATAGATGGCGATGAAGCTGTGATCGTCACGCTTGCTGACTAGCGCGATCTGGCGTCCATCGGGAGACCATCGTGGATCCGAATTATCCCCGCGAAGATCCGTGAGCTGATGAGCCGGGGCTGCTCCCATGACCGGAGCTATCCATAACTGTTTTCGCGCCGCCCACACCGCGAATTGTCCGTCGGGTGACAGTTCAACGTCTTCACATTCTTCCTCGCCGCAGCCCATCTCACCCAGCATTCGGGGAGCGCCTGCGTCTACCTCGACCGCCCAAACCTGTTGCTTCCGCGACCAAACTCCGTTGGTGGGATCGGCGACTCGTCCATTTTCGTTGGTCTCGCTGCCGCGAACGAACACCAGAGTGCGGCCATCCGCAGTAATGCGCAGGCTGGCGATGGGCAAACCTTCGTCGCCCTCATAGCGCGTTACCTGCCGGGCCGCGAAGTTGGGCGCGTCCGCCACCCATAGGTTGCGAACTCCTTTCGCATTGAACACCCAGGCTACCCTTCCGCCGCGGGACGCCGCGACCAGGTTCGAAGGAAAGGGCGAACTCATCACCTGTTCGAGGGTGAAGTTCACCGCTGCGGCCCCAGGGGCGGAGACAAGGAACTGGATGAAGAACAGCAGGAACAGAATGGATCTACATCGCGGGAAAATGTGCGCTCCAAATATCTGCATAGGAGAAGAAGCCTACTCTGTTGATTTGTGACCTGCCAAGCCCTTCTTCTTACGGATGCCTTACCGCCTTCAGTCTTACCGCCTTCAGGTCGTCCCCAGCTGTGTTCTAGCATCCGCGGGAGGCTCCGCCGAACTGGTGTAAAGTGTTTGCCCATGGACGCACTGCTCCTCCATCGGCTGCATTTCGCTTTCACAGTTACTTACCACTATCTGTTTCCTCAGCTGACGATGGGGCTGGCTTTATTGATCGTGGTTCTCAAGACGATCGCGATCACCCGGAAGGACGAGCGTTACAACGAAGCGGCACGGTTCTGGGCTAGGATCTTTGCCATCAATTTTCTTATCGGCGTAGTGACCGGAATTCCCATGGAATTTCAGTTCGGCACCAACTGGTCGCAGTTCGCCCGGGTCACGGGAGGAGTGATCGGCCAGCCCCTTGCCATGGAGGGCGTCTTCTCGTTTTTCCTGGAGTCGACATTCCTGGGGCTGTTTCTTTTCGGAGAGAAGCGGCTTTCGATGTGGGGCCATTGGGCGTCTGCGTTCCTGGTCTTTCTCGGGTCCTGGATCTCGGGATTTTTCATCATTGTCACCAACGCGTGGATGCAGCACCCGGTTGCCTATCGTGTCCTGCCGAATGGTTCGTATGAGGTGACGAGTTTTTGGGGTTTGCTGACAAATCCATGGGCGTTGCTGCAGTATGCGCACAACATGTCGGGCGCGGTAATCACAGCCGCTTTTGTCATGTGTTCCGTTGGCGCATTTTATGTTCTAGAAAATCGCTTCTCCGAGCATGGCCGAATTTTCTTGGGGGTGGGCGTGATTGCCGGGCTTGTCTCGTGCATTACGCAGATTTTTCCCACCGGAGATATGCACGGCCGTTACATGGCCAAACATCAGCCCGTGGCAGTGGCTGCCATGGAAGGTCTGTTTGTCTCCGAGAAAGGCGCTGGCATCGTGCTAATGGGGCAGCCCGACGAGGAACGCCAGCGCATCGACAACCCGGTGGTGGTGAACGATGTCTTGAGTTTCCTGATTTACGGCACCACGCGAGCCGAGGTCAAGGGCCTTGATCAATTTCCCCGGGATCAGTGGCCCACGCCGTTTCCGCTTTTGTTTTACGCCTACCACATCATGGCTGGCCTGGGCACGTATTTTGCGTTGCTGATGACCGTGGCAGCTGTTCTACTCTGGCGCGGCAAACTCGTGCAGAGCCGCTGGATGCTGTGGCCGCTGCTTTTGAGCTGCCCGCTTCCGTACATTGCCAATACAGCGGGATGGATGACCGCGGAAATCGGCCGTCAACCCTGGATTGTCTATGGCCTGGTGCGAACCTCGGCAGGCTATTCGAAAAGTGTGTCGGCCGCTAATACTCTGTTTACCCTGCTGGGATTCATGGGCATGTACACCGTACTCTCGATTCTGTTTATCGTTCTGGTCTATCGCGCTATCGATAGGGGCCCGGGCGGGGCGACAGGCACGGCGCATGGCGGCGCCCGGTTAAGTGTGGGGTGAGGAATGCAAATGGGATTCGTATGGTTCTGGCTGGTCGCAATCATGCTGGTCGCCTACGTGGTGCTGGACGGGTTTGACCTTGGGGTCGGCATTCTGCACCCGTTTCTTGCCCATAATGAAAAGGAGCGGCAGCTCATGTTGCGCACCATCGGCCCGGTATGGGACGGCAACGAAGTGTGGCTGATCGCCGCGGGGGGCACGCTATATTTCGCATTTCCACTGCTCTATGCCTCCGCCTTCAGCGGTTTTTATCTTGCGTTAATGATCGTGCTATGGCTGCTGATCATGCGTGGCGCCAGCATCGAACTCCGCATGCAGGTCGATTCTGGGGTCTGGCGATCTTTTTTCGATGGGCTGTTCTTTTTCTCGAGTGCGCTACTCGCGATTTTTTTTGGCGCCGCTCTGGCCAATGTCATTCGCGGCGTTCCCCTAGCCGACGATGGTTATTTCTTTCTTCCCCTTTGGACGAACTGGCGCGTTGGTGACGAACCCGGCATCCTGGACTGGTATACGGTGATGGGGAGCGTTGTTGCTCTGGTCGCACTGGCAGTTCATGGAGCACTGTACGTAGCCATAAAAACAGACGGCGACCTGCAACAGCGTGCCAGAGTCCTGGTCCGGCGCCTGTGGATCGTGTTGCTCGTAGTCACAGTCCTGAGTTTGCCGGCGACGATGATTGCACGCCCCGACTCGGTTGCGAACTACCGCATGTATCCGGTCGCCTTCGGGATCCCTGTGCTGGTACTACTAGCGCTGGTGGGGATCATTCATTTTTGCCGTCGAGAAGCCGAACACCAGGCTTTCGCTTGTTCATGCGTCTATCTCGCGGGGATGATGGTGGGAGCGGCTGTGGGCCTGTATCCTCGTCTGCTGCCTTCCAGCGTCGACCCCGCGCATGACCTCACCATCCAGAAGGCTCTTTCCGGGCCGTATGCTCTGCGCGTAGGGCTGGCTTGGTGGGTGCTCGGGATGCTTCTAGCTTTCACTTACTTCTTCGTTATCTATCGCATGTTCCGGGGCAAGGTTTCCTTGGAGGACGCTGGCCACGAGCACTAAATGAGGACTTTCACTCGGTTCCGCCCAGTAGGAGATTCCCGCGGCGGGAAGCCCGGGACTTACTGGCAGCCTAGGGTTACTCCCACAGCCACGCTATGTTTGTTAAGATCAGTAGCTGAGGGGGTTACATGGCAAATCTGAAAGGACTGGAGTCAGTTGTCTCGCAACTAAGATTGGAACGAACCAGTTTGGTTAACCAACTAAGACATGTGGACGCTGCTCTTTCAGTTCTGGGCAAGTTGGATGACGGACGTTCCTACACAAAACCTAGACGGAGAACACTCTCTGCCGCTGCCCGAAGAAAAATCGCCGCAGCCCAGAGGGCACGTTGGGCGAAGGTGCGACAGGCGAAGAAAGCGGCCTAGCGGTCAGTGCGATTAGAATCAGAGAGCCCCGTCAGGTAACTGCCCTGGCGGGCTTTTTTGTTTCGGGGCTGAAGTCCTGTTTCCTACCCAGCCGCCGCAGCCCCTGAAGGGCCGCACTTCCGCGGCCGCCCCAAGCACAATCGCCCCAAGTTCACCACTCCATCGGCAGACCCACGTAGTTTTCCGCCAGGCTCTGGGAGGCTGCGCGCGAGCTGGTTACGTAGTCCAGTTCGGCGACCTGGCGGCGTCTGTCGAAGAGATTTTCGTCGGGGAAGCGGTGCAGCATGGAGGTCATCCACCAGGAAAACCGTTGCACCTTCCAAACGCGCCGTAAGCAGGTTTGAGAATACGCATCAAGCAGGTCGTGATGTCCGGTGGTGTAGAAGTGCGCCAGCGCGCGGGCCAGTACGCGAACATCAGCGACCGCAAGATTCAGGCCTTTGGCGCCGGTTGGCGGGACGATGTGGGCGGAGTCACCGGCGAGAAACAGCCGGCCGTATTGCATAGGCTCGACCACGAAACTCCGCATTCCGGTTACGCCTTTTTGAATAACCGGACCTTGGGTAAGTTGCCAGCCCGCTGAGGCGAGACGGGTATTTAGTTCCTCCCAGACCTTTTCGTCGGGCCACAGATTGATGTCTTCGTCCGGCTGGCATTGCAAGTACAGGCGGCTGATTTTTTCTGAGCGCATGCTGAGCAGGGCAAAACCGTGATCATGATAGGTGTAGATGAGTTCTTCCGAGGAGGGCGGCGCTTCCGCCAGAATGCCAAGCCATGCGAAGGGGTAGACCCGATCATACTCGGCGAGAACGACAGCGGGGATGCTGGGCCGGCAAATGCCGTGAAAGCCGTCGCATCCGGCAATAAAGTCGCAGGTCAGCTCGCAGTCTAGGCCTTCTTTCTGGTATCGGATTTTAGGTTTCGAGCCATCGAAATCGTGCACGCTGACGTTTTCGACCTCAAACAGGACCTCACCGCCGGCCGCGAGGCGAGCGTTGGTGAGATCTTTGACGACTTCATGTTGGGAGTAGATGGTGATGCCTTTTCCTCCAGTCAGATCCTTGAAATCGATGCGATGGCGGCGTCCATGGAAGCGCAACTCAATTCCATGGTGGACCATACCTTCGCGCTTCATCCGCTCGCCCACTCCGGTGTCTGTGAGCAGGTCAACGGTGCCTTGTTCCAGAACGCCCGCGCGGACGCGTTCCTCAACATATTGCCGGCTGCGATTTTCGATCACGACCGATTCAATTCCCTGCAGATGGAGAAGGTGGGAAAGCACCAGGCCAGCTGGTCCCGCGCCTACGATTCCGATCTGGGTGCGTGATGGGATAGGCACCGGCGTTTTCCGACGTCGCAATCAAAGACTATCAAAAAGACCACGGTTGAGCCGGTTTCGCCGGCACCCAAAGTAGAGACAGATAGCGGTATTTTTCCGATTCTCGACGAACACACTGGCGACCATGACACACTGGGAATCAGACTCGTGCGCGGTGCCGCCAGATGATCGCAAGCCGAAGGGCCAAAAAGACTGCCGCGAGAGAAAAAACCGAGCCTCCTTGCTCATCCCTCGTTGAGCATTGTGTCCATCGCTGTACTTATTCTTTGGACGGTGCTCTGTACCGTGTCCAATGCGAAGACGCACTGGGGCACCTTTTTTGGAAATACCATCGCAGATTGGTCCGAAGTCGTGGTGACTGTGATTGCCACCAAGTATCTTTACGAACGGGGTTCCGCTGAGAGCAGAAAGCTGCCGAGGAGCCGGCAGGGTTCCGCCTGGGAAAAAATAAGCGGATTCTCGCGACTAAACTTGGAGCTGATCATTTGATCACCAGCGCCAGAATCTGGGTCCACGCGGAGAGAGGTTGCCGACAACCTGCCCCCATTTTCGACTCTAGCTCGGCGTGGAAGTAGAGGCCGACCCAGCAAAGTCCGGTCACCAGCAGAAGCAGCTTCAGGGAATGATCGGGAGTACCGACCTTGGAACTGGAGGCCTGCCAGCGGGCCAGCGGCCTCATTCTCCTTCAGTCTTGGCCGCAGCCGGTTTCTCATGCTCAGGAGAGGGTGCGGGCTTTTGTGAGTCTTCATCAGCGTCTTTTGCGATGTATTGCACAATCAAAGTAATACGGCGATTGGAGGGATCAAGCGGGTTGTCCTTCTTGCGCAGACTCTGATCGGCGAACCCGCGAATCTGTGACACCTGGTCTTGTCCCAAGCCTTCTTCTTGCATCAGGCGCCGGGCGGCATTGGCACGGTCCGCCGAGAGTTGCCAGTTGCCATAATCGCGAACGCCGGCGTAAGGCTTTGAGTCCGTGTGCCCCTCAATCGAGACCTTGTTCGGCAACTTCCCCAACTCTCCAGCCAGCATAGCCAGTAACTCCCTCCCTCTCCTGCTCGGCTACTGCCGCTGTCGAAGAAAGTCCCGGATTCGGTTTCCAAAAGTTCGATGCGCAGTCCTTCGGAAGTGATCGTGATCTCGATCTGGTTCTTGAGTTTCTCGAAGTCGCTCATCTGGCGGACGGCCTTCTGCAGCTCCTCCTTTAGTTTCTGCATATTGTCCTTGGTCAAGGAGAAATTTTCTCCCGATCCGACCAAATTGGTGCCAACCTTCTTGGATGTGCCCGACGGATCTTTGAAGTATCCGCCCACCGCTTCTTGCACCTGCTTGCTGGAATTGAGCAGCCACAGTACGATGAACAGCGCCATCATGGCGGTGACGAAGTCTGCATAGGCGACCTTCCATGCGCCGCCATGATGCCCGCCATGGGCGGCTTTTTTCTTGATGATGATGATGGGGCGAGCGCTTTTCTCCACAGCGTGTCTGTTCCTCGCTTTATGCTGACGCCGCCGCCGCGGCCTCGGGTTCATCACCTCCGCGGCAAGCCTTTTCGACTTCCGGAAAAGAAGGGCGCACGTGTCCGGGGATGGCGCGGCGAGCGACTTCCACCGCCATGATGGGCGCGGTTCCCTTCAGAAATGAAAAGATGAATACGCGTATCACGTGAAGGTAGGCGCTTTCGTCGTCGGCGGCTTTGGTCATGTTCGCGGCCAGCGGAGCCACCAGACCGTAGCAGAGCAGGATGCCCAGGAATGTGCCCACCAAAGCGGCCGCAACTTTCTTTCCAATTTCTTCCGGCGGTCCACCGAGCGCACCCATCGTAATGACGACACCCAGCACGGCGGCAACAATGCCCAGGCCGGGCAGGGAATCCGCCATGGTACTCAACGCCGCGATGGGCTGGGTCGCCTGGTGGTGGTGCACTTCCATTTCGAGTTCCAGAACCTGGTCGAGGTCGAAGGGTTCCATTCCGCTCACCGCCATACGCAAGGTGTCGCAGAAAAAATCGCGAACCTGGTGGTTCTTGACGAAGAGGGGGTTTTTCGACAGGATTGGACTTTTGGCAGGGTCCTCGACATCGACCTCCAACGACACCAATCCCTCCCGGCGCGCCTTGTTGAGCAGGTCGTAGATGGTCTTGAGAGATTCCAGGTAAACCTTCTTGCTGAATTTTGATCCGCCAAAGACGCCGGCAACCCCCGCGGCCATTTGTTTAAGGATGTGAAGTGGATTGCCGATCAGGACGGTTCCGATCGCAGCCCCACCGATAATGACCAGTTCGGCGGGCTGCATGAGCACCTTGAGGTTCCCGTGCTCCATCAGATATCCCGCTATCACCGCGCCGAAAACAACCAGAATTCCGATAATGGCAAACATATTTGCTCAGGTCTTTAGAACTGATCGTGTGAATTGATGGTGACCGTTCGTCATCGATGCAGCGGGGGCGCGCCGACCCCGTGTTCCGCCCGCTGCAGCAGAGACTCGATCTTGTCACCCGCGTTTACCATGGCCCGCCCCACAGAAACCGCGACCGACAACAAATCTCCCCACCACTGAATCTCCGAAGAACTTACGCTGGTCTGGATACTGTCGCCGGTCTTGTTCAGTTCGGCGTTGGTGCAATTGGGCACGATCGCCACAAATTCATCTTCAGTCCAACGCCCCAGAAATCCAGCCGTGCCGAGGGCGTGCTTTCATGGTTGCAGCCACCACGTGCAGGATGTCATCGGCAGCCTCACGTCCGTGAGCAGCTCGGAACTGCTCCAGCGCTTCTATCCGGATGGACAAGATTCCGAACGGAAGGTCATACTCGGCGAAGAACGCCAAATGCTCGCGCAAGTAGGATCGAGTCAACGCGTGATTCATGACGCCCGTGATCACATCCAGGCACCCGTGAGCCGCAAGATTGATCCGGCAGTTCTCCGCTTCGGAGTCTGCAATTTGTTAATCGAAGCTTTCCGCCATGCCGACAATCGAGCCCTTCTGATCACGGACCGGCACCGCCCGAACATGCACAGGCACCCGGTGACCCGCCTTGTGGCGGAAAAATACCCGGGCATCGCTGGCCTTGCCTTCATGCATGGTTCCGGTAAGCGGACACGCGATGCCGCAAAGAACACAGTGCTTTTCGTTGCAATGCGCTAGGATGTTCTCGCGGCAGGAGCGACCAATCACCTCGTGACGACGGAAGCCGGTGATTCTCTCAGCGCCATCGTTCCAGAACAGAATTTTCCCGCTGCATCCAACCAGGTACACGCCCGTCTGCAGGCTGTCCAAAACGGTTCGGAATATACTCGGGTCCTGAAGCTCGGTCATTACCAGGAGTGTTGCGTTCCTCTCGAATCTTCCATCGGCAGAAACGGACGACGCTTCACACACTGCCTGCAGGGTCTGCGACCGGGCAGGTTTTGGGCACCCCAGGGTCAGACTCTTGGCCCCCGGGGACCCGGTCGCGGATGACTCTGTTCTTTCGTCCTTAACCAGCGGTCTGTGCTGCCGCCGCGGGCGTGCCGGGCCACGCCGGACTGAGAGTGGTGCGAATCAGGTCCAGCAATTCGTTGCTATCGGCAGGCTTTTGCAGGAAACCGCAGGCCCCGGCCTTCATGGTCCGCTCCCGGTTGAATTGTGGATCACGCGCGGTCAGAATGATGACCGGGATCGAAGAAAGCTGGGCGCTCTGCTGCAACCGGTCTAGCACGATGAAGCCGTCTCCCGCGGGCAGGCCGATGTCGAGAATGATCAGATCCGGGCGCTCTTTCTGAGCCATGGCAATCGCTGAAAAGCCGTCGGTGGCATAGGCGGTATCGAAGTGGTTGGCGCGCAAGCGCAGGTTTAGACCCCGTCTCAGGTCGGGATCATCATCAACAATCAGTATTTTCGGTTTATCCATGGTGGTCTCTCCTTGAAGTTCTTGGACTACTACTTTCGGTCAAGCAACAGTTACTTGCATTCGCGGTCAGTTCGCGGAAGATTGACGCCGCAACTTTTCCATGCTCATCTCGGTAATGCTATCGGCGATTTCCTGGACAAACTTTTCCATAGCGCGGCATAGCCGCAACCAAAACAGTCGGTAAGCTTTCACTATCAGCTGTTGGCAATCGCTTTAGCCAAAAGCCCCATCGTTCGCGCATCCTGAAATCGCATTCGTCTTCCGGAGCCGGGCTAACTTAAGACCT